>Ga0185299_10005918_pt1 | contig 13354 bp, 15 predicted proteins | sample PaiPotPPA55metaG_FD_128002 | JGI IMG/M metagenome (GOLD analysis project Ga0185299, IMG submission 128002) | Iron sulfur acid spring bacterial and archeal communities from Banff, Canada, to study Microbial Dark Matter (Phase II) - Paint Pots PPA... ...
TCGGTTCGGTATGCAAACTGCATGAGGACCAGCTCCTCGATACGTCCGTCATTCACGGCGATGGCACGACAACGGTGGCGAAAAAAGGCGGCGACAACCTCGGCTTCAGCGGCCACAAACACATGAAGGGCGACAAGGTCGTCGCTTTCTGCGATCGCAACTGCAATGTGATCGCGCCGTTCGTTCCGGCACCTGGCAACCGCAATGAATCACCGCTGCTGCGCGAGGCGTTACCCCAGCTCACGCAAACCGCCCGCGCGATTGACCTTGATCTGCGCGGCACCATCGTCAGTCTGGATGGCGTCTACGACTGCCGCGCCAACCGCAAGGCCATTTTCAATCGCGGCATGAAGCCCAACATCAATCCCAATCCGCGTGGCCGCAAAACCCCGAAGCGTGGTCGCAAGCCGCTGTTCGATCCGGCCATTTTCGATGAGCGCTCCCTCATACTGCAACACCGACTCACCGACTCGAAAACCTGCAACCAGTTGCAAGACAAATTCCTCAAACTGCTCACGACTCAAATTCGTTGGGATCGCTTGCCTGTATTGATCTCCAGTCATCCGTCATATCCGCAAATCTGGACTTTAACCGATCCGAGCGTGCAAAGCGCCAAATCCACTCCCGATGCGGCTCGCAGACAAATTCGACCCCAGCAAAAAACCCGCAACCAGTTGTATGATTGCTATACCAGTCAATCGCGAAAGTCGTAATAAGCGGCGCGGGCCGAATTGATTAACGACGTGGAGATTTCCAACGACTACCGACATGATCACCGGTGCCCGCTTAACGCGCACCCTCGTCGCGCCGTTCGTTGGTATCGCTTGGATACCTGGACTGCCCATAACGAATCAGCAGCACACCTATCGCTATTAGCACGATGGCGCCGGCCGACGCGACAAGATGCAGTTCGGTATTCGCGCCAGCGCGCAGGATCACGTCGCGCGCGATCGAGACCATCGCAATGTAGAGCGGAAAGCGCACCGGCAATTGTCCCGCCTTCAGGTATTGCCCGACCATGGCGAACACTTCGAGGTACAGAAACATGAGCAGCAGATCGCTCAGTGTGACGCCGCCGGAGTCCGTCATCTTCCAGATCAGATGCCCCATCGCCAGCGCGGTTCCGATGCCGATGACCAGCAAGCCGGCCAGTTCGGCCATCTCTATCACTTGCTCGAGCAGCTTCTTGATGCTCTTGTGCAAAGCGCCTTCATACTTCATCCACAGTGCTTCCTGTAGGGTTGGAATGGTATCGCGATGTAGCGGCTCATTGGCGCAGTTATGGCCACACCGATTGCATGTCACGCCGGCAGCGGTAGCAGTGTGACCGCGCAGACCGTGCCGTTGAGAAATAGGGATAGCGACCAGTGCCGGTGAACGCAGCACAGATCGCGAGCTACACCCGGATCAAAGAGGCAGCGCCAATGAACAACTGCCTCCCGTTCTTCGGGGAACGGTACCAGACGCTGCTGTTTAACTTAGCATATTGGCGTGGCGCATAGATTCCTTTCGCATTTTCGAACCGACTGTTCCCGCATTTCTAAATTTCGCGGATTCTCAAGCGGCGGATCAGCGTTAGCACTTGTTGGCGTCGAGGGGAGAGCGCTAGTGGCTCGTCATTAACAATCATAAACGGCTGGTCTGGCATGCGGTGCTTGAATAGCATGAGGCATCGGCCAGAATCGTCCCGCCGTGAGCCATACGCAATGGCTTGCGCGTCCTGTCGCTGCAGGTAAGCGGCCTGAGCCCATGCGCGCGTATGCGAATAGAAGGCCGGCAGGCTATCGATCAGTTGCGCGCGCGCAATGTTCTGCAGCGCAGGCAGATACGGCGTATGAAAGCTGACGCAACTGAGCGGCTCGCTTAACGTGAACTGCGCCAAGCGAAAGTATTGAAGGTCGTCGACGTCGAACATGCCAGGCGGCAACAGAGGGATGTCGTGCAGCACGGATTCCATGAGCGCGCATTCGACGGTACTTGCGGCATAGTAGGTATGGACCGGAGTTCCATCCTCGCGAAGGATGGGCGCAAACCGCGTATTACCCCATCCTTCCGAAAACGTATCTGCGCGATTCGGGTGTTCCCTCGTGCAATAAACGTGATACCAGACTGGGACGTCGGCGGGGCCGATCTCGACCGTCGAAAAGGCTTCAGACGGTCCGGGTACGGGTATTTCGAATGTCACGCCGAATAGCTCCCGCGTCCCTTGCGCAATGCATTGAGCACATCGTCATGACGGTCAAGCGCATCCTTGGGTGCGACAGGGCACGGGCTGTTTCCATCGCGGCCCGGTTCGGCAATCCACCCGTTCGGGAAGTGGAACCACGCGGCGATTTTCCAGGGGTCGGCCACCGGGCCGAACGCCTTCAAGATTTCCTTGATGATGGGTAGCGGCTGGTATAGCGCATCGAACTGGTAGCGCGCGAAATATTCCTTGCCGCTCAGGCTGACGCCGAAGATACGGCCTCGCCGTTTCCAGTCACTCGCCGGATGGCTTTTATTTGACGGCGGCTCGGGCTGCAGGCGGTTCAGCATTTCCGCGGTGAGCCATTCGTCCTCGTTAAGCATTTCCTGGATTGTCTTGAGACGCTGTATGCGCTCCTCGATTAGACCAAGATTAGGTTCGGTCAGCCCGCTCACAAGTTCTGCAAGCTGATCGGCCTGCGCAAGCATCCTGACCTGGCCGGTCGTGAGCAACAGACTGACCGCCTGCTCAAGGCCGTGTCGAAGGGACGACAAGATGGCCGGATCCGTCCCTTTCGGAACGCTCACGTCGAGTACGAGGTGGTCATCAGCACCGTCGCTGTGAGGGTCTGCGATGAGGGCGCCCATGCTGGTCTCCTTGCCAATATTGCTAGCATTATACATGGCCTTGGCAATATTGGCAGTCCGTGCGTTCGTGCTGCGGAGAGCAGCGGGGGAGCCCAGGCGCCGCGCCCCGATACGTGGGAGATGCGAAAAGCAAGCCGGAGGGGCAATCAGGACCATCACCGCGCGATCGCCGATCGCGGTTTCAAAATCCGTTGCGTCGCCGCTATCCCCCTACGCGCCGGATCGCCTCTTGCGCGGCCAGCGCGGCGAGTTCCGCCTGCAGCTCCGCCCACTTGCCAACAAGCGTCGGATCGGTAGTCAGAAATAGCGGCTTGGCGGCCCACGCTGTGACGATGTCGCCTCGTGACCCGATCTCGAACACGCGCAGCTCTTCGTCTTCGCTGACGCCGTTGTCTACCAGGTCACGGTACGAATACAGGTTGCGTAACTTGAGATCGACTGCCGGCCTACCCGCGATCAGCGCGATCGCGGCTTCGAAAAACCGCCGCGCGGCGTCTCGGGTGGATTCGAGTGCAAACGCCTGGACACTTCCTTGGCCGCTTTCCCAGATGATTCGGTACAGGCTTACGCGGCAATCGTGACTGAGCATCGTCATCATGCTTCTCCTGGCTCAATGAAGTAAAAGTTGGAAAGCACGACTCAACGTCCTCGGCTGCTGCCCCATGCGCCCGACTGCATTGGCGTTCGCCGGCGTCTACCATCCCGCATTTACAACACTTGCCTCGCTTTTCCGAGGATTCCAACTTTTACTTCATTGCGCGCCGAAGCAAATGTGAAGCACGCCGATCACGCATCACCGCGCGAACTGCAAAGTCGGCTTTGACCTGCTCGTTAGCGATACGCGGACGCGGGTCACCGAGTCCCCGCTGTACTTGCTCGCGAAACCACTTGTCGTAGCTGGCCGCTTCGTGCACTGAATGAAACGGCATGTTGCTCCCCTCTATTTCGACGTGGGCCACTCAAGGGTATTTCTTCCTCGCATGCACCACGTTTAATGCGGTGACGGTCGTGGCGTCCTCTTCCAGAACGACTGGGTTCGGTCACGATTTGAAGCATAGCCGCCGACATGATCCTTCCTTCGATAATTGACCATCGCCACCGTGGTCCAAAGAACGTCCTTTGCCCGGTGGCCATGCCGGGCTTTTTTTGTATGCTCGCCCACCTCAGTGCCGATCCGGCGTCTCGGCGGTGTCTGCGCCTATCCGAGTGGTCGCCGAGCCTGCCACGGCCCTTCCTGCCCGGCTAGTCATCGATCGTTTTTCGTCCGGTCGCCCGGGAATCGTTCATGCTTAGACGTCTGGATCCCCGGGGAGGCCGCCATGGATATGAGCCACGAAGCTAGCTTCCATCGGTGCTAAATTCACCGGAAAACAAGGGAGATTGACGTGGGTGCAAGCTACGAACAGGATGTGGTCCTATGGGCGAACGAGCAAGCCGCGTTACTGCGCGCCGGCCAGTTCTCCGAACTGGATATCGAGCACGTCGCCGATGAGATTGAGGACGTGGCGGAAGCTGCGGAGAACGAGCTTGAGCGCCGTCTGGGCGAGCTGCTGGTGGAAGTCCTCAAATGGCAATGCAAGCCCGCGCACCGATGCCTGGCGTGGACACGCGAAATCGCGCTTCTCCGGTCTATTGCCGAGGGCTGCTTTAAGGATGCGCCGAGCCTGCGCGTGTTGCTCGCGGACCCGGAGTTCGTGAGCGGCGTCTGGTCGGACGCGCTGGTGGCTGTTATCGCGGATACCGGACGGGATGATTTTCCTGATGAATGCCCGTGGCCGATGAGCACGCTGCTGGCTCCCGACTGGCTCCCGACCTGATAGCGGGATCCTGCTATTACTTGGCCGCCGGCGGGTGTGCCAGATAGCCGGTGTACCAATTGTATGGCGGATTCTCCACCGAGATATCCCCATCGGTCGAAGTCGATTCGTCCAGGTCCGCCATGAATTCCTGCATGGCATCGGTGTTGCGCGGTTGAGGCGGCGTTCTGCCGTCGTTCTCGTAAATGATCCCCATTGTTCCCTCCTTTTCGTCAATGCTTTTCGCGCAGCAGCGCGAGCGATCACGTCGACAATGATTCTCTCAAGTCGGCGCTTGACGCTGTCTTCGGCCGCCGGGTTGCGCTCAAGCGTTGCAGCACCTTCCGATAACTGTGCAGCCAGCCACGCGAACAGCGCGGTGCCGGGGCATCCGTAGTGCTTTGTTTCCTCTGGCAACAGGACCCTGAATACATGCCGAGGCGGTTGTCGAAATTCCACGGCGTGGCGTCATAGGTTGAATCGTGGCCAAGCACGATCGCGCCCAGCCGGCGCGCGTCCTGCTCGATCAGCATGAGCGGCTCGCGCGCCGGGGCACCCAAGCTGCCAAGCTGCTCGGGTTTCGAAGAGCCGCTTGGCGAAGTGATGGACAAGGGCATCGATGATCGCCGGGTCGGATAACAACGGCTTGTTGTTGGGTATCGAAAATGCTTGAAGCACGGGCGCCAATATCGCCCTTTCGGACGCACTTCGTCTGAACTAATCTTTGCATAACAGGCTATTTTCGAACGGACAGGAGGCTGCAATGCAACCGCGGGGAGTGGGTTTTATGGGCGCAACAATTTTCCCAATTGTGGTACCAACCCCCTCCGGATTCTCGTCTATGGTGGTTATCGTCGACGGCAATCACGAGCAGCGCGGATCGGGCGTGTTGGGCACGTTCGACACGCGAGATGAGGCGTTTCAATGCGCCGTCGAGCATGCGAAGGCGGAGATACAGCGGCATTGCTTGATGACGATGATCTGTTAGCCGGTTGGGACCGAAGGTACGAAGCGCGCCACTCAAAAATGATCATCAAATTGGCGACCGATGAGTGAGTCGTAGTCGACAGTAACCGTTGTGACGATCGCTCTCAACATTCCAATGAACGCGTGGCCGTCTTCCAGACGGGCAACTAATACTCGAGCCGTACGAAGCCGAGATGGTACCCGTGTAGGGCGACATGCCGCCGTTATCTTCAAGAACGAATCCGAATCGATGGATCTCCCCCGAATCTCCGTCCGGCACCGGAGCGTGGGAAACGATAGTGGCTTTCAAGTGGCACCTCTCGGATGTGCCATTGAAAGGAGCAACGAACGCGCCACGAGAGAGTTGTGTTCGTTTCATTCATCCGAAAAAACTCCCACGACGCGCGGGAGGAGCATTGGGCCGAGAGATAATGCCGCTGCAAAGGACGGCCGATATTACTGGCTCCCTCGCCTGCGGCATAGCTCCGATTCCGAACCACAGCATTTTGCTATCGTTAGGTGTTGCCACTTGACAGGCTTTTTAAAAGAGCGTCGAGAGTCACCGGCTTGACCAGGTGATCGTCAAATCCTGCTGCAAGCGACCGCTGTCGGTCTTCCGGCTGGCCGAATCCTGTTAACGCAATCGGGCGGGAAGGTACCCCGTGCGGCAATTTCCGAAGCTCGGTTGCAAGTTGATGGCCGCTCATACCCGGCAGGCCGATGTCGATTAAAAACACATCCAGCGCAAAACTAACAGCAGCTTGGAGAGCCTGATTGGCGTCGCTTGCCAGGGTTATCCATGGCTAGAAAATATCTTGTTAAGCGGTCTGCGGTGTCGATGTCGATGGCGTGTCATGGTGTCGAAAATGTGGAAAATTTAGTTTATGTCAAATTGAATAGGATTGCAGAATAAATATGACTCCGACGGTCATTCGACTCATCGCCTTCGAATCGAGTCGGCATACGGCAGGAAACGGGCTTAAACTGATTCTTGCGCGTGCTGTCGCGACCATGCATGGCTTGGAAATCCGCTTCAAAGAAGTCGACACAGGCTGCTCCATCGGGTTGTCCAAACCACGCCAACCGGTGTGACCTCTTGCTGAAAAGGACTCTTTTCAAGCGCCTTTTCAGTTGCGCCCGCGTTAATGGTGCGCGAACAGCGAATTTCCCTGAAGCGGCATCGCCGATGTTCCTGATGCCGAGCTTCCCATGTTCGACACACCACCGTACGACGTGTCGCCCGTCGATTGCGAATGGATCTTCGCTTCGGCTGCCTGAACGTCAGCCGGATAGTTCAGTTGCTTTCCTTCTGGCCGATAACCTGCCTGTTCCAGCTGAATTAACTCGGCCTGAACTTGCGCATGCGTAAGGCTTTGTTCGGAAGGGGTATTGCCGATCAGTCGCGCTTCAGGTAAAACTGCGCGATCATAAGAAAGCAGGTCGGAATCATGCCATACAAAGCCAGACTGAAACAGGGCGAACCGCGCAAGCGCGAGAAGACTGGATACCGGGTGACCAATGCCGGTGCGTATAACCTGAGTCTGAAAAAGCGCGGCATGATCAGCCTGTATTTTCCCAGCGGCGAGTTGAAGGCGCAGTTCATCAACGCGAGACCCTATACACGCGGGGTCTCGGGACGCGAGTCGACTTACACGGCGGGTTATATCGAGCTGATCTACACGTTCTATCGGCTATTCGGTTGGGGCATGCGCCAGATCACGGGCTACATGGAAGACTACTGGGCTACTCGGGGACTGGACATCCCGGTGCCCAGCAGCGGCCAGCTATGCGACCGGTTCGCCGCGCTGGAGGTGAGCGTCACGCAGCGCTGCGAGCAACTGGCCAGACGGCTCGCGCGTGGCGAGGCGGTGAGCATGATTGTTGACGCCACGGGGCTCAGCTTTGGACGGGCCAGTCAGTGGTACGAACAGAAGTACGGCCACCCGGCCACGCGCACGCCATGGCGCAAGATGCACCTGGGGATCGACGCGGACATGAACATCCACGCGATCCGAATCACGACCACGGAAGTCTCTGACAGTGAAGGCATGGACGCCGTGCTGCCTGCGAATCTGCCAGTGGATAAGGTCATCGCCGATGGGGCGTACTACAGCATCGAGCGCACGGAGGCTTTCTCACGTGCGGGCGTGACGCCCGTTATCCCACCGCCGGCTCATGCAGTCGTGCACGGCGACGAGGACACGCGTTGGCATGACCAGAGCGTCAAATACATCCAGGACAAAGGCATTTATGCGTTTCACAAGAAGTATGGCTATGGTCTGCGCTCGCGAGTGGAAGCGCAAATCTCGCGCATCAAGCGATGCATTGGCGCGACCCTGCTGACGCAGAAGATCGCCTCACAGGAGAGCGAAGGCGTCATCATCGCCAACATCATTAACTTGTGGAACGCCTTTGGCAAGCCGGTTTGCGTCAAAAATGCATAGTCGCGTCCGTAGCACGGGAACTCATACCCTTCCGAACAAAGCCCGACGCGTGCGGCGTGCGGCAGCCTCCGTGGCCACCCACAACCCGCCGGTCAACGGGGAATCGCCAGCAGGCGCTGCACTTCGGTTTGAAGCACCGGTGGCGGCGACCCCGTTACCTCTACGTTGAACGGCAGGTATCGGGAAACGGCTATGACCGCTGTGGGTCGTCAAGCACCTTTCGCGTCGCAGGAAAGCAGTCGCACGCCGGCCCGTCATCCTGTTGGCAATGGCCCCGGCATCCACGGATGCGTTCGAAGCTATGCTTGCTATGACCGAGTCCTGCCATGGCTAATACGACAGATAGCGCGAACGTTATTATCCGGCCGCCGATCGCGTGGGCGGTCTCGGTGCTTGCCGGGCTCGCACTCAACCGGCTCACGCCTTTGCCGTTCGTTCCGGCCGTGGCACCTGCAGGTTGGGTGGGAGCGATGGTATTTGCCCTTGCGCTGGCGCTCCTCGCCTGGGCAATCGCGACCATCACCCGGGCCGGCTCGAACGTGCCCACCAACCGGCCGACCACGACCATCGTCGAGACCGGCCCCTACCGCTTCACGCGCAATCCGATCTATCTCAGTATGATGCTGGGGCTCATCGGTTTGGCCATTGCCCTCAACAGCCTGTGGCTGTTGCTGACGCTGATTCCGTTCGCTCTTGTCATCCGCTACGGTGTAATCGCCCGCGAGGAAGCGTATCTTGAGCGCAAGTTCGGCGATGTCTATAGCCGCTACCGCGCGCGTGTGCGGCGCTGGCTGTAGCGCTTTGCGCCAAACCAGCGGTTGCTGGCAAGATGCTTCGAAGGGCTCTCCGGGTCGGTCTCGGTCGACGGCATCGGGCAGCAATCGGCCAGGAACAGCCTGTCAGCCATGGAGCACCAAAGCGGACGCTCAGCGGTGCTTTCGCCCCTTTATGTCGGCCATCACGTCATGCTCAGGTAAACGTTAGCGAACGTCCCACGGGTCAAAAGTGGGCGATCCCGAACATCCACGACAGCAGCGGGGAGCGGGTGGGGAACGCAAGGACCCGTACAGTTCAACAAACCGTCTGAAAAGAGTTCACAGCACGCGTAAGGATGTTCTGATTACGACTGCCGGCTTGCTGCCCAGATGCGCGAGACGGGCGAGGGTTTGTCCGTGCGATACCGCACATTCAGGCACTGAATGTCGTCAGGACTAAACCTTACTGATGCTGTCAGCTCCGTCACCTATCCTTCAAGTCTGTAAGGTCTGACGTGCGAAGCACAAACAACCGGACGCAGACATCGCATGGCGCTCAGCACCTTGTCGTGCGAATTCTCGCTCACGTGCAAATCAAGCAGCACGATCTTGCAATGTGCACTTAACTAAGGACTGCCAATACCTATTGAGACGCTACACTGTGGCCGCCGTGATGAATTCGCCTCGTCTTTGCTCGACCGCGGCGGTTCGCAGACATCCTTTCTCCGCGGGGCGACTTGTCCGTATGTCGTGCGTTGGTCAAGGGTGTCAAGCGAGTCACACCGGACGCAGCGCACTCCTCTCGCGCATCGCGAGACGCTTGCGCTGTTTCGAGCGTATTTCCCATCTTTTCCCGCGCAACCTAACGGCATCACAGCATTGGCGCGAGGGCAGCGGTGGGACAACAGGCCCAAGCACGACACCATGGGAGGACTTTCCATGAACACGCACAACGGCACTCTCATCCGCGCGGCCCGGCTCGGCATCGCAAGCCTGGCGCTGGCGTTGCTCGCCGCGTGCCACGGCGGCAACAACAACGCCAGTAATCCGCCGAGCACGAATCCTCCGGTCAACTTCCAGGTGGTATCGTTCGGCGATAGCCTGTCGGACGTCGGCACGTACGCGCCAATCGCTCAGCCAGTGGGCGGCGGCCGTTTCACCACGAACCCAGGTCAAGTGTGGACGCAGGACGTCGCGAATTTCTATGGCGGCACTCTGACGGCCGCGTACACAGGCGGGTTTGGGTTCCCGTTGACGGCCCACGCCGACGGCCTTGGCTACGCCCAGGGCGGCGCGCGCGTGACGGATCGGAATGGCATTGATTTCAAGGCGAACGGCACCGGCGCGACAACCGTGCCCGTCGTGACGCAGGTACAAAACTATTTAGCCGCGCACGGTAGCTTCAACGCGAACCAGCTTGTCCTCGTGAATGGAGGCGGGAGCGACATCCGGATCCACGCGGACGCTGTCGCGGGCAGCAGCGAAACGACGACGCAAGCGGATCAGGCGGTCGGCCTTGCCGCGCAGCAACTGGCGGGCATCGTCGGCCAGATCCTGCAAGCCGGCGCAAAACACGTGGTCGTTTCGAACGTGGGAAACATCGGCGTATCGCCGCTCGGGGTGGGCAGCGCCGACCACGGCGCGAAACTGACGCTGCTGACGCAGACGTTTAATGCCGCGCTCACGAGCGCGCTTCAGGCATCCGGGATCCAGAACCAGGTGATCTCCGTCGATCAGTACACTTTTATAAACAACACCCTCGCGGCGCTTCAGGCGAACGGATTCACGGTCGGCAACACTGGCGTGGCGTGCAACCTGCAACTGCTTTCGAGACAAATCCTCATCAGTTCGCTGTTCTGCTCGCCGAGTACCTATACGGTCCCGAACGCGGACCAGACCTATATGTTCGCGGACGAGGATCACCCAACGACGCATCTCCACGCATTGTTCGCGAGTTTCGTTGAACAGGCGGTCTCGGCCGCAATAAAGTAAGCGCCTTTCAGCAGTCTCTCGGGACTGATCTGAGACGTTCGCGACCCGCCGCTGTCGGACGCCAATGGATAGATGCGTGATGGCAAGCGCGCCTACCGTCATTCAAAGGGTTAATGGCCTAATGAGCAAGGTTAGTGGATCGGAACCATTCGAGCATGACGTGAAGGCTCTCGAAGGCGCACGCCGATGCCGTGGTGCGCGCAGAGGAGCCACCGTCAATCGCTTAACCAGTTGCGCCTGCCGCACAACCCGAAGCACAGGCGGCGAACGCGAGTCACTCGCCGAGGATCGAAAGACGTGGGTGGATCACGGGCGTCTGATCGAAGAACTCGTTAGACGCCCAATAGCCTAATCCGACGATCATAGTTCATCCGGACGAGCACCTTTCGCATGGCCCTGATTTCTCCTTCGTCGACCTTTCGAGCATCCAGCTCATAGTTCCGCAGGCTGGTTGTCAGCCGCACTACGGCCGATTTACCGTCGAGGTGGAGTTCTTCCAGCAATTCGTCATCGTCTTCCACGTATCGTTCAAACGAAACTCTCACTCCTCGCTCCCAATCTCCCAGCAGATGTTCGTACTTCGGCGTGCGCAGCAGGGTGAGACTGTCGATCTCGGTCGGATCCGCCGGGTCGATGACCGCAAAGGACACGATTAAGTCGTCCCCATTTTCGGTTGAGATAAACGCGACGGTTTCCATAATCCTCGGTATATGATTTCCGCAGTCACAGAGCATAATCGCCGCGCCTCGACGATCCTTTCCCGACGAGGAGGTCAAGCACGAGCAACGATAGCACGGCGCTTGAAGGAAGCGGCAGTCAGACTCTTCGCGCAGCGGCGGATCGAGATGATCAGTGTTCATACTGCTTTTCCTTTTACTGGAATGGAGGGAGCCGCCAGCAACGGTTTGGCCTCTCCAGCGACAAGCCTGTGGTCGCAGCTCGGGGTGGCGCCTCGTGAACAAACTCGAAGAGCTCAACGACGGATCGCTTGGTCGAGCCGTCCTGGATGACAACGTGTAGGGAGAAGTTCATGACCGCCTCACACGAAGTGGAGGACAGCCTATCGGACCTCGAGGGATGTGTAAGGCGGGGCACTCAAACTGCCGGCTTCGCCGAACAACGTGGCCCTACCTGATTCGCCGCGCTTCGCGTTGCACAACGCATGCAAGAGTCACGTTCCCCATACTCGTCAAGGGCGATCCAAATGACTTTCAAGATCTCACAAAAAGACAAGGCGCGCATCGATTCGGTCGCGCACGCGCTGCGTGAGCAAACCGGCAAGCTCGATGATGCGGTTCGCATCTTCAACGAGCAGCTTGACGCTGCACGCGTTGCTCTCGGGAGTGCCGTGGGGGCATACAACGAGGCACTCGGCACGGCCAAGAATCTCATGGAGGATGTTCACCGCCAGATGCAAGCGGAGTTCGAGGCGCGGAGCGAGAAGTGGCGTGACGGCGATGAGGCCGAACCTGTCCAGGCATGGATCAGCGAACTCGAAACGATCTACCTCGGACTAGAGGCGGAGGCCGCACCACCGCAGTACGTCGAGCTGGAACTGACCGAATTAACCGGCGAGGGAGATGACGACCATCTCGCGCTCATTGAAAGAATGAGGCTATCTCCGAACGACTGATGATTGGTCTTCGTCTGGAGAAATGAATCGCGCGAATGCCCAGCAGGACTCGCCGCTTTAACTGCCGTAGCAAACGGCAATCAGGCAATAACACACCTGCTGACAAACGGCATAACTGGCCGGTCCGGGCCTTCGCGAACGTCTGCTTCAGGCGAGCGGCGAATGACCTATAAGGGGTCGATCAGCGCCGCTCGGCGCGACCGCGCATGCGGCGACGCAACATGAACCATGAGCGTCAACCGCGTAGTACGGATACGCGAAATTTATACCACAATGCCTCACTGAACGCGCTTCAATCCGGCCATGCGCGACACCCTACGAGCCCGTTCTCGGCCGAATTCGGCCCCGCTATATTGGCCGCTGTCGCCCACACCACACAGGCAGGCACCCATGAGCACGAAAGCAACCCTTGTGCATCACTCTTCGTCATCGACATGACGTCGCTCAGGGACGACCGACGCAACTTGGGGAAGCTGCTGGATTTCATCGGAGGATCATATGCAAAAGCGTACGTTGGGAAAAAGCGGTCTGGAAGTTTCCGCTCTCGGGCTAGGTTGTATGGGCATGAGTCATGCCTACGGCAAGCCAAAGGACAAAAAGGAGATGATCGACCTGCTCAATCAGGCGGTAGACCTGGGCATCACGTTCTTCGACACGGCCGAGATGTATGGGCCCCATACCAACGAGGAGCTTGTTGGGCAAGCCCTTGCCCCCTTGCGGGACAAAGTAGTCATCGCGACCAAGTTCGGTTTCCACATCGAAAACGGCAAGGCGAACGGCCTGAACAGCCGTCCGGAACATATACGGAAAGTTGCGGAGGAGTCGCTGAAGCGCCTCCGCATCGAGTGCATAGACTTGTTCTACCAACATCGGGTTGATCCGAACGTCCCCATGGAGGATGTGGCTGGCGCGGTCAAGGACCTGATTGCTGAAGGC
>Ga0185299_10005924_pt1 | contig 13341 bp, 11 predicted proteins | sample PaiPotPPA55metaG_FD_128002 | JGI IMG/M metagenome (GOLD analysis project Ga0185299, IMG submission 128002) | Iron sulfur acid spring bacterial and archeal communities from Banff, Canada, to study Microbial Dark Matter (Phase II) - Paint Pots PPA... ...
CGCGTCCCTGGATGTCGGCATCCCCACCGAAGACGGTGATGTCACCATCAACCACTTGATCCGGTCCGACCACGACGCCGCCGTAGTACGTGCCGTCGTGCGTAATCGCTCGCTCGTGCGCCGAGGCGGGCGCTAGCGTCGCGACGATGGCAATGGCGAATGCAGCAAAGAGCAGTGCGATGCTTGGCGTTTTCATGACGAGGCCTCCGAAGACGTTGCGAGCTGCTCGACCAAGCGCGGACGCACGACGTAATAGACAGTTGCAAAAGAAGCGGCGATCGCGATATCCACGAGCAGCACGCCGGTGCCAAAAGCCGCAAGCGCCGGCGCGGTGTACCCTAGGCTTTGCGACGTACCCGCCGTAAATGCGGTGGTCGCTGCGCCCGCGCGCGAAAGCGCCGACGCAACAAGGGTGAAGACAACGTTCGGACTGGTGCGCGTAATCGCCATCGCCAAGACGACTGCAACCCACGTCGCAGCCGAATAGAGCGCGAGAAAGCTCCACACGGGATGCTGCCGCGCGCGCGGCGCCGGAAGCGCTTTCATTTCCGCCATCACTGCAAAGGTGAAGTTTTCCGGCAAATCCGGGACGTGCGTGGTGAAGAGCAGTCCGTCGACAACTTTGAGTTCGTCGAGAAGGGCGCGGCAATTCTCGCAGCTGCGCAGGTGCGTGTTTACGTCGGCCATTTGCCGTGGGGTAAGAGTACCCTCGGCGTAGCGATCGAGAAGTGGTTCACAGGACGAGCAGCGCACGTGAACCTCCTTGCGGAAGCGCAGCGGCACGCTTTTCGCGATCGCGCACCTTTTGCGCCAGTGCAATTTTTCCGCGGTGAATCAGGGTCTTGACGTTTCCGAGCGAGAGTCCGAGCGTGCTGGCGATGGTGTGATACTCCATGTTGTTGTAGTAACGCAACGCTAACACCGTGCGCGTGCGTTCCGGCAGTTCGGCGAGTGCTTCACGCAGCTCGCGCTCGGCCTCTTCGCGCAGGATGCCGCCGGACGGGTCGCCGTCGGTGGAGACGTCGGGAAGCGCATTTTCGAGCGTTTGATCTTCGGGGAGCTCTTGCGTGGGGACGCGCCGCTGAGACTTGCCCAAGTGCGTACGGACCACGTTGCGCGCGATCTGATAGATCCACGTCGAGAATTTTCCGAGCGCGGGATTGAACGTATCCAGGTGCGCGTAAGCGCGCAGGAACGTTTCCTGCGAGAGGTCGGCGACGTCCGACGGGCTGCGCACCCCGGCGCTGATGAAACTTGCAATCCCACGTTTGTAGCGGTCGACCAAGACGGAGAAGAGCTCGCGCTCGCCGTTACGGACCCGCCGCACCAGAGCCTCGTCGCTCTGCTCTCCGATCGCCATACTCCTGTCTGTTCGGGTTCTTGGAGGCTTCTACTAGCGAGCGTAAAGGTTTGTTACAGCCGCGCGGAGATGAGTCCGTTAAACGGACGTTTGCCTGCGTTACCGGGTTGCGCGATGAGGGAATATGCGGTTCGCAACAGCCGGTACTGTATCGCTTTGTGTGTTTTTAGCGGCCTGCGGCGGCTCGGGCGGGTCGACGCCTGCCACCCAACCCCCGACGCCTACGCCTGGGCCGCTTCTAGGCAGCGAAGGGCCTGCGAACCCGTCGTTCGAGCTTCCGGTCCCGTCCTTGGCGCAGGGTGATGATTGGACGACGTACGCGCACGATACGTATCGCACCGGCTTCGAAGCCGCCCCCACCGGTGCGACGCAGGAAAACGTATCAAAAATGGCCTTGCAATGGACGTTCAAAAGCCCTTACGAGTTCTTGGCTAGTCCAATCGTAAGCGCCGGAACCGTTTACGTGGTGGACATCAACGGAAACTTGACGGCGCTGGACGCGAAAGCCGGAACCGTCAAATGGCAGCGGCAGCTCGGCTATTCCGTCGCGATGACACCCTCCATATACGACGGAGTGCTTTTCGTTGGCACTCATAATGCGCCGACGTCACAGCTGACGGCTCTAGACCCGCTTACCGGCAACATCCTTTGGCAACAGAGCGTGCCCGGCGGACTTCAAGGTTCTCCGCTCGCCGTAAACGGCACATTGTATGTCGGGATCGGATTAGGCGATCCCGGGCTCTGTCGCCCCGGCGGTCTTTTTACATTCGCCGAGCACACCGGCGCACCGGGACCGTACTGGCTCACCGAGTCGCCCGCAGATCAAGACGACGGCGGCGGCGTTTGGGGGCCGATCAGCTATGATGGAAGTCGAATCGTTTACGGAACCGGCAATACGTGTCAGAATGCGCCGAAGCTGGCGAACGCCGTCGTCGCGGTTTCACCGGATCTTGCGACACTCTGGAGCTATCAAACCTCTCCGGCGTTGAACGATGACGATGTCGGCGGCGGCGTCATGGTGCTTGGTAAAAACGGCTACGTCATTGGAAAGACCGGCTTCTTATATGCTTTCGATCTTCCAACCGGCATAGCATTATGGAAAACCAACCTCGGCGCGATCGACGGATACGGCGGGCACGCGACGCCGAGCTATACGGAAGGGACGCTCATCGTTAGCGGCGGCTATCCCGTTCCGGCGACCGGCGCGCCTGGACAAGTTCCCACCGGCACACTGTATGGGTTGGGTCAAAATGGCGGTGTAAAGTGGAAAATCATGGCGCACTACCCGCCGGCGTCGTCTTACGTCGCGACAACGCCCGATCTTGCGTTTGCGGAGCTCGACAACAGTATTCAGGCACTGGAGCCGAGCTCCGGAAAAACACTGTGGTCATACACAACCGTGGGCGACTTTTCGGGTGGTCCCGCAATTACGCAAAGCGGGCTTTTTGCTGCCGATCTCTCGGGCACCGTTTATGCGTTCGGAATCTCTTCGTCGAGTAGCAGCTCCCAGCGGCGCGGCCAAACGGGCGCAATCCGCGGTTTCTCTAAATACAAGCCAACGATGCCGCCGTACTGCAAGGTCTAATCCAGGTGCCTTCACCCCGCCGCGTTTTGCTGCTCGGGGGCTCCGGCCAGCTAGGCTCGGAGATCCGACGCCTCTGGGCGCATTCCGAAATCGCTGCTCCCGGCCACGCCGAACTGGATATCGCGGATACCTCCGCCGTCGGCAAAGCTATCGACGTACATTCCATCGAGGCGGTCGTCAACTGCGCCGCTTTCCATAACGTCGAGCGGTGCGAGAGCGAGCCGGAAAAAGCGTTCGCCGCGAACGCGCTTGCGGTTAATGCGATCGCCGAGCTGTGCGCCGAGCGCGCGGTCACCTTCATCACGATCAGCAGTGACTACGTCTTCGACGGCGCGCTTGGCCGCCCGTACAACGAGAGCGACGCGCCCCGTCCGCTAAACGTTTACGGCGCATCGAAGTACGCGGGCGAGTTGCTCGTGCAACGTTTGGAATCGCCGGCATATGTCGTTCGCACGTGCGGCGTCTACGGACTGCGCCCAAGCCGCTCAAAAGGCTACACGTTTATCGATCGGATCATCGCACAGGCGCGCGCGCGTGAGGCGCTGCGCGTTGTAAGCGACCAGACCGTGTCGCCGACGTATGCGGCGCATCTAGCGCATGGGCTGCTGCAGTTATTGCAAGCCGATGCGCCGTTCGGTTTGTATCACATGGTCAACGAAGGGGCGGTCAGCTGGTTCGACTATGCGTGCGAAGCGCTGCGGGCTGCCGGCATCGATCACCCGGTCGAACCGATATCGCACAAGGAATGGGAGTCGGGCGTGCGGCGCCCGGCGTACTCGGCGCTCGAGAATGGGAAGCTTCATGCTCTTGGGATGATGATGCCGTCGTGGCGCGACGGCGTGGCGGCGTATCTACGCCTTGCGCAGCCGGCGCGTCGCGGCGAGCACTCTTGACCAAACCTTCTCCCAGAACCATACCAGGAACGGCATCGGATCGTCCGGTGCAAACCAGTGCGTCTCTTGCACGCCGCGCAATGAGTTCAGCCATTGTTTGAACGTTAGTTTGCGCGCTCGCGCGGCGGCCCACGCCGCCTCGAAATCCTGTTCCAACATCCATTTGCGGCCGACTGTGAGAAATGATCGTGGGACTGCCTGCCCCGTTAGGTCGAGATAAGCGATGCGTACGACGTCCATGCCGTTCGTCGCTCGAAACAAGCGGAACACACCGCTGACGCGCGCGTTCACGTCGAGCAATTTATACTGTCCGTCTCGGGCATCGTACCGCCAGCCGATTCCCACCGCGCCATGATAGCCGACGGCCTGCATAAAGTCTCGCGTTTGGTTTTCAACCGTCTCGTTCGGCAGGCAGACCGCAAGAGAGGCGATTCCCGTATCCGAGACTTGCCGCAGTTTCTTTCCGGTGAAGATTGCCTTGCATTCCGAGCCCGCGCCGAAGTACGCGTTACACATCCAGACGCTTTGCGCATCTCCGGGGATGTATTCTTGGAGGACCGCGTTTGCCGGGCCGGTTTCCGCCGCGCTATCGTATTTTTCCAACAGATCTTGCGCATCGTAGACGATTGCCTTGGATGCCGCGCGAGGCAACATCGGATCGGCGCCTTTCATGATGATTGGAAAGCGCGCCGTTTCAAGGAACTTCACGACATCGTCGCGGGAACGGGGGTACGCCGTTTCGGGTGTAGGGATGCCGTGTTTCTTTGCGAGCGAAAACATCTGCCACTTATTTGCGAGCTCTCGGATGAGCGGCGCAGAGGGTTCCGGGAAGACGAACTGCTCTTGCAGTGCACTCGCATTGTCCTCGATGAAGATTGCAACCCAATCCGCCAAAGTCAGCAGGATGGGCTTGGTTTCAAACCGGCGGCCGATATCGAGCAAGAATCCCAGCGTTTCGGCCTGCGGCTTGGAAAAGTCCCACGAAAACTTCCCGGTCCAGTAGCGCGAGTACCATACGGGCGAGACTTCGTCTTGCGAAACTATGTACGCGGCGACTCCGAGCCGGCCCAAGGTGCGCGCGATCGCCAAAGCGCCGATTCCGCCGCGAAAGATGACAACCACGGGTACGCGCGTATCCATGCCGGAATCCGAAGCGCCCTGTATCAGGCGCTGACTCTTCCCAACGTGATGGGGCTACGGTCGTGCGCGTACCAATTGATCAGATCGGCTAGCGTATTGATGCAGTAGTTCTGCGGAATGGGCAATCGCTTAGCGTCCGGTCCGTCCAGCTTGCCGTCGAGCAAATACTGCTTACCGAGCTTGATTTGGGCCCAGCTTATGACCGCATCGATGGCGGGGGTTCGTACTTCCGCCATTTGCGCGAGAGCCTTGGCGACTGCCAAGCCGAAAGGCACGTCTTCGCTGAGATACCGGTACTGAAAATTCGGGGAGAAAACTCCCGCCGACACTTCCTGCATGGGCGCTTTTCTGGCCTGAAGCGGTCCCGTTCGGAAGCACGTAGCGACGGTGCTCATATCTTTGGTTTGTGTCGGATATGACGCGCGCAGCCAGTCGTGAATGGAAGAGACGCCCGAGAGATCCAGCTCGCCTGCGCTTCTGGCCTCAATCTCCTTGGCAACAGTGCAGATTTCGTTCGAGAGCTGCGCGACGAAATCGCCGGTGCGATCGCTCGCGTGCGCGTAGAATAACGGAATACCGTCTTGCGAATACGTCTGTCCCGCCCACGTTGCGAACAAGCCGTACATGAGTCCGGGATGAATAACTTGCCCCGGATTGCCAAGCGTCATATTCAAAAAATTCTGAGTCGGAATCATTCGCGTACCCAGAATTTGCGAGAGCTCGGCGGTGAGCTCGTCCGCGAATCTGCTCGGCAACGCGGCCATGAGCACTTCGGCTTTGATCGAGCCGAAATTAACGACTTTGCCCGGCTCCTGAACGCGCGTAGACCACGGCAGCGTCTGCAGTCCGAAGATTCTGCGGCGGCCGCTGGGTTCGATTCCCGGAATGAGGTGCGTTGCCTCAAACTCGAAGCCGCTTCGGGTCGGAAGACTCCCGATAACCGCGTTATCTTTGAGATGCGGGCTGATCTGGTGCAGAATGGCGGCATGAGCATAAGCTGGGACCGCGATCATGACGATATCGGCGTTTGGTATAACGTCCGCCGCGTCTCCCGAAATACGTCGTATGCGGTCTGCAGATCCGGTAATGACGCCGGTCGATCGCAAACCGTCGGCCGAAAAAACGCCGCGGCGCAAGACTTCGGCTTTCTCGTGCGACCCAACCAGCCATACCACGTCTCCATCGAAGTTGCGCGATGTGACGATGGCAAGTGCATGCCCGGCGTTCCCTCCGCCGCAAATCGCGAGGACGCGTTTGCGAGGCCGCTGCACGCTCTGAAGTCGCATGGCTAGGTTGTAACACGGCTCGTGAGGACGCGTTAGGGCCTACTTGCTCAACCGGATACGCACCTCAGCACTATTCCCGGCGGCCCTTGACCGCGCATTATCCTGGTATGGACGGAGCACTTCAATCAAGCCGGGTCCTGGGTCAGCTTCAAGCTGCTCGCCGGAAGCTGTGGCTGCGACTCATCGAGCTCGTGCCGCTCATTCCACGGGGAAGAATCGGCCGGCTTCTGCGTTACCGCCTGATACGGGCGACTCGGCTAGCGCCTCTTCCGCTGGCGATCGCCAAAGGTGATACGGTCGTTCTGGTTGGTGTCGTCCCCAAAGGCGAACTGTGGGACATGGTTCGGCTTGTCGGGCCCCGAGGACGCGTCATAGCGGTTGAGCCCTTTCCCGATAGCGTGAAAGCCATTGAAGAACGTGCGTGCAAAGAGTCGCTAAAAAACGTAAGCGTCGTGCCCAAGGGCGCTTGGAGCGAGCCCGGCACGCAGACGCTGTACGTGCATCCCAGCTTTGCCGGCAGCCACATCGTCTTGGATTCCGGCGCGAAACATGACCGCGCGATGCAGCCCGAATCATATGCGGACGCGTTGCAAATCGAAGTCGACAGGCTAGACGATTTGTTGGCCGCTCACGGCGTTCAACGCTGCGATTTCATCAAAATCACGGTTATGGGCGCCGAGATGCAGGTGCTCAAAGGCATGGATCGACTTCTCGCAACGACGCCGAAGCTGTGGGTAAAGGCTCATTCGCTCATCGACGGTCAACCGGCGAACGTCGTCATCTCCAAGATGTTGAACGAGAAAGGCTACCGTACGGTAGTCGTTCGCGGTAATCAAGGACCCGGTGGGGTCAAGCGTCCTGGCGACGTGTACGCCGCTCGCCTTTAAACAACGCGTTCTTGGGGCGGCGCCTGCGGCTGCGCGACGGGAACGAGTTTTCCGTTCAGTCGTCTTTTGAGCGAGCGAAGCGTTTCCGCCGGTATGCCCATTCGTAAAGCAGCATCTTTCACGGCCCGTCTTAGCACCGCTACGATCCCGCCGGGGTTGAAGACGTAGCGCTTCGCATCGACGATGCACCAGCCTCCGGCCGATGAGATCGTGTGAATGCCCTTGTCGTAGCTCGTGGCGGGCGGCCGTATCACGCCTGCGACCGATTCTTTGAAGTCCGTTTCCGTCAGCTTGTCGATGCGGTTGATTCGAATCGCTCCGCCGTACGTGCGCGAGCAGTCCTGTGTCGGTCTGTACAGGACGTTCTCGTGCGTGAAGAATTCGCCGGCCGGTCTTGACGAGCGCACGTCGATCTTCACGGGGTTTCTCGCATGCGGCGTCCACTCTCCCCATAAATCGTCGGCATACCAAATATAGAGGTGCGTATCGTCGCCTCGTTTGGGATGTTCACCGCCCGTGCAAAAGAGCCACAATTTATTGTCGAATCTCAAGAGCGTGCTGTCTGCCGCTCGGAAATCGTCGAGCAGTGTGCGAACGTACTCCCAGCGATGCGGGAACTCAACCGATCGGTAAAGGCACACTTTTTTCGCGCGCGCCGATTCCGTAACACAAAAGACTTCGCCGCCATCCTCGAAGACATGAGGATAGGACAGGTGATACGGCTCTTCAATCGCGACTTGCGGGCGGGCAGCGCCGTTACTCGGAACCTCAAAGGCCGCCACGACGCCGAGGTTGGTTTTGTACCGGTATTCCTCGCACATGACGTAGGTTCGCGCGCCTCGCCGAACGACGCAGGGGTCTGCCAAATAAAGTCCTTTTGTATAGGGGAAAAGATCGGTAACTTCGGCTTGTCTATCGGCCCCGATGAACTCGCTGGGAGAGCCTTTGAGGACGAACAGGTTCCAGTCGATCGAGTAGAACCTCGAGTGAACATAATGCGCAAAACGAGTCTGTGCTTCTAACGCTCGCAGGTGCAGTATTTGCAGCGGACTAGGAACTCCGTAATGTACCGGCGCACACGGCAACGGTTCATCGTCAAAATACGTTGCAGATCCTCGATTGATGTCCCGGCATACCTGCGCCGGCCATGCAGGCAACGCGGCGAACGCGGCCTCCAAGTTTTGCTCGAACGAATCGCGGATCGTTGGGAAGCAGGCTGATTTCAGAACCACGCCTCCGACGTCGCTTTTTTCCATTCGCAAAAGCATTGCACCCGTTACGTCGTGATCGTGATAGATCTCCCAAAAACATGGCGCGGCCGTAGATAAATGGGCGGGATCGCTGTGCACGAATTGCCACACGCCGTACCTCGCGACGTCTAACAGCTCCACTCCCATTGCTCGCTCGCCAAAGAGCAAGATAAAATCTAAATCCAGATCGCGGACGTCCTGTTTCCAATCGAGGTCTGTAGGTGACAGCCATGCCTCGATCTCCAAGAGGTCGCTTCGGTCTTGTCGTAACGCCGACGTCGAGGCAGATGATTGCGACGGCAAGTCGAGCATTCCGCAGAACCGCTCGTACGCGCGATCTCGAACGTTAGCGGGAGGAAACGAAGAGGTCGAGTCGTTGATGATGCATACCAGCCGGGCGTGGCCCGACGCTTCCAGCTCCCGAATGCAGGCCAGTTGCCACGCTTTGAGCGTGCCGCAAGCAAGTACCACGCCGTACTTAAGCGCACGGGTGTCCCGCTTGGATTGGGCGGCGGGGCCGGAACGGGTCATTACGCCTCGCTTCCTAGGGCGTTCCAGAACCAACTACAGCTACTATTTTATTGGGAAGCGTCTGCGAACGCGAGGGTCGGAGCCAGGTCCCTTCGACCCTGCTATTTAGAGCGGGTCCATTCGGCCTACTACCGGCGATTTAGAGGCCGTCTACGGGCATTGCAACGACGATCGAACCGTTGGCGATGAGCAGCGTGTCGCCGTCGATAACGGGCGACGAAACCGAGAACGGCTGCAAGAACGATGCGGTGTGCAGCGTGCGTCCGGTGCGGCGATCCACCGAGTACAGAATGCCGGCGGTATCGCCGAAATACACGCGGACGCCTCTTACCACCGGACTCATCTTCACGTTGCCAGACGTACGCGCGATCCATAAGACTTTTCCGGTGCGTTCGTCAAAGGCGACGACGCGCTGGAGATTTCCGATCGATTGATACAGGACGCCGCCGGTTGCGGTGCCGGCGATCTGCCGCTCCGCCGAAGCGACGTAAGTGAACGGCCCGGACTCGAAGCGATGCGTCCACTTTGTCTTTCCGGTGCGCTCGTCGATCGCGACGACGGTGTCGTTTCCGCCCGGACTGTATGGCTTTGCGTCGGCCGTCGTTGAATTGACGAAAACCAATCCGCGATCGACTGCCGGCGTGCAGTCGCTTCCGCCGTACAGATTCGTCCAGAGCGTGCGCCCGCTCCGGACGCCGATCGCGCGGGTTTCGCATGTGTAGGGTGCGTTATGGCACGTGCTCACGAACGCTGTACCGTCGTCGATAGTTGTGGACGCCATCGTCGCAACGCCCGGCAAGCCGACTTTCCATCGCAGCTGCGCGCTTCCCGCGTCGAGCGCATATGCATGCGCGTCGCCGTTCGCAAAAACGAGCGTGTTGCCGCTCAACGCCGGTGAGGGCATATCTTCTCCGTCGGTGTGAAACTTCCAAACCAGACTGCCGTCTCGCGTCGCAAACGCATACACGTCGTCGCCTTCGGGACGACCCCAGATCTGCGAGAGGTAGTCGTCAGGTTTCAGAAAACCGTCCTTGCCGCTGCCCACGATCACAAGCCCGTCCTTAGTGACGATCGGCGTCGACATTAAAATGTTGTCGGTTCGCGCGCTCCAACGCAGGCTTCCCGTGGCTTCATCGATAGCGTAAAGCGATTTATCGAAGCTCACGGCATAAACGGTGCCGTCGACGACCGCGAGGCCGCCGTTGATCTTATCGCCGGCCTTTGCCAGCCAGTTTGCGCGCAGCTTTCGTCCGAAGAAGACCGCGTTGTGCGAGGGAAGGTATTGGTAGCCTGGCCATGCGTTCGCTGCAAGATCCGCGCGCGCATCGGTCCGAGGTGCGGTCGTCCCCGTTCCGCGCAGCGACATGAAGATCGCGCCGCCGGCAAGGACCGCCACGACAATCGAAAGACTCCAAAACCGCCGCATGTGATTACGTCGCGCCGCTATGCGCGGCGGCGGTGCGCGCCTTGAGGTCGCGAAGCACATTCAGCGTTTCTGCTGTCGGGACCGGCGTCTTACGCAGATCTTTCGCCACGGAAAGCTGCCAGCCCGTAGCGGCGCGAACGCGCTCGACCTCGATGCCGGGATGCAATTGCACAAGCGTGAGCTCTTTCGTGTGCGGGTCGGGCTCGAGCACGCCGAGATCGGTGATCACGCGCGTCGGACCCGCGCCCTTTGCACCGGAACGCGCGCGGCTTTCTCCGCCGGTCAGGTACCCAGGCGTTGTGAGAAAGTCGAGTCGATCGACGAATGTGCGCGTATCTTGCTTGAGGATCAGAAGAACTTCCTTGGCGGACGCTGCGATCTCGGGCGCACCGCCTGCTCCGGGCAACCGGGTGCGCGGTTTATCGTAATCGCCGATGACCGTCGTGTTGAGATTGCCATAGCGATCGATCTGCGCGGCGCCCAGGAAACCGACGTCGATTCGCCCGCCTTGAAGCCAATACGCAAAGATTTCAGGGACGGATACCACCGACGCAGCGGTTTCTGCCAGTTCCCCATCGCCGATAGAAAGCGGAAGCACATACGGCTTTGTGCCAATCGTTCCGGACTCGTAAATCAGCACGAGATTCGGCGCGTGCGTGAGTCGCGCGAGGTTCGCAGCCGTTGAGGGCAGGCCGATTCCGACGAAGCAGACGTCGCCGTCGCGAAGCCATCGTGCGGCTTCGACCGCCATTAATTCATCGTTCGAATATTCGAATTCAGACACGCGCTTCGGCCTTCATGACGTTCGCGTCCATCCACGCCAGAAATCGATCGCGATCGCGTGAGATTTTATCCCATTCGATATAGAAAGCGTTGTCTCGCTGATAATACCCGTGCGCGTAAGACGGCTTGGCCCCACCCGGTGCGTGGCATACCGCCGAGATCACCCAGTTCGGGATGACGACTGAATGCGGGGGATGTGAAAGTTCGTCGACGATCTCTTCGACGGTGACGATCGCGCGCTTCGCGCAGAGAATGGCTTCCTTTTGAATGCCGACGATGCCGTGAATCAGCACGTCACCCGCGAGGTTAGCCTGCTGCGCGTGCACGATCGCAACGTCGGGACGGAGCGCAGGAACGGCCGCCAAGCGCTCCGCGGTGAACGGGCAAACCACTTCCTTGATATGCGGATTGTGCTTGACTAGATCCGAACCGATGTAGCCGCGCAGCATCGCGAACGGCAGGTTCGATGCCCCGGCCGCATAAGCGGCGGCCATCGCGGCATGGGAATGTTCTTCGATCTCCAGCGGGCAAGGCCAGCCGTTTTCGACGGCGTCGCGGAAACGATGCAGCGAGCCCACGCCCGGATTGCCGCCCCAAGAGAAAACGAGTTTACGCGCGCAGCCCATTCCGATGAGCTGGTCGTAGATGAGGTCGGGCGTCATGCGGACCAGCGTCAGGTCGCGTTTGCCTTGCCGGGCAATTTCGTGCCCCGCGGCAAAAGGAATGAGGTGCGTGAAGCCCTCGAGGGCGACGGTGTCGCCGTCGTGGACGTGACGGGCTACCGCCTGGGCGAGGGTCAGGCGTTCGGCCATGGCAGGCGACTTTTCATTTGGCAGAAACTGGATGTAAGCAAATATATGCGGTATATTATAGGTATCCCTCCGAATATCTCGTGACCGGATGAACAGAAAGCCAAATAATTTTGGGCGTGACGCTAGCCACGTCTTTTACCGGAAACTGAACCAGGCCTTGCCGCGAATCGTCCGCGGTGAGGGGGTGTACCTTTTCGATGAGTCCGGGAAACGATACCTCGACGCGTGCGGCGGGGCCATGGTGTGCAATATCGGCCATGGCGTGCCCGAGATTGCCGATGCCATAGCCGGGCAGTCTCGCAAAATCAGTTATGTGAACGGGACGGCTTTTACCAACGAACCGGTCGAAGAGCTGGCGGACTTTCTTGCCTCCAAACTGCCAACCGGCCTCGACCGTTCGTATTTCTTGAGCAGCGGATCGGAAGCAACCGAAGCGGCGCTCAAGCTGGCCCGCCAATATCACGTCGAGCGTGGTGAACCCGGCCGGCGCATTGTGATCGCACAAACGCCCGGCTATCACGGCAATACGCTGCTCGCGCTTTCCGCATCAGCACGCGGACACTACCGCGCGATGTTCGGTCCCTGGCTCACGGATGTGATCATGATCGACGCTCCCTATCCGTACCGTAACGCCTCGCGTCTGGACGGATCGGCGCTCGAGACGGCGATTCGTAACGTCGGGGCGGAAAATGTGGCTGCATTTATTGCAGAGCCAATCGGAGGCTCGTCTACGGGCGCCTCGATACCCTCGCCCGAGTATTTCGGGCGCGTGCGCGAAATTTGCGATCGGCACGGCGTGTTGTTCATCTGCGACGAGGTGTTGACCGGAGCCGGGCGCACCGGCACGTTTTTCGCGCTCGAACACTTCCGCCACGCGAACGGCGCTGCGATCGCACCAGACATCATTACAATGGGCAAGGGCCTTAACGGCGGCTATGCTCCGCTTTCGGCGATGATTGCAAGCCAATCGATCGTTGAAACGATTGCGGCCGGAAGCGGCAGCTTCATGCACGCACAAACATATTCGCACAATCCCCTTGCGGCAGCTGCGGGGCTTGCCGTTCAGCGTTATATCGAGCGTCACAACTTACTCGAGCGCGCCTCGAAGGTAGGCGAGCAGCTGGGCAGCGCACTTCGCGAACTCGTAAGCGAAGGTTCGGATTCCGGGGCGGATCTGATCGGCGACGTACGCGGGATCGGCATGCTGTGGGCAGTTGAACTCGTGGCCGATCGTGAAACGAAGCGCCCGTTCGCGCGCGAGTTGAAACTCGCCGAAGCGCTGGTCGCGAACGCGCGAGAACGCGGGTTGGTTTTGTGGGCGAACGTCGGACATGCCGACGGTAAGAACGGCGACCTCGTCATGGTCGCTCCGCCGTTTACGATCGAAC
>Ga0185299_10005925_pt1 | contig 13341 bp, 8 predicted proteins | sample PaiPotPPA55metaG_FD_128002 | JGI IMG/M metagenome (GOLD analysis project Ga0185299, IMG submission 128002) | Iron sulfur acid spring bacterial and archeal communities from Banff, Canada, to study Microbial Dark Matter (Phase II) - Paint Pots PPA... ...
GCGCGGTGAATCTGCAGCACATCTGCAATGCTGCGCGCCTTGCCCGACCCCAGATTCACCGCGCCAACCGCCTCTTTCGTCTCAGCCAGTCTGGCTAGGCCTTCGGCTATATCGTCCGCATAGACATAATCAAAGCAATTGTCTCTTCCAAAAACCGTCAAGACCTCGCCGGCGAGCGCGGCCCGCACCCAGCGCGAAATTACATCCCGCGATCCACGACCGTACACCCGGTAAATGCGGGCTGATATGGCGCGGAAATTTCTCTGCGTCGTCTGCACAAAATCCAATTCTCGGTCCATGTAGTACTTGGCCAGCCCCACCAGATTTCGTGGCAGAAGTTGGTCTGACTCTTTCAGTCTGCGGACCTGGGGCACATCAAGGTAAAGGCCGGGACTATAGTTCAAGTAACTGGATGCGAATACAAAGACTCGCAAAGACTGAAGCGCCTCCACAGCCTCGAGCAGACGATGTGAGGCCAGCACGTCGTTGTCGAAAACTGTCTTCCAATATCCCGCCGTCTCGATTGTTCTTCCGAACGAGGCGGCCAAATGAAACACTGCCTCTGGAGCGAAATCGATCGCTGTTTTCGGCGGGCCACTTGCCAAATCTGCCGTCAGGTATCCGACCTCCTTGATCGGACGGCTCTCCGGCACGATATCAATTCCCAGGACCTGAGCTCCGGTCTGAACCAGGCGCTCGACCAGGACCCGGCCGATCACGCCGCTACATCCAGTCACCAGGACTCGCTTGTCTTTCAGTTGCATGGAATTCTCCTAATTGCGTCTACGACCCTAGCTGCCCCGAGACCATCCACAAACGCTCGACCAGCCTTACTCATCTTCAGTCGCCGGGCTTCATCGAATGCGAGGGAGGCGACAACTTTGCCGAGATCCCGCGGCGCTACTGCCTGGAACGGTCCAACGTCAATGGCAATTCCCTGGTGTGCCGCAGACTGCAACAACATGCGTTCGTGTTCCCCTCGCGTCATGGCCACTGCCGGCACGCCCATGAAAGCGAGTTCCCAAATCGTAGTGCCACCGGCCGTGACCGCAACATCAGCCCAATGCATTAGCTCGGCCATGTCCGCGTTCTGAACCAGCTGGATCGGCAGCCCTGCGCCTCGGATGGTATCGCTGAGGGATGCGAAATGGGTGCTATTCTGCCCTAAAACCGCAATCGCCTCCCAGCCCGGGATCTCCATGGTCTGCAGCATTTCCACTGCTTTCGCAGTGATGTTATCGGGATCGCTGCCGCCCATTGACACTAACAACCGGCGTGCCACGGAGTTTATCGGATGGTCCCGTTCGGGCGCAGCGGTGAAATCGCGTCGAAGCATGATGTAGGGCGTTCCCGTCAAGAGTTGGGTATGGGCCTCGCGTTGCGAATACATTTCCTCGTTGGCATGCAAGTTCTGATTGAGAACGATGTCGGCGCAGTACGGTCCGGCTTTTCCCGCATCATCTACGAATAAAAGCCCCACCTGAGCTTCTTTAATGGAGCGCTGGTAGTTCGAATCGAAGTGATAGCCATCCACTACGATCCAGCACCCCGCCCGCTGCCGGGCCAAATTCACGACTTGCCGTGCGTCGTCGAGGCTTCCGGGTCGGGCTTCCAAGTGAACGATCTCCATTCCTTCGGAGCGCAGTCGTTCGCAGACCCACGGCGACGGGTCCGCCATGGCAAACACGGCCTTTCCTCCTGAGCCCTGCCAGGCCTGCGCCAGCGCGAGACACCGCATCACATGGCCAGTTCCGATGGCGACGCTGGCATCGGCGCGAATCAGAAGTGTTGGGTGGTTCACATCTTCTTTCCGAGGCTCGCTGCGCATCAGCTCATCTCGCAGCTGTCGCACAGGGCTTCTGGGAGGACGCCAGCAACTCCTTCAAGCGTCCGGGCGCGGCCGGCTGCAAACAGTTATGAAACACGTCGGTACGGACTGCACGCTGCTCCAGATATTGTGGAATTTTGTCGATTTCGCTCGGATCCTCCAGTCCAATCCCCACTCCGAAACGAATAAATTGTTCCACATATCCGTATGGCCGTGATTCCAACCACTTGCACAAAAAGCAGGGGATTCCGCGAACTGCGCACTCCACTGCAACGGTTGAGAGTATCGTGATCCCAAACCAGACGGTTGACAGCAGTTCCTCCGTGAGGGGCCCGCTCACAATGCGCGTCGCTTCTTGCTGCCGCGGGGATAGTATGCTCTCCACAAGACGGACGCGTTCACGCTCGCTTTCCGCCGGATGCAATTTCACGATCAGCTTGCGACCAGTGCTCAACGCCAGGTCTGCAAGCGGAGGCAAAATGTCCCGGTAGAACTCTTCCGCGCGGCCACCGGTCAGATCAAAAGCTTCCGAAATAAACAGAATGTCCGACCGCAAAGCCTGATGGTTCAACTCCGGTTGGTTGAACTGCTCCCGTGCAATCCAGTTCGCGGGCGGCGCCGGAGCGCAAATCTCGACTCGCTCCGCAGGCACTCCGCACTTTCGCACCAGATAATCTTCCTCCATTTTCCCCTTCGCCCAGATCACATCCCCGTAGCTGCGCTTGAACACATAACGGCCATCCAGGGCTCCATGATGGCAGGCCACGTTGGGTAACCCACGAGCCCGCGCCAATAGCAGCGGAATCCTTGTGTAAGGATTGCTGTCATCGGCGCACAGCACGGCCTGCACGGGTTCGGTATCGAGAACATTTCGCCAGGCATCGCGAACCTCAAGTCCTCGCCGGAACCGCCGCGGAAAACTATCCAAATATCCCAGCCGGTTCAGGATCTCGAATTCCTCCACTCCTCCTAATTCGTTCAGCAGAGATTGCAGCCGCCTCTCCAGATCTGCATTTTCCCCGCTGCGGTCGCGCACCGAGGCATACGAAGACAGCCACGCGCCGGCTACGTTCTTCGGTAGGTCTTCCACCCACCCGCTCTGACGCGTAGTCACCAGAAGAAAGTTCTCATCGGGAAAAGTCTTCGCGTAGGCAATGCCGGTTCGTGACACGTTTACATAGGCGGTGGGAAGCAACACTACCGGCCGCGGAGAAGACGGGCGCTTTCGCGCCAGACGCCCGCGGATCTGGTATCCCGCGTCGTATTTATCCCAGAAAACGTCGATGATCTGTGGCGCGGAAAGCTTGTTGAAAACGCGGACGTAGTGCCCCAGCCCGCTCTTTTCGGCTCCACGTCGCAGAGGAAAAACACTGACACGCCCCGGCAGCAGGCGCTGCACAAGACTGGCATGAAGACCGGGGCGCGAAACGTACACCTCATCGCCGGACCCAACCGTCGGCACAAAGCGTTGCAGCAGGATCAGCGTCTCAAGTTCGCCATGCAGGAGCAGCGACATAATCTCCCACCAGTCCAGGCCATGTTCGTCGGTCAGCCGCCCGCATCCCAGATCCAGCAGACCCCGCACTCGGCGGAAATCATCGAACCCCTTCCGCAAGGAATCCAGGGTCGTCACCGGACAGTCGAACTGACGCTGCCAGCGGGCGTAGGTGTTCACTCCTCCCAGCCCGAGATCCGCGATGCGGTCCCAAGGCAGATCGGCCCACGGACCGTTTTCTGGGTCGTCATCGGAATGTATGAGCAGACACTTCATGTTAAAAGTCACACGCTCAGGCGGGGACGGCCCCGCCGTCAGCCTTCGCGTAACGCCTTCTGCGCAACTAAGCGATTGATTTCAGCGAGCTCCGGCTCACGTTCCAGCAGCCTCAATACATCGTTAAGTAGAAAGCTTTCACCCTCGAACTGAGCGTAAATTGCGCGAACTAATTCTAAGTCCTCGGGAGTATCCACGGTCCAGCGATTGGCGCTGAAGTCTCCGTCTCCCGTGACCGACAGAATCCTGAAGCGTCCAGGATTCTCGTAAATGTAAGGAGTCACATGAGTACGCTGATAGGGCTGCCGCGCCTCACGCCATGCAAGTTCCAATGCGCGGAAGGTCACGACTTCGGTATCCAGCCCGCGTGGATATGTGCGGACCACGCCATTCGAGGCATAATCCGGCTGTTCAGCCAGGAACGCCCGCACCGTTTTATCGACGATCTCAGGATCGATCAGGGGACAATCCGAAGTGATTCGCACAACCGCATCGGCAGTATGCTCACGCGCCGCTTTGTAGTAGCGGTCGAGCACATCCTTTTCGTTGCCGCGGAAACAGTCCACTCCGCGCTCGCGGCATAAGGCAACAATCACATCGTCCGCAGCTTCCGTCGTGGTGGCGACCACCACTTCATCCAAGGTCGCCGCGGCTCGCGTTCGCCCGACCACGTGCCAGAGCATGGGGCGGCCGCGGATGTCGGCCATGACTTTTCCAGGAAGGCGCGTGGAGCCCATGCGCGCCTGGATGATTCCCACGACCTTCGTTTGTTTGCTCTTCTCTTTCATACGAAACGTTGTCGTATTTTTGGAAATTCCCCCGTACGCGAGGAAACCAAGGCTGCAGATCGAAGACTCTCCCAGTCACGCCGAAAGGCTGCCGTCAGCGGGCGTAGTGGCTTACGACTTTGCCCAGTGCCCGCACTACGTCTTCCGCATCTTCGTCGCTCATCCCGTGAAACATCGGGAGGCTGATCAGTCGCTCGTAAGCGTCCTCCACGATGGGATACTCGCCTCCCCGATATCCGAAGTGATCGCGATAGTAGGGATGGCGATGCACGGGAATATAGTGAACGTTGACTCCGATGTTCTCTGCCCGCAACGCGCGGAAAACCTGAGCCCGATTGGCACTCAGTTTTGCGAGGTTGAGGCGGATGGGATAAATATGCCACGCCGGGTTCACGCCGGCTCGCACCACGGGCAGCATCACTCCCGCAAGATCGCGAAACGCAGCCGCATAACGAGCCGCGATCTCTCGCCGGCGCAGCAGATTTGCCTCCAGCTTTTTCAGTTGCGACGAACCCAAGGCACACGCGATATCGGTGAGCCGGTAGTTAAAACCAAGCAACACCATTTCGTATCGCCACTGCCCCTCAGCCTGGCGCTGCCGCGCGTCGCTGGAGATGCCGTGATTACGAAAGCGCCGCAGTGACTCGGCGTAATCCGCGCGGCCGGTGGTCACCATGCCTCCTTCTCCAGTCGCAACGTGCTTCACGGGATGAAAACTGAAGACGGTCATGTCGGCGATGCTGCCGGTGCTGCGCCCTCGATACTCTGCTCCCAGCGCATGACAGGCATCTTCGATCACGACCAGTCCGTCGCGCGCAGCTAGTTCCAGGATCGCATCCAGGTCCGCGGGATGCCCAGCGTAGTCGACCGGAAGTATCGCCCGCGTGCGCGGCGTGATTCGCGCCGCAACTCTCTCCGGATCCAGGTTGAGCGTATCGTCGCTTACGTCCGCGAAAACCGGGGATGCTCCTTGATAGAGCACGCAGTTCGCCGTGGCCGCAAACGTCAAAGGAGTTGTGATGGCTTCGTCGCCCGGCTTGAGCCCCGCCGCAAAAGCAGCGCCATGCAACGCCGCCGTACCCGAACTGAAGCTCACCGCATACTTGGCTTCTACTCGGGCCGCAAACGCTTCCTCGAATTCTCCGACCTTCGGACCCGTGGTGAGCCAATCGGAGCGCAGCACGTCCACCACGGCCTGGATGTCATCTTCCTCAATCGACTGACGGCCATAAGGAAGAAGCGTGTTCCGGACCGGAGTGCCTCCATCGACGGCGAGCAGCTCTTTACTGGGCGTTATCTGCATTTGGGTTGGAAGGTCTTAGGTGATAGGTCTTGGGTCATGGGCCCAAGACCTGACAGCTATGACCTGAGACCTGAAATCTCGCACTGGCATCTATGCCGGCACGCGAGCTTTGGCCGCGGCTCCGGGCTCAATCAATTCCTGGAGTTGCTCGTGGCTCAGCCACTGTTCATTGCTGTCGCTGGTGTAGCGGAAGCCCTGCGGCAGTTCGCGGGCATGAACCCAGTTTCCTCGCTTCCACCAGGGATGCGATGGCTGGATGATATACATTTCATCCAATTCCACGGCGTTGCGCGCCTCGTCCTCAGAGACCAGCACCTCGTGCAGTTTCTCCCCGGCGCGTATACCGATGTATTCCACCAGGCACCCCGGCGCAACCGCCTCGGCTAGATCCACGAGCCGCATGCTGGGAATCTTGGGCACGAAGATTTCGCCTCCATGCATCTGCTCGATCGAGCGGATCACAAAACGCACACCATGTTCCAGAGTGAGCCAAAAGCGGGTCATGCGAGGGTCGGTAATCGTGATCCGGCCCCGCTTGCGCTGCTCCAGGAATACCGGGATTACGCTGCCGCGGCTGCCCACAACGTTCCCGTACCGCGCGCTACTGAAGCGAGTCTGCTGTGCCCCGGCATAGGCATTGGCCTGCACAAACATCTTTTCGGCGCACAACTTCGTCGCTCCGTACAGATTAATCGGGTTCACCGCCTTGTCGGTGCTGAGAGCCAGAATTCGCCCCACTCCCTGATCGATGGCCGCGTCGATCACGTTGCGTCCGCCCATGATGTTGGTCTGGATCGCCTCGAAGGGGTTGTATTCACAGGCTGGAACCTGCTTCAGCGCTGCCGCGTGTACCACCACGGTGACGCCCGAAAAAGCGCGCTGCAGCCGGCCTGCATCGCGAACGTCCCCGATAAAGTAGCGTAGGCTGGGATGATCGAAGCCGGAAGCGCGCATGTCATGCTGCTTGAGTTCGTCGCGGCTGAATATCACCAGCCGCTTGGGATGATATTCCCGCAGCATGACTTCGACGAACTTCCTTCCGAACGAACCCGTCCCGCCCGTTACTAAAACAACTTGTTCCGGCCAATTCATCGAGCCTGCCTCATGCCGATCACGATTATTTCCTGCTCGGATAAAGAAACGAAAAACAAACGCGGTTCCGCTCCTTGCCGCGGGTCATGATTGCAAGGTAGTATAGCCGAGTTTGCTCGCATCTGCGCGGATACTGCCTTTGCTCAGAAGCGTTGCGTCCCAGATTCATCCATGGTTTTCCCGCTGGCGATGCTAGAATATCGGCGGTACCGCTGCATACCAAACTTCGTTGCCAGGCGATGAACCGGCCATCGAGTCGCTTGGCTTTCTGTGGACTATGGCTGCCAGCCCGGCCCGTCCAGCCTGAGAAGGTTTAAACTTGTTGAGGAGAATGCATGGATTCCGGACCGCTGGTACAGGCCAATAACCCAACCGTTCGCGAAATGCAGCCGGCGGGCGCGGACTTTGGCAGGCCGATCAGCACGCGCATCTACCCTGAACTGCCTTCCCAGGAATCCGCCCTCGGGGAATATATTCGCGTTCTGGTCAAGCGCAAGTGGACGGTTCTCGCCTGCCTGATCACCATCTTCTCCATCGTCGCCATCGCCAGTCTCAAGATGACGCCTATCTATGAGGCGAGCGGCAGCATCGAAATCAACAAGCCCGATTCCGGCCTGGTCAACTTCAGCAATTCTCCGACGTTCAACGTTGACTACTACGATCCAACTGAACTCGAAACCGAAGTGATGATCCTGAAAAGCGATCTTCTCGCCCTGCAAGTAGTAAAAGAACTGGGCCTGGATCGCCGTCCCGAGTTCGGCGGAAAAACGCCGGCTCTGCCCTCTTCGCTCGATCTTGCCCCAGACCCGCTGCAAGCCGACCCCGCCCGAACCTCCACATTGCTCGGCGGGTTCCGCCGCAACCTGGCTGTCACACTCTCTCCCAACACCCACATCATCAAGGTGTCGTTCCGCAATCCCGACAAGGATTTGACGGCGCATGTGGTCAACACCCTGATGAGCACCTACACGGAGAACAACTTCAAATCGCGCTTCGACTCGACCATGCAGGCTTCCGACTGGCTTTCCAAGCAGCTCGTCGACTTGCAGATGAAAGTCGAAACCTCCCAGGAAAAACTGGTGCGTTACCAGAAAGAGCACGAAATTCTGGGCATCGACGAAAAGCAGAACATCACCACTCAGAAACTTGATGAGTTGAACAAGGCCCTGACCGCCGCGGAATCCGAGCGCATGGACAAAGAATCGGTGTACCGCCTGGTGCAATCGGGAGACCCCGACACCATCGCTTCCGCCGCCGGTGTCCTGGACGCGGCTGGAACTGGAACCCAGTCCGCTTCGGGACTGATGGAGCTTCTCCGTTCCAAGCAGGCCGACGTCAAGATTCAGGCGGCCGAACTGAGCACACAATTCGGACCGTCGTACCCGAAAGTGGCGCAACTGAATACTCAACTCAAGGAGATCGACGCGCAGATTCTCGCGGAGACCAGGAAGATCGCCGGCAAAATCCGCGGACAGTATATGGCGGCCCTGCAGCGCGAAAACATGCTGCACGACGCTCTCGAAAAACAGAAACAGGAGGCCAACAAACTCAACGAGAGCGCCATCCAATACAGCATCTTGAAGCGTGATCTGGAGACCTACCGCACGCTTTACGAAGGACTGATGCAGAAAATGAAGGAGGCCGGAGTCTCGGCCGGTCTCAAATCCAACAACTTCCGCATTGTCGACGTCGCCCGCGTTCCCACCGTTCCCATCGAACCCAACATCCCCCGGAATCTCGCTTTCGCCTTCATGCTGGGCTTGACCTCCGGAGTTGGACTCGCCTTTCTGCTCGAGGGATTAGACAACACGGTCCGCACCACCGAACAGGCGCAGATGATTTCGGGCCTCCCACCGCTCGGCATGATTCCCATGGGTTCGAGGACGGCTCGCGAAGGCGCCCACTCGAAGCGCCTGGTAATCGCAACTTCCAAGGAGGCGGTGGAGTTGGTCACGCAGGTCAGGCCGCAGTCGCAGATGGCGGAATCCTATCGCGCGCTGCGCACCTCGCTCCTGCTCTCGAACCTCGGAGCGCCACCTAAAGTAATCATGATCACCAGCGCGCTTCCTCAGGAGGGGAAAACCACTACCAGCATTAACTGTGCGGTAGTGCTGGCTCAGAAAGGCATTCGAGTCCTGCTGATCGACGCCGACCTCAGACGGCCGAGCATCCATAAGACGCTGGGGATGGGTCCCCGCAGCGGGCTCAGCAACGTCCTGACTGGAAGCGCTACCTTGCAACAGACCATCACCCGCTCCCCCGTTCTGCCCAACATGTCTGTATTGCCGGCAGGAACGCCTCCCCCGAATCCCGCCGAGCTCCTGGCATCCCCCAACATGCGGGACGTCTTGGAGGAACTGCGCGGGCAATACGACCACATCGTGATAGACACGCCGCCCACTTTGTCGGTCACCGATGCCGTGGTGCTGTCACCGCGCGCCGATGCCATCGTACTGGTCATCCGTTCCGGACATACCACCAAGCAAGCGCTCCGCCGTTCCCGCGATATTCTCATGCAGGTCAATGCCAAAGTCTCCGGCGTGCTCTTGAATGCGGTCGATCTAAGCTCGCCCGATTACTACTACTATTACGAATACCAAGGCAAATATTCCCGCTATTATCGCGACGACGAATCGGACAATGATGACGATGAGGATGCCGACGCCGAAGCATCCCCCAATAGCGCGTAGATGTTTATTTGGGGGCAGCCGCCCTCGGCTGTCCATTCGAGCACTACTCAATGCTCCTGCGGTGAAAGCCGGCGGCTTAAGACAATGCACGTAAGATCTGTGATCGCGCTTCCCGTCTGAACAACATGGAAATAGTTCTCAATTCTGCTTCGCGGAAATGGCTCCTCATCGGCGCGGCGGCAGTTCTGTGCCTTATCTATGTGTTTCTCGTGGGCCGGTTGTTTGTCGCGTCCATACTGGGCGCAATACCGATGGGGGAGGTTCCGATCGCGGAAGCACCGAAACTCTCAAGTCTCCAAGGGGCGGCCCGGATCGACCCCTGGAACGCAGACTACCGCTATAATCTGGGACGCTACTACGCGCTGGTCGTCATGGACCCGAGCGCCGCCATCGAACCCTACCGTGCCGCCGTGCGGCTCAATCCGCATTCGGCCGATTACTGGTTCCATCTGGCCTCCGCCTACCAGGTGCTCGCCGAAACCTCGAATCAAACCTGGGCGCTGGAACACGCCATCGAGGCCGATCCAACTACGCCTGGCGTGGCCTGGGAAGCCGCCAACAATTTCCACGTACGAGGCGACAACGAGCAAGACAGCGGCTCAAAGTTGAGCTACCACGAGAAGGCGTTGCGCGAGTACCGCGTGGTTTTGGAGAACGATCCTTCCCTTGCGGGTCTCGCCATTCAACACTGCTGGCGGATCAGCCAGGATGTCGATATGCTCTTGCGCGATGTAGTTCCTGCAACGGCACCGGCCAATATCGCGTTTCTCAAATTACTCACGACCCCTAAGAAAGTTGATCTCAGCACGATCACGGCGCCGTCGCATGCCCGCGGGAACCACTGGGTTTACACGCTGAAAGACCCGGATGCCGGAGCGGAATCTAACGGCTGGGTTGATGCTTCGGTGGCGCTTTCTGGTTATACCGATGGCGCCAAAGGAAACAACGTTAGAGCCATGATCGTGGCCAGCACTTCGACCACAATTGAGATCGCCAACCCTACGGGCACGGTGGCCAACACATCGGCCGATTCGGATTCGCCTGTTCTCACCATCAGCGGCACGAAGCAGGAGATGGCGGCAACCGCGAAAGTGTGGGAAAAACTAATCGCAACTCGGCCCTCGCAGACTTTCGAACTTCGTTATGTCTACGAATACCTCCACTACCTGCTCGATCACAAGAATGTGGATCAGGCCCGTTTGGTGTGGCAGCAGGCGGCCACGCCCTTCGGCCTGTCCTCCTACCTGCCCACCCGGAATAACTTAATCGTCAACGGGGGCTTCAGCCTGGAGATTTTGAACGGCGGCTTCGATTGGCAATATCAGAAGCAGCAACCAGTGACTCTCACTCTCGATCCCACCGAACATCACGGAGGCGGCAATCGTTCGCTGCTGATCACCTTCGATGGATCGGGAGTAATCGATGCCGGGATTTATCAATTCATCGCGGTGCAACCCGGTACTAACTATGATTTCTCTGCGTACTACAGAAATGGAGACTTCGAGGGTGCCGGGGGCCCGCATATCAGCATCCAGGATGTGGTCACCCAAGCTGTGCTATATGAAAGCGACGAACTGAAAGAGGCGGGGGAATCCTGGAAGCCTGTTACTGGAGAATTCACCACCCCAGACGATTGCCGACTCCTGGTGCTGCGCGTCCGGCGCCTGCCGGAAGGAAGTCCGATCCGTGGTAAGCTCTGGGTCGGCGATTTCCGCCTCGTGGCCAAGCGGCAGTAGACCCTGGAATTGGGTAGATTCAATCTCATGAGAGCGACCAGCACTACCGCAAACCCGCGCAACAAACTGGCGGCACAAGCCGGCTCGGCCCTGCTGTTCGGGGTCTTCACCCTGCTGTTGTTTGGACCACTCGCCTTCGGCGCGACCCAACCTTGGTCGATCTTCCTGATGGAGTCTGCCTCCGCAGCGCTATTTCTGTTGTGGATCGGCAAGCAGGTTCTGGAAGGCGAACTGAAGATCAGGTGGAATCCCCTGTTTCTTCCCATGGCAGTATTTGGCCTGCTCATTGTTTTGCAACTCGTCTTCCGTATGAGCGCGTATCCGCACGACACCGCATCACTGGGGCTTCTCTACTTTTCCTATGGCATACTCTGCTTCCTCGCCGGACAAGCCCTGTTTCGGAGTTCGCAGGCGCGCGATCTTGCGGTTGTGTTTTCGTTGTACGGAGCTGTACTGGCCAGCTTTTCGTTAATCTACGGACTCTCCTCAAACGGCAAGTTGTACTGGGTGCGTCAGCCCTGCTGTGGAGGCTCGGTCTACGGTCCGTATGTAAACCACAACCATTACGCCGGACTGATGGAGATGCTGGTTCCCATTCCGCTGGTGTTGTCGCTCACCAGGCTGGCGTCCGCCAAGACACGCGCCACGGCTGCGGCCGTGGCCGCCATGATGGTGGGTACTATTTTTCTTTCGGGATCGCGCGGCGGCATGCTCGCGATTGTCATCGAGCTTCTGATTGTCGCCGTCCTGCTCATCAAGCAGCAACGCGGCCTGCGTACCGCCATGGGCATCGGCGTGTTTCTGGTGATTCTGGCCGGCTTGCTCGTCTGGATCGGTGGCGGCGAACTTAGCAAGCGTTTCGCCACCCTGGGGCCGTCCCACTCTGAACTCTCCAAAGACAATCGCTTTGACATCAACCGCGACGGCCTTCGGATGTTCCTGAAGAAGCCTGTTCTGGGCTGGGGTCTGGGAACATTTCCAGTTGTGTATCCGCAATTCCGCAGCTTCTACACGAATTTCTCCATCAATCAGGCGCACAACGATTATCTGCAACTGCTCGTGGAAATGGGCTTGCTCGGATTCGGGACCATGCTGTGGTTTCTGGTAACGCTCTACACCCGAGCCATCAAGAAGATTGGGCACTGGACCAGCGAAATCAGCGGCGCGGTTACTCTGGCGTGTATGCTCGGCTTGAGCGGCATCCTCGTCCACAGCGCCGTGGACTTCAATCTGCAGATTCCCGCCAACGCCGCGCTGTTCTATGTGCTGTGTACGATCGCCGCCTCGGAACCCTTCGTGCAACCGGCCCGCAAACGCCGCGTGGCAAGAAGCAAACCTCCCGAGGAGGTTCTGGCTCCGCCACAAGACCTACAGCAACCCGCCACAAATTTCTAGGCCGTTACAGAGCGCCATACCACATCACGAATTGTCATATCCCATACGAATTGTCATCATCCGATTACGAATTGTCATCCCGAGCTAAGCGTGGGATTACACGTATGGATTGATTATGATAGGCAGAAGAGTTCCACAAAAAGCATCAAGCCGTCCGGCTACGCCGGACGGCCCAAACTTTGCTGCGCAGAAGTTACGAAGATCCGATTAGGGCGTCGCCGGACTGACCGGATTGCTGCTCCGCGTAAGCACCCATATCGTAACTCCGCCAATCGCCGCGGCTCCCGCGCCGATTGCGATCGGAGAGTTGAGCACGCCGCCACCTGCGGCCGGAACGGCGCCAGTCCCCCGCTTCTTATCTTTCTTCTTTTTGTCGCCTTGATCGGATTGCTCATCCCGCGTGGTTTCCTGACCCTGCGCCAAAGTGACCGTACCGTTGTCATCGGTGACCGTCAGGTCACCCTTGCGGGCGGCAATTCTCACCGTTCCGTCAATGTCCGTCACATTGAATTCAGTCCAGGCGTTCGAGACCGGCGCCACCCGCACCTCGCCCGCAATGGCGGCGACGCTCTTGGACGTCGAGACACTCACGCCCCCGTGTTCCACATTCAGCGAGCCGCCCTCAAATTTCACCAGAGAATCGCCCAGAACGGTGATGCTGGAGCCGGGCGCGTGAATATTGGCCGCGGAGTCAGACCGGGTCTGCACCAGGTCGCCGGCAAAAATTGCGTAGGAGTT
>Ga0185299_10005928_pt1 | contig 13335 bp, 15 predicted proteins | sample PaiPotPPA55metaG_FD_128002 | JGI IMG/M metagenome (GOLD analysis project Ga0185299, IMG submission 128002) | Iron sulfur acid spring bacterial and archeal communities from Banff, Canada, to study Microbial Dark Matter (Phase II) - Paint Pots PPA... ...
GCATAAGAGAACAGGACCATCGCAAACGCGTTCAACAGCAGACCGCTGAGAATGACCGGCCGGCGCCCCACATAGTCCGACAGCCCCCCGACCGTCAGCAGCGCGGCCAGCAGGCTGAAGGTATAGACTGCATACACCAGAGTGATCATCAGCGGCGTCAGATGCATTGACTGCTGGTACAGCCGGTACAGCGGCGTGACCGCGCTGTTGCTCGCTACGACCAGTGCGGCCCCGACTAAACTGAAGACCGTCATGACCGCAGGCGAAAGGGCCCGGCGCCGGACTCTCATTCTTTTTGTTCCGTTCTGCCTGCTCAGGGCTTGTTGTGTTTGTTGATATGTCAGTCGGCTGACTTGCCGCAACAAATCGATCCTTTTGTCAAACCCGCGGTCTTCGAATAAACGCTGTGCAAGCTCAATCGACTCTGTAGACGCGGCCGGTTTGCACGCCCAGAATCGCGCGTTTGTAGGCCTGTGCCACTCTCCAGCCTTCGACCGGAACTACGCCGGGAAAGAACGAACCCATATGAGCTTCGGATTCCTTCAGGATCGTGGGATTCACCACATTGATACGCAATCCCTTGGGAAGTTCGACGGCGGCAGCCCGAACAAAACCTTCCAATGCGCCCGAGACGGTTGCACCCGCGACACCGGCGAAGATCGGTTCTTCATTAAGAACGCCCGAAACCAAGGTGAAAGATCCCCTTTCGTTGATGAACGGGATCGCCTCCTGGACCAGACTGATCTGGCCCATGAGCTTGCTTCCCAACGAGAACTGCCATTTTTCAGAGGTGAGTTCCGAAAGCGGAGCAAATGCTACTTCACCTGCTGCAATGGCCACGGCATCAAACGAGCCGACGGCTTGATAAAGCTTCCTGATACTTTCGCGGTTCTCGATCTCGACTTGGAAATCGCCCGATTTGCGTCCGACCTTGACTATCTCATGGCCAGCACCCGCCAATGCCTTTTGAACCAGTTCCCCGATCTTTCCGTTTGCGCCAATTAGAACAATTTTCATAAAAGCTCCATTTTCCCGGCTTGGGGCTTGTTGTGCCATCTGATCACACGATTGATCCTAGTGTATGTTAGTTGGCTAACTAATTATAATGCACTTTTGCTCGGCTCGCTTCAGGCTTCGCCGTGTGGGCCTGCGGGTTCAGCCCGCCTGGTATCTCACAAGCTTTGAATCCAACTCTTGAGGCGTTTCGTCTCCGTCGCCACCAGACCGGAATCATGAAAGGTATGAGCCAGGACCGAAACGCCTTGCATGGCGGAAAGCAGGTGCACGGCAAGGCCCCTGGAGTCTTTCCCCTTCCCGAGTGCCCTAAACTGGCTCTCGATCCAGGCCAGGTGTTGAGCGAAGATCTCGGTCGCTCTGGTGGCGACCGAGCCGCCCGCCTTGTGGAGCTCGGAGCAAAACGTCCCGACCGAGCAACCGAGCTGCGCCAGGCAATCCTTGTTCTCGAAGACGCCTTGGACGCAGGCGCAAAGCCGATCCTTGGGCGATTCAGCTTCGTCCCACCGCTGCCGCTGCGCGGACATCTGCGCCAGCCTCAGTTCGACGATCGCCTCGCCAATCTCGTCCTTGGTCTTGAAGTAATAATAGACGTTGCCGAGAGGAACCTTGGCTTCGCGCGCGATGTCGGCAAGCGAGGTGGCCTCGAACCCGTTCTGGTACGCCAAGCCCACCGCCGCACTAACCAGCCGCGATCGTTTATCGATTTGTGTCCTAGCCATGTGCATAAGTCCGTCAACTAACTTGGATATGACGAGGGTCCGCAAACCTGTCAAGCCCTCAGCCGCGCTCCCTGATCCTGACGTACCCGATAGGGCGTTCGAGTGCGGGCATGTCGCTCGCTCCTCCATCGGCCGCAGTCGATCGCCCGGGAGAGCATGGGACCTCATGCGGTGTGTGGGAGCCGCGTTCTCCGGTTGGAGGCTCCAGAATTGACCGGCCATTTCCCAAGATCAGCAATAGTCAGACTTGCGCTCTGCCGCCATCGGCAAACAGTTCGATCCCCGTGACGAAGCTGGAGTCGTCCGAGCCCAGAAAGAGCGCGACCTTGGCGATCTCTTCGGGCTCCGCCATGCGGCCCATTGGAACGGTAGACACGATGCGCCCGAAGGCCTCAGCCGGCATAGCCGCCTTCAGCGACGCCGTAAGGACAGGTCCAGGGCTAAGAACGTTTGTGCGGATGCGCCGGTCCTTCAGTTCCACGGTCCAGGTTCGCGCGAATGAGCGAATTGCCGCCTTGGTCGCAGAGGCGACGCCGAAGCTGGGGGTGCCTTTGGAGCCCGCGGCCGCACCGGTCAGAATGATGGAAGCGCCATCGTTCAGAAGCGGAAGCGCCTTCTGGACGGTGAAGAGCAGCCCCCTGACGTTCGTATCGAAGATCTGGTCGTAGTGCTCCTCGGTGATACTTCCCAACGGGAGAAATCCGCCCCGTCCGGCATTGGTGAAGAGGATATCAATTCGGCCTCTCGCTTTGACGCTCTCGTAGAGACGGTCGAGGTCGGCCAAGTTCGACGCGTCGCCTTGAACCCCCGTGACGTTGCTGCCGATTGACGCTACGGCTTCTTCAAGCTCCTTGTGACGACGGCCAGTAATGAAAACATAGGCGCCCTCACTGACGAAGAGTTTTGCCGTGGCGAGGCCGATACCTTGCGTAGCTCCAGTAATGACAGCCACTTTCCCTTGTAGTTTACCCATCTTTCATTTTCTCTCTGCTGGGGCCCGAACAAACCGCACGAGCCGCGCCCGTTCGGAAGGCGACGCTGCCGGCCCTGATTGCTTCCAAGGTAGGAAATGCGCCGGAGCAATAGACGTGACCGAGATACTCGGCACGATACTTCGAATTAATTCTGTGTTCTGAGCATACGATCGACCGATCGGCTCATTTGCTTCAAAATAAATCCAGGCGCCAAGCGATTCATCATCTTGAGCTGATTCGCCTGACCTGGACGAATTTCAAATCGATTGGTTTGCATCCCTTTGACTGCGACTTGAACCATGTCTTCCACCGTCATGATAGAAGCGCCTTTCAGGTCTTCAACATCGAAGTCACCCAAGAGTTCGGTTCGTGTCGCAGGCGGCGCCAGATCAAATACCTTCACTTTGGTGTTTTTCAATTGCACACGAAGAGACTCGGTGAACGAATGCAGACCGGCCTTGGTGGCGCAATAAACCGGCGAAATGGGCAATGGAACGAATGCCAAACTCGATGAAACGTTCATGATTGCCGCCTCTGATTTTGTTTTCAAATGCGGCAAGAATTGTTTCACCATTCGAATCGGTCCGCTCAAATTGATTTCAATCTCTCGAGTGATGTCTTCGAGGCTTCCAGCTTTGTCCTGAACATTGATCTTACGCATGATGCCGGCGTTGTTGATCAAAATGTTGAGCTCGGGAAATTGTTTGGTGACCTCTTCGTAAAGAGTCGCGATCGCTTCCGGATCGGAAACGTCGCTTTGAAAGGTGTGAATTTTTGGAAAGGCCGCTTTAGCGCGGTCCATCTTATCTTGATCGCGGCCCGTGATAAGAACCGTGTTACCAAGCGCCGTGAGTTGTTTGGTGAGTTCGTAACCGATGCCGCCGGCGCCGCCGGTGACCAAAATCGTATTGCTTTTGAGTTTCATGGTTAAATACCCTTCCAAATTAATCGGCAACGGTTTGGCGGATTTCAGCGGTGGTCATCGGTCGGGGAGCAACCTTTATCGGCTTGCTCGCCCGCCTCGATGAAGCGACGGGCGTCAGCGATTACTAAGTCAGTTGACTAACTAGATGGGATATCCGAACCTGTCAAGCCTTGCGGTGCGAGCCCGGCATCGCGAAACGAGGAGCTTTCCGATGCCCGACACAGCCATCGATCCGATCCCTATGCAGGAAAAATTTCGCCGCGCACTCGCCGCCGTCGGCGCTTGGCTCGAAGCGCTGGACTACACAGGCTTCGACTACACTCTCGACCGCACCGCATGCTTGGAGCGGGAGCTGGCACAGCTAAAGGAAGAGTTGCGCCAAAGCCGGGAGGCGAGTTCCGGCGATGCTCACCCCGGTGGCGCCGTCAACCTGGAACATTAAGCTTGACCGGTTTGAACGCGCGATGGAGGAATTCAAGGAATTCGTCGCATTGGGCGCAGCGATGTGCCGGCCGGTGTCCAAGGCAACTCTAGAAGCTGACCCTGCGGCCTCCCCGCCTCGCCTTATCCGGTCGTGACGGCTTGATCTTGCTGGCCGCGCTTCGCAGGTGCGGGAACCCCGAAACACTTTCGATTGAATATCGGAACGTCCTTTCTGATCGGCGGTTTCATTCCGACAGCCATGCGGAGGAAGCCAATGACCAGAATGAAAGCACTAAGCGCCCTCGCTATTCTTTCCGCCGCCGTCGCCGCACCGGTGTTCGCCCAGGACGCCGGCATATTGGGCCGGGGAGACCGCTACGGTTTGGAGCCGAAGCCGTGGCCGTACCAGAGCAGAAGCTGCCTTCAGGGGCCGGGCTTCGGGCAACCTTGCCCGGGCAGGCTCTATGGCTGGAGCATCGGCAGGGACCGATCGAGGGTGGGCGGGATTGCGCCATCGCTGCGGCCTTCTGGGAGCTAGTCCCCTGTTTCCAATACGGACTTCAGAGATACCCCGGCAAGGGCATCACCGCCGCAGAGCCATGCCTCACGTCCGCTCTTAAGTGCAGCACGGACTGAGGCCGACATCGCGCCACGTCCGTTATGTCCTAACAGCATCTCCCAGCAGCGGACTCATCCAATGAATGGACCGCTGATGAACGCCGACGGCCGCTCACGGCCGGGGCGATACCATGGATGTAAGCCATGCTGCGGCGACGTCGGCTGAACCTGATCCTGTCGCGGAGCGACAAAGGCTGGCGCGCGCTGACAACGGGCTCTGCCAATGGATTGTCCGCTGCGAAAAATGGATGGGAGCGACGATTGATGCCTGCAGGAAATTCCGCCTTCGCCGCTGACGTCGCGGTTTGTGCTGCGGACAAGAAATGCGTAACACTGCCGCAGTTCGAATGTTCGTGACGCCCTTGAGCAGCCCACCTTCATCAAGCGTTTCATCGGACGGCAAAGCGGAGACTTCCTGTGGATCGCCAGCAACTCATTGACCGCATCTATGAATGCTCGTTCCGCGCCGGAACACTGGCCCGAGGTCCTGGCCGAACTCTCGACGATGGCGGACGCGCGAGGCGGCGGCCTTTTGGTTACCAACCAGGGGATCCAGAACTGGACCGCATCATCCGGTCTTTATGAGGATGTTGCGGCCTACGTCGATGAAGGCTGGATCACGCGATCACCAAGGAATCCACGCTTGTTCGCGTCCCGTCATGCCGGGTTCATGACCGAACACGATCTCTATACCGACGCCGAACTCGCGCTTGAACCGCATTATAACGACTTTTCCCGTCGTCGCGGTCTTGGCTGGTCGGTGCGAACCGCGCTTCCAATGCCGACCGGCGATATGATCGCCATCATTATCGAGCGAAATCACGTTCGCGGACCGGTCGAAAGTATCGTCGTTCAGCAGCTTGACGAGCTGCGGCCCCACCTTGCGCGCAGCGCACTGGTGTCAGCCCGTCTCCAGCTGGAGCGCGCCCGCGCTGCCGCCGAGACGCTGGCGCTGATGGGCTTGCCCGCGCTGCTTCTCGACGATCGGGGAAAGGTCATCGCTGCAAACCGTCTCATCGAGGCTCTCGGCAGTCAGATCCATTGGCGCACGCAGGATCGAGTATCGCTGACGGACTCCAACGCCGATGCCATGTTGCGCCAGGCCTTTGCCACCCTCGACAGAAGTGAGAGCGCGCCGGCGCGCTCTTTCGCGGTGCGTGCTACCGGCACCGATGCGACCAAGGTAGCGCATGTTATCCCGATCCGCGGCGAGGCACGCGATATCTTCGTGCGCTGCTCATGCGTGGTGGTGATCACGCCGGTTACGCTGCCGCAAGCGCCTGCGGTTGAGCTGGTCCAGGCGCTGTTCGACCTCACTCCCGCTGAAGCGCGCGTTGCCCGCAGTTTGACCGCGGGCGGCACGCTCGATGAAATCGCCGCTGCCGGCGACGTGTCGCGCAATACCGTCCGCACCCAGTTGCGCGGCGCGCTCGAAAAGACCGGCTGCCGCCGCCAGTCGGAACTGGTGGCACTGCTGGGCGGGATCACGCTACGGCACGCGCCGCCGGAAGAGTGAAACTCCGCCCTGGATTGTCATGCCCGCACCCGTCGCGGGCACCCACGCCTTGACAGCATCGCCGCGCGAAAAACGTTGATGCAAAAATGCCTCAACTGAGCCGGCAAACGCACTGGCATCATCCATTTGGATGAAGCCATTGCGGCTCGCCTCCCTACAGTCAGAGCCGGGTTGAGCGGAGAATCGAACCGGTCTCCGGTTTGGCACGTAATTTTGAGAGGGCGCGGCTGTGGCATTTGGTTTGGTGAATTTGAGCCCGAGGCGACGGCCGCGGGCGTGTTGGGCGCTCGCTGTGGCTCGCCTGGTAGTCGGTTGTGCCGAATCCGCCTTGGCCCAGCCCCTCCCCCAACCACCTGTCTACAATTGGACCGGCTTTTATGCGGGTTTGAACGGCGGACTTGGCGGCGGTCGGGTGACCCCGGCCAACTCCGTGGCGGCTGCCGATCCCATTTTCGGCTATGTCAGCACCGACAACCAAACTCACCGGCTTGGCGGCGTCTTTGCCGGCGGCCAGGCCGGCTACGATCACCAATTCGGAAATCAACTCGTGCTGGGCGTCGAAACCGATCTGCAGTGGAGCAACATCGGCGCGTCGAGCGGCATCGATAGGATGTATGCGTACAACACCGGCTCGCCCGTCCCCAACAGCGGATTGGACACCGCCAGCATGAATATCCGTCAAAACTGGTTCGGGACCACACGGCTGCGGCTGGGATACCAGGTTGCCGATCGCTCTCTGGCTTATGTCACCGGTGGCGTCGCCTACTCGGAATTTGCCGCGGGCAACAGCGGCACCGGGACCGAGCTATCCCCGACTCCCCATATCTATTCACTAACCAGCGGGGCGGCGACTTCGACGCGGATCGGCTGGGCGGCGGGCGCCGGTCTCGAACATGCGCTCGGCAACAATTTGAGCATCAAGGCCGAATATCTGTATTCCGAATATTCGGGGATTGCCGCCCCCTATCTCAACGTCTCAGAGAGTACGCCTCCGGTGATCGGCGGAACGTTCTCCAGCGGCACCCTCGGGATTCATCTGGTTCGCGCCGGTCTAAACTATAAATTCGGCGACAGCGGCGCCGCGCCAAGTTCGGTTGGATACCCCGTCAAGGCCCCCGCCCCGCCGATGTTCGCCTGGACCGGCTTTTACGCCGGCGTCAACGGCGGCTATGGCGGCGGCGGCGCAAACCCGGCGCGCTCCGAACTGGAGGTTGACCAGATCTTCGGTTTCGGCCCAGCCCGCACCGAAACCGACACCAACAATGTCCATGAAAAATTGCGTTTCGGCGGCGCGATCGCCGGCGGGGTTGTTTGGCTACAATCGCCAGTTGGCGAACCGGTTCGTGATCGGCGCCGAAACCGATCTGCAGTGGAGCGATATCCGCGCGGCGAGGCAGAGCAACAGTGGCGGCGCCTACACCGATCCTTCGGGGGGCGTGTTCTCGGGAAACTCGGGTCTGGCGATCGGCCAGCACTGGTTCGGGACCACACGACTGCGCCTCGGCTATCAGGTGTTCGATCGCTTGCTGGCCTATGTCACCGGCGGCGTCGCCTATACCGGCATCAGCGCCAGCATCGCGGGCGCTTCGACGGACAATTTCTTCGGCCCATACACAACGGCCACGAGTGGTTCCGGGTCGGCGACCAAGGTCGGCTGGACCGTGGGCGGTGGGTTCGAGTTTCCGATTATCGACAACCTCAGCCTGAAGACGGAATATCTTTATACGCAGTATAGCGGCATGACGGTTGCCTACCAGACTGTCGCGGTGGAACCCTTCTTCTTCACGGATACGACGCGGGGCTCGCTCTCCACAGGAACCATCGGGCTTCATATCGCGCGCGCCGGGCTGAACTGGAAGCTGTGAGCCAGCGGCAAGGTACCTCGTTGCAGGGAGCACTTGCGACGAAACAATCCAGTGCAAGTTGCGGCCCGGCCGGCCGGCGGGATTGCCTGGCGGAGTTATACCAGCCTTCGGAATTGCTGACACTGTGCCGGTCGGCCCGTCCAACGATCCTGCCTCGCGGCGCGAAACCCGCTCGGGTGGCGCGGCATCCACCCCGTATTCGTACGGCCCGCCAAATTAACCGGCGCGCCAACGGCTGGCCCTAGAGTTGGGCATCCGATTCCCATCCCAGAAAGGATCAGCTGCCATGTACGCTGAACCCATTTGCATCGCATGCGACGTCGAAAGGAAGCTGACCGACGTTACGCCGGTCAGGAACCGGCACGAGATGCTGAAATACGAATGTCCCCAATGCCAGAGCATCTTCAGGCTGGTGGTTCGGCGCGAGCGACGCGGACCCGCCGAAACGAACCCTGGGCGCCCCATGTTGGCGGCGGCAGAGCAGGCTTGAGCAGCAGAGCCTGCCGGCGGCTTTGTCCGACAGGCAAGGCAACCGGCCTGCTCTATCTGTCCGTCAAAGGCGTTGCCCGCGATTACGCCGAAGCGCGCCGCCTGTTCGAACAAGGTGCTGCGCTGGGCAATGCCGCCTGCATGAACGGACCGGGCGCCATAACGAAGGCGACGGCGTTCGCCGCGACGTCAAAGTCGCCCGGCAGTGGTTCGAGAAGGCGGCGGCGACGGGCAATCCCGAAGCGAAGCAGAATTTGCGGGGAATGCGCAAGTGACGGTGGCGCGGCGGATATAGCCGCCGCTGCATGCGCTATTGGTGGCCCACTACGAGATCCTCGATCCTGATCGGGAAGCGGCGCACGCGGACACCTGTGGCGTGCCAAACCGCGTTGGCGACGGCGCCGGCGCTGCCGGTGACGCCGATCTCGCCGACGCCCTTGATGCCAAGGGCATTGACGTGACGATCGTGCTCGTCGACCAACAGCACATCGAGCGACGGCACGTCGGCGTTGACCGGCACATGATACTCCGCAAGATTCGGATTCATTATTCGCCCGCTTCGCCGGTCCATCACGGCTTCTTCGTGCAGCGCGAACGATACGCCCCAGATCATGCCGCCAAAGAGCTGACTGCGGACAAGGTGGGGATTGATGATGCGCCCGGCGGCGAAGGCGCCGACCGCGCGGGTGACGCGAACCTGGCCGAGATCGGGATCGACCTTGACCTCGACAAAAACCGCGCCGTGGGCATGCATGGCATACTCCGCTTGCGCCGCGGGGTTTGCGGCCGCCGTCCCGCTCGCGTCGATTTCGGCAAGGCCCGCGCGGGCAAGAATATCGGCATAGCTGTCGCTGCGGGCTTCGTCGTCGCGACGGAACAGCCTGCCGTCACGGGCAACGACACCGGCGTTGCCTGCGCCGAACAGCGGCGACCGCTGGTCGCTGGTCGCGAGATCGGCGAGCTTGGCAATGACGGCAGCGCCGGCATTGTGGATCGCCATGCCCGCGGTCGCGGTATGGGCCGAGCCGCCGGCAATGCCGGCATCCGGCAGGTCCGAGGTGCCGGACCTGAACTCGACCCGATCAAGCTCCAGTCCCAGTCCATCGGCGGCGATCTGGGCGAGCGCGGTCCAGGCGCCCTGCCCCATGTCGTGGGCGCCGGTCTCCATCACGCCGGACCCGTCGCTTCGCACCACCGCGCGCGCCGCGGCCTGAAACATCAGCGCCGGAAACGTCGCCGTGCCCATGCCCCAGCCGACCAGGAAGCCCGCGTCGTCTCGCATCTGTCGCGGCGCAAGCGGGCGTTTCGACCAGCCGAACCGCTCGGCTCCTTGCGCGTAGCATTCACGCAGGGCTTTGGAGGAGAACGGCTTGCCGGAAATCGGCTCGACTTCCGCATAATTCCTCAGGCGGAAGTCGAGCGGGTCGATCCCGCAGGCCGATGCCATTTCGTCGATGGCGCTTTCCAGCGCGATCGATCCGGTTGCCTCGCCCGGGGCGCGCATGAACAGCGGCGTGCCGGTGTCGACGCGGACCGCCTCATGCGAGCTGCGGATGGCGGGGCTTGCATAGAGCGTATGCGAGGCGTCGGCGGCCGGCTCGAAGAAATCGTCGAACGTGCTCGATGTCATCTTCGCGTGATGATCGAGCGCGGTGAGCCTCCCCTCGCCGTCGGCACCGACGCGAAGCCGCTGCCGGGTCGGCGCGCGATGGCCGACGGGGCCGTACATCTGTTCGCGGCGGAGCACGAGCTTGACCGGCTTGCCGACCAGTTTGGCCGCCATGATGCCAAGAATTTGCGGCCCGGCAACCAGGCCTTTGGAGCCGAAGCCGCCGCCGAGGAATGGGCTGCGGATATGGATCTTGTCCGGCGAGATTCCGAACAGTCCGGCAATTCGCCCCTGCGCCATCGCCAGGCCCTGGCTCGGCGTATCGATCGAGAGCGTGTCGCCGTCCCATGCCGCCACGATCGCGTGCGGCTCCATCGCATTGTGGTATTGCGCCGGCGTCTCGAAGGTGGCCTCGATGCGCTTCGAAGCAGCCTTCAGCCCAGCCTCCACATCGCCACCCTCGATCACGGACGGATTGCCGATGCCCACGGCAGGCGGCACGAAGCTCTCGTTCGAATCAAACCCGACGCGGGCGGGCTCGATGTCGTATTTCGGCGCAAGCAGCGCCGCCCCTTCGGTTGCGGCTTCCAGCGTCTCGGCGATCACCACCGCAATCGCCTGGTTGGCGTAGCGCACCTTGTCGTTCTGCAGCACCTCCATCCGGAACATGAAGGGGTTCGTCTTCGCATCGGGGTCCTCGGCAAGCGGAGGTTTGTGCGCAGGCGTCATGACATCGACGACGCCGAGATGAGCTTTGGCCGCCTCAACATCGAGAAACGCCACACGGCCGCGCGCGATCTGGCTCGTCGCAATCACCGCATAGAGCATGCCGGCAGGGTGGTGATCGGCCGCATACGGCGCCTCGCCCTTGACCTTCAGTATACCGTCGCGGCGGGTCAGCGGCTGCCCGATGTTCGAACCATGTCGGGCATGACGAGAGGATTGGGTGAGGCTGATCTCAGGCGTCATGCAACGCTCCTGCTGGAGATGAAAAAGGTGAAGCCGGAAGGGCAGGAATCCGCTTGGGTGTTCCCGCTGCCGCGAGCGTCAACGCGCGCACCAGGACGCGCTGCGCGAGTTCGATCTTGAATTGGTTGTCGCCCGAGGGTTTGGCGTCAGCGAGCGCCGCCTCCGCCGCGCGGCGGAAGGCAGCGGCATCAGGTACGCGGCCTTCCAGAAGCTTCTCCGCCGAGCGCGCCCGCCACGGCTTGGCGGCCACGCCGCCGAGCGCAAGCCGCGCCTCGCGGATCGTGCCTGCCTCGATCCGCAAGGCGGCGGCGGCCGAGACCACGGCAAAGGCGTAGGAGGTGCGTTCGCGGACTTTCAGATAGCGCGCATGCGTGGCAAAGCCGCGCGCCTCGCCGGCCAGCCGCACGGCGACAATCAGATCGCCGGGCTCAAGCACGCTTTCGCGTTCGGGCGCATCGCCGGGCAGGCGGTAAAATTCCTCGAGCGCCACCTCACGCCGGCCGGTCTTGCCCTCGATCTCCACGGTCGCGTTGAGGGCAACCAGCGGCACGGCAAAATCCGACGGATGGGTAGCGATGCAGGCCTCGCTCCAGCCGAGCACGGCATGCAGGCGGTTTTCGCCGAAGCGGGCATCGCAACCCGAACCGGGTTCGCGTTTGTTGCAGGCGCTGGCGGTGTCGTAGAAATAGGCGCATCGCGTCCGCTGCAGGAGATTGCCGCCGACGGTCGCGGCGTTGCGCAATTGCGCCGATGCACCGGACAACAGCGCCTCGGCCACGGCCGGAAAGGATCGGGCGAATTCCGCGTCATGGGCGAGATCGGCGTTGCGGACCAGCGCGCCGATCCGCAACCCGCCGTCCGGCATAGGCTCGATCGCGTCGAGCCCCGGCAAGCGCGTAATATCGACGAGGCGGTTCGGACGCGTGACGCCGCCCTTCATCAGATCGAGCAGGTTGGTACCGGCCGCGAGAAACGCGGCGCCTGGTTGCGTGGCGGCCGCGACGGCGTCGGAAACGCTCGCGGGCCTGACATAGTCGAAGGTCTTCATGCGGAGCGCCTCTGGTTGGCCTGAAGGAGGCTCTGCTGGACATCGAGCACGGCTTCGGTGATCCCCGAATAGGCCCCGCAGCGACAGAGATTTCCGCTCATCGCTTCGCGGATCCGCTCCGGGTCGTCGCCCGCCTGCCCTTCATTGATCAGGCCGATCGCGCTCATGATCTGGCCCGGCGTGCAGAACCCGCACTGCAGGCCGTCATGGGCGATGAAGGCGGCCTGCAGCGGATGAAGCTGGTCGCCGCGCGCCACGCCCTCGATGGTGAGGATATCGGCGCCGTCATGGCTGACGGCCAAAGCGAGACACGAATTGATCCGCCGGCCGTCGATCAGGATGGTGCACGCGCCGCATTGGCCGCGGTCACATCCCTTTTTGGTGCCGGTCAGGTGCAGCCGCTCGCGCAACACGTCGAGCAGCATGACCCGGGGGTCCTCAAGCTCGACGTCACGCCTCACACCGTTAACAGTGAGGCTGATGGAGTGGTTCATAGAGGGCTCCGATCAGTGCTAGGGTCAAACGGAATCGCGAGCCTGCCGCCACCGCCGTGGTCGCCGGAGTCGTTTCCGTCGCCGCCTTGGTATCGCCGGCGGTGGGGCGCATATACGGAGGGACCCTCCGCTTTACAAGGAAGCCCGCCGCTTCAGGAAGCACCGGAAAAGTGACAACCCGCTTTCGCCAAACATCATGCGCAAACAACGAGATGAGATCGTGACCCGGTCAAATCTCGAGGGATTGTGCAAGAAATTGTGATCGATCAGATGGCAGATCAGGCCGCCGAACAGGTTCGAAAGCCCCGCGCCGACGCGGTCCGCAACCGCGAGCGCGTGCTTCAGGCCGCGAAGGCGGTATTCAGCGCGGGCGGCGCCGACGCAAGCCTGGAGGCCGTGGCAAGACAGGCCGGCGTCGGCATCGGAACGCTCTATCGGCACTTCCCGACGCGGGAGTCGTTGTTCGAGGCCGTCTATCGGCGCGAGGTACAGCAACTCGGCGAGCTCGCGGAGCAATTGAAGGACGAGGCCGAACCGGTCGAAGCCCTTCGCCGCTGGCTGAGATCCAATGTCGCGTTCGTCGCGACCAAGAAGGGCATGTCGGCCGCGCTGGCGCTCGCCGCGCACAAGCCGTCGGAACTGACCGCCTATTCGTTCGATCGCCTGACA
>Ga0185299_10005930_pt1 | contig 13332 bp, 7 predicted proteins | sample PaiPotPPA55metaG_FD_128002 | JGI IMG/M metagenome (GOLD analysis project Ga0185299, IMG submission 128002) | Iron sulfur acid spring bacterial and archeal communities from Banff, Canada, to study Microbial Dark Matter (Phase II) - Paint Pots PPA... ...
ATCCCTCGGTCGAGGACCTGCTGCCCGTCCTGGCCGCGCTGGCCGGCAACCTGGTCGGCACCGTGCACCTGGACACCGACTCGGCGCAGGACATCGAGCTGGCCCGCCAGGTCATCGCGGTGCTCGAGCACGTGGCGGGCCGGATCGTCTGCAACGGCTGGCCCACCGGCGTGGCCGTGGTCGCCGCCCAGCACCACGGCGGCCCCTTCCCCGCCACCACCATGCCGGCCTACACCTCGGTCGGCACGGCCGCGATCCGCCGCTGGCTGGTCCCGGTGGCCTACCAGAACTTCCCGCTCGAGCTCCTGCCGCCCCTGCTCCGCTAGCTCGCGCGGGCGACCCGGGCCTCCGCGTCGGCCAGGTCGATGCCGTGCAGGCGGAGCAGGTTCTCGCCCAGGATCTTCCGCTTGGCCTGGTCGGTGAGCTGCGGGTAGCCGTAGCCGTCGCACAGGTCCTGCGGGGATCTGGATCTGGAAACGCACCTGGAGCCGCTGAGATTCTATGATGACTTAACGTTACAGAGGGCTAGCGGATCTGCCCTTCGTCTACCCAATCACCGGGGATCGGGTTGCCGTGTTTGTCAGCCGGGCTGGCCGAGGATCTGGTCTATCACCTGAGTGAGCACCGTGGCCGCGAACGGGCACCAGCCGACCCTTGCTACGGTGGTCCCGTGAGTCCCAAGATCGCGGTGAACACCGCCGTCACGCGAGACGAACTGCTCGAGGCCGCCGGCGGCTTCCCGCCCCGGCTGGCTTGATCGCGGATACCTAGACTGACCAGCATGGCTGGATCGGAAGAGAAAGCAGATCTGCACCGCTACCTGCAGGCCGCCCGCGAGGCCGTGCTATGGAAGCTCGACGGGCTTTCCGAGTACGACGTCCGCCGCCCGATGGTGCCCACCGGCACCAACCTGCTGGGACTGGTCAAGCACCTGGCCAGCGTGGAGGTCGCGTACTTCGGCGAGGTCTTCGGTCGGCGGCCGGATGAGCGGCTGCCCTGGCTGGAGGAGGACGCCGAGCCCAACTCGGACATGTGGGCCACCGCGGACGAGACGCGCGAGCAGATTGTCGGGCTGTACCGCCGGGTCTGGGCGCATTCCGATTCCATGATCAGGGCGCTGCCGCTGGACGCCATCGGTCACGTGCCGTGGTGGCCGGCCGAGCGGCGCGAGGTCACGCTGCACAAGATCCTGGTGCACATGATCGCCGAGACCGGCCGGCACGCCGGGCAGGCCGACATCGTCCGTGAGCTCATCGACGGCGCCGCCGGGCTTCGTGCCGACCACGACAACCTGCCGCCCGCCGACCGGGACTGGTGGGAGAGCTACCGGGCCCGGCTGGAGAAGGTGGCGCGCGAGGCCGCCTCGGCCTGACTCCGTCAGGCGTCGAGGGTCTGCTCGAGCCGCGTGTCCCTTCAGGCGTCGAGGGTCTTCTCGAACCAGTGGTGGGCGTACGGCTCGTCGTTGAACGGCGGGACCTCGCGGTAGCCCGACGCCCGGTACAGGCTGATCGCCTCGGTCAGGCTGCGGTGGGTCTCCAGCTGCAGCGTGCGGACGCCGTGCGCCGCGGCCTGGGCCTCCAGTTCGGCGAGCAGGCGGCGGCCCAGGCCGAGCCCGCGGACCGACGAGTCGACCCACATCCGCTTGAGATGAGCCTGCGCGGGGGGATGGAACTTGAGCACGCCGCACCCGACCGGCTGGGCGTGCAAGGTGGCGAGTAGGAACAGCCCCGCGGGCGGCGACACCTCGTGGTCGGCGGAGGAGATGCCCCGGTCGGGGTCGAAGCCGTTCTCGAAGCGGACGGACAGCTCGGCGACGTAGGCCCGTACCGCCCGGCGGGCGTCCGGGTGCCGGGGGTCGCACACGGTGATCCCGACCATCGATGCCATCAGGAGCCGTTCGACCTCGGCCATGGCCGAGACCAGCCGGTCGCGCTGCCGGGCGCTGAGCGGAGTGAGGATGGCCGCGGCCGCATCGTCCGAACGCCGGTCGAGCTCGGCTCGCTCCGCCAGCCCCCGGCTGGTCAGGTGCGCGGTCCGCACCCGCCCGTCGTCGTCGTTCGGCACGACGGTGACCAGCGCGTCGTCCTCCAGCGACCGAAGCAGCCGGCTCAGGTAGCCGGAGTCCAGGTCGAGCCGGGCGCGCAGCGCCTTGACGTCACTGCCGTCCGGGCCGATCTCCCACAGCAGGCGCGCCTGGCCCAGCGGCCGGCCGCGGGACAAGAACGCGTCGTCCAGGGCGCCCACTCGTTGGGTGACGGTCCGGTTGAACCTCCGGACCTGCTCCACCATGCTCTGGTCCATTGTCTGACTCTAGTCAGGTAATTGGCTCTAGCCAAGGCTTACGGCTGGAACTGGACGTATCCGTACCTGGGCACGGCCTTGGTGCTGGCGATGACCCGGCCTTGCGCGTCGAACCAGGTCAGCTTCGTGAGCGTGAGCGGGTCGGGGACGATGAAGGCCGCATACGTCCGCCCGTCCACAACGCACAAGGTGGCCAGCTTCCAGGAGCCGTCGGACAGGGTGGCCATGAGCGCACCGGTATCCGGGCTCACCGAGACGGCGTACCCCGTGACGCCGGTGCCATCGCCCAAGCCGAGGGGCAGGGCCATGATGGTCTCCGGCCCGTCGGGGGTGCTCACCGGGCCGCAGTAGCCCATCTGGGTGCTGGCGGCCGAGCTCGTCCCGGACAGCGAGTAACAGTCTCCGCCGCTTCCGAACTGCAGCTTGATGACCCATTGGCGGTTACCAGGGAGGGTTCCCCAGGCCAGGCTGCCTGAGGCGGGCTCGCCCGGCCCCGAGGGCGCGTTGATCCACAGGCCCGGGTTCTCCGGGATGGTGGCCTTGCTGGGCGGCTGGATGCTGACCACCGGCATGGTAAAGGCCGGCGACCAGTCAGAGGGCGGGTCAGGCACCGTCACCTGCAGCGGCTTGGCCAGCGAGTACGCGAATCCGGCGACGTGATAGCGCAGCCCGCAGACGGTCGCGGTGACCGCTGGCACGTTCGTGCCGCCGTTGACGACGATCCCGTTGACATCGGCGGGGAGCTGGACGAACGCGAAACCGATCCCGGGCGTGGCCGAGCCCAGGGCCACGACGGCGGCGGTTTCCGGTGCCGGGCCCACCGGGTCGGCGTAGTCCCAGTCCTGGCAAAGGCCCTGCACGGTACTAAGAACGTAGGAAAGAACTTCCGGCTGTGTGGGCTTCATTTCACTCCTCCGAAAGCGTGGACCTGCACGCGCGGCGTGCCGGCGGGCAGTGCGATCACCCGCCATGGCCCTTCGCCAATGGCTACCACCGCATCCGATGGCGGTCCCGCTTCGATCTCGCGCAGCGCGGCCTGCGCGCCTCCCTCCAGCGGAATCATCTGGATGCCGCGCGACAGGAACTGCTGCCGCACTTCGTCGGAAACCATCCCGCTCGATCCCCAGGGCCCCCAGTTCATGGCTACCACCCGCGCCGGCCATTGCGCCGAAAGGATCACCGACAGGCCGTTCATGATTCCGTTGGCGGCGGCATAGTCCGCCTGGCCTCGATTGCCGAATGCCGCCGTCACCGACGACATCAGCAGCAGGCATTGCAGGCTCTCCGGCCGCAACTTGCGGCTCAGCACAAACGCGGAGTCGGCCTTGGTATGCACCACCCGGTCGAACGATTCCGGGGTCTTGTCGCGAATCAGCTTGTCTTCGATAATGCCAGCCCCGTGAATGACCACCTCCAGCCGGCCATGCTCCTGATAGATACGGTCGATCAACTCGCCGAAGGCCGCTTCGTTGCGTACGTCCACGGAATGATATTCGATCTTGGCGCCCGTGCTGCGCAGGCGTTCGATGCTTTGCACCATCTCGCGATCCTTGAGCAAGCGCTGTAAAGCTGCCTCCACTGCGGCGGGCTTCACGGCCGCGGAAGACGCGCGCAGCCGCGCCAGCAGGGCCGCTTTCAGGCGCGGCATCTCGGTGATACCGGCCGTGTCGGCGGCCTCGGGCCCGGATGGCAGCGGCGATGCACCGGCCAGAATCAGCGTGGGCTGATACCGCTCGGCAAGCTGCCGTGCGATCTCGGCGGTCACGCCCCGCGCGCCGCCGGTGATCAGGCATACCCACTCGCCCTGGATCTGGCGCGTCCTGGCGCCATCGAGCGGCGCGATCTGCGGCACTACCGTCAGGCGGCGGTCGCCCGGCAGGCCCACCTGCAGCGTGTCGTTCGAAGAGGTCAGTTCGTCGATCAGTTTCTGCCGCAGGATCAAAACCGGATCGGTAGCGTCCAGATCCACTACCTTGCACCGTACGCCGTCAAATTCCAGGGCCAGCGTCTTGGTGAAATCCGCCACCGCAAAATGCGTCGCGGAAAATGGTCCGTTGGGGTGCAGCCCGAACGCCCCGCCGCGCGCCGTAATGGCCGCCAGCAGTGCACCTCCGGCGCTCCCGGTTTGCTTCAGATCGTTCTCGGCCGCACGCGCCAGTAAGTACAAACTGCGGACGTCTGTACGCACCAGGTCGCGCCATTCGGTGAAAGTGGCCTTCGCCGGAGACGTGCCCGCGCGCAGCGGCAGCAAATGAATGATCGCCCCGATCGGGCCATGCTGACGGCGAATGCCCCCAATCAGCGCTTCCACCGCCGCCGGATCGGTCAAGTCCGTACCGTCCGGGCCATGATGCACCAGCACGGCGCGCTCCCCATGGCGATTCAGTTCGTCCGCCAGTCCCGAGGCGATGCCCGTCTCGTCATCGGTAATCAGGCAGACGCGCCCCGGGTAGTATTGCGGCTCCGGCTGCAGGCGCGGCTGGTCCGCCACCGTCAGGATGAAGCGCGGAACTTCGGACGATTCTACCGGCGGCCCGCCCGCCGCCTCCGTAATGCGATCGGCGATCTCCCGCAGCGTGCGCGCGCTGGTGAGCTTATTCATGATGCCCTGCACAGCTTCCTGCTGTGCGAGCGTGCCCAGCTTCTGCAATGCGGTCAGAATTTCCACCCGCTTGATGGAGTCGATGCCCAGGTCCGATTCGATGCCCGCATCCAAGTCCAGCATCTCGGGTGGATAGCCGGTTCGTTCGGCAGCCACTGCGCGCAGTTCCGTCACGAAGTCGCGCCCCGGCGCGACCGGCGGCGCAGGTGCACTTTCCATTCCAGCGCATCCTGCAATCAGCTCCGCAATCTCGCGTAGCGTGCGCGCACCGGTCAGCTTGGTCATGATGCCCTGCACGCTTTGCTGTTGCTCCGGTGTGCCCAGCTTTTGCAAAGCGGTCAGAATTTCCACCCGCTTAATCGAATCGATGCCCAGGTCCGATTCGATCCCCGCATCCAGATCCAGCATCTCGGGCGGATAGCCGGTTCGTTCGGCGGCCACTGCGCGCAGTTCCGTCACGAAATCACGCCCCGGCGCGACCGGCGGCGCCGCAGATGCAGGCGCACTCTCCATTCCAGCGCATCCTGCAATCAGCTCCGCAATCTCGCGTAGCGTGCGCGCGCTGGTCAGCTTGGGCATGATGCCCTGCACAGCTTCCTGCTGCGCGGGCGTGCCCAGCTTCTGCAATGCCGTCAGGATTTCCACCCGCTTAATAGAATCGATGCCCAGGTCCGATTCGATCCCCGCATCCAGATCCAGCATCTCGGGAGGATAGCCGGTTCGTTCCGCAGCCACCGCGCGCAACTCCGTCACGAAATCACGCCCCGGCGCGACCCGCGGCGGCGCAAATACAGGCGCACGCTCCACGCCTGCGCATCCCGCGATGAGATCCGCGATCTCGCGCAGCGTGCGCGCGCTGGTCAGCTTGGCCATGATGCCCTGCACAGCTTGCTGCTGTTCGGGTGTGCCCAGCTTCTGCAATGCCGTCAGGATCTCCACGCGCTTAATCGAATCGATGCCCAGGTCCGATTCAATACCCGCATCCAAATCCAGCATCTCCGGCGGATAGCCCGTGCGCTCGGCAGCCACCGCGCGCAGTTCCGTCACGAAGTCGCGCCCAGCGGGGACTGGCACCATAGGCATCGCCACAGCCACAACCGTAGGCGGTGGCTGTGGCAATACTGCCTTCTCAATTACCGGCGCGGGTGCCGGCATGGGTGCAGTCACAGGCGCCGGCATCGCCACCGGACCCGCCGCCGGAGCACCCTGCAAGTACGCCGTCATGATGGTGGTCTGCGTCTGCAGCACCTGCTTCATGAGCTGCTGGAATTGCAGCATCACGTCATCGTTGACCGTGGACACCGGCGCCAGTACCGGCGGCGCCGCCGGCACAAGCGCAGCCACTGGAGCAGCCACCACGGGAGCCGGTGGCGGCACCGCCGAACGCATCACCAGGTCCAGCGGCTTCACGATCTGCGGCGGCTTGTTGCTGGGGAACGCTCTCTGACCGTTCACCATCCAACCGCTGTCGCGCACGGGCGGTTCGCCTGCGGCAATCCGGCCGCGCAGCAGTTGCCCCGCATCCACCGGCGCCCCTTCCACCGCCAACTGCGCCAGCGCGTGCAGCAGTTGAACCAAACCGTGGCGGTCGCCATCGATCTGAATAAACCGGACTTCCCTGCCCTCCAGGATCTGCCGCGCCAGCCCGGTCAGCACCCCCTTGGGACCTACTTCCACAAATACCCGAGCCCCCTGCTCGTACATGGCGCGAATCTGGTCCACGAACTTCACCGGCCGCACCAGGTGGCTGGCCAGCAGTGCCGCGATTTCCTGTGGATCTTCGGGATACTGCCCGCCCAGCGTATTCGAGAAAACCGCCGCGGCGGGTTTGGCAAAGGTTTGCCGCGCCAGCACCTCGGCGAAACGTTCGCGCGCCGGTTCCATCAGCGGCGAGTGAAAGGCGCACGCCACCGGAATCAATCGCGCCGCCAGGCCGGCCGCCTCCAGCTTCTGCATCGCCGCAGCCACAGCCGCATTCGATCCCGAAATCACCGTCTGCCGCGGGCTGTTGTGATTGGCCAGCGTGATGCCTTCCATGCCGTCCAATGCCTTGGTGATGGCTTCTGCACCAGCCGCTACGGCCGCCATGGTGCCGGCTTCGTCGTGGGTTGTGTCTTTGATGGCACGCCCACGCGATTCCGAAAGATCGAACAGCGCGTTATCGGAAATCACGCCCGCGGCGGCCAGCGCCACGTACTCGCCGTAGCTGTGGCCCGCCGTCATGTCGGGACGCACACCCAGCCGTTCCAGCGTGCGGCACAACCCGATCTCGACCACACCCAGCGCCGGTTGCGCGATCAGTGTATCGGTGAGTTCCAGGTTCTGTTGCTTTTCCTGATCCGGGCTGAACGCCGGCGGCGGATAAATGTAAGCCGCGAGCTTCTTGGGCAAACGTCCGGCGAGGGACTGCCCGGCTTGTTCCAAGCTGGCGCGCATTTCCGGGAAGTGCAGCGCCAGGTCGCGCAACATGTGCGTCTTTTGAGAACCCTGGCCCGGGAAGAGAAATGCGACTTTCCCCCGCGCCGGACCGAACGCCAGGTAGATGCCTTGCGCATCATTGAGCGGCTGCTTCGCTTCGAGTGCCGATTTCGCCTTCGCCAATTTCGCGCGCAGATCCTCCGGCGAAACCGCCACGATTGCCAGGCGGGTTTGCGCCGACGAAGAGACGCGCGTGCCCAAGCCGCGTCCTTCCACCAAATCCGCCGCCGACGGGTCATTCCAGATATACAGTTCCGCCGGCCACTTCTCGGTCTGCGCCACATCCGCCGGATCGCTCAAGTCGCCCTGAAACTCCTCCAGCACCGCATGGAAATTGGTCCCGCCGAAGCCGAACGCACTCACGCCTCCGCGGCGCGGCGTACTGGCCGCTGGAATCCACGGCAGCGTTTCGGTGTTCACGAAAATCGGAGTGCCGGGTTCCAGCAGCTTCTGGTTGGGCTTCTCCACATGCAGCGTAGGCGGCAACGTTTTGTGGTACAGCGCCAGCGCCACTTTCATCAGCCCGGTGATTCCCGCGGCGGATTTGGTATGGCCGATCATGGATTTCACCGATCCAATGGCGCAACTCGCCGGCGTGGCGCCGTCAGCCTGAAACACGTTGGCCACCGCCGCCAGCTCACTGGCATCCCCCAATGTGGTACCGGTACCGTGCGCCTCGATCAACCCCACGGTGGAAGGACGTATGCCCGCTTGTGCGTAGGCGCGCTCGAGCGCCAGGATCTGGCCTTCCAGACGCGGCGCCGTCATGCTTTTGCCTTTACCATCGCTCGATCCGGCCACGCCTTTGATCACCGCATAAATTCGATCGCCATCCCGTTCGGCATCTTCCAGCCGCTTCAGCACCATCATGCTGATGCCTTCGCTGATGGCGATGCCGTCGGCCGATTCATCGAACGTGCGGCAGCGGCCGCGCCCCGAAAGCGCCTGTGCTTTCGCGAAGCATAGGTACCCGAAGGGGCTTTGCGCCGTGTCCACGCCGCCCACAATGGCCATATCGCTCGAGTGATCGGCGAGCTCGCGCGCCGCCAGGTACACAGCCGCCAGCGAAGAGGCGCAGGCCGCATCCACGCTGAAATTCACTCCGCCCAGGTCGAACCGGTTAGCCACGCGTCCCGCGGCTACATTCAGCAGCAGGCCCGCGAAAGAATCTTCGGTCCACTCGGGCAGCTCCTGCAGCAATTCGGCCGGAGGCTGGCTGATGAACTGCTGCAGCATGGAGCGCACCGCATATTGCAGGCCCACATCGCCTAAACCGCCGCTCAGGCCCAGAATCACCGAGGTCTTCTGGCGTGAAAACTCCCGGTCGTGATAGCCCGCATCGCGCAGCGCCTGGTCCACCGTCACCAGCGCCAGCAATTGCAATGGATCGATTGACGGCAGCGCGTTGGGCGGAATGCCGTAGCGCATGGGATCGAACGGCACCGCATCCAGGAAACCACCCCAACGCGAGTGAATCTTGTCTTTGGCTTTACGATCTGGGTCGAAATACAGGTCGATATTGAAGCGCTCCTTGGGCACCTCGCCGATGGCATCGACCTTGTTCAGGATGTTGGCCCAAAACGCACGCACGTTGGGCGCTTTGGGAAGCAGGCAGCCCATGCCCACGATAGCCACATCGAACGGCTTGGGCGCGGGCATTTCTTCCACCCGCGGTGGATCGAAAGGCACCGCCAGTTCGCCGACCAGCCTGGCGCCTTCTTCGGCCACGGCCGCATCCGCCAGAATACCGATGCGCACACCTTTTTCCGCCAGCGGCGCCGCCAGCACGGCTACCATCGCAGCCGACCGCCCATCCCTCACGCCCGAAAACACGATTTCCATTTGGCCGCTGGCTAGTGCCGCTTCGACCGCCGCATCGCCAGGCGACTCGGCCTTCCCTTGAGCCGCCGGCTCCAGGCGCGCATGCTGCTTGGCCAACTGCACATGCTGCCGGATGGACTCGCGCAGGCCGCGCACAACGGCGGGAACGGTCCGGAACCTCTGCGCAAGCGCCGTCCACGAAGCATCCGCGGCGTCTAGTACTACCCCGGCCGCGCCGCTGGCATACCAGGCCGCCGCCGAGTGTAGTCCGATCTCTCCCGCTCCCCACACCGGAACGGGCGAATCGAGCGGTGTCTGAGATACCACTCCGTCAAAGCCCAGATCCCCCGCCAAAGCGGCCTCTTCGGGCGTCGATGCTTCCAACAGAACGCGGCGGGATTGCGTCCGCGCCTGCTTCAACAATTCCTTGGTCCGCTTGCGGCCGCTGGCGCTTACGATCACCCATTCGGCCCCTCCCGCAAGGGCAGACCCCCCGGCATCCAGCTTGACGCCCAAGAGGCTGCGAACACTTGGCTGATGAAGGCGCTCCGGCGCATTCAATATGATGAATTCAAATTGTGGCGGCATTCTTCCCGTTCCCCGCTAAGCTAACCTGTGACGGAATATATGCAGATCCTTCGCCCTACTTCACCGTGGAAGGGGGTAGGCATGGGACCTATCCCGATATAGGGGCCGAACGCCCGTCGGCACCAGGTATCTAAAGATTATAAACCAGCTTGGATACAGTCTCCTATTTTTCGCGGTTACTAATAGGTTAATAAGTAATAGGCTAATCTCGTTTGCAAACGGGAGTCCTGCATAAATTGTGGGGCAGGCTCCCCAGCCTGCGGCGGCCTCCTAGGCCGCCTCTTCGCTTGGCAACCCGCGCAAGCAGGACGGTATCCTGCGCGCCGGTTGCCAACCGGCGCTAATTGTCCTGTTTACAGGCGGTCAGCGGCTTAACAACCCGCCCCACAACTTCTGCCGAATCCCCTCTTTTGAAGTGATGACGGCGGAAACGAGTGCGCTGCTGTCGATTACGGCCCTGATCATTCACGGGTCGCTTAGCGGACGAATCGATCTCGCTCATGGGCATCTTGTCGATGCCTTTCTTCTTGCTTCCTGGCGAATCTGGTCTGCCAGGCGGCCAGGGTCGCGGAGCAACCGCTTGCAGCTGCCGACGCCTGGGATCCGATAACAACCTGTGGAGACTCATAGGCTAACCAATCAGCCGCGCATCGAAACTGAATCGCCGCTCGCGGACCAGCCGCAACCCCTTCGCCTCAGGATGTTGCGGATTCAGCACGAAATTGGATTCTTCCGGGAGGATCGCCGACGGCACCACCAACAGGCACCGAGAGCCCTGTTGCCGCCATCGCTCGCCTATCCTGCGGGTGGCCTTCTCATCCTGAATCCAATCCGCCGGAAGCGCACCATACTCCTCAATCTTGGATTCCGCCACCGGCTCGGAAAACTCGAATCTGGCGAGTTGCAGATCGTCGGGCAGCAAATCGGGATCGGTATGGGCCAGACGTTCCAGCACCACGATGGCGGCCGATCCTCCGAAATAAACCACCCGCTCGCCCCGGTTGTGCCAGCGCCCGTCCGCGAACGTGCCGCCGATCCCGTCCAGACCCGCCCCATGCCGGGTTCGGTACAGCCTCCACAACGGCAACATCAATACACAAAGCCGTACTGGATCTGGTGCAACTCCCGCTCCACCTTTTGCGTACCGGCGTCCGTATCGAGCAGCCGCAGCGGCAACTCGTTGGCCAGCGCCCGGCTGGGCCGTTTCAGCCATTCCGCCGCCTTTTCGCCGCTGCCAAGCACCTCGGTGGCCAGCATATAGATGCGCCCCACCCGCGAGAGACGATCCGAAGCGGCCGGGCTCAGCCGTTCCGCAAGTATATGTTTGCGCTGCACCGTGCGCTCGGAAACACCCACAATACGCAACAGAAACGCGCGGTCCACGCCTAGCACCCGCGCCATTTGGGTAAGCCTGTCGGCCGGAAGACCCTTCCGAACCGCATCGAAAGGTGGATTGATGGAGGCTGCATGCGCCATTTGTCCATTATTATCCGTCAAATGTCGGAGAAAGACAAGGGCGTTCCTGGATAATGGCCGCTTGAGGAATGTCGTGCCTCTCAGTGAATATCTGGCGGCCAGCTACCGTCCCGACCGCGAATATCTGGATGGCGAGCTCTTGGAACGAAAACGTCGGCGAATGGGATCATAGCCGTCTGCAAATGCTGCTGAGCCGGTACCTCTCCAATCGGGAAAAACAATGGGGAATCATCGTGGTACCGGGACAGCGTGTTTCAGGTCAAGCCGACCCGTTTCCGGGTGCCGGACATCCTGGCCTTTTGTCGCCTTGCACTTCGTCGATCCCGAATCGTCGCCAATAAGTACAAAGCGATCCATTCAGTTTTGGCGATAAAATCCGGGTGACTCGGACACAAGCCACTTTTTCCCTGGCACAGCCGGGTATTCAAGATGTATACTCACTGCAGTTCGCGAGGCCGAATGGAAATCAAGTGGAAGGCTTTTGCACTTAGGGCGAAGCCATGACCCCTGCTGACGGTGCTGTCTTGGCCGGGTCGTACGACCACTTTGTAATAGTTTTGTCGGTCTTGATCGCGGTACTCGCTTCCTACGCCGCGCTCGATCTTGCGGAGCGGGTAACCGTCGCTCGCGGCGGAACCCGGCTGGCGTGGCTCATCAGCGGCGCCACCGCCATGGGAATCGGCATTTGGTCAATGCACTACACCGGCATGCTTGCGTTCCGCTTGCCGGTTCCAGTCTTGTACTACTGGCCCATGGTATTGGTCTCCCTCCTGGCTGGCGTCCTCTCCTCGGCTGTAGCCCTGTTCGTGGTGAGCCGGCGTGAAATGGGTTTCGGGTGGGCTTTCGCCGGCAGCACCTTTCAGGGTGGCGGTATTGCGGTGCTGCATTACACTGGCATGGCGTCGATGCGGCTGCCGGCAATGTGCCACTATTCTCCAGCGATCGTCGCTCTTTCGGTTTTATTGGCGATCGCTGGTTCTCTATTGTCATTGTGGCTGGCATTTCTTTTCCGGGACGAGGAAACCCACCAAACATGGCTAAAGGGGGCCAGTGCCGTGCTGATGGGGGCGGCCATCTCCGTCATGCACTATACGGGCATGGCGGCTGCTAGCTTTACGCAATCTAGCGCCGTCCCGGATCGATCCCACGCCGTGAGCATCTCTTCTCTCGGTACTGTCGCCATCGGCATCGTCGCCGCTATGGTCCTCGTGGTTGCTCTATTGACGTCTCTGGCAGATCGGCTTCAGAAACAGAAAGCCCTCCTGGACGAGTTGTTCGAACAAGCGCCGGAGGCGGTGATTTTAATGGACCTGGACTATCGCGTTGTCCGTGTGAACAGAGAGTTCACCCGGCTTTTTGGTTACACTCCGGAGCAGGCGCTCGACCGTGGTCTCAGCGAACTGATTGTACCGGACGAGGCGCGAGACGAGTTCCAGAGATATGCGGATCGTATAGCGCACGGCCAACGTGTGGATGCGGAGGGCGTTCGCCGGCGCAAGGATGGCACTCGTGTACACGTTTCGATCATGCATGTCCCCGTCGCGGTGCCTGGCGCGCGGATCGCGATATATGCAATCTACCGTGATATCACCGAACGCAAAGCGGCGGCGGCCGCGCTGCACAAGCTCTCCGGCCGCCTTCTGCGCTTGCAGGACGAGGAGCGACGGCGCCTGGCTCGCGAGCTTCATGACAGCACCGCACAACTACTCGCTGGCCTCGCCATCAATCTTTCGGTCGTCAACGAATCGGCCGGCGCGCTGGAGCCCCGCGCACGGCGAGTGCTGGACGAGAGCCGCACCTTGACAGGCCGCTGCTTGAAAGACATTCGTACGGTTTCCTACCTGCTTCACCCGCCGGAACTTGATGAGTTGGGCCTGCAGTCCGCGCTTGCCTCCTACGTTGACGGTTTTGCGCAGCGCAGCGGAATCCAGGTGGATCTTGAGGTGGCGCCGAATTTGGGTCGATTGCCACAGGAGGTGGAGACGGCGCTATTTCGCGTCGTACAGGAGGCTCTCGCCAACATCCATCGCCACTCCGGGCAGCAGCACGGCGAGTATTCAGCTGGT
>Ga0185299_10005931_pt1 | contig 13331 bp, 10 predicted proteins | sample PaiPotPPA55metaG_FD_128002 | JGI IMG/M metagenome (GOLD analysis project Ga0185299, IMG submission 128002) | Iron sulfur acid spring bacterial and archeal communities from Banff, Canada, to study Microbial Dark Matter (Phase II) - Paint Pots PPA... ...
TCATGTGGGTGATTATGGGCTTTGCGGTGCTGACTTACGTGGTGCGGAGTTTGGTCACCTACACTCGGCGAAAGCGGCAGCTCTCCTAGGCGCGCAATTTGCCGTTCCTCTTTGCGTTTGAACATGATATGAAGCGCACTCGTGGGGCGTGCGGTTTGTCGAAGTATCTCCTCATCGCGCAAAACTTGACTCGGAGGACGAACGTGTTCCTGAAACGTCGCGGAGCGTTGCTAAGTTTGTACGCATTCTCAATTCTGGCGCTTTCTCTTCCGGCGTTTGCGCAATCCGACCAAACCCAGAATCCGCTTCGACAGTTGCACTTCCGGCCGCTCGGCCCGATCGGAAACCGCGCCGCCTCGATTGTGGGCGAGCCGGGCAATCCGCTGGTGATTTACGTCGGCGCCGCGGCTGGCGGCATTTTCAAGACGGAGGACGGCGGCGTCACGTGGCATCCGGTTTTCGACGACCAGGATGTCGCGGCGGTGGGCGCGCTGGCCATTTCACCCGCGCAGCACAACCTAGTTTGGGCCGGCACTGGCGAACCCTGGCTCATCCGGCCGTTTTACCCGCTGGGCGACGGTGTGTATAAGTCCACGGACGCGGGAAAAACGTGGAAGCATGTGGGTCTGGAGGAAACCGGGCACATCGCGCGCATCGTTGCCGACCCTCGCAATGGCGACGTGGCCTACGTGTGTGCCGTCGGCCAGGCGTACCGTCCCCAACACGAGCGCGGCGTCTTCCGCACAACCGATGGCGGCAAGTCCTGGCAGCAAGTCCTCTTCGTGGATGAAAACACCGGATGCTCCGACCTCGCGCAGGATGCCCACGATCCCCAGACTCTGTTCGCAGGCATGTGGCAGTTGGACATCAAGACCTGGAACCTGAATAGCGGCGGAAAAAGCAGCGGCGTCTACGTGACGCACGATGGCGGCGCGACGTGGAAAAAGTTGAGCGGGCACGGATTGCCGGATGCGGATCATCCGCTGGGCAAAGTGGCAGTAGCCGTGGCGCCCTCCGATTCCAGCCGCGTCTACGCGTTGGTGCAGGACACGACGCCAAGCCTCTATCGCTCGAAGGACGGTGGCGCGACCTGGATATTGGTCAACGAATCGCACCTGCCGAGCGAGCGCTCGCCATACTACACGCGCATGGGCGTCTCGCCGGACAATCCCGACCTGCTCTACTTCCCTTCCGTTTCGTGGAGCGTCTCGCGCGATGGCGGCGCAACCCTGGCGGACGATATCGTGCCGGCCGGCGGCGACAATCACGACGTGTGGATTGACCCGCTCAACCCGGACCGGATTCTGGACGCCAACGACGCGGGCGCCAACGTGAGTCTGAATCGCGGTAAGACCTACGAGCACATCACGCTGCCCATCGCGCAGGTGTACCACGTCTACACCGACACGCGGATTCCCTACAACGTCTTCGCCAACCGGCAGGACGGCTCTTCCTACTACGGCCCCAGCAACAATCTCGAATTGGGTTTCTTCGGCGGACAAATCGGCGCAGGCGACTGGAAAGCTTATGGCGGTTGCGAAAGCGGCTTCGGCGTTCCCGACCCGGAGGACCCGGACATCGTTTGGTCCGGCTGCTACAACGGGGGCCTCGATCGCACGAACCTGAAAACGGGACAGTCGCGTAACGTGGAAGTCTGGCCCGACGCGGGTTACGGCTGGACGCCCGCCGACATGAAATATCGCTGGCACTGGACGTTTCCCATCGCGATCTCGCCCTTTGACCACAACAAGGTCTACGTCGGGAGCCAGGTGGTCCACATGACCACCAACGGCGGCCAAACGTGGAGCGTCATCAGCCCCGACCTGACCACCAACGAAAAAAGCCATCAGCAAAACTCAGGCGGCGTCAACTCCGATAACTTGATGACGTTCGATGGCTCCGTTCTCTACGCGCTCGCGGAATCGCCGAAGCAGCAAGGCGTGATCTGGACCGGCAGCAACGACGGCCAGGTGAACATCACAAAGGACGGCGGCGCGAACTGGACCAACGTCACGAAACATATTTCCGGTCTGCCGCCGTGGGGCACGGTGATGAACGTGCAGCCGTCGCATTTCGACGCTGGCACCGCGTACATCGCCGTGGACCTCGAGCAAGTGGGCGACTACGCCACGTACGCCTACAAAACTTCCGATTTTGGCGCGAGCTGGAAACTAATCAGCGGCTCGGTGCCCAAGTCCGTGAACTCGAGCGCCAAATGCATCATGGAAGACCCTGTGCGCAAGGGCATGCTCTACCTGGGCACGAACAACGCGCTGTACGTCTCCTGGGACGACGGCGACCACTGGATGCGTCTGCGCAATAACCTGCCACCCGCGCCGGTGTACTGGATTGAGATCGAACCGCGCTTCCACGATTTGCTTGTGGGAACGCACGGCCGCGGGATCTACGATCTCGACGACATCACGCCACTCCGCGAATGGGACAAGGCGCAGTCCGCCGACGCATACCTCTTCCCGACGCGGCCGACGTATCGTCTGCGTAACATCCAGACCAATCGCTCCAGCGAGGAAGAGCACGTTCAGGGAGAAAACCCGCCCTACGGCGCCGACATTAACTTCTACCACCAAACGCCCGCCGAGAAATACACCGTCACCATTTCGGATGGATCGAACAACGCCATTCGCACGCTTACCGGCAAGGGCGAGGCCGGCCTGAATCGAATTTGGTGGAATCTCGCCTACGATGACGCAACCGCAGTCCATTTGCTGACGCCGCCTCCGGATGCGCCGTGGGTGGAACTGGGGGCGCGATCACGCTTTGGGCGCACCAATCCAGAGGGCAAGAAACAGGACTGGCGCCCGCTCGTCATTTGGGGTGTGGGCGAATCGGGAGCCGGTTTGCGCGTGGCGCCGGGGCACTACACAGTGAAACTCACCGTCGGCGAGAAGTCGTTCACGCAGCCGCTCGACCTTCTCCACGATCCCGGCTCGCTCGGCAGCGAAGCCGACCTGCAGGCGCAGGTGAAATTCCTGATGCAAGTTCGAGGCGAACTCAACGATCTCGCCGACATGATCAATCACCTCGAACGCACGCGGCGCCAGGTGGAGGATTTGTCTCACACGCTCGCGGGACCGAAGGCCGCGGATGCCGCTCAGGCAGCGAAGGACTTCGAAGCCAAGGTGGTCGAGGCCGAAGGGCTGCTCTTCGACGTCCATCTCACCGGCCAAATCGAAGACAGCTTCCGCCATCCGATGATGCTCTACGGCAAGTTGGCCAACCTCGAAGGCGAGCTGAGCGGCGATGGTGCCGACCTGCCGCCCACCGACCAGCAAGTCGCCGTGAACAAGGAGCTAGCCGACAAAATCGACCAGGCCCGCGAGAAAGTGAAGGCCATCATCGGCGCCGAAACCGCCGCGTTTAATCAGCGCCTAAAATCCGACGGCTTCACCGCCTCCATCGAACCCTGACGTCCCATGACCGTCTTCGTGACCATCATGCGACATGCCGACCTCTGTCTGAAGGCCACGGCTGATGTCGCAAGCAACTGGCGGCGAAACGATCGAGGGAACGGGGCTTTCGGCACAGGGTCGATCCCTTACCCGGGTGACCGGAGCATCGAAGTCTCGATGAACGTGAGGGTACGGCCGCACGGGAGGCCGCAGTATTTTGCGACATTCCCTGAGGATTTAGAGACCAGCGGTGATCTCGTCTGGGCCGAGCGAGGCGCCTTCGGCGTTTACGCGGTTAAGAATGGCAAGGCCGCCGTCGCCATTCTTGCTGGACACCTACGGGATGAGATGGAAAGCCGGGAAGCCCAGCCGATTTACTTTGATAAGCTGACCCTAGGTAGAACCGGCCCAGTTCAGATCCAAATGAATGTGTCGATCCGCCTTCTGTCTGCTCCGGCAACGCCGCTGGGCGACATTCCCGAATGGGACACTCAGTTCTTCTCCGGGGGTCTGCCCAGCCTGGGGAAGCGCAGACCATGATGTACAACAAGTGGGTGACTAAACTCTAGCGACGATTTTATCGGCCCACGATGCATTCGGAGATCCACTTAAGGTATTCGGGCGAGCCTTTCGCAATCGGCAGCGCGATAATCTCGGGGACGTCGTAGCTGTGCAAGCGCTTGACCTCGTCCTGCAGCGCCGCCAATCGTCCGCGCGACGTCTTGATGAGCAGCAAATACTCCCTAGCCGTCTCAACCTTGCCCTTCCACCGATAAATCGACCGCACCGGCGCCTCCAGAATATTCCCGCAAGCAGCGAGCCGCCTCTCGACGAGCGCGCGGGCAATCCGCCGCGCCTCCTTCGCCGACCCGCACGTCACCAGCACCACAATCTTATCGGTCAATTCTCTGCGCCCTCTGCGCCTCCGCGGTGGATGGTTTCTCTGTGCGCTCACGTTTTTCTCAGTGCCCTCTGTGGTGAGTTTTTCTTGATTCTTTCAATATCTAAGGCACGCGTCCCATCGGGACACTGACTTTACTCTTGCGACGCGTCGCCATGCAATTCTTGCCCTTCGCGCGGCTTGCGCGCCAATATACAATCGTCTTTATGGCGGCTACGGCGATCAAATTCGGCACTTCGGGCTGGCGCGGCATCATGGCCGACGACTTCACGTTCTCGGGCGTGCGCCGCGCTGCCGAAGCGATTGCCGGACACGTCCTCGCACAGAGCAAAAAACCGGTCCTGATCGTCGGCTACGACACGCGGTTCTTCTCCCAGGAATTCGCCCTCGCGGCTGCCGCCGTTCTGGAATCGCACAAGTGCCGGATTCTCTTCTGCAAGGAGCCGACGCCCACTCCAACGATCGCGCACGCCATCATTCACGACAAGCTCGACGGCGGCATCAACATCACCGCCAGCCACAATCCCGCCGAATACAACGGCCTGAAATTCTCGGGCCCCGAGGGCGGACCCGCACTCCCCGAAGTCACGCGCGACATCGAAAAACGCGCAGCCCCAATCAAGGATGCTCCGGCGGCGCATCACGACGTGGAAGACGATTTCGAGCGCATCGATCCCCGCGAGCCTTATTTCGAGCAGCTCGGCCGCGTGGTCCACTTCGACGTCATCAAGAAAGCCAAAGGTTCCTTCGTGTGCGACGCCGTCCACGGTTGCGGCGCGGGCTGGCTCGACCGCGTTCTCGCCGTTCACGGAATCTCGGCCGAGATGATTCGCGCGAACCGCGACGTCCTCTTCGACGGCACGGGCCCCGACCCTTCGGAAGAAAATCTCGCGCCCTTGAAGAAGCTCGTTCTTGAGAGAAAAGCTCTCTCCGGACTTGCCACCGATGGCGACGCTGACCGGTTCGGGATTCTGGACCATGACGGCTCGTTCGTCTCGCCGAACCATATCCTCGGCTTGCTGTTCGACTATTTGCTCGAAACACGCGGCGACAAGTTGGGCGCTTCGCGCAGCCTCGCAACCACGCATTTGCTCGATGCGGTGGCGCGCCTGCATGGCGTGAAAGTGTACGAAACGCCGGTGGGATTCAAATATGTGGGCCCGCTGCTGCGCGAGGACAAGATCGCGATTGGCGGCGAAGAAAGCGCGGGCCTGACGATCCGCGGCCATCTTCCCGAAAAGGACGGCATCCTCGCGTGCCTGCTCGTCGCCGAAATGATTGCCGCTCGCGGAGCCACAATCGGTGCGCTACTTCGCGATCTCTTCAAACGCGTGGGCCGCGAATACTGGCCTTTCCGCGTGAACTTGGATCTTTCTCCGGATGTGCAAGCGCGCGTCCCGGAGAAGCTGCAGAGTGACGTGAAGACATTTGCCGGCCGCCACATCGCCACAACCGACCGCACCGACGGGCTCAAACTGATTTTCGACGATGGTGCATGGGTCTTGATGCGCGCCTCTGGAACCGAGCCACTGATCCGAATCTATACCGAAGCGGCCACACCGGCCGAATCGCAGAAAATCGCCGAGGAGGCGCGCGCGTGGATTACTCAGTAGGCCGCCGGAGAGCACGCCGGAAGCAGATCGATGTCGAGAAGCCTTCGATCGAGAAGTACTCGCTCAAGAAGATTGACGCGACGCGCGTAACTTTTGTCGGGCAGATGCGCAGCTTCCTTCGCCGCAATTTGACGTGGTTCCTCATCGCCGGGCTGACCTTGCTGGTTTTGCAGGATATTTTCGGCACGCACGGCGTGGTTGCGATGAGGCGCTCGCAGGAACAGGCCGCCGACATTCAGAAGGAAATCGATCATCTCAATGAAGAAAATCAAAAGCTCCAGGACCACGTAAAGTCGTTGAAGAGCGATCCCGCCGCGATCGAGCGCGTGGCGCGGGAAGACATGGGTCTCGCGCGTCCCGGTGAGTACATCTTCAAGATTCAGCCCAAACCCGCCGCACAGCCTGACCAGCCGGCGAAGAAGCCTTAGCTTTCTGTTGCAACCCAAGCCTGTGACGCAGGGCGGCAAGAATCTCCGCGCCTCTTCCCTTGAAGCGCGTCCGCGCAATCGATAGCAGCACCATCGCGGTGAAGATGATCGCAAGGCCCAGCGTCGCCATGGGAATCGTCTGCGACTGCTTCTTCATAATCGAAAAACGCCCGTACACGAATTCGATGTGCACCCAGTAGACGAGCAGAGACGTTTGCCCGAGCTGTACCAACGGGCTGAAGCCCCATTGCCCCGGACCCCATCGGCACCATGCGTAGCTCAAGAACACGATCATCAGCAGCACGCCCACGCGCGCGAGGAAAAAGTTCGGACTCGTGTGCCAGTAATCGTAAACCGCGTAGAGCTGCGGCCGCGCATCGAGCCGCATCGACAAGTAGAACAGTCCGAGTCCGGCGATGCCTGCGAGCGTCGTCGCTTTCGCGAGGTTCTGAACCGCCCATTCGCTCATCAGCAAAAACCCAGCCGCCAATCCCGCGAACGCGAACGCAGCCCACGGAAAAATCGGAAATAGCCAGGGTCGCGGAGAATCGTAGATGTGCACGCCGTTGATGTAGGACTCGAGGAACCACGGAAGCCATCGCGGTCGCCAAGCGGTCCAGAGCGGCGGCGTGGCCATCGCAATACCGGTGGCAATGATCGCCGCCAGGATCGTGTTCGCGGTGCGCGTTCGCGTCAGCCTGCTCGCAACTCCCATCAGCATCATCGAAACGCCGATGGCGTTAAGGACGTCCACGCGAAGCAAATCGGTCCAAGGCGACCACGGCTGGCCGAGTACGAATTCCTGCACGCGAAACAGCAATCCAAAGCCGAAGATTTCCGCGCCGCGCCGGATCGTGGCGAGCGCGATTTCGTTCGCTGAAACTCCCTTTGCCCGCATGCGGTCCGTCACCAGAGCGAACGAAACTCCCGCCAACAAGAGGAACAGCGGCGCCGGAAGCGTGCCTCCGAGCTGCGACCACCCGATGAATGCCGACTTACGCGCCGAGCCGCCCAGCCAGGAATCGTAGCAATGCGTCTGAAACATCAGCAGGCACGCGAGCCCGCGCATCCAGTCGACGTAGGCGATGCGTTGTTTGGTTGCAGCAGGTGTGGAGTTCAAGTATGAAGCTCCGGCGTTAATCAGGGTTGAGCGAATGCGAACATTAGCGGATGCTCTCTACGTACCCAGGTGGCAACTTCAGCCTGCGGGCAAGCTCGCGTAGTCTCACTGCATACTCTGAATTGGCCGCTTCTGGGGCCGGTGGCACAACGAGGTTGAAGCACAGCGCGGGGAGATAGGAACCATCCGCGAGTTGCGCCAGCACAGCTTCCGGACGATACGCGCTCACGCTGGGGTCGGAGTAGAGTTTCTCAATCTCGCCGTGAGAGAGCTCCATGATGATTCCGTGGGCCGTTGACTCCGCGTTCCGGACCAGCGTTGCTCGTTGCCCTATGCGAAGGGCAAACCCGGGAACGCAAGCGGGCCGGACACTGGTTGGCTGGACACCCTTGGCACGCAACAGATCAACGTCCATGAACAGCCCGTAAAAGAAAACGGCGATTTGACGCGGTTCCATGGAGATTGATGGTACTACTCCCCTGCAGGCAGCCATCGCGAATTATTGCTTGCTCTCGACGACGAGATTCACGATTAGAATCATCCCGTGACGGCGAACGCGAGCTCCAGAACGTGGCAAATGAATCTTCCTACGGCGATCGCTATCTGGGCGGTCATCGTCGCGGCCGCGACCGTCGCCGGGGTATGGCGGCTCGGCTTTGGAGGCCGCCGCTTCGGGGTCGCGCTCGGCGTCGCTGCCGCGCTCTTTGCGTTCGAGTTTGGGCTCGCGACTCCGGCGGTTCTTGCGCGAGCGCGCAACTGGCTCGGCGGACACGGCCGCGCTCTCGCGCCGATTGTTCCGCTCTTCGCGGTGATCCTCTATTCATTCGGAGTCACCGGAAGCTGGAAATGGATGCTGGCAGGTGCCGCGTACGCCGTGATTCCGTCGCTGCTTCTCGCCACCAGCGCCGGCAAAGCGCCAGGGACTTGGGAGGATTACGCGGCCGCGATTTTCATCTGGGCAGCCGTGTGGCCCCCTCCGCCGTACCGCTTGCTGTACCGCATCTTCCCTTACCCGCCGCCGCTGATGCACACGCTCTCAATTTTGATGGCGCTCTCGACCGGCGTCGCGGCTTACGTCCTTCTGCGGCGGCTCGATGGCATCGGATACGCGGTGGAATGGAAACGCGGCTTCGGCTGGAATTTCGCATTTCATTTCGTCGTACTGGCCGTGATTGCGATACCTCTCGGCGTCACAATCGGTTTCCTGACGTTCGACCCCACACTCGCGCGAGTCCGTTCGTTGCCCATTGCGGCAATCGGAATCTTGTTCCTCACCGCGTGGCCTGAGGAGTTCTTATTTCGCGGAATCCTGCAGAACTGCCTGTCGCGGACGTTCAAGAATCAGTGGGCGGGCCTAATCATGGCGTCTGTGATCTTCGGCTTTTCGCACATCCTGCATGCGCCGGTGCCGAACTGGAAGTACGTCTTGCTGGCGACGATTGCTGGGCTCTTTTATGGTCGCGCGTGGATGAAGACGGGCTCGCTGTTGCCGGGAGCGCTCGTCCACGCACTCATCGACCTATCCTGGCACGTTCTCTTCCGATAAAACCCTGTGGAACCACAGATGAACACAGATAAACACAGATGAAAAACCGGACTGCAAGAGACTGAAGGTTTGGCTTAGCGGTTTGGCTTAGCGGTTTGGCTTAGCGGTTTGGCTTAGCGGTTTGGCTTAGCGGTTTGGCTTAGCGGTTTGGCTTAGCGGTTTGGCTTAGCGGTTTGCCTTATCAGTGTTCATGTGTCTTGATCGCTGTTTTCCAAGGGTTTTCAACACGTCCAGCCATCAACGCACCACACCCTGCAGCGGACTCGACGCGGTAGCGTACAGCTTTTTCTCGATGCGGCCTGCGAGAAACGCCTTGCGCCCCGCCTCCACCGCGTGGCCCATCGCTTCGGCCATCAACACAGGATCCTGCGCGCCCGCGATTGCCGTGTTCATCAGGACGCCGTCCGCTCCGAGCTCCATTGCAATTGCGGCATCGGACGCCGTCCCGACGCCCGCATCGACGATCATCGGCACTTCCGTAATGCGCTCGCGCAGAATTCGCAGGTTCGTCAGGTTCTGAATTCCCATGCCCGACCCGATTGGCGCTCCCAGCGGCATCACCGCCGACGCGCCCGCATCGATCAGCTTGCGCGCGACAACCAAATCGTCATTCGTATACGGCAGGACAATGAAACCTTCCTTGACGAGCGTCTTGGTCGCCGCGATGAGCTGCTCCGTATCCGGAAACAGCGTTTGCTCGTCGCCAATCACTTCCAACTTCACCCATTCCGACAATCCCACTTCGCGCCCCAGCCGCGCCGCGCGAACCGCCTCGTCGGCCGAGTAGCAGCCGGCCGTATTCGGAAGGATGAAGAAATTCTTGCGGTCGATGTAGTCGAGCAGCGATTCCTTCGTACGATCGGTGAGGTTCACGCGCCGCACCGCGACCGTGACCATCTCGGCGCCAGACGCCTCGTGCGCCCGCGCCATTTCCTGGAAGCTGCGATACTTGCCCGTTCCCACAATCAAGCGCGAACCAAACGCGCGCCCCGCGATCACAAGTTGGTCACTCATAAAATGTCTCCGACTTCATTCTACCCTTTGTCCCTACTCTCGTCGCTGCAACTCCGAAAGCCCTCTTTTCACACCTGATGCTGCGGCCGCGGTTCCTCTACGTCCGCGTACAGACGCGCGATCACATCGGCGTAAGTGTGCTCGATGATGCGTCGCTTGAGCTTCAGCGTGTACGTAAGCTGCCCGTTGGCAAACGTGAAATCCTGTTCGAGGAGCGCCAAGCGCTTCGGCTTCTCGTATTGAGCGAGCGGGGCGGTCAAGCGCTCAACCTCGTGCGCAATCAGATCCCGCACCCACGCGTCCGAAAGTATTTGGGCCGGCGTAGAAAACTCGCGGCCGTTCTTGCGCGCCTCAGTCTCGATCGCGCTGAAATTGGGCACAATCAGCACCGACACGAATTTCCGTTTGTCGCCCACCACGATCGCGTTGGAAATGAACGGCGACGTTTTCAGCAGGTTCTCAATGGGCGCGGGCGCCACAAATTTGCCCGCGGCCGTCTTGAGGAGTTCCTTCTTCCGGTCGGTGATGATCAGGTAGCCGTCGGCGTCGAGCCGCCCAATATCGCCGGTACAAAGCCATCCATCCGCGGTGAATACCGCGCGGGTCTCTTCCGGCTTCTTGTAGTAGCCCTGCATCACGCACGGCCCTTTGACTAAAATCTCTCCGTCGTTCGCAATCTTTACCTGCACGTTGGGAAGCGGCTTCCCGACAGTTCCCACTTTGTTGGCAACGGGACTGTTCACCGAAATCACCGGCGACGTTTCCGTCAATCCATATCCCTGGTAGACCTCCACTCCCACCGACCAGAAGAATTCCGCCAGTTCGGTGGCGAGGGGAGCACCTCCCGAACTAAACTGCTGCTTCTGCTTTCCGAGGCCGGTGCGAATCTTCGAATAGACGAGCTCGTTCGCGATCGACCAGCGCAGCTTCAAGGTCGCCGACGCAGTCTTTCCGTATGCGCGCCACGGCACAGCTTTTTGTGCGACGCCCAACGCCCAATCGAACACCTTTTGCTTCGACGCAGATTCCCCGTGTCCCTTCTCCAAAATGTTCGCGTAAATCTTTTCGAAGAATCGCGGCACTGCCGCGGCGCGATCCGGATGCACTTCGAGCAGCGCCTGCGGCACATCTTCCATTCGCCCCACATACGCGACTGTGACGCCGTTGAACAAATACCCGTACGCAGCGATGCGCTCGTAGACGTGCGCAAGCGGAAGAAACGACAAGGCAATCTCGGGCGGGCCCATGCGAAGCCCAACAGCCCCGTCGATCACATTCGAACTCATGTTTGAATGATCCAGCATCACGCCTTTGGGCTCGCCGGTGGTCCCCGACGTGTAGATGATCGTGACGAGCTGATTCGCGTTTACTTCCACCGCTCGGCGACGATATTCCGTCACCTCCGCATCGCCGGCGTTCGCAATCAGCGTGTCGTAGAGCAGCACGTCTCCATGTAAATCGTCGAGCGGCGCGGCTGAAATCACATGCTGCATATCCGTTAGCTTCGCGCGAGACTCGGCGAGCTTGCGGGCTTGCGAATCGCCTACCGTGATGACAATCCGCGCGCCGGAATCATTCAGGATGTAGATCAAGCGGTCGGGCGACTCGTTGAAATAAACGGGCACATTCACCGCGCCCAGGCCCTGAATCGCGAAGTCCGCCACGTGCCACTCCGGGCAGTTCGGCGCGAAGAGGCCCACTCGGTCGCCCGATTTCACGCCAAGTTCGCGCAGCGCCTTCGAGAGGCCCGCCACCCGCCGCAACAGCTCCGCCGACGAGATCGCCTCCCATCCCTTCGCCGTGCGATGCATCTGCGCGCGCGGATTCGCGAACCTGTCGATCGCGTCGAGAAAACATTTGGTCAGGGCCGGATATTCCGTCGCCATGTACGGCAACTCTAGCGTATCGCCCCAGCCGCGCGCAAATCGCGGCGGCAAGACGGAACCATGTTTGCCGGCCGCCCATACACAATTGGAACATCGGCGCGCTCTTTCTCGCCGGAACAGCGACGTTCCCGTCTATCCTGCCGTCATATTCAAATTCCAGCGCGAAGCTCGAGAAACCCGGAATGAGGCGATGAAACAAGCGGAGAAGCCACGGGCCGGCGGGGCAAACGGTTCAGCGGCAATCGTTCGGGCTGCCGAGGCCATTGGCCTGGTCATCGGCCTGATTGTCGCCGTCGCCCTATCGTCGTGTTCCACAAGTCCAAACGCTCGCAAGCAGGCTCTGGCGGAGAAATGGCAATTCGCGACACCAGGAGTCATCACCGCGGCTCTTGCGTTGGGCAGTGCTGGAACGGTGTATGCCGCGAGCCACGATGGGTTCGTTTATGCCCTGGATGGCTCCGGCCATTTGCTATGGAAGTTTGAAGCCGGGCCGATGACGGCGGCGCCCGCCATCGGAGCGGACGGGACGATCTACGTTGTGAACCAGGAGGAACGCATCTTCGCGATCAGTCCCTCGGGCACCCAGGTATGGGCGCAGGGCGGCGGTCCTTTCGCGGACAAACAAAATGCATGGACGGGCGCGGCCCTCGACCAGAACCATCTCTATGTGCCGTGGCGCGGTTCGATGCGTGCGATTGGATTGAGCAGCAGTGCGTTCGATTTTAGCGCAGGCATTGGCTTTGAGAACGATGGTTCGGCCAGCATTCTTCCGAATGGGCTCCTCGTTTATCCGGGAGTGGGAAGAATCGACGCGGTGGACTCGACGGGACGGACAGAATGGCAGTACCCGGTGATGAATCCTCCGTTGTCGGTAGACATGATCACCAAAGGACGCATTCCGCAAGGCGATTTCTGGCTGGATTCGGGGATTGCCGTGGGTCTCGACGGCACAATCTATGCCTGTGCGACAGGCTCGCGGCTGGTGGCATTGTCCCCGGACGGAACCCATAAATGGGAGTTCAAGACGAAGACGCATTCCTCCAACCGGGCCAGCCCCGTGATTGCTGCAGATGGAACAATTTATTTCGCCAGCGGCGACGGCAGCGTCTACGCCTTGAATCTTGACGGCACGCAGAAATGGGCCGTGGATACCGACGGGCCCATCGTGGCGACGCCGATGGTGGCGGTGGATGGGACGGTGTACGTTTTGAATGGCACAGCGTTTATGGCGGTCTCGCCGGAAGGGAAAATCGTAACAACCACCGCTTTCAGCGGCGGGGCGGAGGCCTCGCCCACGCTCGGGCCGGACGGAACCATCTACGCTGCTTCGCGTCTAGGCAAGATCGTGGCGCTCGCGGGAACGCACGGGCCATTGATGACGACGAGTTCGTGGCCGAAGTTTCAGGCAGACCT
>Ga0185299_10005934_pt1 | contig 13326 bp, 7 predicted proteins | sample PaiPotPPA55metaG_FD_128002 | JGI IMG/M metagenome (GOLD analysis project Ga0185299, IMG submission 128002) | Iron sulfur acid spring bacterial and archeal communities from Banff, Canada, to study Microbial Dark Matter (Phase II) - Paint Pots PPA... ...
CACCGCTGATCTCTGCTCCGGTACCAATGGCACGGAAGCGGGTTCCGCCATCAGTACCGGCTAGATCGAGCGGGTTGGGGCAACCAAGGCCAGGGCAGGCGCCGGTTGCGAGGTTGATGCCCTTCTCTTGAGACTTCTGTGGGGACGCGAAGTTCGGTGAGAGACGGACCCGGAAGACATCGAATTCAGTGGTATTCATCGTTCCCGACAGAGGCTCGCGCAGGATCACACTTAAGGGGTTCGCTCCAACGCCACCAGGGAGGTCCTGCGCCAAGCCCTTGGTACCGTTGAACACGCTGCCCGCCACTGTGTAGGTCATATCCTTGAACCCACCGCCGCTCAAGCCCGGGCCGGTGTTGTTGTAAACAAAAATGATCGGTGCCGCTCCGACCGGGATCGTAGTAGTAGGTGGCGTGAGGCTGAGGGTGAAGGGGTCCTTGTAGCCGGAAAGCACAAACTGGACTGGTGTCGCGGCTCCGCCCCACGTGCCTTTGATTTGACAGCCGATGAGAGCTGTCGCGGCGGGGCAATTTGAACTGGGACTACCGTAGCCAAGACCATTCAGATTCGTGGCGTTGTAGGCCGCTAGAATCCGCTTGGTAGCGTACTTTGCGTCTTCCGGACGAATGTCAGTCAGGGCAGCGGTGACGCTGGTCTGAACTGCAGTGACAACGGCCGAAGGCAGGGAGGTCTCGTCAGCCTGGGTCGTGTGGGTTTGTCTGTTGAGCATGATGCTGGCCGCAACCTTGTTCTGGCCGGGTGTGGTCAAAACGCCCGAATCGACTTGGAGCGAGCAACGCGGTTTGGCAAAGAAACATCGATTACCCACGACCGAGTCCACACTCAGATAAGCCCAAATAGAGATGGGCGAGGTGTTGTTGTCCCATATCACCCATAGAGTGCCGCCTTCAACGGGAATGCCGCTGTTACGGCTATCGAATGCCTGCGCGAAGTTCTGGTTGTCGCTAGTGTTCTTGCCACTAATGCTGTAATGATGACAGTCACTGCCAGCGCGCGCTGAGCAAATATCGCTAAACGCGCCAACCGCAACGGCATTGAACATCGCCGAAGAGCCCACTCCCACGAATTTGACACCTTGGGCGTTAGCTGCTGAGGTTAGTCCGAAGACCGCGGCCAAAGCCACGACCGCAAGAATCGCTTTTGTTCCTCTCATTTGAATATTCTCCTTAGATCCTGGGTTAGTAATTTTTCCTGCGTCTTGGAGCTTGCTTGTCGTTCGGACCCGCCTTGGCGCCCGGTAGAATTTCCTGCTGTCTCAGGACGCTGTAGAAATGACGGCATTCCGAGGCACTCCTTACACCACCAGAACTCCGCGGTGGAGCGAGAGTTTCCGCGGTTCGAGTGCGAGAGAACTATCACTCAGGGCTGTTAATCTGAAGTGACAGCAAGATGAACGGCACGTTAAATTCCGAGGGTGCAGGCCGCGAAACCTTGCGCACTGTGGATTTCAGTGCGGCGTGGCAGAACGGTTCGGGAGCTAGTTCACGACTTGAACCAAGCTCTTCCCGACAGTAGCGAATCCCGTGCCTTGGAACTTCGCGTTAATCGTCGTTGACCCTGTCTTTAGTGAAGACAGGGTAATCGATGCCACTCCGCTGGACACCGGGACCACTCCGACTACCTGATTGGCTGCTTTGAACGTAACGCTGCCGACCGGCGCGGTTCCGGTGGCGCTAACGGTCGCGGTAAAAGTGACTGCCTCACCCTGGACCGACGGATTCTGCGAGGAGGTCAGCGCGATTGACGTGGGCAGGGCAGAACCCAGGTGTACTGGGCCAATCGCCAGGTAATCGTAGACACCGGCGAAACTTATCGATCCAGCGGTCGTGCTCAGCGGCACCCCCACCGTAGACCAAACGCAAAGCTTGTAGGTATTGCAGCCTGAGTTATTCGGAGGCAGCGTGATGCTGGCAAGAATTGTCCCTGTGGCGTTGGGCCCAGCATAAACAGTAGCACTTCCGGTCTGGAGGGCCGAGTAATAGAACCAGACAGCGATCCCAACGCCGTTCGTCGCCGTCATCGTCACAGCGTTACCGGTCTGGAAGAACATTACCGGTAGTCCTCCAGGATTCCCAATGAAATTTCCCGAGCCGCCTTTGCTGGCGGAGATAATGGCCTGGGCGTTCGCCGTGAACTGCAGACCGTAGTTCGGGCCTGGTCCGGTTCCCAGACTGCCCATTCCCCCGTTGTAGAACTGGTCAATGAACTCCAGGTTCTTCAAGCGGCCGAAGTTTATAACGGCCTTGGTCTGCGCTCCCGACAGCGTGGGCAGAAGAAGCAGGAACAGGGCGATGAGCCGAATTCGAGAGCTGGGCACGGCTTTCTCCGGGTAATGAGCTGGTTTCCGAATGAGTAACTCTCTCCGCTGAATGTTACGTTGGAATTACGGGTATGTTAATGGATTGTGAATTCCTGCAGCCGCCAAGCCGCGCAGAACATGATGCTTGTGCCTGAAATCGCTGGCGACACTCCACTTACGATCTTCATTTGAAATTAACCAAGGTGTCACACTGCCGTAACAATTCTCCGGTACTCCTTGACTCCTTTGGTTCGAGGTGTGTTTCTTGTGAAGACCCTGAAGTGTCTATTGCATTTTGCGTCCTTTTTTCTGGTTCTGGCCCCGCTGTCATGGGCGCAGGTGCAAATCGGACCCGATCTCGTTCCGCCGACGGCACAAATTCCTGAGCCGCCAGCCGGTGCTAAGGCGCCCAGCGCGCCGACGATGCAGGCCGCTGCTCCGGTGAGACCGTCCCCTCATAAAGAGGGCGAAGTTCAGGTCTACGGCGCGGTCACCGACCAGTCGAACGCGGTGCTTCAAGGCGCAACCATCACTCTTACCAGCGCGTCAGGCGTAACTCAGACCACCACCAGCAATGCACAAGGTCAGTACTTCATCAACGCGACTCCGGGAACCTACTCGCTCAAGATTGCCGCCAAGGGATTCAAGGACTTCACGTCAGAGAATCTGATTCTCGCTGCCGACCAGGAAATTGAAATGGATGGCGCGCTTGAACCAGCGGCAGCCAGTCCCGAGAAAGTCGAGGTTGTCGGCCAGACTGCGGGCCAGGTCGAAACGGAAAAGGCGGAAGTCAACGAGGTCATCACCGCGAAGCAGGTGGAGGAGACGCCGCTGAACGGGCGCAATTTCGTCAGCATGTTGACCTTCGCCCCGGGAGTCAGCAATCAGAGCGGACAGGATGAGGCTCTGGTCGGCGTGAAGGGGAGCGTTAAGTTCAGTGTCAATGGCGGCCGCGTCGAATACAACACCTTCAGCGTGGATGGCGCCGACGTTTTGCACGCCGGTATCCACGGCAGCGAAAGCACGCTGGTGGTTTTTCCCAGCCTGGATGCGATTAACGAACTCAAGGTTCTAACCTCCAACTACGGCGCCCAGTACGGCCGCAGCGCCTCGGGAACCATCCTGGTCGATACCAAGACGGGCAGCTCTTCTCTGCATGGCGGCGTGTATTACTACGGGCGCAATGAAATTTTCAACGCCCGAAATTTCTTCGATGCGACGCTACGCGCGCCGCTTTATCGCAAGAACGATTTCGGCGGCACCCTCGGCGGGCCGGTGTTTATTCCCAAACTCTATCCCCACCGTGACCGCACGTTCTTCTTCTTCTCAGAAGAGTTCCGCTTGGAAAAAGATCCCACCGATAACAATTTCAATCAGGCGGTACCCTCGCTCGCAGAACGGCCGTCGGATCGAACGAACGCGGACGGCGCGCAGTATATCGGCGCGGATTTCAGCGATGTTTGTCCGGTAATTCCCCCGGGGGTCGGGGGGAACCCAATCTCCTTCAACCCGGTGCAGTTTCCCGACTGTCCTCATATCCATGCCGGTACGACCTTGCCGTATAACATCGTCGGTTACAACGACAGCGCTCACATGGGCAATCCCATCATCGACCCGGTCGGAGCCGCCCTCGCTGGGTCGGGGATGATTACTGACCCTAAAACTGGCAACAAATTCCAAGCGTCGGGGATGATTCCTCTTCCCAACTCTTCAGTAGGATGCAACTCCACCGTGGGATCTTGTTACGACTTCGCTTTTGCGCAGCCTACTTACTGGCGCGAGGAGTTACTGCGCATTGACCACGACATCAAGCCGGGAAAACTTCGAGCCACGTTCCGCTACATCCATGACTCGTGGGATACGACCGAGCCTCGGCCGATCTGGGGTTATGTGCGAAACAGTTTTCCGACGGTGCAGGGCCGTTTGTTTGGACCGGGAACAAGTTCCGTGGCTCACCTGACGCAGACCGTATCGAGTTCGCTGCTGAATGAGGTGGTCGTAAGCTATACGGCGTCGCACATCAGTCTGGCGACGCGTCCCGCGCCGGGTGTGAGCATTCAGCGCCCTGCCGCGATCGACGGACTCCAAGGGTATCTTTTCAACAACTGCTTTGGAGGCGCGAAGAAGGGCGACGGCAATTGCGAAGCCGGCACCGGCAAATTATCGGGCATTTCGCTTGCCCCAGGGAACCTGACTTATGGAGGAGGTTTCTCGGTAGATCCGGGCTATGCTCCCTGGCAACTGGCGAATCCGACCTGGAGCGGGCGGGATGATATCAGCAAAGTCATTCGCCGGCACACGGTGCAGATGGGTATCCAAGTGATTTTGGGCCAAAGAAATGAGATCAACGCAACCAATGGCCCCAATACCGGTGACGTGCAGGGCCTGTTGAGCTTCAGCAACTTCGGCAATGCCAATCTTTTCACCGGAAACGAATATGCCAATATGCTGACCGGCGCTATCAGTTCGTTTCAGCAAGACAGCGCGCAGCTCAAATATCACAACCGTTACGAAATCTATGAGCCCTACGTACAGGACGACTGGAAGGTGAGCTCGCGCCTGACATTGAATATGGGCATAAGGTTCAGCTTGTTCGGCAATTACCACGAGAATAACGAAGAAGTGTGGAATTGGGATCCCACCAAGTTCATGACGCCGGACAAATTTCTAAAGTTTGAACAGGACGGCCGTCTGAAGTACAAGGGCAAGATAATTCCGGTTCCAACCGGCCCCGGCGATGTCAGCCAGTTCCTCATCAATGGACTAGTCGAATGCGGAACCTTCGCTTCCGGCGTGCCCTCGACCTGCATGAAGGCACACCGGTTCAATCCGGGGCCGAGAATAGGATTTGCCTTCGATCCTCGCGGAGATGGCCGCACTTCGATTCGCGGCGGCTACGGCATATTTTTTGAGCATGGTACGGGAAGCGAGGCCAACACCGGATCGCTGGTCGGTAGCGCTCCTCTCAATTTCACGATGACGCAACTGGCACCCTCCGGGGGCGGCGCTGTCTCCGCCTATCCATGCGTCGGCGGCATCGGCAACCCCAACGACCCCAACGTTAGCTGTCCAGCAGGACCGGGCGCCTATCCGATAGATGTGACTTCAATTCCTCGCAAAGCGATATGGCCTTATGTGCAGCAATGGAGTTTTGGAGTGCAGCGCGAGCTCTCTCACAGCCTGGTGCTGGGATTGGCCTATGTTGGAAGCAAAGGAACGCACCTGACCGCGGTAGAGCAGCCGAATTCTTTCTCGCCCGTCACAGCGCAGGGCAACAATGGCATTCTGCTCAATGGCAATCCTTATGGTCCGAACCAGCCGATTCTCAATAACGTACAGCTTTTCGGGGCGGGCGATTGTGACAATCCTTCGAACAACGTCAATAACCCGGTTTTCTTCGTCAACGGCGTTGCCATCAACAAGACGCAACCCGCGTACATCAATCTGCTGGCCGCCTGCGAGTACGTAAACGCGCAGGGTCTCCCACCAATCAACGCCTACCGGCCGTATCGCGGCCTGGAGAAGATTTTCTCTTTGCAAAATGTAGGCGATTCGAACTACCACGCGTTCCAGGCCACTCTGCGCAAGACGCGCGGCCCGCTTACCGTGGATGGTTCGTACACCTACAGCCACTCGATCGACGACTCCTCCGATCGGAACGACACCACGATCGTCAATACGCTGGTGCCTGCCGCCAACAAGGCGAGCTCGAACTTCGATCAGCGCCACTTGCTGAACATCAACTACACCTGGACGCTGCCGAATCTCAAGTTCGATTCGAACCGGGTGCGCACCTGGGCCAAAGATGAGCCGGAGCCGGAGGCGGAGGCGCCAGCCTCGGCCGGCTTCTTCGATCGCGCGGCTACCAGGTTACTGTCAAACTGGGCGCTCTCGGGCGTAACCACGATTCAGAGTGGAACTCCGTTTACCGTGATCAATAGCGGCTACGGCGCCCTCGGAATTTCAGTTCCGGACAATGCCGGGGTCGCCGGTGGGATCTCTTCCGTTGCTTCATTCCCGGATGTGGTGGGCAATATTCACGACCCGGCACCGTTCGGGGCGAACAATACGAAAAGCTTTGGACCGACGCTGGGTAATCCTGCCGCGTTCGCAGCGCCGCGCGGACTGACCTTCGGCGATGCCGGACGCAACCTGCTCAACAACCCCATGCGCTGGAATTTCGATATGACACTGATGAAGACTTTCAGGATCAAGGAAGGCACCAGCCTGGAGTTCCGGTCGGAGGTTTTTAACGTCTTCAACCACACCCAGTTCCGGGTTTACGACCCCAGCCCGAACTTCGGAAACCGTGCCAACAACACGGTCAGTTGTTACGGCGTTCAATCATTCAACGCAGCCGGCGACGCGCAAACCGACTGCCTGACCGGCAACGCGTTTCTGCATCCGGTCAATGCTCACCGCCCGCGTACCATGCAGTTTGCCTTGAAACTGAGCTTCTAGCAACGAGCTTCTCGTATGGAGAAAAAAGATTTCGTGAAATATCGTGGCTTCGTTCTCGTCATTCTCATTTCTCTGATCGGCTGTGGCGGCAGCAGCAAGAGCGGCGGCGGTGGTGGTGGCTGCTGCGGCGTTCCGGGAATTAACGTTGTGGTTGTTTCTCCAACTGGAGCCGCAGCTATCGACGGCAACCCGAACCAGACTCTTGCGATCACGGTGAAGGTCACAAACGATTCCTCGAATGCCGGCGTCACCTGGACGGTGGAACCGGGCGTCAAGGGCGGCCCGACGGGAACCTTATACGGTCAGACAGCTTTATCGGTGACTTTCACTCCGCCTACCGGCGTCACCTCGCCTGTGCAAGTGACGGTCACAGCAACTTCCGTGACCGACACGACGCGCTCGGCGGCGATTCCCATCTCCGTCTATCCGCCTCTCGTCGCGATTACAACTTCCTCGGACCTGACCACCGCCTTTCTGAATACGAATTACACCTGCATTCACCAGCCGATTAACTTGTTTGTCGAAGAGCTTCCCTGCCTGGTGAGTGTGGCGGGAGGGGTGGGTCCTTACATCTGGTCGCTAGGCAACAGTTCGCTGCCGCTTGGGCTGGAGCTGGCACCCGTGTCACTGCCCCCGTCTGGTGCCACGTCCTCGACCGAAATCATCGGGATGCCGACCCTAACCGGCATCTACCCGTTCACCCTTACAGCCACAGACGGTACCGGCAATACAGCAACCCTCTCGTTGAACGTCAGCGTGGCACCCAGCCAGCTAAAAGTGCCCACACCCACGGTGATGAGCGTGCTCCCTGGCCAGCCCTATGCACCGATCCAACTTCAGGCAAGCGGCGGAAGTCCTCCTTACACCTGGAGTCTGGCGCCAGGCAACCCTCCTTTACCGCAGTGGGCAAGTCTAAGCCCCAGCGGGGTGATCTCCGCAAATCCGCCGGCAAATTTACCCCCGGGGGGGTATAGCTTCGCGGTGCAAGTAACGGATAGTCAGACACCGGTTCCCGCACAAGGGATCTTTCCCGCTCCCTTGCCCAATCAGCCCGCTGCCAACGATCTGATTCAGCTCAACACCAATCCTGACGAGCTGACCAACTTCCCCTGCCAGAGCGGCACCAGCGATTCTCTCCAAGCCAACACCCCTTATGCATTCGTGTTCTCAGGCTTCGACGTGAATGGCCCCGTTACCCTCTCCGGCAGCTTCACCGCTGACGCAAGCGGTAATCTCACTGGTGTCGAAGACATCGTCCGATCCAGCGGCACGCAATTGGCACAGCCGCTCATTGCTGGAAGCTCCATTCTCTTCGCTGCCCAAACCGGATTCGGCCAAACCTTCCGCGGCTGCCTGACGCTGAACACTTCGAGTTCCACAGCGCAGTTTAGTATCGCCCCGACTACGGCGGTGCCCAACGGTTCTACCATTAATTTCACGGACGGCCGCATCCTGGAGTCCGACGACACAACTGGGACTGGAACGCGGGGCACGGGTTCGTTCCGCATTCAGGACAGCACAGTATTCGCGACGCCCCTGGCCGGCCCGTTTGCCTTTCGATTCTCCGGTTGGGACGCTAGCACAAAGCACTTCGCCGTGGCGGGCACGGCAACCGCGCAGACCGGAGCGTTTACCTCTGTCTCCGCCGACGTGAATGATGGCGGGTCGCTCTCCGGTCCGTTAACTGGCGGCGGCACAATCGCCGCTGCGGATTCGAACGGCCGGGGTACCGCTACGCTCAGTGCCGGAGCAACCACCTACGACTTGATCTATTACATCGTGGACGCAAACCATCTGATCTTCAATTCGGCGCAAGCCGCGGCCATCGGGCATCCGTTAATTGCCGGAGAAGCTACCGCCAGCTCCGGCCCTTTCTCGCAAGCAACTCTTAGTAACAGCCATATCTACCGGTTCGGAGGCGATGTTCCCGGCAGCCCCGATGTTGGTGTGGGCGTGCTCCATTTTGACGGCACGGGCGCTGTGAGCGGAACGACCTACGAACGAAGCGGGGGGACCGCGACCGCCACGACCGTCTCGGCGCAATATGCGGTCGATCCCTCTACCGGCCGCTTCAGCTTCGCGGGAACCGGCGTTCCAGTGGTGGGATACGCCGTTCCATCCGCCAGCGGCATCACTGGATATTTTGTAGGCACGGGCGCGTCGGCGGCCTCTGGCACGATGGAGTTTCAAACAAAGTCGTATCCTCCGGGATACCAATTTTCACCGTTTGTTGCCGACTCTTACGCGTACGGATTGGCAATTGAAGAGATGTTGGATCCGCAATCCACGGTCATTGCAGGCCAGGAGTTTCCAACGCCCAACGGTACATTCAGCAGTGCCATTTCGTACTTGGATTCCAGTAACCTTACCGGTCTAGCCACGTTTCAGGAGTTCCAGCTTTTCAAGTGCACGTGGAGCGCTGACGGCTCTGGTACCTGGGGCGGCAACACGTACATGGTGACCAATGGATCGAAGTTTTTTTACATCGACACATCACCGCTGAACGGACACCCAGGGGTCATTGTCGGACAGCTGCAGCATTAGAGTTCCTGATCGGATGCGCCGATAACCGGCACGATCAAATTAACTCTCCTTTAACACTGGTGCAACATTGCTGCAACAGAGTCCCTCTAGTGTCAGCTTTCTAAGCAGAGTTCTCTGAGAGCGCGTGAGGCTCTCCTACTGGCCATGGATCGTTTGGAGGCGACAGACAAACCGCGCTACCCGGATCTGATCTACGTCGTGGAAGACGATCCGGATGTGTCTCGCCTGATCGAACACAACCTGCGAACCGCTGGATACGAGGTCTCCACATTCTTCTCCGGAGCGCCGGTGGTTCCCATGGCAGCCATGGCGCAACCGGCGCTGTTTCTTCTCGATATTATGTTGCCCGGGATGACCGGCTTCGATCTCTGCCGCCAGATTCGTCAGCACGAACGACTGGGCAAGACGCCAATCATTTTTATTTCCGCTAGAACTCAGGAACCAGATCGCCTTCAGGCTTTCGACGCGGGCGGAGATGGATACATCACCAAACCCTTCAGTCCCCGTGAGTTGATCGCACGCGTCCGTAACGTTCTTCGGGTTCAGCCGGATGCCCCCAGTCACGAGATCATTCAGTTGGGAGACTTGGAAATTGACATCGCGTCGATGACCGTCCGCGTACAGGGGAGAACAGTACTCACTACGGTTCGCGAGTTTCGCCTCCTCGAATATCTGGCCCGGCACCGGGGACGCGTTTTTACCCGCGACCAGCTGCTTGACGCCGTGTGGAAAGAAGGCTCCTTCGTGACGCCACGTTCCATTGATGTATTTGTGCGGCGTCTGCGGGAGAAAATTGAACGCGATCCACGGCATCCCCGCTATTTGAAGACGCTGCGTGGAGTCGGCTACCGTTTCGAATCCGGACGCTGAGTGCCGTTGAAGAGTGCATTCGCGTGCCGGAAGACCGATACTCCGCGTCGCGGTCGTACCTCAGGGGCTAAAGCCGGCTCTGAAAATAAACCCGTTATCGCAGCGGTGAACCTGCGCCCACCGAAAATCAAGTGCAACATAGACCTTTTCCGCAGCCCTGTGCGTCATACTGCTCTTCAGATCAACTCGTCATCGGGATCGACTGAATCGCTGCGATGCCTGCCAGCTCTTCCATTCGCCGCAGGACGGCCGAGAAGTCCTGTTCATCATTTTGTGCCAGCGCATCGTTTGCCAGCTCATCGGCGTTGACGTAAAACGCCGCTTCCGTGGCAGGCATATGGACATGCTCTTGTGCCGCAGCCGACAGAATCAACTGAAAGTCTTTATTCATCAGGCGCAGGGGAAACTGTGGACTGTAATCGTTGATTGCTGCCTTCGTCAGCTTTCCCACATGGGCGGGAGCGATCACAGCCGTCTGCGATAGGACTTCGAGCAATCGCTCGCGATCGAGACCAGCTTTCTCCCCAAGGACTACCGCTTCAGCGATCGCCTGCATGCCAACACCCAACAGTGTGTTGACGACCAACTTCATTGCTGTCCCCGAGCCAGGACCGCCCAGAAGGAAGTATTGTTTTGCCACCGCCTGGAATATTGGCTCGGCGGCGCGAAACAGTTCCCGGTTGCCGCCTGCCAGTAGCGTTAGGATGCCTTGCTCGGCGGCGGTAGTGCTGCCCGAAATCGCAACATCCAGTACCTCGATGCCACCTCTGGCACCGAGCTTGTGCAGTTCGCGTGAGGTTTCTGGAGAAATGGTGGACATCTCCAGCACGACGGTTCCTGGCTGTGCCCCAGCGAAAATTCCATCGGGCTCAGCATAAACGCTCCGAACTGCTTCATCGTTGGTCAAGCAAGAGAGAACTACATCGGCAGTGTGTGCGAGTTCGTGAATGTTCTCGGCAACGGCGGCGCCATGCGTTGCGATGACCTGCGTCTTAGCTGGATCCCGATCATATACGGAGAGTTGGTATCCGTGATCAAGCAAGCGCTTTGCGATCCGGCTTCCCATGTTGCCGAGGCCAATGAATCCGAGTTTCACCTGATTTGTACTAAGTTGTTTCATAGAGTCTCCGTTATTCCTGAATGGTGGAAGCTCGTGCCTGTAAAAGGCAAATTCTTTCATCGCGATCCCACCAGCTCGGGGACGCCGGAAAGCTCCTCGTATTCTTCTTCAGCTAAGCGCAGAGAAGCCGCCGCGACATTCTGCTCGAGATGTTCGGTCGAGGATGTCCCTGGGATGGGCAGCATGATGGGAGATCGTCGCAAGAGCCACGCCAGCGCTATCTGGGTAGGCCCCGCACCGTGCGCTTGCGCGATTCGGTTAAGCACTTCCCCGGCAACCTTGCCTGCTCCGAGTGGAAACCAGGGGATAAAGGCAATTCCATTATGCTGACAATAACTCACTACGTAGTCCCATTCGCGGTCGGCAAAGCTATAGCGATTCTGCACAGAGACGATGGGGACAATTTTGCGCGCTCGCTCGATGTGTTCTTGCGTCACGTTGGACAATGCGACCAGGCGAATCTTTCCTTCGTTTCGCAGCTGGGCCAGAGTTTCTACCGACGCATCGAAGGACACGACTGGGTCTGGAATGTGCAGTTGGTAAACGTCGATACGGTCCAGGCGCAGTCTCTTGAGGCTGCCTTCAACTGCCTCGCGAAGGTGAGAAGGAGTTGCATCGTGGGTCCACTGATTCGGACCGGGACGGTTCCATCCTCCCTTGGTCGCGATCACCAGGCCAGTCGGGTAGGGAAACAAGGCTTCGGCAATCAGTTCCTCGTTTACGTGCGGCCCGTAGGAATCCGCGGTGTCGATAAAATTTACATCGAGTTCCACGGCACGGCGAAGAACCGCTAGCGCACCCTTCCGATCTTTTGGCGGGCCCCAGATGCCGTCGCCGGTAAGCCGCATTGCCCCGAAGCCGAGGCGATGGACAGAAATGTCACCGCCCAGCGAGATATTCCCAGCCAAACTTGCAGAGATATCTTTCTTGTTCATATTGACCTCCAACAGGGTTAATTCAAACTTCGTGTCACGCCGGCGCTCAAGGCGCCAACCCCTCAATCGCCAGCGCGCGCATTCCGCCGGCGTCGAGCACTTTACCTTTGACCACGGTCCCAGGAACACCTATGCGATCGAGAACGTTCTCTGGAAGCCGCGTGCCGTTCCGTTCGCTGAGCACGAGATAAATTTCTCCGCCCTGATCGGAAACAAATACCAGAGGATTGCCGGCCGCCGCGCACATCTTGGCGCAGAAGGCATGGTCATAACCATGCGTACGGCTGCCGAGGTAACAATTCGCATCGGTGATTTCACCTCGAAGACTCGCAGCCTTTCCTGGAACCGTCTGTCCCACGAGCAGATCAATGTTTCCTTGCCTGGCCAATCTCCGCGCCCGTGCCAGATCGGAGACCAGGGGTTGCACTTCCGCGAAGGGCCTATTATTCAAGCCATTCCGGTCTCCGAATTGGAAAGCGCACAATCCCAAAGTCGCGATCGCGCTCAATAACTGAATGACGCGGCTTCTACTCAGATGCGCGCTCCGTACCGTGGCTTGCAACACTGTGGCTGGCATGGTTTCGCTCACTCGCGCTTTTGCTGGTAGTGCCCGTGTAGCTGATTCGCCAGATGGAGTTCGAACCGTCATCGGTTACGAGCAACGATCCGTCCTGAGCTACGGTGATGCCGACCGGCCTTCCCCACACGTATCGATTGTCGACCACAAATCCCGTCAGAAAATCTTCATACTCACCGCTGGCCCGGCCTGTCTGGTGGAGAGGTACTCGGATCACTTCATATCCGGAGCGCACCGATCGGTTCCATGAACCGTGCTCGGATGCGAAAATGTCTCCCTGATATTCGGCCGGGAATTGTGTGCCTTCGTAGAACGTCATCTCGAGTGAAGCGTTGTGAGGCTGCAACAGCACGTCGGGAACAATGGCCTTATCTCTTAACTCCGGATGTTTACCTTTATGACGCGGATCCTGATGGCTGCCGATATACCACCACGGCCAGCCATAAAATCCGCCTGCTTCGACATGAGTGATGTAGTCGGGCGCAAGATCGTCTCCCAA
>Ga0185299_10005935_pt1 | contig 13325 bp, 21 predicted proteins | sample PaiPotPPA55metaG_FD_128002 | JGI IMG/M metagenome (GOLD analysis project Ga0185299, IMG submission 128002) | Iron sulfur acid spring bacterial and archeal communities from Banff, Canada, to study Microbial Dark Matter (Phase II) - Paint Pots PPA... ...
CGTTCGGCCCAAAAGGGTTACCGATGTAGCCGGTACGTTGTGTTACCTGTCTCCGGGCCGGCCCCCCCCCAAAAAGTGGCGCGCCCGGAGAGACTCGAACTCCCGACCCTCTGGTTCGAAGCCAGATGCTCTATCCAGCTGAGCTACGGGCGCGTCGTTTTAGAATCAATGACTTATAGGCAATTCTGGTTTTCCGTTTTGCATACGCTTTGCATAATTCGTTTGACCCAAGTTAGCGGCTAACGAAAAGCTCGGCGGTCAGTTCGGACGGCCGGAATCGGTTGTATTATCGAAAAGCGCGGAAACTTTGTCTAGTCCGCGAATGGCCGAGGCGTCCACACTCTTCACGTAGTGCGCCGTCGTGGTGGCCATGTTGGCGTGCCGCAAGACAGACTTCGCGGCCATCGCAGAATCCACATCCGCAAGTGCCGTACCGATTCCGCGCCGCAACGCGTAGAAACCTTTCCATTCCGGCAGGGACGGATCGCGCTCGAATTTGTGGTCAGTCTCTTCGTGCTTCGATTCTTTACACACAACGCAGCGTTCAAGAGCTGGCCTGATCGTCCGCGCGGCTAGATTATGCAAGTCGATAGGCCGCGCGGATGGTGACGCCAAGATGTATTCGGACGACCGTTCCACCGCCGACAGAATTTCAGCGAGCGCCTTGTTGACCGGCACGGGCGATATGCTCTCTTCGGTTTTTGGCGCGGTCTCTTCCTTGCGCCAGACTGAGACCTTCACGCTCAAGATGCGTTTTTTCTCATGGTAATCGTCCCAGCGTACGCCGCGGGCTTCGCCCGGTCGCAAGCCAGCGAAGTACATCAGCGCAATCGCGGTCTTTGCGGTCCCCGACAGCGTATGCAGCATCATCGACATTTCGCTGGTGCTGTAGGCGTGCGTTTTGCCGGCCGATTTGGCCTTCTTGGGAATCTTCGCGCCTTGAATGGGGTTGTCGCCCGCCAGCACGTCGGTTTGTTTCGCGTGCGCGAAGATGGTCTGCAACAGTCCTTTGCAGTGCCGCAAAGACTTCCTGCTCAACTCGTGGACATGATGAATTTTGTTCAGCAACTGGCAAGCCTGACCACATGTGAAATCACGCAAGCTGACCGTTCCAAGATGCGGCTTCAGGTACATTTTCCATAATCCTCGGTACCCGCAAATTGTCGAGGCCTTCAATTCCGATTCCGCATGAGGAAAATAAAGGCGCTCGGTGTATGCCACTATGGTCATCGTCGATTCAGCGGAGCAGCGGCCTTCATTGACGGGCAGAAGTTTCTCAGCTAGCACCGTCCGAACGTCTCGCTTTGAACGAAAACGATTGCTGTATTCGCAGAGCTTCTCGCTGTGCTGTCGCCGGACAGTAATCCCGTCTTCGATTTCGTCGCGGTACCAGCGGCCGTACCAGGATTTTCCGACACGCCAAACATAGCCCGTTTGATTTTTGCTCATTTCACGCCGCCCTTCTTTTGCTTTGTCTTCGGCCCTGGTCGCTGAGTGCCCTTGATCTTCCGCGCCGCCTTGATGTGCGCATCCGTCCAGACCCGGATGCTCGCGCCGCCCGCGGTTATCGGCTCAGGCGCGTCGAGTAAGCCGGAAGAAATCCAGTTGTATAAAGTGGCTCTGGTCACCTTGAGCCTTGCCGCGACTTCGGAAGTGGAATAGGTTTTCTTGGAACTCATTTCAATCGCAATCATATCAGTCTATTGACAGGTGTCAAGCAATTTTGTAAGGTATGGGAGTGGAAAGCCCCGGCTGCTACCGAGGCCTCCAGGGAAATAACTGAAGTGCTCAAGCAGAAGAATAAGGCGAAGGGACGCAAGCTGTCGAGACGCGATAAGCTCGCGCTGGCCGATGCCGCGCGGAAAGCGGCTTTGCTCGGTGTCTTGAAACTGCCAGCCGGCGAAGTCAGAGTCGTCCCCGAGTGGCAGCGCATCAAGGAGAATTTTACGATTCCGGAAATTATTGAAGCGGTCCGAGTGGCAGAGTCAAAGCGCAAAAAAGGCCGCCCTGTCAGCGCGAAAACGCAAGTGTGGATTGAGCGGTTGCGTGATTGCAGGCGCTCTGGGCGCGGGTATTTGCACCTGGCCTCTGAATTTCGCCCGAAGCTTTCAAAAGAAAAGGCTCAGGCTGCGATAAAGAATTTCCGCAACTATTGGAAGCAACAAATCGAGTCCTAGCCAGTTGTTTATTACTATTCCGTTTGCAGTACTTCCCTTCTGCGTCCAATAAATCCCCTATTTCTCGGACCGGTCCGAGAAATCACGCATTTATCGTAAAAATCTTTTCCTTCCTCTCGAATCCCTTTGGACATGAAGCGTTTTTCGGATATTGATTGTTCGGAAACCGCCATGGAGCAAAAACGAAAGCGAGGGCGGCCAAAGAAGGCAATCGACGATTCCGTCCGTCGCGGAATTTGTGTACAGCCAAAATTTCCGCGCAAGCTCCACCGTGAGATCCATGCTGCTGCAGCCGCGGAGGGCCTAGCAATCACGCAGTGGATTAAGAGGCTGTGTTACATCGAACTCGCCAAGAAAACGACCGCGCCGCCTGAAGCCTAAAGAGTTTCGGAAACACACCACCACGTTGATCGCGTGGTGGATTTTTGAACTGAAAGGAAAAACCAGATGTCAGAGGATGTAGGGCAACCCAATCAAGAAGTCAATCTACTGCCGAAGTACATAACGCCTGCCTCGCAATTTGATTCAGCATCCGGTCCGCCGCGGAAGCTCTATGACGCGAACGGATATACGGTAATTGCTGCCGTGTTTAAGGGTGAATCGCGGAGCCGGCTAGCACAAAGCTGCGAAGGTTACTCGCCGCCGATTCGCGGTTGCCCGACTGGATGGCATGTCGTGCCGAAATTTCTTGAGATTCCATTGCTTCATGCCTTGTTGGATGAAGTGTTAACACATGGCGAGCCCGCTAACTTGATCTACGAAGAATTGAAAATTCGGATGATGTGGCGTTATCGAGAACTGAATCCCTGATTCATGAATTCGAAAAATGAACTAGGCTAAACAAGAATTTCCGAAGGAGAAAAACAAAGCCGGTACTGACGCACGTCGCCGCCAACGTGCGCCGCTGCCGGTATTTTTTTTGAAAGGAATGACTTTTGTCGAATGTTCGAGCCAATTTGGTGAGCGTCACGCCGGCATGCCCATGGTGCCACGCAAAGTTCGACAGCTGGGCTATGGCGAAGAGGCACACCAAATTCTGTATTTCGTCGCCCAGGCCGCGCGGCATTGTCGAAAGAGCGCGTCGAGGCCCGCGATGAATCTCGACCAAGTCCTTTCGAAACTGGAAAACGTGCGGAAGTGCGGTTCTGGCTATTCGGCACGCTGCCCCTTTCACAACGACAAAAATAATTCGCTGTCTGTGAACGAAGGGGCTGACGGCATTCTGCTGATACGTTGTCACGCCGGCTGCACGTTTGAAGCGATCATGACGGCGCTTGGGTCAGTGAACGGCCAGCCGCGCACGAACCAGAGCAAGAGCAAGGACACTAGTCCGAAATTCAATTACACCGACGCAGAAGTTAAGAATCTCGCTGAAGCACTTATCGACGAATGGAAAACCGGCGGCCTGGTTGCTGATTGGCTTCGACTGCGCGGCATCAGCCGTGACGTCAGCCTGTTATTGCGTTTCGGCGCGACGCAGCGAACCTTTCCAAAAGTCGGCCATAGTGCCGCGCTCGCTATCCCGCTTTATCACGACAAGAAACTGGTAGGCGTGAAGTATCGCGCAGTGCCCGACAAAGACCACCTGGCCGAAACCGGCAGCAGCATGAGCGGGCTCTACGGCCGTCCGGATGATCCTGCGAAAGAAATCTTGCTACTCGAAGGGCCGCCCGACGTCGCTCTGGCAATGAGTTACAAATTTAATTGCGTGGGTATTCAGTCCGCCGAAACCAAGCCCACCAAGGCGGACCTTGCGTTGCTGGGCGAATATCTCACGATATTTATCATTGGCGATAGTGATCGAAAAGGCCGCGAAGCGATGAACCGATGGCAGACGGAACTGAATGCAGATTATCCGCAGGCATTGATTCGCGTGAACCTAGGCGGCTACAAGGACATTGGCGGACTCTACGCAGCCGACCCACCAAATTTCCGCACCGCGCTCGAAACTATTTTGCGCCTGGGCCGTGCCGGCCGTGACTACTTCGACCCCGACGACCTGCTCACAGAAACGGAATTGCGCGGTGCCAAGGTCAGAGAATTGTCCGTTGTTTCCCGGTTGGTGCCGCGGAAACAAATCACGATGTTTTTCGGCGAAGAAAAAAGCGGCAAGACGCTGCTTGCCACCTACATCGCCAAGTGCGTCGCCAATGGAATCAGCGTCTTCGAAAAATATCCGACCACGCAGATGCCTGTGCTGTATCTCGACCTGGAAAATGGCCACGATGAACTCGAAGCGAATACTCAATGGTTCTCACGCCTTGGCCCAGCCGAGATACGGTTTCGTACCAGAGAAACCGGAGTGCCAGCACTCGATTCGCCGGGCCTTATCCGCTACTGCGAAAAGTACCAACCGCTTGTCATCATTGATTCGCAAACAAAAGCGGTGAAGAAATACTTCGACGCCGCCCGTCGTGGCAAAGGCAGCCAATTCGATCCCGACGACATGAGCGGATTCTACGACCAGTTGCTCGATCTTTGCGCAGCCGGCGCCACCATCATCATCATTCACCATGCCACCAAGGCCGACGCCGAACAGTACGCGAACTCACACCAAATCGGCGCCAACGTCTCCCGAGCCTTCGCCATCGTCAGCGAAGACCGTCCACTGCTTAATCGTGTGCGCTTGCAAGGCATTCTCTTCCGCGGAGCCGAGCCTGTCAGTGAGCAATTGATCGGCTTCCCATTAATCCCGCAGACCGGACACTTCGGACTCACCGACGTCTCAGAAACACCCATTGACCGGTTGGTGCGGTTTGTTAAGGAACTCGAAGCTAAAGGCCAGACCTGTACTGCGGAACAAATTAAGTCCCGCAAAGGCATCGGCCGCAACCGCTCCGTCGTCGAATTGAACCAGGCAATCGGCGAGGGAAGACTCTTCTGGCCTAAGAAACGAGGCCCAATTTCTTCCGTACGCGAAGCTCCGTACGGAGCAACTGAAAATATTCCGTACGTAGAGCCGCGTACGGAGAGTACGGAGGCAGACCAAGATGACGTTAATGTCCACTAAACAAATGACTTGCTTCCGTACGCAATTCCCGTACGAAGCAGTACGAACAGCCTTGCTTCTCTCCGTACGCGTATCTCTCTCTCTAAGAGAGTACGCACGGGGAAAGGGGCGTATCTGACCATGCCACATCCTAAATGCTCCATCTGCCTTCATGACGACGTTCAGGTTATCGACGAGGCCTTACAGCGTGGTCAACCGCCACTTCGCGAACTTGCGAAACAGGCTGGCGTGACCCATTCCGCTTTATACCGACATAAGCGACATACTGTTTTTGTTAAGCAACTAGTAATCAACGACATAAAGGCGGAAATTTCAAAACTTCGGTATGCACAGACGGCCGCAAAGAAGCGGCGAGATATGACTACCGTGCTGGCGATTAGCCGCGAAATTCGAAACTGGAAAGCTCTCGAGGCCAAGACCAGGCCGATTTCGCCCACAGATGGCGCTAATGCGGACGATGCCCTTTCCATGCGCGACGCTTTGATTGTCGCCAAGGGTTTGATTGAAAGCCAACTAAGCGACCCAGATGTACGGGCATGGCTTGAGTCGCTGGTGCAGGTTAGAGCGGCTGGCAACGTACCAGACGCTCAGACATAAGTCGCTGAAAACAAAGCAGTAAAAGGTGTTTTTGCATGGCATTTGTGGACAAAGCGGTAAAATCGGTCGAGTCTCCTAGACCCATAGAGACGGCTATCTTGCTGACTCCACAGCAGCTTGCGGCTAGGTTGGCCGTGCCGGTCAGCTGGATCCGCGAGAAGACCAGAGAGCGTGCCAGGGAGCGCGATGAGGATCCGCTACCAACGGTCAGGCTTGGAAAGTATTGCAGGTTTCGTTGGCAGGACATCGCGGAGTGGCTCAAGAGGCAAAGCCGGTGAAGCACTTCGTCCAATCTTGGACAAAGTTGGAATGCGCCCCTGGGACGGATTGTCCTCATTTCTTGTGGCGCGAGGGTGACCGGAAAGCAGTGCGAGCTCGCACAAAAAATTTTGCGAGACAAGGGGCACGATGTGGACGGATGAAGAAGAGCAGGCGTTTGCGACACTGATGGCCACTGGACTGGAACGGCTGGCAGCGATTCGGCTGTTTCGAAGGATGAAGGGCGATTTGAAAAAGGCGATGCGACACGCGCGGGAGTCTCAGGAGCGCAAGGAAGTTGCTCGACAACGTTTTAAAGGGCGATTGCAAGGACAGAATCGGCCGCAGACGAACGAAGGAAGGTTGCAATGAGTGAATCGTTAGAGCGTGACATCGAGATTAGCTGTAGACCTCGCTTTCGAGCGCAAGAAACCTTGGATCCTCGCAGAGGAGATTGCGGTGGACCTCATGCCACGGCAAGTGCAAGCGGTTCAGCGCGAAATCGACAGCCGTTTTACGGAGTCAGGAAAATACATCCCGCATAAGCGTATGGCGAGGGTCGCCGTCGATACTCCGTCGCCGCGCTCTTGTCCGGATGTTCGAAAGCGTGGTGCGCGATGAATTTTCAATTTCAAGAGCTTTTACGGGCGAAGCCGCTAATTGCAGCACACCTGAAGAAAGACTTCGCGGCGTTCTGCCGGGCAGCGTGGCCACACCTGCATCCTGGAGCGAAGCTCTCCTGGACGACGGCACATGACCTGATTTGCGAACACATGGTGTGTGTCTTCGAGAAAAAGTTGACGCGGCTGATTGTGAACTGTCCGCCACGATTCGCAAAGAGTTCCATCGTCACCATTCTGTTCCCGATTTGGTGTTGGCTGCGGGACCCGGCGAAGGCCTTCCTGTGCTGCAGCTACGAAATCGACTTGGCGACGAATCACAATTTAGACCGCAGGCGGCTGATGGACAGCAAGTGGTTCCGTGATCTATTCGCGGACGCGTTCACGCTCTCAACTGATCGCAGCCAGGCTCAGGAATTTTCGAACACGAGCGGCGGCGTCATGCAGGCGGCAAGCACGAATAGTAAAGCGATGGGCCGCGGCGGCGACGTCGTCGTTTGCGACGACCCGTTAAGTGGTGACGTCGCATACTCCGATAGCTTTCGGAACGAAGTGAACTTCTGGTTTGAGCATCAGCTACCGCAGTGGCTCAACAATCCATCGGAATCGGCAATCGTCGTCGTGATGCAAAGGCTGCACCAAAACGACCCGAGCGGATTTTTATTAAGCCAGGAAGACAGTGAATGGAAGCTGCTGAAGCTGCCTTTGATTGCCGAGGAAGACACGACCATCACGTTTCCTATCAGCGGAAGAATATGGAAGCGCAAAAAGGGCGATTGTCTTGACCCGAAGCGCTGGTCTCCGCGGGCGGTGCGCGAGCGTCAGCGGAATCGCTTGGTGTGGAGCGGCCAATTTCAGCAAGAGCCTTCGCCGCTCGAAGGAAACATCATCCGCGCCGCCGACATTCTCTATTTCGGTGGGCGCGATCCGCAAACGGGCGTGATGGATCCGGGAATGCCGGAAAGTTTCGAGAGAAAAATTATTTCGGTCGATTGCAGCTTCAAGGACCTGCGGACTTCCGACTATGTGGCGGTGATTGTGGTGGGCATCGTGGGCAGCCGCAGATATCTGCTCCACGTGACGAATGCGCATCTGGATTTAGTCGGAACCATGAATGAAATCAGAAACGCTCATGCGGCGTACGGACCTGTCAGCGCGGTGCTTGTCGAATCCGCAGCCAATGGCGTGAGCGTTATCGCTCACCTAAAGGAAGAGATTGCCGGCCTCGTGCCCATTACTGCCAAGGACAGCAAGATGGCGCGTTTGGTTGCGGCGAGTCCTGAGTTCCAAGCGCAAAACTGGATTATCGAAAGAAATGGACCATGGACCCATAAAACCGTCGAGCAGCTTACGACGTTTCCCGTCTGCAAAAACGACGACATTTGCGACAGCATCAGCCAAGCCAGCATTTGGTTGCAGGCGAACACCTACGAATTAGGATTGCTCGACTACATGAAGTCGTTGTTCCTGGGCAAGCGGAAGGTGCCGGCGAGTGTGGAACAACATTGGGCAGCCGCGGTGGAAGAGTCGAAGTCCATCGTGACGATAGATCATTGGAAGGCATGGGTTGAAAAGCACCAGACGCCGCCGTGCCCGAATCCGACCTGCAAGAATCCCTGCACATTTCTGCAACGCGACCACGAAAACGAGTGGCACATTCACTGCCGGCAATGTGGGCGCGTCGATGGGCAGGAAGTAGTGAAGCCCCTCGATGCCAATCTGTGCTGGGTTCCAGGGTGCGGATTGAAGCTCGTGATGAGTGGCACGTTGCGCTGTCAAAACCACGGACAAGTGCCGGACAATGGCCCGCGTCCGCAAGGCTATACCTTCGCGCAATACAACAACAGACGCCGCAACCGGTTCGCGTGGAAATGAATTGAGGGGAGATTATGGCGGAAGAGAAAGCTTGTCCGAAGTGCGGCAGCAGTGGGCCATGGCAGGCCATCACTAATGGCGTCCGATGTGGCCAATGTGGTTTTCAAGAAGTGGACCTGCATCCGCTTCCGCACAAGTCAGAAGGCCTTCGCGGTTGGAAGCGCGAACCGCAAAAATAATCGTGCGAAAATCCGCCGTTGTCCGGTTAGTGACGTTTACCAGGCATGAAGGTTAACGGCACTCAAGGGCATAGTATAATTTCGGCGTATGCGGAAAGCCTTAACACTTGCAATCTTGCTGATATTCTGCAGCCGGACCACCTCACTCGCCCAAAAGGTACCTCGGCCCAAAGGCCGGATTACCGTTGCCGAAATTTTGGACAAGTATGTTGCAGCTACGGGAAGCCCTGAGGCTTGGCGTGCGCTACAGACCGTCGATGCCCACGGAACCTTTGGTGGCCTCCATTTTGACGGTGGAGACTTTGATTTCTATTACAGAGCTCCTGCAAGTGACGTTTTTCAGCTTTTCATGACAAGTCACGGCCAGACGTGGGTCGGTCACAAGGGAGGAACGCCTTTTTTCAATCGTACCGCTGGTGGATTGCAGGGAATCAACGGAGTCACGGTAAATATTTTGGAAGAAAACTGGCTTGCTTTGACCGATTCGCGATTCGACCAGCGTTACACACGAATCGAACTGGTCGCATTGGCCGAGATTGACGGTAAGTGGGCTTACTCGTTGCGGTTTACGCCTAAAGTCGGAGACTCACAGCTCCGCTATTACGATTGCCAGAGTTTTCTGATGGTCCGAATGGATTTGGCGCAACGGATACGCACGCAGAAAGATGGTCCCGAATTTGCATACAAAGTCGAGACGTATTATTTAGATTACCGAGATTCCGGAGGCATCAAGTTCCCGAGGATAATCAGAGCGACCTCATCCGACGGAAACGTAGTGTTGGGCATACACGACATACGCACAAACCAACCTGTAAAAGACACTGTCTTTCGGTAGAAATAAACTCTTGCCGTGAGGGCCTTCGATTCGGCTGGAACTTGGTAAGTACTCATGTTCACGCGTAACCGGTAAAGTGGCTCCTAGCACCGAGAGGCTCGTGAACGGGGCATCTATAGGTGCCAAGTGACGCGAATCAAGACAATCAGTAACATCCCCCATAATCCCGCAAGCGCCATTCCGAATGCCGCGATTCTTTTTCCGTGCGTCGCATGTCGTCCTCGGTAAGAAAAGGCGAACCAGCCAAAGGCCAGGATGATTGCAATGGAAATTGCGTACGAATACGGCGAAGAAATCCAACCGGTATAAATTCCCTTGCGGTCTTGTTCCGACATGTTCGGTAGAGCGACGAATTGAAGGAAAGCCCAGTTGAGTATCGCCAGTAGAAATATTCCGAATGCGACTTGCCGGAACGAAAGATTCTCCAGTTTCACGCAAATGACCTCATTGACGCTGTGCCAGAAAAACACACACCAAAGACAAAATCAAGGCGGTCAAGTCCGATTAGGCGTGCTTACCGGACAAGTGGCGGTGGAAGCGGCCGGATGCCACAAAATAACCAAAAAAGTAGTTTGCGAAGATAGACATTTTGTGTACCGTCGCTCTCATGGGATGGTTCACGAAAGAAATCGAAACCGTTGAGACCGTAATCGAGCAGAGTCCAGTGGAACGTTACGAAGATTGCTGCAAAGAACTTGCTGCGGCTGGAATAGAGCTGAAGGCCGCGGACCAAGCGTTGATTCGCTTCTTCGCCGTTAAAAAAGACCCGAGAGTCATTTTCGTCAACGGCAAAATATATGCGGCTGTGAACGCGATGAAAAACACTTCTCCTGAAATCCGGGCCTTGGAAAAGCGCTGGACAGAAAGTTTTCTGGCATTTCAGCGAAAACTGACGGAGTTGGCAGAACTGAAAAAAGCGGCAGGCTTAATCCGCTGAGGAGAGTCCCATGGACGTTGAAACCCGCAAGGAACTTCAAGAAATCAGAACTCTCGTCGAAAAACTGGCCAACGTGCAGAAAGGCGTTGACCTTGAATTTAGAGAAATCGTCGCGGTCGAAGGCGGCGATTCTTTTCTGCCCCGCACAGATGGGGACTGGCCTGATCTTTACACCGCGGATAGCGAACTGGAAAAACTCACACGCGGCGAACCGTTATCCCTAATGAAGCATGCCGGCGTTGCGAATGCCGGTTGGGACGAACAAGTCAGCGTGCTACTCGCAAAATCAGAGAAGCGTCATGCGGACGGCGTCGAAATAGAAAAGCATGGTGGGCAGACCTGGCACTGGCATTGGCAAGGCGGCGAACTGGCGAAGTCTACGGTCGAAGATGTGGACCTTCCTGGTGGCGTCATGCATTTCGACCGTGAAGGAAACGAAATCGCGGCGGCCTAACTGCCGCTCGAAAGTGAGGAAAAGAAAATGACGGTTCGAGAGCATCTGAAAAAAGCGCACGAAGCGATGGCCGCGCATCATTCTACGATGAGCAAGGTTCACACCGCTGCCATGAGCAAGAGCGCAGACCACGAGCAAGAATTTCATCGAGCTGCAGCCGCTGCACATGACGACGCCGCAGAATCGCACATGTCGATGCTTGAGGCCTGCGCCAAGGCGGCCGCCGATGACTTGAGCAAAATTCAACCACTGCCGCACGGATTTTCGCGTGTCGCACCCGACAATCCAACTCTTCCAATTCGCGCAATTCCGAGATTCGGCGCACCACCGCTGCAGAAGGCAGTCGTTGACGAAGAATTCGCGCATTTGATTTCAAGCGGCGACGACCGCACAGAATAAGGGGAGCGCGCGACACGCAATGTACGGGACTAGGCTGGTCAACTTTCGCGGTAGGGCTGCCGTGGACTACCGCGAGTGGTAAATGGCACGGCTAGATTGATTCCAGGGGCTGCCTGCCCAAGCCCTACGGGGCGGCAGTGAAGGGCAGCCCTGTTTTATCGAATTGGCGATGGACCAAACCGCGCAATTTTTTGAGTCGTGGGCACTCGCGCGAATCCACTTCAAAAACTTGGCGGCATGCGCCGCATTTGCCCATGAAATTCTAGTAACGTCGCCCCATTTATTGTTTCTCCTGCAATAACGCAGTGGGTTTTTTGCAGACCGGCTTGCCCAAAGGATGCTGGCATTGTGCGTATTTCGTCAGATCGTAATGCCACGTACCCACCATGCCCTCATACTTCCAGATCATGTGATGGTCTTTGGTTGAAAACATGTAGCCCCAAGCGGAAGTGTCCTCAAAGTGTTTATCGAGTTTATAGGACAGTTCGTCCAACACATTGAATAAAACGTTCCCGATTTCCTGAACAGGATCCGGGCCGTAGTAGCTCGAACATCCGCGGTCCGTGCAATCGGTGTAGAGCGCGTAGCCTTGTGAATCGCGGCAATAACTGTGGCCCATAGTGGACGAGCAGATGACCGAATAGTCGTTCGATTGCGTATTGCGGTAGAACTCCCGCCGTTCCCGCGCCGCTTCGTCAACAACCTGTTTTGGGTCATATTCAATATCCAGGATGGCATCCGCTTCGGCCGGATCAGAAACCGGTTGCTGGCAGGTATTTTTGTAGAGATTGTTTTTCAGGCCATCGCCGCGCAAGGCCCAGGCGATCTCATGCTTTTGCGTGCCCGTCAGGAACACTTTCTGGCACGGCACGACCCACTTCTTCTTGCCGGATGCGAATGGACAAAAGTACAGAACCAACAGCAAAGCGATAGCAATTTTCTTCATTCGTTCTTCCTGTAGTGAAAACTGTAACACTTTTGGCACCTACAGGCCGCTCGCGAAAATCCACGTCAAGAAACTGCAGCAAGGCAGCCGCGCCCGAGATGGCGCATGAATCAGAAACGGATGCTGCGATGAGGAAAATCATTTCACAGTCTGAGATTGGCATTGTTTTCTGGCATCTTCGAGGTCGGAGACTTCGTAATCGGCTCTCGTAACCACTATCTTCCCGCCTTTTTGCTGTAGTTCTCGAACATCACCATCGCTGAGTTCAGACCGCCATTTAAATCCTGATGGGTAATCGCCTTCTACGTAATCGAAAGGGCGATGGGGATGCAATCGAGACATGTTCTCGCCGAACTTGTGAACATGACGTTTCACGATTACGCAAGGTTGACTCTGCGCCTTCGTTGTATCGGGCTTGGGAGTTTGCGCGAAACAAAGGACGGAGACCGCCAAAATGCAGGCCAGCAATGGACCGCCCAATAGTTTGTTCATCGTAGTGCTACCAGGGACAAAACTTACCCGCCAACTTGGGTCAAGTCAACTATGCACGAACGGAGTAGACTTGGCAGACCGAAGGGGAGCGACCAACGATGAAGGAAAGATTCCGACTGACGTTTGCTTGTGGCGAACCGGGCTGTGATAAAACGGCGGTCGTTCTTCACGAAGCGCGGCCGGGAGAGACGGTTGGACAACTTCGCCAGCGAAATCCAATCTTTTGGGCCGTGTTCTACGGCGCAATCAGGCGATATCTATTGAGCCTACCAATCGTTTGAGTTCGTCGGCTCCGGCTGCCGGGTACAAGAAGCACAAAAATCCAGCGTTCCGGGCCGTATCAAACATAACTTCGCGAGCGTCGAACCCGCCATAGAAAAGCATCATTTCTGAGTTTTGACCATCCTGCCAAGGCATTGGTTCGCAAGCTATAACCAGAACGTGCCGCGCGTCGTCATGTGGGCTCGCGATTAGCGCTCCGTTTTGCTGCTTGCCTTCAGCGCCTTGCAAGGTGAGGGCTGGCCCCACGTTTAGTTCTTTTTCTCC
>Ga0185299_10005936_pt1 | contig 13323 bp, 8 predicted proteins | sample PaiPotPPA55metaG_FD_128002 | JGI IMG/M metagenome (GOLD analysis project Ga0185299, IMG submission 128002) | Iron sulfur acid spring bacterial and archeal communities from Banff, Canada, to study Microbial Dark Matter (Phase II) - Paint Pots PPA... ...
GCCGTCAACCGGATGGAGTCCTGCTGCGCGGTTACTATCCGGGCCCGGGCACCCGCAACGATAGTGCCCAACAAGGCCGCTTATAGGTGTGCAGTCTGTCTCGCCGCTGAATGCCGAATGTGTCCCCCGATGACATGGGAATCGAATGGATGGATAAATCAACCCCAGCTTGCAAAAAAAGGAAATTCCTTATAGGCGGGTGCGCGCTGCTGGTCGAGATGGCGTGGACCTGGCTGCTCATAGAAGGGGACTTCCACCCCCAAGCTGTTGCGCATGCTCGGCGCACAAAAAAAAGCCCGCTCGTGGCGGGCTAAAGACCATAGCGCACACCGGGGGGCTAGCGCTACTTACAACGCGGTTCATGCTGCAATTCAAACCCTGTTCAGCTTGGTCGCCGGACGTGTGTCTGCAGCTAACACCGGTCCGGCGCATTCATCGATTCGTCCTCATGGAACCGCCCACAAAATCAGCCGATCAACTCCGGCGTCTCGTCGAGCGGTTCGTCGCTCGTCGCCGGCACGCTGTTGCGGCTCGCGAGAAACGCGCGCAAGTAAGCTTCAAATGGCTTCGCAACTTCCGGGTGGCGCAACGCAAACTCCACAGTGGCTTTGAGATAACCAAGCTTGCTGCCGCAATCGAAGCGTTTGCCTTTGTATCGGTAGGCCAGCACCTGTTCGTGGGCCAGCAACGCCTGGATCGCATCGGTCAACTGGATCTCGCCGCCCGCGCCAGGCTTCTGCGTGCGCAGATGCTGGAAGATGCGCGGCATCAGCACGTAGCGTCCGACCACGCCAAGATTGGAAGGCGCCAACGCCGGTTCAGGCTTCTCCACCACACGCGCCATCTTGAAGAGCCGTTCGTCCCACTGCCGGCCCTCGATCACGCCATACGAACCCGACTCGCTCGGATCGATCTCTTCCACGCCCAGTACCGACGAGTGATAGCGGTTGAAGACCTCCACCATCTGCGCCATCACGGGCGGCTCGCCATCGAGCAGATCGTCGGCGAGCAGGACGGCGAAGGGTTCGTTGTCGATCAGCTTTTCCGCGCACAGCACCGCATGGCCGAGTCCGAGCGGCTCCGCCTGGCGCACATAGACACAATTGACGTGCGATGGTTTGATGTTGCGCACGAGGTCGAGCAGCGCGCGTTTGCCGCGTGCCTCGAGCTCGGATTCAATTTCGTATGACTTATCGAAATGGTCTTCAATCGCACGTTTTCCGCGGCCCGTGACGAAGATCATTTCCGTGATGCCCGCCGCGACCGCCTCTTCCACCGCATGCTGAATCAGCGGTTTATCGACGATGGGCAGCATTTCTTTCGGGCTTGCCTTGGTCGCAGGAAGAAAGCGCGTGCCGAGTCCTGCAACGGGAAACACCGCCTTGCGTACCTTGAGCATGTCCGCCCCCTTGTTTTGTCCGGCGCTCGATAACGGGCCAGGATTCCTAGTCAATGCGGCCTTTTGCAACGCCTCATGCGATGCGTTACAGAGACCCGGTGACAGTTTTATTCAGTTTTATTCGTTACTGAGGGTCAGCTTATTACTTGAATATCGAAACCATCTGCCAACATCTCGCTCTTTTCAGACGACTGCCATGACGCTTCAATGGCGCCGCGTATAGTGCGACGCATACGAGATCAATCCCCGCCGCTCGCACCGGCAACGGAGACAAGTTGATGGGACACGCCAATGGTATGAGCCGGCTGCAAATCGTGCGATTACCGACTGAGGAATCCGCGCCGGCGCACGATGCATCCCGCTCGAACAGGCACGGACCCGCGCATGAAACCGCATCGGGTGCCGCGCGCGACGCGCACGATTCAGGACCGGTGTCAGCAGACGAAGCGATGCAAGAAGCCATGCATGAAGCGCTACAGGAAGGCAAGGCAGCGCCCAAGCGGATCGGCATTCTGATATTCGAGGACTTCTCGCTGGTCGAGGTCAGTTCGATATCGGAAGTGTTTTCGCTCGCCAACGAGATTTACGTGATGTCCGATTCCGTCGCCGTCAGGTCGGGCGCGGCACCGGATTACGCGGTGCTGTTCTTGTCGAGCGATGGCGGCAGTGTTGCCAGCAGTTGCTCCATGCGCATCTGGACCGAGAGTCTCGACACGCGCTGGATGAGCGATTGCGACGCCCTCTTCATCGCGGGCGGGGAAGGCGCGCAGCGCGCGAAACTGGATACGCAGTTGCTCAGGCGGCTGAGCCGGGTTGCGCCGAAGATATCGTTTGTGAAGGCTATTGGCGAAGGCTCGCAGATCCTCGCAGCGGCCAATCTTTCACTGCAGAACCGTGCGCCCGACTTCGAAGACCCGGCGGCGGCGTCCGCCTTGACGAGCTCGCTGTTCATCGCCGAGCAGACGCTGACGCTCGACGATCCCAAGGGTCCGATCGCGGCGGCGTTGTCGATTATCAAGCGAGATTACGGCCCGGCGGTGGCGCGGGAAGTATCGGAGCGTTCCATTCCGGGTGCGTGGCCGAAGCTGTCCGCCGTGCTCGACGATACTGACGTGGGCGGCGTGCGCCAGAAGATCGACGCCGCGGCGCGATGGATGCGTGAAAATTACATCCGGCCGATTTCGATTGCCGATGCCGCGCGCGTGGCGGCAATGAGCGAGCGAAATTTCCTGCGGCGCTTCAAGGCGCAGATCGGATTGACGCCCTCGGAGTATTTGTTGCGGGCGCGGCTGGATGCGAGCTGCATACTGCTGGCCGCAACTGATCTTCCCGTCGATAAGATCGCGCGTCGATGCGGCGCCGGCAGCGGCGATGGATTAGCTAAAATATTCCGCAAACGCTTGTCCATTTCACCGACCGAATATCGGCTGGCCGGGCGCAGGAAAGCCGCAGAGGAGTGATGGCGTTACGAAGGTAGCAACAGTCAAGCACAGCGCAACAAGCGCAGCGGCGACGTTTCTAGTCGCGGCTAAGCGCGCGCTTTTCGGGGGGTGTATGTCGAGTACGACGGTTTTGAGTTGGATCACCAATTTCGGCGATGCGGGTATAACCATTCCCGTTGCGGCCGGATGTGCGCTGTGGCTGAGCACGACTGACAAGAGAGAAGCGCTGGTCTGGATTGGCACGCTGCTGGGTGCGTTGGTCCTGGTCGGCTTGAACAAGATCCTCTACGCGGGCTGTGGCGTAGAGATTCGCTCGCTCGATTTCCGCGTGATCAGCGGCCACACCATGCTGACATCGGCGGTGTGGGGCGTGACGTTCGGTTTGCTTGCGGGAAGCAGGAGCGTGAGGTGGTATCGGCTGGGCGCTGCGGCGGGGTTGGGACTGGGTGCGCTGATCGGCTTCTGCCGGGTCGTGCAGGACGCACATACGCCGATTGAAGTGGTGGCCGGGTGGTTCCTGGGTGGCGGTATTGCCCTGTTTTTCCTGCGGCGCTTTTTCAAACAGCCGCGCAGGATGCCCGGATCGATCTTTGCAGGGCTGGGTTTGCTTGCGGTGTCGACCATTGCCTATGGGCATCACGCGCCGATTCAACAGATACTCGTGGCGTACTCACCGTGGTTGTGCCGGTGGTTTGAGTTCTGATTTCCGAGGGATCGCTCGCGCCGGAGCTGGTTTGCTGGCGCGAGCGAAAACCCCTCTTAGAAAGGCTCGATCAACTCGGGTTGCTCGACAACGGCCGCAGCGGGAAACAATCCTGGCAGGCACTCACGCAAGTACGCTTCGAAGTCTTCACGCACTTCGGGGTGCTGCAACGCCAGTTGCACCGTCGCCTTCAAATATCCGATCTTGCTGCCGCAATCAAAGCGCGTGCCGTAATACCGGTACGCGAGCACTTGCTCCACTGTCAGCAGCGACGCGATCGCATCGGTCAATTGAATCTCGCCGCCACTACCCGGCCGTGTATTGCGCAGATGCGTGAAAATGCCCGGCATGAATACATAACGCCCCACTACACCCAGATTCGATGGCGCCAAGGCCGGCTGCGGCTTCTCCACGATCCCCGACAGCTTGATGATGTCCTCTTCCCACTCGCGCCCTTCAATCACGCCATACGACGCGCTGTCGACCCGGTTGATCCTCTCTACTCCGATCACCGAGCTATGGTAGTGATTGAACACATCGACCAGTTGCTTCATGACCGGCTCTTTGCTGTGCAGCAAGTCGTCGGCAAGGATCACAGCGAACGGGTTCTCGCCAATCAACTTCTCCGCGCACAGCACGGCGTGGCCGAGCCCAAGCGCCGTCGGCTGCCGGACGTAGAAGCAGTCCACATTCGCGGGCTTGATGTTGCGCACGACTTCGAGCAACGCCTTCTTGCCACGCGCTTCGAGTTCCGCTTCGATCTCGTACGATTTGTCGAAGTGATCTTCAATCGCACGCTTGCTGCGGCCCGTCACGAATATCAATTCCGTGATTCCGGCCGCGATCGCCTCTTCGACCGCGTACTGGATCAGCGGTTTATCGACGACGGGAAGCATTTCCTTTGGGCTCGCTTTTGTCGCGGGCAAGAAACGGGTGCCGAGTCCTGCGACAGGAAATACGGCTTTGGTGACTTTCAGCATCGCACGCGCTTCCCTAAAATGCTTGCAAATTAATGCACGAACGCCCGTTCGTGCGGTGTCCAACACATCCGATTCGCATTCATTCAAAATTTTCAATCACGGTGTCGATTTCCATCGATAACCGGTTTTGAAAACGTAAAATAAATTGCTGCGTCGCAAAGCGGCGTGTCGGATGGCCTCGAGCCAGCAACGGCGAGGGCCGATCGATCCGCGGAAAAAAAATATTCATCCGTCTGCCGCGTTGCAGCACGATCGTTCGCGAAACGCTTATTCCTGGTCGTCCAGATGCGGGAAACGAATGCCCGAGGCGTTCAGTTTCGACATAGGATCGTTACGCAGCGCATCCCGATAAGCAGAGACCGCGGCGAGTATCAACAAAACAGCAATGCCGGCAAGTGCGTGCATGTCCATGGCGTACCCCTGTTTTTGAATGGTCTGAACTGAAGTTAGCAGAAAAAAATCGGTAAATAATTGCCGAATAAATTCGTTACTTTTCGAACAGATCAAAGGGATGCTTTTGCTCATCATGCGCAAGACAAGGTGTTTGCCACGCATATTTTTCCATTATTTGCAGGACTAATATGGGAGTTGCTTAGCGCGCCACTTCGTACGCTGAATAAGGCGCCACAAGGCTGGGAACCGTCTCCGGCCTTCATTCAACCTGGACACGAGGTCTTCAATGAGCGATTCGTCCCTGCTCGATCCGGCCGGTTCCTCCCTGCAGTTACCGCTCGAACGCGCAGACGCTGTCAGCATCGACGACCGCGATATCGCCATCAACGCGTGGCGCGGTTTCGCGGCATTACTGGTCGCTTATTTTCATTGCCGCCAGATCACCTGGATCGGCATACAGCAATTCCACAAGACCGGGGCCAGGTTCGACCTCAACACGGTTTTCAGCTATCTCACCTTTCCAATTGCTTGGGGTTCGGCCGGCGTGCCGATTTTCTTCGTGATCAGCGGCTACTGCATTCATCGAGGAACGGCGCGCAAGCTGCTCGCCAATCCCGCCGCGCCCTTCGATACCGGCAACTTCCTGATGCGCCGTTTCGCGCGGATCTATCCGGTGCTGCTTGCGGCGCTGGTGCTGACGTATGTGCTGGACACGTTCAGTCTCGGCTTCACGCCGGTCAGCCCCAAGATTGGCACGGCGGATCTGCATTTGTTCATCGTTAACCTGCTCTCGCTGCAGGGCGTGGCCGGGGGCACGTTCGGATCGAACGGAGCGTTGTGGACGCTGTCGCTCGAAGTGCAGTTCTATCTCTTGTATCCGTTGCTGATTGCATTGCGCAGGCGGATTGGGATGAAGGCAGTGCTGGTTTGCGTCGGCATCGTCAACGTGATTTCGGCGCTCGTGTTCGAGCGCCACGAGATTGTGTTGTTCGCGTCGTACTGGTTCTCGTGGACGCTCGGCGCGTGGATAGCCGAAGCGAAAGCCGCGCCGGATGCGCTCAAGATGCCAAAGGGGTCGATGAAGCTGAAGATCGCGGCCGTGGTGGTTGCGGTGATCGGCTGCGGCGCGTTCAAGTTTGGGCAATATCTGGCGTTCCAGTTCTGGGCGCTTGCGTTCGCGCTCTATCTGTTCCAGGCGCTCGATAAACCCATGCGCAACTCATTGCCGGTGCGCGGTTTTTCGTGGCTAGGCGAGTTCAGCTTCTCGCTGTATATCGTGCATATTCCGATCCTTATCCTGCTTGGATCGGTGCTGTTTCACTCGGCGCTGCAAACGACCATCTGGGCGTCGTTTGCCTTCATGGCCGTGCCGATCGTTGTGGCGTTCGTGTTCTACATGTTGGTCGAACGCCCCGCGATGAATTGGTCCGCCAGTCTTAAGCGGCGGAAGGCCGCTACCGCTTAAGGCACCCTCGGCTCTGCGTAACGAAGAAGCCCCGCGTCAGCGGGGCTTCTTCGTTTGTCTTTTGCAAAGCACTGCATCGCAAAGATCGTTAGCTTCGTTTCAACCGCGACTTCCCGGCGACATCGGAGAGAATCTTTTCGACGCTTTCCACATACCGTTCCGTACCGAAGCGACTGATCGCGTTTGCATAACCCTGTTCGACCAAGCGGTTGCGCAAACCAACATCTGCCGACAGTTCGCCCAGCGCGCCGGCGAGCGCGTGGACATCGCCGGGCGTGCACAGAATACCGTTCTCGCGATCCTCGACAATATCCGTCACACCGCCTGCACGCGCCGCCACGATCGGCCGCTTCGCCAGCATGCCTTCGATAATCACGCGACCGAACGGCTCCGGGCTGATGGACGTGTGCGCGACGACATCGACGGCTTTCATGCACGCCGCGATGTCATGCTGGAAGCCGAGGAAATGCACTCGATCGGCAAGACCGTGTTCGAGCACGTAGGCACGCAATTCCGCCTCGTAGGCGTCCTCGCCGAATAGCGCCGCGCCCACAAGCACGGCATGCATCTCGGGCGTCTCCAGCAGCGCTTCAAGGAGGATGTGCTGCCCTTTCCAGCGCGCGAGCCGGCTAAACGAGCCCACCAGAAACGCGTCCTGCGGCAAACCGAAGCGCGCCCGCAGCTCGTGCTGCGAGACGGATTCCAGCTCGGTGAACGGCTCGGCTGAAATGCCGTTGAACACGACATCCAGCCGCTCCTCTTTCAAGCGCGTCAACGCGGTAAGCGCGACGGCGGAGGCCGTCGAGTTCGCGATCACGCGTTCGAGCATGAGCTTGGTACACCACTTGATGATGGTGAGCTGGGTCTTGCCGAAATGCTCCTTGCTGACGATATCGCGCAGATGCCACACCACCGGCCGCCGCGAGATCAGTCCGGCGATCGCGCCGACCACCATCGCGCGCTGCGTGTTCACGTAGATCACATCGGAGTTGCGCGATTTTTCCAGCGTGCCGCGCACGAGGCTCATCACGCCGCCGATCATGCCCGCGCCCGGCCGCTTCAATCCGCCGTCCTTGCTCACGCTGCCGAGCGCGGCGCCGTCGAGCACATCGACTTTGATCCCTACTGCTTCGAGTGCGATGCGAAACGGGCCGTCGTCGAACAACACGGTCTCGTTGGTGCCGCGCATGTTCTTCATCACCTCGAGCAACGATAGTTCCGCGCCGCCCAGCACACCACTTTGATCGACGGCGAGCACACGCATTGAGTCGGCAGCCTTGTGCTCTTCATCTTGCTTTGAAAGCTCGGCCTTGACCACACGCTCGACCGGCACCGGTGGCAACGCCGGCGGTGCGAGCGTGAACTGCGGCGCGATGCTTTGTACATACGCGCGCAGCCCATCGCGGAAATGCTTGATCGAGAAACGCTCGGCATTCGCGCGGCAATCCGCCGGATTGATCTTCACCGCGCCGAGTTCGAAACCTTCCACCGCTTCGATGATCGCGCCGGTCGTCTGTTCATCGAAGAAGAGGCCGGTCGGGCGCGCGTGCGAACTATCGAGCACCGTCTCCAGCGCACCGCCCTTGCCGTACGCAATCACCGGCGTACCGCACGCCTGCGCCTCGACCACCGAGATGCCGAAGTCCTCCTCGGCCGCGAACACGAACGCCTTCGCGCGCCGCATCTTGTCCTGCAAGACCGCGAACGGCTGATAGCCCATGATCTCGACATTCGACGTGGCCTTGTCGCGGATCTTGCGCATGTCGGGGCCATCGCCGATCACGACCAGCTTGCGCTCCGGCATCTTCGCAAACGCCTCGACGATCAGGTCGATCTTCTTGTACGGCACCATCCGCGACGCTGTCAGATAGAAGTCCTCTTTCACCTCGCAAAGCTGGAATGCCTCGACATCGACGGGCGGGAAGATCACATGCGAATCGCGGTGATAGACCTTGTTGATCCGCCGCGCGATGAACGCCGAATTCGCAATGAAATGGTCCACCGAATTCGATGTACGGATGTCCCAGTTGCGCATGTAGTGCAGCACGAGACGCGCAAGCAGCGACTTCACGCCCGCGGTCAGATTCGATTGCTGCAAGTATTGATGCTGCAGATCCCATGCATAGCGGATAGGTGAATGCACGTAGCTCACGTGGATCTGATCGGGACCGGTGAGCACGCCCTTGGCGACAGCATGGCTGCTCGATATGACGAGGTCATAGCCCGATACATCGAGCTGTTCAATCGCGAGCGGCATCAGCGGCAGATACGACCGGTAGCGCTTTTTCGCTTGCGGCAGCTTCTGGATGAACGAGGTCGTGACAGTCTTGCCGCGCATCCACGCACGCTCTTCCATGAAGTCCACGACGCTGAAAAGATCGGCGTCGGGGAAACACATGACGATCTGTTCGAGCACCTTCTCGGCGCCTGCGAAGGCGACGAGCCAGTCGTGCACGATCGCCACGCGCGGCACTCGTTGCGCGACTCTTGCGCGGTGCATGGGCGGAGTGTCCTGCACAGAGGGCGGGGGCGGATCGACAGGCTCGAGGTTCACTCGCACCGGGTCGATGACCGCTTCATCGAGATCATGTCTCATGCGACTCTCCTCACCTTATACCGTGGATTTCACGCGCCGTTTAAGGCGCACATTCAACTCATGAACGAAGCTGCGCGCCATGGAGCGCAACGCGGGCCGCGTGAGAAGGGAGCAGCCTGCATTCAGGCCCGCGATGACAAACGCTGCGGCGATCGACTCCAACGGGTATTCGATCGGATCGATGACAAACGCCACGCCCAGGCTCGCGACCAGGAATGCGAGATGCATCAGCATGTCGGCGGCGATCGGCCGGGCATGGAGTCGCGAGATCCTGAGCAACAGGCCATAGTCGACCAGCGAGCGCAGCACGACCACGCTGGCTGCGCCGATAGGACCGAAGTGGGCGATGCCGAACCACAGCGCCGTCACGAAGAACGGCAGTTGCACGAGGCCGATGCGCGCGGCCGTGGCGGGATTGATCTGCGACTGGATCATGATGCGCGTGACGCTTGCCTGCCCGACGAGCCACACGCCGATGATCAGGACGCGTCCCACCGGCGCGCTGGCGATGGCGATTTCCTGTCCCACCCAGAGATGCAGGAAGGGCGCGAGCACGAGCATGACGAAGAGCGCGATCGGCGTGAATATGCCGTTGAGGAATTCGAGCGACTGCCGGACCATGGCATCGGCGTCATCGCGTTTGCTTGCGGACAAGCGCGGGAACAAGGTGCGAACGAGTGAGTTCGGCAGCATGTTCAGACGCGTGACGAGGTTCTGCGGCACGGTGTAATACGTGACGAAGCGCGCGCCGAGATTCGCGCCCAGGAGGATGCGGTCGAGTGAGTCCGTGATCATGCTGGAGATGGTCGCGACCAGCATCCAGCCGCCGAACTTGAACAGTCCGCCGGCCACGCGGAGTTGCGGCCATTCGATGCGTTTGATATCGAGTACTTTGAAGCTTGCGCGTGCGAGCAGTATCACGGCGAGGACGCGTGCGAGCACGGCGGCGGCGAGTACGGTCTGCAGGTTTGGTGCAATTTTCCAGGCGGCGGCGAGCGGCAGCAACTGGAACAGGAAGGTGCCGATGGTTTGATTGGTGTTGTAGATACCGAAGCGTTCGACGCCGTTGATTGCGCCGGCGCAGACCCATGAGACGTTGGCGATGGGGATGGCTAGCGCGAGCCATGGCAGTGCGTGATAGACCTCGCGTTGCATGGCTGGCGATGAATGTGCGACGTAGGCGGTGTAGGCGAAAGCGCCGAAGTAGATGAGGACGCCGCCGATAATGCCGGTCCCGAGGTTGAGCCAGATGGCGCTCCAGAACACGCGTGAGCGGGCTTCGGGGTCATTGGCGGCGTGGGCCTTTGAGATCTGGTGTTGAGCGGCCATGCCCATACCGAGATCGAGAATGCCGAAGTAGCCGATGAGCGTCCAGACGAGGCTGATCACGCCGTAGCGCTCGACGCCGACGAAATGGATGTATGCAGGCACGGTGATCAACGAGACGAAGGTGGGCAGCACCAGTCCCGAGAAGTTGATCGCCATGTTTTTCACCATCGATTTTTCCATCGTTCGCACTCGTCCTTAGGGGTTCGTTCGCACTTTTGGGTTTTGGGTGGTCGGGGTTGTTTGTTCGGGCCTAGAGGTCGGGGTCAATGCCGGGTTGCTGCTTTCAGGCTTAGTGGTCTTCTTGAGTCGGATTTTCTCTTTATCACTGTTAGCCACTGTGCGTGGCGGCACGTCATTTCTTTGTCCAAAGCGACAAAGAAACGAAGCAAAGAAAGCGCTTTCCAACCACGGGCGAGTTAGTGTCCCTAGCGTGCAGGCTAAAAGTTTTTGGCACCTGATAGCACGGTGCTCGCCAGACTGAAGAATGTTTGAACCCCGACCTCTCCGAACACAGATACCCACACGCTTCGCCACCAGTGACTGAACCTGCTTAAGGAACATCCCGCGCTATCCGCGTACAACCACCTCAAGAAAAAAGCCGCAGACCACGTAGCCAACCCACCACGAAATGAGGCAACCAGCACACGTCAGGCCGTCATGGTCCGTGGGCCATCGTGCTTGCCCGAGAGCGTTGGGGGCGAAGCGTGTTCGTGTCAGGATTCGCGAGAAGGAGGGGTTCAAACATCCGCGAGTCTGGCGAGCACCGTGCTATCAGGTGCCAAAAACTTTTAGCCTGCACGCTAGGGACACTAACTTGCCGATTGTTGAGAGGCGTTTTCTTTGCTTCTGTTTCTTTTTCGCCGGTGGAAAAAGAAATGAAGTGCCGCCACGCACAGTGGCTAATAGTGGTAAAGAAAACAGCCAACATATAACGACCGCAGACCTAAGCAGCAGCAACCCGGCATTGACCTCGACCACTACGCCCGAACCACCCCACAAACAACCCCCAAAGTGCGAACGAACAGGCTATGGCCGCCACCTGTACATCATCACCTTCCCCCGTGCATCCTCTTCAACAAACACGAGGTACTCGCCATTCGCCTGGCGGCTAGCGCTAATCCCATTCGGCACATCCACCCACCCTGACGCACCACCCACCTCCGGACCCGGTTTAATCACCCCAACCTCACGCCCCGTGTCCTTCTCATACACATGCACCATGCCCACCGGTTCCACCGTGAACAGATACTTGCCCTCGACCGTCAACCCAATCGTCGTCGCAAGCGGCTTGCTCTTCGTGTCCCACGGCAACTCAATCGAATACCGCTGCTGCGGTTCCTTCGACCAATGGTCGTACCGCACCAACCTCCGCCCAACTTCCTTCCAGAAACCACGATCAAACGGCTCGTCCGCCGTGTATCCCGTGACATACATCGTGTCCGTATCCGCCTCGTACACCGCGCGCTTGACCACGTTGAACGGCGCAGGCATCGGGTAGTTCTGCGCATTGTCATAGGCGTACACCGGATTGCCCACGCGGTCCACGCCGCCGTATCGAAAGCGATTAATGCCGCGGACGTCGCTCGTGTGCCAAATGTCACCCTTCGTGTCGACCCACCATCCCCAACCGCCAGGATTGGGCAGCAAACCGTTGTTCACATCGAACTCGTTCGCATCGAACCGGCCGTTGCCGTTGTCGTCGCGCCAAATCCAGTCGCCATGCGGCGGATGATTAGGAATGCTTTCCGTACCGCGCTCACGCCCTGCGAAGTACCCCGAAGGAATCGCCAGCTCACCATCGCGTTTTGAATCGAATCGATAAATCTTCAGGTGATCCGAATACATGTCCGTCAAGTACAAAAACGTACGGCCGTCAATCTTGCGGGCGATCGGTTGTCCCGGCCAGTCACCGATGCTAAAGCTCGGGTCCTCGGGATACTTGAAACGCCCCGACAAGAAACCCACGTACTGCCATTCCTGTCCCACCGGCTTCGACAGATCAAGTTCAAAGCGCTTGTTGCCGGTGTAGACGCTGTTCGGACGCGCCGGATCCATCCACGCACCGTCCACGAACAACAGTCCCTGCACCTGCCACAACTGGCGGCCATCGGGCGCGTAACTCTCAAGCGTCGTGCCCAGCCCCGCGCCGATCGAACCCTGCCTCACGCCAATCCCATTCGTCGATACATAAACGTTGCCCGCCGCATCCACGCCCACACCCGTGAGTCCGTTGAAGCGTTGCGGACCGGGCCGCCCCGCGATGCCCGAAAAAATGCCACCGCGTTCGCCCAGCGCGCTCGACTCGCGGTACTTGTTCGCGCCGCCATCTCGCGTGAAGATCAGCACCTGCTGACGCGGCCCGTTGTCAGCGACCAGCAAACGTCCCTGACCGTCTATCGTCAGATCGACGGCGTCCGTGCCGGCCGCAAGAGCAGGTGCATCGTCGATAGTCACGCCCGCCGGCGTGTAATGCGCGAGCCGCGCTTTACCGCCCTGCGTATTGACCAGCGCCCACAGCGTGCCGTCCTTCGCGAGCGCCAGACGCCCCGGCTGCGTCGCGTTCCATTTCCCCGTCTGCTGCATCGACTCGGCGTCGTACACCTCGATGCGGTTCATCGCGGTATTCGCGACGTACAACAGCGCGTCCGTCGCAGCCAGTCCACCAACGTCCTGCCTCAACTCGTCCGTCTTCGGCGCGCCGCGCTTGTCTTCCGGCGCCTCGTTGATCATCAGGAACGCAGCAGCGAGCTGCGCGTGCCCGTCTTTATCGGCGGCGAGGTTCGCCTGGAACGCCACGCTCCGCTTCGTGTCGCCAATGTCCCGGCGCGACACGCCGAACCATTGCGTGCCCTTCGGCGGCCACACGCCCGGCTTCGACAACTTGCCGCGCTCGTTACCCACCCCGACCGCGATAAACGCATAGCGCCGGTTCAGCGCGATCGCGTTGCCGCCGTAGTTGCCCCAGCCGTGCGTGCCGCCGGCCGTGCCGAGCACCTTGCCATCCTTGTAGACGCTC
>Ga0185299_10005942_pt1 | contig 13316 bp, 16 predicted proteins | sample PaiPotPPA55metaG_FD_128002 | JGI IMG/M metagenome (GOLD analysis project Ga0185299, IMG submission 128002) | Iron sulfur acid spring bacterial and archeal communities from Banff, Canada, to study Microbial Dark Matter (Phase II) - Paint Pots PPA... ...
CTGCAGCCCCACCGGCTCCACCCATCCGGCATGACGACGATCATCTCGGCCGCGCCGTGCTTCGCGATCGCCTCGTTGACGACGTCGTCGATCGACGGCCGGAAGCTGCCGCGCTCCACGAGCGGACCGGCGATCCAGCTGGTCGCGCGCCGCCCAAAGCCGTGCAGCAGGTAGGCGACCGGGTAGCGGCGGCGCGAGGCCGCGTACCCCGGCGGCAGGTAGACGATGAGATCCCGCCGGCTGGGGTCACCGATAAGATTGCCCGACAGATGCGGGCTCTCGATCTGCGTGACCTCGATCACGACGCGCGCCTCCTCCTACGATCCCAGCCATTCGACGAGCGCACGGGTCACGAACGCCGGCTGCTCGAGCGTGGTCAGATGTCCGGACTCGGGAACGGTGACGAGACGTGCGCCCGGGATGCCGTTTGCGATCTCGGCGGCGCGATCGGGCGGCGTCGCTTCGTCATGGTCGCCGACGAGAACCAGGGTCGGGCAGCGGATCGCCGCGAGGCCGGGGCGCGAGTCCGGACGCGTCATGATCGCCGTCATCTGGCGCGCGAATACGTCGGGGCCGGTGTCCTCCGCCATGCCCTGCACGATCTGCCGCAACGTCGGATCGGTCCGGTGCGAGGGGTGCACCCACGTCGCGAACAGCGGCTCGACCACCTCAGCGAAGCGTCCACCGCGGGCGAGCGCGATCTGGGCACGGCGCCGTTCACCCTGCTCCGGTACGTCCGGACGCGCGGCCGTGTCGAGCAGGGCCAGCCGGACCACCCGGTCGGGCGCGGCGCGCATGACTTCAAAGGCTGTGTAGCCGCCCATCGACAATCCGACCAGGGCGAACCGGGGCGGCGCCGCCGCGAGGAGGCGGCGCGTAATCCCCGCAACGCTGTCATCGCGCGTGTGGTCCGCGACGGTGACCGGGCCGAATCGCCACACCGCGGGAAGTTGTTCCGCGTAGAGGCGCGGCGTGCACAAGAGACCTGGAATGAAAACGACGGGAAGCGATTCGGTTGCGGCTGACGGTGGGAGGGTCATGCCGTCCCTTTGTCCCAGGAACACGGAAAACCCTGGCGGACCGCGCGGCCCGTGTATAATGGCGACGCATGCGAGTGGGAGCCGCGAAGAGCGTGATCACGCCGCCGCCGGGCACCGGTCTGGCGGGGTTCGCGGCGCGCGCGGACGGCGCCCGCGGTGTGCACGACGATCTGTACGCCCGGGCCCTCGTGCTGGAAGAAGGCGATCAACGGTTCGCGTTGATCCTCTGCGATCTGTGTGAGCTCGACGCGCCGTTCGTCGCGCGTGTGCGGCAGCGCGTGGAGGAGACCACCGGCATCCCGCCGGCATCGGTCATGGTGGCCGCGACCCACACCCATGGCGCCCCGGCGACCGTGGCCCTCTGCTGCGTGCCCCCGGATCCGCGATGGCTTGAGACACTCGAGCACCGGACGGCGGGCACGGTCGCGGAGGCGCACCGGACCCTCGCGCCGGCCAGTGCGGCCGTGGGCCGCGGTCGCGAGGCCTCGGTCGGCCGCAACCGGAGGCGTCCGGACGGACCGGTCGATCCGACCGTCACTGTGGTGCGATTTGACCGTACGGCCGGCCCGGCGTCGCTCGTGCACTACGCGTGCCACCCCACGGTGCTGGGGCCCGACAACCTGCTCGTCTCGCGGGATTACGTCGGCTTCACGGTCGACGCGGTGGAACGGGTGACCGGCGGCTGGGGCGGCTTCGCCAATGGAGCGTGCGGCGACATCAACGTGGGACACTCGACCGGGCAGACGGTGCTTGGTCTGCCGACACCCGGCAGGACGTTCGAACGGGCGGAGGCGCTCGGACTGCGGCTGGCCGGCGAGGCGATCCGGGCGTCACGCGATGCCAAGCCGGTCGGCGGAAAGATGGCCTGCCGCCGCCGAGCCGTGACGGTCCCGCTGCGATCTGTCCACGAAGCGCAGGCCCGGTCACAGGTGCTCGCTCAGCGCCAAAAGGTTGAGGCACTCGCGGCCGCGGGGACGACCGGCGACGTGCTGGCCGAGGCGCGCCTCGAGCTCTTTTACGCCGAGGCCGCGCTGCAGTGGGCCGAGCAGCACCCAGGCCCGTCCGAAGCCACCGAAGTTCAGGCGGTGGCGGTCGGCGATCTCGCGATGATCGCACTGCCGGGCGAGTTTTTCGCCGAGTCGGGACAGCGCCTGCGGGAGCGATCCCAATTTCCGTTTACGCTTGTGATCGGATACGCGAACGGCTGCCTCGGATACGTCCCTCCGGCGTCCGCATTTGAGGAAGGAGGCTATGAGACGCGGCTGTCGCCGTGGAGCCGTGTTGCGCCGGGCGCCGAAGCCGCGATCCTCGAGGCGGCCGCCGGAATCCTCGCCGAGCTCCGCGACGCGACTTCCCCATGACGTCCGCTGACGCGTCCGCGAGAGGCTTCGAGGCGGCCGAATTCGGAAGGCGCCTCGGCCGCGCGCAGACGGTGATGAAGCAGCACAAATTTGATGCGCTGCTGTGTACCACGCCGGCGAACATTCGCTACTTCACAGGTTTCGATACCCAGTTCTGGGAAAGCCCGACGCGCCCGTGGTTTGTAATCGTTCCCCTCGCCGGAGATCCGGTTGCGATCATTCCGGAAGTCGGCGCTTCCGTGATGGCGCGCACGTGGGTGAAGGACATCCGCACGTGGCCGGCGCCCCGGCCCGCTGACGACGGGACGACGCTGCTCGCGGCCGCACTCTCCGGTGTGTCGCGGCGGTTCGGGCGCATCGGGCCCGAGCTCGGCCGGGAGATGTCGCTGCGGATGCCGGTGACGCAATTCCTCGAGCTGCGTTCTCTCGTACGCTCCGAGCTGGCCGATGGGTCTCCGTGCCTCTGGGAGATCCGGATGGTCAAGACCGAGGCGGAGATCGAGCGCATCCGGCGCATCTGCCGGATCGCCGGCGATGCCTACGAAGCGCTGCCCGGCCGCATCCATATCGGCGACACCGAAAGGGACGCATGCCGGCGCCTGCGCGCGGACCTCGTCGAACGCGGCGCCGACGCGATGCCCTACGTCGCGGGCGTGTCCGGGCCGGGCGGGGTGCCGCAGATCATCAGTGCTCCCAACGATCGCCGGCTGGAGGACGGAGACCTGCTGTTCATCGATACCGGTTCCACCTGCGACGGCTACTTCTGTGACTTCGATCGGAACTATGCCGTGGGAGAGATCTCGAGCGCCGTGAAGCGGGCGCAGCAGGTAGTATGGGATGCCACAGAGGCCGGGATCAAGGCCGCGCGCCCGGGCGCCATCGCGGAAGATCTCTGGCGCAGCATGGCCGGCGTGCTCTCGGCGGGCGGCTCGCGCGGGAACAACGTGGGCCGTCTGGGCCACGGCCTCGGGCTCCAGTTGACGGAGCCGCCGTCGAATATGCCCGGCGACCGTACGGTGCTGCAGGCCGGGATGGTGCTCACGATCGAACCCGGCATGGAGTACGCGCCCGGAAAAATGATCGTCCACGAAGAAGACGTCGTGATTACATCGGACGGATGCGAACTCCTGACGCGGCGTGCGCCCCGCGAACTATGGACGATACGCTGAACAGTCGGAGGCCAAACCTGGGGGGAGTGATGGCGCGCTCATGAAGGTGCTCGTGCTCGGCGGCGGTGTGATCGGCGTGGCGACCGCGTACTACCTCGCGCAGGGGGGCTGCGAGGTAACCGTCGTGGAGCGGCAGGACGGCGTCGGCCGCGAGGCCAGCGGCAGCAATGCGGGCATCCTCGCGGCGGGTCACGCATTCGCGTGGGCGTCGCCGCGGGCGCCGTTGATGCTCCTCCGGTCGCTTCTCGGGCAGCAAACCGCGATTCGGGTGCGCCTCAAGCCGGATCCGCGTTTGTACGCGTGGGGACTACGGTTTCTCAGAGAATGCACCGCGGACCGCGCCCGCCGCAATACCCTCGTCAAATTGCGCCTCTCCCAGTACAGCCTCGCGGTGATGGCCGACCTCGTGCGCCGCGAGGCCATCGCCTACCACGCCATCGCCCGCGGCGCCTTGTATCTGTACCGCGACCCGGTCGAGCTCGATCTCGGCGTCAAGAAGATGCGCCTCCTGGCCGAGCACGGGCAGCGTCAGGAAACCCTCGATCCCGACGCCGTGGCGAAGCTCGATCCGGTCTTCGAGCCGGTCAAGCACAAGATCGCCGGAGGCGTGCTGGACTTGGGCGATTCGAGCGGAGATTCGCAGTTGTTTACGGAGGAACTGGCCCGCGTGTGTCGCGAGAAGCTCGGCGTGGCGTTCCAGACCGGCGTGCGGGTGCAGGCACTTCGCGCCGACGGCCATCGTGTGTCGGGTGTCGTCACCGACCGCGGCGTACAGACCGCCGACGCCTATGTGCTCGCGCTCGGGGTCAACAGCCCGATCGTCGCGCGCACGGCGGGCGTGAGTCTCCCGGTCTATCCGGCCAAGGGATATTCGTCGACGTTCCCGCTGCGGCCGGGCGCGCTTGCCCCCACCGTCCCCTGTGTCGACGAGCAATGGCTCGTGGCATGGTCCCGGATGGGCGACCGCCTGCGGCTCACGTCAACCGCGGAATTCACCGGCTACGACTGGAGTTGGAGCCCGGAGAACTTCGCGAACATCCGGCAGTTGGCCGGCGATCTCTTTCCCGACGCCGTCGACTTCAGCCGAGGAGAGTACCGTGCATGCCTGCGCCCGATGACGCCGGCCGGCGCGCCGTTTCTCGGGGCAGGCCGCCACGACAACCTGTTCTTCAATACCGGCCACGGTCACATGGGCTGGACGATGGCGTGCGGTTCGGGCCGGGTCGTGGCCGATCTTATCTTGGGGCGGGCGCCGGAGATCGATCTCAAGGGCCTTGTGCCGCGACCGGTTACCCCCGCGCGGACGCCGGTCGCGGCAAGCTAGACAGAGCGGGCGAGGCGCGAATGCGCGATCCCATCTGGGCAATCCGGACGTTGATCTCCCGGCTCATGGAGTTGAACTCCGCGGACGCCTCGGCGCTCTTTGGCCTCCTCGCGACCCGCAACATCGGCGGGGCCCATCAATACATCTACGACAAGTACGCGCGAGCCTACGATGTGATGGGCATCGACGCCTACTGCCCCGAGTGCGGCACGACGTACTGCCGAGTTCACTATAATGCGCAGGAAGAATTCGACGAGGGCTTCTACGACTGCACCTACGGCGTCTGCCCGAAAGGCCACAAACGACTCCTCAACGACTGAGGAGGGCTCCCCATGCTGAAGAGCCCCCGACGCCCGGGTTGACCATCACTGGGCGCGCGGCGCTCGATGAGGTGCCCGGCGCTTTAGCCGCCTCATCGACCGTGCTGTAGAACCGGTCGAGGAGGGCCGTTCCGATCCGGCGGCCCCCGGCACTCAGCACCGAGAGGTGATAGACAGAACCGAGATCGGCGCGGAGGACGGCGCGCTCCGCCAGGGCGGGGACGCCGCGGCTGCCGTGCACGGGAAGCCCCTGCGCGCTTGCCGCCAGTACGATGCCATCGCCGGGCTCGTAGGATACCGCGGCCCCGGGGAGCTGCCCCGTCAGTCCCGCCGCGGTCTTCGAGCCGCCGGTATTGCGCGGGTCGTGGCTGGCGTAGAAGAGATACACGCGAAGCCCCACGGGAAGGGGGCGGGCGTTCAACCGATCAAGAAGCGAATTCCTTCCGTCGGGCGGCGTATTCCACGGCTGCTGCTCGCGCTCGTGCCAGAACGGAAAGGTCGGGATCATGCTGTGCGCCAACGGAGTCCGCGCCCATCCCGAGAACGGAAGAAGCGAGGGCGCGTGATTGCCTACGTAGGCCAACACCGCTCCCTCATTGGGCACGCCGACCAGCACGAGCCGGTTCACCAGACTGCTCCAGCCGTCGACATCGTAGGCGATATTCCACCGGGCGATGAGGCCGCCGACGCTGTACGCGACGATGTTGATCTTCACCGCATACGCGGCAGGCAGCACCACCTGCCTGACATAGGCCGCCAGCGACCGGGCGCCTTCCTCGAGCGTGACCTGACGAGACGGGTAACGGAACCAGAACATGGTGGGGGACGTTCCGCCATCCTGATAACCCAGTCGCCCGAATGTCGCGAGCAGATCCTGATCCGGCCCGGCCAACTCGTTGAGGTAGCCGGGCACGATCACTGTGGGGAGAAGAATCGTCGCCTCGGCGCGCGCGGTTGCGGCCTGCATTCCCCGGTGAACGGTTACCTCGACCGGAAACCGCAGGTTCTCCGAAAATGGCGGGACCGGCGCGAACGTGCCGACCGGCACCCCACCGACCCGAACGACGCCGGCCGCTAGATCGAAATTCATCACGAAGCGGGCCGGCATGTGTATGAGAGACAGAGATGCGCGGGCCGGCACCCCGTCGAGCCAGATGCTCACCGTCACGCCGCCCGCGGGCGCGCCGTCGTCCTCAGACAGACCTTGTGTCGCGAGATCGACCGCCAGGGCCGGGCCATCGACCATCCTGACGCTGCAGATCGCGACGTGAAGGGGGATGTTGGACGCGCTGCCGGCCGGAGGCGCGAGCAAAGTGAGGAGCGCGCTGAGAGCCAGGACGAGCAGGCTTATCCTGTTCATTTGCGACTACTCTACGCGCGCGGTGCGACACGGCACTATGATGTACGTCACACGTGCGACTGGGAGGTGGGGCGATGGAACGAGCACTCACCTGGACGATGGCGTGCGGTTCAGGCCGGGTCGTGGCCGATCTCGTCTTGGGGCGGGCGCCGGAGATCGATCTCGGGGGGCTTGTTCCGCGGCCGCCCGCGACCGGTGCAGCGCGCGCCCACGTAACCGTCCCCTAAAACTGTCCCTGGGTAGACCCGGCCCGACGGACCGGCTTAGTCGGGCACGACCGCGATCACGTCGATTTCGACGCGGCTGCTGACGGGGATGAGGCCGGTCACCACCGTGGTTGTCGCGACCGGCTTGAAGTACCGCTCCAGGATCTTATGGACGGCGTCAAAGTCCGCGGGGTGGGTCAGGTAGACGTTTCGCTTCACGACATACTCGAACGACGTTCCGGCCGTTTCCAGGATGGCCTTGATGTTCTCGAGGACCTGCACGGTCTGCGTCTCGATCGTGCCCATCTCGCCAATGGCCGCGCGATTCCGCAGGCCGTCTTGTCCTTGCGTCACCGCCACCTGGCCCGTGACGAAGACGAACCCGCCGGCCTTCGTTCCGTGGGCAGTGGTGCTGGAGTAGCCGCGTCCGACACCCGGTGCGCTGAGGATTTCCACTCGTGTGGGCATGGTCGTCTCAGGCGCCGAGCGCGTAGGCCTTCTCGCCGTGGATTCCCGCGTCGAGGCCCGTTTCCTCGGTCGCTTCGGACACCTTCACAGCGGTGATCCGCTCGATCAACCAGAGCATGCCGAGTGTGAACACAAATGCCCATGCCGACGCCAGTGTGACGGCGCCCCACTGGACGAGGAAGAAGTGGGTACCGCCACGCAGCAGCCCGTCGACGCCGCCCGATGCCGCCGGGTTCCACGCCGTCGAGGCAAACACCCCAAGCAAAAAGATGCCGAGGTATCCACCCACACCGTGGACGCCCCACACATCCAAGGCATCGTCCCACTTCAGGTGGTTCTTGAGCGCCACCGCGTAGTAACACACGACCCCGGAGACGATCCCGATCAGGCCCGCGGTTGCGGGCGAGACGAATCCCGCGGCCGGTGTGATGGTGGCGAGACCGGCGACCGCGCCGGTCAGCAGTCCGAGAAAATGAGGCCGCCGGCTTATGAACCAGTCGATCGCGAGCCACGCGATCGCGGCGAACGAAGCGGCGAGATCGGTGTTGAGGAACGCGACGGCCGTCACGGAATCCACGCGGAACTCGCTGCCCGCGTTGAACCCGTACCAACCGAACCAGAGCAGTCCCGTCCCGAGGGCCACGAGCGGGATGCTGTGTGGCCCCGCATCCTGCACTCGCCGCCGGCCCACGTACAGCACCGAGGCGAGCGCGGCCATACCGGCGATGTTGTGCACGACGATCCCGCCGGCAAAATCCTTGACGCCCCAGGTTGAGAGGAGGCCCCCGCCCCACACCATGTGGACGAACGGGAAGTAGACCAGCAGCAGCCAGGCGGTCAGGAACAGCATGTAGGCTTTGAAGGTGACGCGGTTCGTAAAGGCGCCGGTGATCAGCGCCGGGGTGATGATCGCGAACATCATCTGATAGGCGCAAAAGACGATCATGGGAATGGTGTCGTTGGGAGAGGGCGTGGACAGGGTGATGCCCCGGAGAAAGGCCCAGTGAAAGTTGCCGATGACGCCGGCGATATCCGTGCCGGACTTCAGGTCGCCGCTGAAGGACATCGAGAATCCGCAGAGCCACCACAAGACCGTGGTCCAGCCCATCGATACGAAACTCTGGATCATGATGGCCAGGACGTTCTTCCGTCCCACGAGGCCACCGTAGAAAAACGCCAGGCCGGGCGTCATCAGCATGACGAGGCTGGCACAGAGAATCATGAATCCGGTGTTTCCGGTGTCGAGGTGCAGCACGGAACCGCCCTCCTCTAACCAGCTGTGTCAGCGCGAATCGAAGTACAAGAAGATCCCGAAAAACCTGGTGGGCCCTGAGGGACTCGAACCCCCGACGCCCGGGTTAAAAGCCCGGCGCTCTACCCGCTGAGCTAAGGGCCCACACGCGCCATTTTAGCACTGCGAGAAGTCACCTGTATTCTCTACGCCACAGGTGAATACACGGTGGACCCTCGGAATCACTCAAACAGGGGCGCAAGCTTCGCCAGCACCTCTTCCATGACCGCGTCGGGAACACGTTCCAACTTTCGCCCGTTCCGTGCGCCGAGATCTAACGCACGGGGCTGGTCGCACCGGACAACGCCTGTTGTCTTGGTGCCGGCACCCGCGAGAGGCACAGCAAACCCGGCGGTACGCGCGAAACGGCCGCCGCCGGTGATCGGGAGAACCACCGGTACCCTGGTGACCCGATTGAACGCATCCGGCGACACAATAACGACCGGCCGGTGTCCTCGTTGCTCGTGTCCCGCTGCGGGGTCAAGCCCCACGAGCCAGATTTCGCCGCGCCGCATCAGATCAACTCATCGCCCGCGGGCTTTTCGCTGAGCCACTCGCGTTCCTCTCTGATGCGCGCGGCCTTCGGGTTGCATTGAGCGAGCAGCTCGTCGAGGGTATAGCGCGGCCGCTTCTGGGGCTCTACGACCAGCCGTCCCCGCTCTATCGCGATACCGACCTTAGCTCCCGGCCGCAGGCTGAGAACGTCGAGCAGCGCAGGCGGAACGGCCAGCATGACGGAGCCGCCGACTTTGCGAAGATTGGTTGTGTGCATGAGTTTCTCCATCATCAATGATTATATCTCAGTATAACACAACTCAGCGAGCGGCAAAGATACTGGTTCCCGGGGTATATTTTCAGTATGAATTACTATATTGAGGAATGGAAGCACCGGCACGAATGGCTGGCCATGAGTCCGGAAGACCGGGGAAAGTTCCTATTCGATCTCAGCCCGACGATTCAGAGCCTCATCGACGACGGCGCCGAGTTGGTCGGGTACTGCATCAACCATAACGGTCACCACGGGAAAACCAATCGCTTTCTGCGCGTCTGGCAGATCCCCGACAAAGAGTTCGCGCAGCGGATTGAAGCGGCGCTCGAGAAGGCCGGCTGGCATAAGTTCTTCGAGCACGGGGACACGCGCGGGGAAGTCCTGACGCCGCAGGTTGCGATCCCCTACCTGGTCAACCCGGAGAAATAGAGCGGTGCCGGCGTGTCCGCGCGCCGGCAACCTTATCGAAGCCCGCGCCGGCCGGTGTCTTCGCTCTAGCCGCCCAGATCCGACGATGCCTTTTGCAGGTAACGCGCGATCACACCGGCCCACGGCTGCGCTTCGTTGACGTCGGCCATCTGGCGCGATTTCATCGCCAGGTTCCATGCGATCATCGCGTCATCGAGCGCCGCCTGGGCGCCGGGAACGCCGCGCGCCACCGCTGATTTCAGGTCAGGAATGATGCCGCCGCCCTGCCCTTCACACGGGTAGGCGGAGGATCGCTGAAAGTTCGGGCCCGACGGGCCTTCGAGACAATTGATCGTGTGCTGCAGATGAAGATGCGTCGCGACGATCCCGCCGCCCCGCTACAGTTCGCCGGCCGCGCGAAGTTTGTCGAAGTCCTCCGGGACCTTGGGAGTGCGCATGCCCGGCGTAATCACGCTCTTGTATCCCAGTTCGCCGGCGTGATAGGCGGCTGTCTTAAGTTGGGCCCTGATTGATGCCGTCACATCCGTCGTCGCGCCCGTGAGCGGCGGCGTGGCAAGAGTCACCGCGCACGCGATGAGCGTCACCATGATCCCGCGTCCCCACACGTCTATCCCCCCTTGGCCTACCCGAGTCTGCCCGCGAGCGGCGTAAGCCCAGGCGTTGCCCCGGCCGACTCAGATCTTCGGCGTCTTCGCCATCTCCACGATGTCGTTCGTCATCACTTCTGACGGCGGCACCTCTCGCGGAATTTGCTTGAGACCGAAGTAGGTGTCGCTGATTGCCTGCCAGACCTTCGGGTCCATGTACCCGAATCCATGCTGCTTCGTGAGCGGCGATGACATGTACGGGATCTCGTTCTTCCACGTCTGCAATTCCAGCGGGCGGCTGAGAGCCGGCGCGGCCTTGATCACCCAATCGACCGCTTCGTCGGGATGGTCGGCGGCGTAGGTCCACCCCCGCGCGCTCGCCGCGAGGAACCGGACCAGGACATCCTTGCGCTCGCTCAGCACCCGGTCGGTCGTGAAGTACGTGTACGCGTACAAGTGGATGCCGAGGTCCCAGAGCTTGAAGTACCCGTAACTCCCGGCCTGCCGCACCGCCTCCACTTGAGGCGCGTCGATGATCCACCCCGTGATGACGTCCACCTGGCCGGTTATGAGCGGGCGGGTGTCGCCGCCCACAAACTGCACCTTCACTTTGTCAGGCGGGATCTGGTACTTGGCGAGGACCGCCTCGAGGAGCGGACGCGCGGTCGCCTGGATGCCGATTGTCTTGCCGGCGAAGTCTTTGGGCGTGTGGATACCGGACTTCGTGAGAAAGATGAACGCGAACGGGTGCCGCTGCAGCACCGTCCCGAACGCCTTCACAGGCAGCCCCCGGGCGCGCGCGTTCACGAGCACCGCGACCGACGCCACGTTGCCGAACGGCACGCCGCCGCCGGCCACGATCTGGACCGGGTCGATGTTGGGGCCGCCCGGCTGGATCTTGAGGTCGATCCCGGCGTCCTTGAAGTACCCCTTGCCGATCCCGGTGAAGTCGCCGGCCATCTGCGCGTTGGCGAGCCAGCCGAGCTGCTCGGAGAGGCCGGTCATCCCCTGCGCCCGCGCCGGAGAGGCCAGGCCGAGCAGCCGGCCGCCGGCCGCGCCAAGCCCGAGCACCGCCCCGCCGGCGAAGAGATCGCGCCGGCTCAGCGGCCGCCCCAAGAGCGTCATCGAGTCGCGTGTCATCAGGTCACCCCCGCTCGACTGATCGTTAGACCTTCGGGGTCCTGGCCATCGCGACCAGGTCGTTGGTCATGATCTCGTCCGGCTTCACCGGCCGCGGCATCTGGCCGAGCGCGACGTAGGTGTCGCTCAGTTCCGCCCAGACCTTGGGATCCATGTAGCCCCACCCGTACTGCTTGGTGGCGATGGACGTGAAGTAGTCGCCCATATTGCGGAGTGTTGTAATCTCGAGTGAGCGGTTGAGGCTCGGCGCGCTGCGTAGCACGATGTCGATGGCCTCCTCCGGATGGTCGCGAGCGTCCAGCCAGCCCTTGGCGCTCGCCGACAGGAAGCGCGCCAGAATGTCCTTACGCTGGTTGTACGCCTGGTCCGTGGTGAAGTAGGTGTACGCGTACTGGCGGATGCCGAGATCCCACAGACGGAAGTAGCCGACCTGACCGGCGAGGCCGAGGTTCGCGAACAGCGGCAGACGGTCGATCACCCACCCCGTAACCACGTCCACCTGGTGCGTCGCCAGCGGCGCGATGTCGCCGCCCACGAAGATCACCTTGACGCGATCCTTGGGAACGTTGTGCTTCCGGAGCACCGCGTCGAGCAGCGGCCGCGCGGTCGGCTGGATGCCGATCGTCTTCCCCTCGAAGTCCTTGGGAGTATGGATCCCGGACGACTTCAAGAAGAAGAACGCGAATGGGTGCTTTTGCAGCACGGTCCCGAAGGCTTTGATCGGCAGGCCGCGGCTGCGGGCGTTGAGGAGCACGCCGATGGACGCGACGTCGCCGAAGGTCGTGCCGCCGCCGGCCACCACCTGGATGGGGTCGAGCGCCGGACCGCCGGGCTGCATCTTCAGGTCGATCCCGGCGTCGCGATAGTAGCCCTTGGCAATAGAGACGAGCTCGCCCGCCGCCTGCGAGTTGAGGAACCACGCGAACTGCATCGACATCGCGGTGGTGCCCTGCGCCTCGGCCCGGAGCGCCGGTCCGGATAGCGCGGCGCCCGCCCCAACCGCCAGTGCCGCGGCGCCGCCGCGCCGCAGAAGCTCGCGGCGTCCCATCAGCGAACTGAGAAACGTCACCCGATCGCGTGCCATGGACGACTCACCCCCAGTTGAGTTTCACCGCCGGCCGACCCGCGGCCGGCAACCATGAAATCAAATCATCACACGGCGGCGTCAGCATGCAGCCGCCCGATCTCGTCGTCGCTATATCCGAGCTCACGAAGGATTTCGTCGGTATGCTCGCCCGCCTCGGGCGCGCCGCGCCGCACCGCGGCCGCCGTGTCGCTCAATTTCACCGGATTGCCCACCGTCTTCACGCGGCCCCGCCGGCCGTCGGGGATGTTGATGACCATCTCGTTGTGGGCCACCTGCGGATCCGCGAGCGCCTCGGCTAAGGTGCGGATCGGAGCGCAGAGGATGTCCTCGCCCTCGAGCGCCGCGAGCGCCTCCTCCTGCGTGAGCTCGGCGACCCGGCGCCGGAAGATCGCCTGCAATTCCGTGCGGTGGGCCATCTGCGCCGCCTCGGTCGCATAGCGCGGGTCTTCGTAGAGCGGCTCGAGCCGGAGGGCCCGGCAAAGGTCGCGCAGCGGCTCCTGCTTGAACGCGCCGAGAAAGAGAATCCACTTGCCGTCGCGCGTCTGGAAGTAGCCGTTGAGCGGCATCCGGCTCCAGTTGATCTCCTGGCCGGCGTTGAGCATGCACGCCGCTTCCTGCTGCTGCATGTAGAGCATGCTGTCGAACAGCGACGAGGTCACGAGCTGCCCGCGGCCGGTCGTCGCCCGCGCCATCAGGGCGAGCAGAATGCCCTGCACCAAGAGCATCCCGGCTGCGAAGTCGCACACGGCCACGGTGAACGGCTCC
>Ga0185299_10005943_pt1 | contig 13315 bp, 14 predicted proteins | sample PaiPotPPA55metaG_FD_128002 | JGI IMG/M metagenome (GOLD analysis project Ga0185299, IMG submission 128002) | Iron sulfur acid spring bacterial and archeal communities from Banff, Canada, to study Microbial Dark Matter (Phase II) - Paint Pots PPA... ...
GGATGTCCGCTTTGGCCCAGAACTTTACCGCGCCAATCTGGATGACCTTCCGCCAGGCCAGCGAGTTAGACGCCCATGTCCGCAAGGGCGAGAAAGGCTCGCTTGTGGTCTATGCCAACGCCATCACCCGCACCGAGCATGACGACAAGACCGGCGAGGATACAGAGCGCGAAATCCCCTACATGAAAGGCTATACAGTTTTCAACGTCGAACAGATCGAAGGCTTGCCGGAAATCTACTACGCGAAAGCAACGCCGACGCGTGATCCCGTGGCGCGCGTTGACCATGCCGATAAGTTTTTCACCAGCATGGGAGCAACGATCAAACATGGCGGAAATCGCGCCTATTACGCACAGGAATTCGACTACGTGCAGATGCCGCCCTTTGAAGCCTTCCGCGATGCTGAGAGCTACTACGCCACTCTTGCTCACGAAGTCACACATTGGACGAAGCATCCGCAGCGCCTCGACCGCGACTTTGGCCGCAAGCAATGGGGCGACGAAGGTTACAGCCGCGAGGAGCTTGTTGCCGAGCTTGGCTCCGCTTTCCTGTGCGCCGACCTCGAATTGCATCAGGAGCCGCGTGAAGAGAACGCCGCCTATATTGCGATATGGCTGGAAGTCCTCAAGAGCGACAACCGCGCCATTTTCACGGCAGCCGCCCATGCCCAACGAGCCGCCGATTACCTCAACCAGAAAGCCGCCGTGCAGGTCTCTAAGACCTGCGCGGCCTGATCCTATCCTCCTACTGGTAATCCCTCGCATTACGTCTGCCTCTCACAAATGAGTTTTAGGCGACGCGATTGCTTCACCGTTTTATGCCCTGGATGGTGTGGCGGGAAGGCTTAAAAAACTGCGTTTCCGACTTTGGTGCGTATTTCATGTGGGCCAACCCCCCGCACCAAAGTGCTACAATTTTGTGAAGGGGCTGCTTCGATGTATTACTCCCTCGATCCCGAACCGCCTGCCAACAGCCGTCCGTGGTGGACTCATCCTCTTGTCTTGATCGGGGCTGGCTTCGCAATCCTTGCGGCTTTGCCTGATTCCGCGCCCGCTGAACCGACGTGCGGCATTTGCGGTCGGCCCGGTCACAACCGAACGACCTGTCCACACAACGGACCCCGAGTTCACTTCTCGCGGGCGATTCCAAAACGCAGACGTTGCGACTGTTGTGGTCAGGCGAAGTACAAGAAGTATCGACACCACCCACGCGGACGCTCGGATGATTCCGATTTCCTCGATGTCTGTTACGACTGCCATCTGGATTGCTGTCACGATGGAGACTTTCACAATATCGGAATCAAACCACGGGAATGCCGCGTCCTGAACCGACCGAGTTTTTGGCGTACCTAAGTTTTTTCATTTTGCAGGGAGGATTTATGGCAACTTACAAACCGGGAGAGAAAGCACCTGATTCTGGCGAACTGATCGAGGTTGGTCCACGCGGGGGCAAGGTAGAAGATGGTCGCCGTACCGTGATCGAGCGAGGCGAGACGATCCCGCCGACTTCGGAACCGGGCAATGAGTTTCGTTACAAGAAAGGGTCGAAAACCACTCACTAAGGACTGGGTCGCTGAGGGAGTCCGACAACCCTTGCTTCCATTTCTTTGTCCAATTCCGAGAAGATCACCTTCTCAGCCCCGTCTATTCCAGCCTGAGTTTGATTAGCCTTCCAATAACCCACTTGGGGATTCCTTATCCTGAAGTTCCCTTTGATGTCGGCATTCGCAGGGTCCTGAAGGACAGGTGTGTAGTCGGCTGGAAGTTCACTTGACCGATGACCTCAGGAGCCGGGTTACACTTCAAAAAGTAAGCAGGGGAGGCAAAGAAGCCTATGACATGGTGGGACATCGGCAAAATCCTACTGACGGCGGTCCTCACAGCGTTAGGATCTGCGCTGGCCTTCAAGTACAAGTTTATACCGGAGTTTAGAACCACGAAGCGTGCTGAATTTCTGGAGAAGCAACTCTCAGAGTTGTATGGCCCTTTGAAGATTTTGATACGTAAGGTGCGAATAGTATCCGAAAACCGCGTGCGCGAGTACCAAGCATTTCACAAATATGCCAGACCCGAAGTTGCCAAACACGATGAACAGCACGCCCACCTTATGGCGAAGCACAACGACGAACTTCGGACGATCATCATTCCAGCCTATGAGGAGATGGCAACATTGCTATCAACGAAAGCTCATCTCGCGGAGCCTGAGGTTATTGAGGGTTTCGATCCTTTTTATCGTTTTCTCAAAACTTGGCAAGACCATCTCGCAAAGCCGATAGCAGAGCGTCTGCCCGGTCCGGCAGCTAGGGAACTTGGTGAGGAGCACAAAGAACCCCATGACTACTTTGCGTTGATTGAGCAACAGTTTGAACAGAAGCTAAGAGAATATAGAGGCATGTTCTCTCCACGGAGTTGAACCTCGCTTACGTTTCGAGCGGATCAATTGCAGGGAGCTACGTTGAAAGGTCGGCCAGATTTGCGCAAGCCATCGTGAGTTCCACACAAAGTAAGCCACGCTTGAGGTAGTGGTGCTTTAGGTTGCATACGCGGCTAAATCCTCCAAAGTCCAAACTCGGTCAGTGACGTTTCCGGCCATTGCCGGGGTAATCCGCAAACTGCTGTGAATCCGAGCGAAGTTGTAGTACCAAAATGCAGCGCCAGTGCAGCCCTCAGGTTTTCTTTTTTCTTGCTGAAAGCGTACGTCAGCCGCGTCAGCCGTTTGCACGCTTGACACTGCCATTCCAAAAGGAGAGACTTTGCGAGAAATGGCGTCAGGGTCAGCAACGACAATTCGCGGTGACGTTAGCAGGCTTGCTCAAGACTTTCTCGTATCGGGTCTCGGAGCAACAACCAGCATCATCACCGCTGTCATCCTTGCCGCCGTAGAACTGCGATTCGATTTTTCGCTCTACACTTGGATGTTCTGGTTCGTCATTCCAGCAGGGGCAATTCTCTGTGGGTTTGCCGCTGCGTCAGGCTATTATCTCGGTGCACGGCTGTTCAACCATCGACCCACCGGAATCCTGTTGTTGAACATGGTCGCCATCTCGATTGCGACCTTCTTTTTGATCCATTATCTCAACTACTTTTTTCTTGAAATCGACGGAAAAGCAGTGCGAGATTTTATCCCCTTTTCCCAGTTTCTCGACATCGAGATGTCCCACACAGCGGTGCAATTCAACATCAGAGCACACCCAATCGGAGAGGCAGTCGAGATTGGCTCGTGGGGATATTTATATGCGGCACTTCAAATGTTGGGATTTGCCGTTGGTGGGGTCGCCGTCTACTTCCATCTGAAGTCGCTTCCCTATTGTGATTCTTGCTCGAAATATCTTGCGAAGAAGGGCATCCAAAACAGATACACCAGAGATTCGGAGGCACTGACCAATGCTGTGAAGGACATAATGCATTGCCTCTCGGAGAGCCGTTTCCAAGATGCGATTGCCGTCCATGCAAAGATGGCTGGTAGCGACACATATCAGAAAGAGTTGGTGTTGCGTTCGCAGATGCAGATCAAGAGATGCAAAAGCTGCAACCAGCATTGGCTGAAATTCTCAGTCAGTAAGAGGTCGAGGGACGATTGGAAGGACATCACTGAACTGGGATGTGAAAGCTTCTGTGCCGTGCCGATCAGCATCGGAACCCCCTGACGGTGTGGCAATGAGCTATAGACTCATGACATGCTTCTGGACGACATCATCGCCCTTGCGACCGACAATCAGCAGCCGCTCTCGGTGCTCCTGCGGAAATGTCTGATTCTCGCCCACGAACTTCACAACGATCTGCTAAAAGACTGGGTGAAAAGTGAACTCGACGGTATCCCCCCGAAAAGGAACTACCGGACTATCGAATCCTGCCCACGGTCGGGGCGGTTGGAGTATTCACCGGACAGGCGTGGTTGCAGGTCCAAAAGAGCATACCGTCGAACGTGTTGAAGCCTGAACACAGGGGTTGGGCGGAAAAGGTGAAGGTCTCGCAATCAATAAAATCGCTGGAACATCTGCTTGAATCCGAGAAGGACACGGTCTCCTTTCCGTGGGACGCAAATCTCGTTCTGGCCTACCAAGACAAACTTTTCAGCCAGTGGATATTATCGTCCGCGTACCAGAGTGTCCCGAAGAGTGCCATTGCCGGAATAGTGGATGCAATCCGCAATCGAACGCTCGACATGGCGCTCGAACTAAAGTCCAAAATCGGGGACACCGATGAAGCCCTGAAAAAGGCGATGCCGCAGGAAGAGAAGGTCGATCAGACCATCATCAACCATATTTACGGCGGTCACGTGTATCTCGCAACCGGACGGTCCGCCATGTCCATACAGCAGCAGAACATCGCGGTCGGCGACTGGACTCAATTGGAGAGAGTGCTCCAAAATTCCGGGCTATCGAAGCCGGAGATTCGCGAACTCTCGGAAGCTTTGAGTCAGGACAATAAAAAGATAGGTGCAAAGACTGACGGCTGGATCAACAAGTATGCGCCCAAGGTGATACCGGGCGGCGTGAAAGTCGCCGTGGCTGTCGGTCAGGCGTTGCTTACCGACTATCTGAAGAAGCATCTCGGGTTGCCCTAGGTCCGACTCGGTGATCTCGTCCAAGTGCTTCACCAGCACGGCAGCGGGTAGGGCCAGCCCGTGGATCGCATCGCCACCTTGTAATAGGATCGTTTCCCGTGGACCGTCGCTGCTGCCAGAAGCCTCACTCTGAAATTTTCCATTTGCCCTCTCCTCTGCAGCAATACTGTTGCTCCGAGGAGAGTCTCGCAGATTGTAAAGGGTCGTTATAAATTCTTCGGTACCCACGCAGAAAATACAGGGGGTTAAGGGAATCTGGCGGAGAGGGTGGGATTTCAAAGCCACGGATTGTCCTTGCCAAGCCGTGTTCGAAGGTGAGCTGCCAGGTTGGAGTGAGAGTTTGGCGCTGCTGCGCAGCGGATGGGGGGGTGACACGTCACCCCGGAACGGAAGCTGCACAGCAACCTGCGGTTGCTGTGCGTGAACGTGTTGAAAACAGAGCGGCTAAGAGAAAATCAGTTTGTGCCGGTTTCTGCCCGGCAACGGCAGGTTAACGGTGGTGAACTTGTTGATTCCTTTGGCCCGATAGCTCACTATAGAGAAACTCTACCGGGAAGCAGTGAGGTTAGTCTGGTGAAGTTCCTCCCCTGGTCATCGGTTGTTTCCTGCCTTGGCGGTGCTCTGTGGTGAAGCCGCCGCTCCGCACCAAAACTTTGGGCACGAAGGTAAGCGAGGAGGAGTTTGCGCAACTGGAGGCAGCCGCCAGCGAACGCGGCCTGACTCTGAGCGAGTGGTGCCGGGAAACCCTGCTGGCCAGCGTGAACAGCCAGGAGGAGAAATCCACCAATCTTTCCTCAGCCAGCGGCGGGACCGGCCAGCAGGCACTCATGGCTGAACTGGTGGCTCTCCGGGCGATCCTGCTCAATGTGCTCTTCAAGCTGGCGAACGGGGAGAAGCCGACGGCAGAGGAGATGCAACGGCTGATCGACCGGGCCGACTCAGACAAGCTGAAGAAGGCACGGGAACGGCTGGCGCGGGCGGCGGACGCGGAAGGGCAGCCGCAAGAAAAATCCTAAAATATTTTGATCGTTTTTCCGTTTTCCGGGTTCCTAACTAGATAGGGGACCAGTGCAAGCGGAGGTGTGTCCATGAGCAGGGTGTGGGGACGAGATGAAACCTATCGCTGGCCAAGCGACAAGCCGGTGTGGACGATCACGGCGCTGCTGCTCACAGTCGTGGCAGTGCTGGCGGCAGCAGGGTATGAGTACGCGCGGAAATGGACGTACTTTCAGCAAGCCTATCTTGGAACCTACATCGGCAGCGAAGTGCGGCTGTGGTCGAAGACCACGCCGTCTCTGGTGGCGTACCGGATCGAGGGCAAACAAAAGCGGCTGGCGGTGGACCGGGACCTGAGCGATCCGGCGGTGGTCGTTGGCAAGGACGCCCAGGGCAAGGCGAAGCTGGAATGGGAGCGCGGGACGTACAGCAACGCGGAGCTGCGTCAGTGGTTGGAGCGGGCGATCTATGGCGGGCAATCGCCGTGGCTGCTGTTGTGGGCGGCGACGTGGAAGTTTGGAGCGGGCGTGCTGGTCGTAGGTTTGGCGTTGGCGCTTCCGCGCGACCGCCAGCGGCGGCGGATGCGGAAGTACGGGCGCAGGACGAAAGGCCCGGAGCTGGCGACGGCGGCGCAGTTCAATCGCACTCAGCATTCGAACGGCATCGGCTTCATCACGAAAGAGCGGCGCACGCTGATCGAGTTTTTCTTACAGCACGAGGGCAAGATGGTACGCGTCCCGCGCGAGCGGGAAAGCTCGCACTTCCTGATGATCGGGGACACGGGCGCAGGCAAATCGAGCTTGATCCGGCAGATCCTCATGCAGGTGGAAGAGCGCGGGGAGACTGCCATCGTGTACGATCCGGCGCTCGAATACACGCCGCAATTCTACGAGCCGGGGCGCGGCGATGTGATCCTGAATCCGTTGGACGAGCGAATGCCGTATTGGTCGCCGTGCGACGAAGTGCGGCACGAGGCCGAAGCCGAGGGTCTGGCGGCGGCGCTGTTCAAGGACGATCCGCGCAGCAATCCCTTTTTCGTAATGGTGCCGCGCCAAATCTTCGCGCACTTGCTGATCGAGCAACCGAAGCGGACGCCGCAAGAGCTGCTGGCGATCTTGCGCGATGAGCGCGAGCTGTCGAAACGGCTCAAGGACACCGAGCACGCAGCGGCCATTTATCCCGACGCGGGACCCCAGCGCGGCGGCATGATCGCAACGCTTAACAGCGTGTCGAATGCGCTGAAGCTGTTGCCGCGCCAGGGAGAAGCGAAGGCCAGTTGGACGGCAGCCGAGTGGTCGCGGCAGCGGCAAGGATGGCTCTTCGTCACCAGCCCGCCCGAGTTCCGCGAGCGACTACGGCCCCTGATCAGCATGTGGCTGGACATGCTGGTGCTGCGCTTGATGAACCAGGGCAGGCCGGGAGTGCGCCCGGTGTGGTTCATTCTGGACGAACTGCAAAGTTTGCACGCGCTCCCGCAGTTGCACACGGCGATCACCGAGAGCCGGAAAGTCAAAAATCCCGTGGTGCTGGGCTTTCAAGGGCGCAGCCAGCTTGAGGAACTGTACGGACGCAAGGCGGAAGCGATGCTCTCGCAGCCCGCGACGAAAATCTTTTTACGGACGGATGAGGCCAACTCCGCGAAATGGATCAGCCAGACCATCGGCGAGGTGGAGATCGAGCGATTACGCGAGAGCCGCACGGAAGGCCACTTTCCGCACAACCGCCGCAACTCGCGCAACTATCAACTGGACCGCCAGACCGAGCCGCTGGTGATGCCGTCGGAAATCGCGGGCCTGCCCGATCTGCACGGTTATCTGAAAAGCGGCAATCTGCTGGTGCCCTTGAGCTTCCCCTACATCGAACTGCCGCAGAAACAGCCCAGCTTCATTGCGCGCGAAAACACGGCGCGCGTGATCGAAATCGGGAAACGGCCGTCACTGGAGAGCAGGCCGCGCGAGCCGGAGAAATCAAAACGCATCGCCGCTGGACAAGAGCCGTACTTTGAGTAGGAGTTCCGAATGAGCGAACGAAAACAACGCGAGGAGCGGCTGCGCAATCGTCAGGGAGGGGGTTGGGGCACGGCCTCCACGATGTACTTTCATGCCGTCGAGCTAGTGTTCCGCGAATCAGCCGAGGCTGTTGCGGACGATCCCACAAAAACATCGCGCTGGGTCTATGCCGGTCTGCCGGTCCTCATGGCGGGTGTAGAGGCGTTTCTGATCGAGCACCAGCACTTACTGAAAGACAGCTCCAGCATCCAGATACTCGCAGGCGTCGATCCTGTACGAGACGTGCTGAAGCTGTATCCAATATCGGATGAACTACGGCAAGACCTGGAGGCACTGATCGAAATCCGCAATCAGATCGTGCATCCCTCTTCAGTGCCCTTCGAAAAACCGGAGTGGCCGGAATCTTTGCAAAGGTTGCGCGACCGAAAAGTGCTGGACGGAAATACGCCGCAGAGTGGGATGCATGCGCTGGCACTGTTAGCTTCGCATCGGGTGTTCGAGTGGGCCGTAGAGCGATGTGCTGAAGCACTCGACGTAGTAGCGGCCTCCGATCCGGAACGATCCTGGCTGTTTCATGGGCAAGCACAAAATCTCTGGCGCGTGCTGGAGAAACCAACACCACAGGGAGCAGAAATATGCTGACCATCTCCAAGCCGCTGAGCGCAGGCCAGGCGCAGGTGTATCACAAAGAAGAGTTCGCCAACGCGCAGGGGAATTACTACTCCCAGGGCGAGACGATACGCGGCGAGTGGCACGGCAAACTCGCCGACGAGTGGGGCCTGCGCGGTGAAGTGCAAGAGGAGCACTTCGCGCGCCTCGCCAACGGCCAGCATCCGATGACGGGCGAGCAACTGGTGCGCTACCAGGCCGCGCGCGAATACGTGAACGAGCGCGGCGAAACCGTGAGCACGATGGAGCACCGCGCAGGCTGGGATGCCACGTTCTCAGCACCGAAGAGCGTGAGTTTAACCGCGCTCGTTGGTGGAGACGCCGAAGTACGGCAGGCGCATCGAGAGAGCGTGAAGGTTGCGCTTGATGAACTCGAAAAGTATGTGCAGGCGCGGATCGGCGGCAACCATCCGGCAGAGACCACGGGCAAATGGGTTTCGGCCAGTTTCGAGCATGACAGCGCGCGGCCCGTGGACGGCTACGCGGCGCCGCAACTGCATACACATGTCGTGTTCTTCAATCTCACAGAAACAGAAAACGGTGGGACGCGCGCCCTGCAACCGCACGAGCTTTATCGCTCGCAGCAGTACGCGACGGCGATCTATCGCTCGGAGCTGGCGCTACGCTTGAAGGAGCACGGTTACGAGATCGAGACGGGCAAGAGCGGGCAGCCGGAGATCACGGGCTACACGCGCGAATACTTGGAGGCATCGAGTCCGCGCCGTCAGCAAATCCAAGAGCATCTCGCCGAGCAGGGCGTGAGAGGCGCAGGCGCGGCACAGATCGCCGCGCACCAAACACGCGACGAAAAGCTGCCTGCGATCACGCACGAAGAAATGCAACAGCGGCACCGGGAAATGGCCGCACAGTTCGGCCAGCAACCGGAGCACGTAGTGCGTGAGGCACAGGCCCACCAGGTGGAACAACAAAACCCGGAGCAGAAGCAGCAGCACATCGAATCGTCGCTGACCTACGCGCGGGAGAAAAATCTGGAGCGCCACGCGGTGACCGACGAACGCGAACTCATGCGCGATGCGTTGAAGCGTTCGATGGGCGACGCCAGTTTCGCCGAAGTGCACAACCAGTTCGAGAATCGTATCCAATCGCGTGATTTGGTTGAGGTGGAAAGCAGATCGCCGAGCCGCGCGTTCACGACGGAAGAAATGATCGGCTACGAGCGGAGCAACATCGCTGCGATGCGAGCGGGCCAGAACCAGCATGAACCGCTGGTGAGTTCGGAAACATGGCGTGAGGTCCAAGAGAAATACGCGCATCTCAGCACGAGCCAACGCGCGGCGGTTGAGCAGATCGTATCGACCCAGGACAAGATCGTGGGGCTAGAGGGTGTGGCAGGCGCGGGCAAAACTACTTCGCTAGCTGCTGTCCACGAGGCCGCCGAACAGGAAGGCTACGAAGTTCGTGGGCTTGCGCCTACGTCCCGCGCAGCACATAAGCTGGCAGAATCGGGCATCGAGTCGGAGACTCTGCAGCGGCATCTTCGCCGCGAGGAGCAGTCCGATCAGGGACAGAAGCGGCTTTATGTGCTCGACGAATCGAGCTTGGCAAGCACAAAACAGATGAACGAGTTCTTGCATCGTTTGCACGGCGAGGACCGCGTGCTGCTCGTGGGCGACAAGCGCCAGCATGAAGCCGTCGAAGCGGGCAGACCGTACCATCAGCTACAACAGGCAGGGATGCAAACCGCGCGTCTGGATGAAATCGTGCGGCAGAGAGACCCGGCACTCAAGGAAGCCGTGGAACAGCTTGCCCGCGGTGACGTGTTCGGAGCGATTGACAATCTCGACCAACAGGGCCGCGTGCATGAGATCGTCGGACGCGAGGACCGATTCAGCGAAATCGCGCGCGAGTACGCGCGACAGCCGCAAGGCACACTCGTGATCTCGCCGGACAACGAATCACGCCGCGAGCTGAATGGGCTGATCCATCGCGAGATGCAGCAATGCGGCGACGTGAGCCAAGACGAGCACAAGCTGCGCGTGCTCGACTCTCGTCAGGACATGACGGGAGCCGATCGGCAATGGGCCGCGCAGTACGGGGAAGGCGACGTGGTTCGCTATACGCGCGGCAGCAAAGTGCTGGGCATCGAGCCAGGCGAGTACGCGCGTGTGCAGCAGGTAGATTCGAGAGAGAACCGCGTCACCATCGAGCGTGAGAACGGCGAGTGTCAGACCTACGATCCGCGCCGACTGGCAGGTGTGGCGGTGTATCACGACACCGAGCGCGCGTTCTCCGAAGGCGACCGCGTGCAGTTTACAGCCCCATCAAGGGACTTGCACGTTGCGAATCGCGAGCTGGGCACTATCGAGAAAATCAACGGCGCTGGCGACGTGCAACTCCGCATGGACTCAGGCCGTGACGTGGCCTTCAATATCCGCGAGCATCCGCATCTCGATCACGGGTACGCAGTGACCAGCCACAGTAGCCAGGGCCAGACCGCCGAGCGCGTGCTGATCCATGTGGACACGGAGCTAGGCGAGCAACTGGTGAATAGCCGCATGGCTTACGTGTCCGTCTCGCGCGGGCAATATGACGCCCAAATCTATACCAACGACAAAAGCGAACTGGCACGCGATCTCAGCCGCGACGTGTCGCAGCGCACGGCCATTCCGGGCCAGGAGCAGGAGCCAGCGGCGCAGAAGATCGAACCGGTCGCCGCGCAGCAGACAGCCAAAGTGCAAGAGCACGATCAGTCCCATAGTATCGGCCACGAGATTGCGATGTGAATGTCCTTAGCTCAGAATCGGCTTCATGTACTCGCGAATCATCTCCAAGTCTCCGGTACGCATGTCAGCAAAATCAGCTCCAACGATGAACATCTCGCAGGTGAAGCGGAGGGAGAAGTTCGTCTTGTCCTTGAAGGCGACGCCGAAGAAGAGCGTTCCATCGTCGATGGAATGGCTAATGTAGTCTACGACCTTTCCGTGGACCTCGGGATAGCGCTGGCGAAGCTTTTCCCGGCGTTTCCGGATGCGTTTATCGATCTTCCTGCTTTCCTTGTCGGTAATCGGGGTAATGGGCGTGCTCCCGACCCACACGACTTTCGGCTTCTTAGGCTCGCGCTTTTTAGTCATGGCTCTTCCCCCGGACTGCACTCTTGGCGTTCACCGTGGGCTTCGGGCGCTTGCTGGGGCGCTGTTTCTTCTGCTCTTGTTCCTCCTCGATGCGTTTTTCTTCGTCGGCCACTGCTTCGTAAGGGACAATGCCGATCCGTGGCGGCAATCCCTGCTTTTTGCGTTCTTCCTCGCGGTGCAGAACGTTGATATACACATCGTCGGGGTCTTCCCGTTGCTTCTCGTAGGCGCGGCGCTGCTTCCAGAAGCGGCCCGCGTCGTCCAGTTCGTATTCGGCCTGTTCTTCGAGGAAATCAGCGTTCACGTCGGCGCGAACTTCTTCGATTCCGGCTTGCGCACACTGCAATGCGCTCTTGCGAGCAAATGGGAGCTTCTCCATGCCGCGCAAGAGGGCGACGAGCTGATCGACGCCCTGGTTCCACAGGAACAGGGTTTCGTAGATACGCAGTTTCGTGGAACGTGCGGAGGGTTGCGTGGGAACGGGGGACGCCTCCTTCGTAGGCGACTGTGGTTAGGGGCGTTTCGGTGTTACTAGCACCGCATCGCCCCGTTGTTGACTGTCAGCTCATCGCGTGCGCGACTCGCAGACCATAGTTTGTTGAGGTATACAAGGTATCACAGATACATAATGTAGGGCAATATCAGAAGTATCTTGTATATTGAGCGCCATGGCCTCAAAGAAGCCGACTCAGATGGTCCACTTGCGCGTTGACCAGGAAATTCTTGAACAACTAGATGACTTCCGATTTCAGCACCGCTTTGAGACCAGGAGCGACACCATACGCTGGTTGTTGTCGTGGGCTCTGAGCCGGAAACCCGACCCAAAGAAGCAAGACAAGTGAATGGCGAACTTATTGCTTAATCGTTTGCGTACCAGCCGTGATGGTTGGGGATTGTCCGAAGCCAGTCCAGGTAGTGTCCTAATTAGTGGGTTGCTGGGTCAATCTTTGGCAATCAATCGGCAGTCGCGGTGCGGATTGGTACGTGGTTGGCCAGTGGCGAGTTCACATTTCTCTCCCGGTTTGGCTCCGCAGGTCGGACAGTGGTTGGCTAGCACCTGTTTCGCGCTGAGTTCCTTTTTCATGGCGAAAAAGATAATGCCTCAACACCGATGCACAAGAATGGTCAATTTTGAACAGGTGGTCGGAATAGTGCGTTGTTTAGGTTTTTCGGAGGGTTCGGGCCAGACGCTTCGCCAAGTCCTCGACGTAGCATGCTTCATGAACGGCCTTCCCTTGCTCATCTGTCTTGCTGCTTTCAAGCTCTACGGATTTATGACAGAGGGAGCAAACCACAAACGGCGGGGTAGGGTTTGTCATGGCCACTTCGACGGACTGGCGAGCATAACAGGTCGCTACAGGATTGCAAATCCTAAGAGTGCGTCGTTGGCTTGCTGGGCGTTCCGCGACTTGGCGCGCCCCTCCACCCAGTCATCAACGCAGTGTTAGTACACTACCAACTATGAGAAGCATGGGCTCAAAACCGCCGAGCACCGAACTGCTACGCCACAATTTAGGGGATGAGGCTGAGGAATGGACAAATCTCGCGTCTATGCCGAACGCTGTCCACAGGTTTGTCTTTGTTCCTCGCGGAAGAGGTTTAAGTTTCTACGTGACGTTCGTTTTGGACGAATCCGGCGAACGCGCGTACGCGATGTGGGAGCAGTCGCGAAATTCGCTGAAATTTGCACAGTTTGCCTGCACAGTTCCTACACAGCAAAAATTTGCCAGATTATCTGCAATTAAAACAATCAGATATGAAAGTTTTATCACCCGTTCAGGATGACAGGGGTCACGAAGTTTAGGAGGAAGTATGTTTCACGTGTGCCGCCCGACGGGGCGGCTTTTTTATTGGGCGCTGGCGGTGGTGGTGGTGACGGCATCGAGCGCGCGGGTTTCGGCGCGTGAAGAAGCTTCCGTGGGAAAGCCGGCGAGTTCCCCGACGGCGAAGCCGCGTGCGGCGGAAGTCTTACCGCGCGCGGCT
>Ga0185299_10005944_pt1 | contig 13315 bp, 6 predicted proteins | sample PaiPotPPA55metaG_FD_128002 | JGI IMG/M metagenome (GOLD analysis project Ga0185299, IMG submission 128002) | Iron sulfur acid spring bacterial and archeal communities from Banff, Canada, to study Microbial Dark Matter (Phase II) - Paint Pots PPA... ...
GACGCCGATGCAAACGATCCTCGACGCAATGCCGATGACGAAGGAGAAAATGATCGCCGCCTAGTCGGAGCCAAAACCCGACCGCTCAATCAGGCACTGTCTGTCAGATCGAGTCTCGGCTAATACAGCTAAGGTGCTTGCGGAGCTAGATTCGCAAAACGCGTGCAGCCGCGCGCATCTCGGCATCCTCGACCTGAATCGTGACGTGATCGATCTTGAACGTTTCCTTGAGGACGGTCTGTGCACTTTTGAGAACCCTCGCGGCATCTTTCATGTCGGCGACGACAACGTGGGCACTGAGCGAATTCATCCCGGACGTGATCGTCCACGCATGCAAATCGTAAATTGCGGTAACGCCTGATATTCCCAACAAGGCCTTCTCGAGTAACGTCAGATTGATCTCGGCTGGGACCCCCTCCATCAAAATATGGACGGCGTAATTGAGCAGTCGCCACGTGCGTGGAACCCCTCGCGCCTCAACAGGACGTAAAGAGCCGGCAACACCAGCAACGTAAGAATGGTCGATGAAATGATGCCGCCGATGACGACCGTTGCCAGCGGCCTCTGAACTTCTGCACCGGTGCCTGTTGCAATCGCCATCGGAACAAAGCCCAGTGACGCACAAACATCGAACGACGAAGCGAGCCTGCTTACCGCCGGTTGTCCGCTGGACCAAGCCGAGCCGTACGGCGATTGCCTGACCTACGGCCCGGGCCATTACGAAACGTGGGCGCAATGGCGCCGCGACAGGACTGTGGATCCCGCCTTGCGCGCCATCGTGCGATCCTACGAATACGAAGACTGGCCGCGCGGCCGCATTGTCTTCGACCGGTTGCGCGATCTGTTTATCCTGTACGCCGACCGCAAGCTCCTGACCCCGGCAATGATCGCGCGCATCGCAACCCAATTTCATTTGCCGGCGGAGCGCACCGAGGTCCAAAGCGACATTCACTATCAGAGCAAGGAGACATCGAACGGGCTAGGGACATGATCCATGCAGCCCTCAAAGAGAGTTGAGAGCACCGTGCTCATCGAGACCAACCATGTAGAACGAGTTCGTGTGAAACGGCCCCTTCATTCCGGACGATCGTCAAGCGCCCGTGCTGAACGGCTTTACCAAGAAGGCGCCGCTATTAGTCGCTGACCTCTATTGAATTAAGATCGCACCACATTTTCAGTGCTCTTTCCTCGGCTTTCGCCTCGAAATCGTACCACTGATCGAGCACGCCCCTTCGATCCAACAGATTCTTGAATCTGGCGTAGGCGCCCCGTCCACTGAAAAATTGTAGAATGTCGTCGAAGTCGTCGGGCAGGAATTGGCGGGCGAAGTCCAACGCGAGCCGCCTCCCGAGATCGAGCTCCCTCTTGTCAGGTATTTGGAGGAATTTCTCGGTGTCGTCGATGTCCTCCGGCAATATGTCCAAGTCGTCGCAGAGCTCGGAATGACAATAGAGCTTGCCCGACTGGTTGCACAGAAAGGCCTGATGCTCGCCCCCGCTGGCGGCGCAGACGAATTCGAAGGCTTCCCGTATGTCCTTCAAGCTGACGGGCATGGTGATCCTCGCCGAAGAGGGATAGTCCGACATAACGTCCTTTATGTTACACTATATTTCTCCGCCGGGTCTTCGGCATCACTCCTTTTATAGAGGTGTGCATCTCGAACGCTGGTCGCCTAGTTGGCACCGGCGCGGCCGCTCGCGCGATCGGAACTTGATAGGATGTCCGGTACGGCCTTCCGCCCCAGCAATAACCATGTCAGGATGCAGAGAGCGCCGCCGACACTGGGGTCAACGCCTTCGTTGTTCCCTGAGACATAGATGGGCATCCTAGGCAGAAAGGCAGTTCCGAGGTGAATCCAGAGTCCAGGAAAACCGTAGCGGCCGCTTTTCGATCGAGAATATTGACCCGCAAAACCACGCCCGGGGACTACCGGGTTTATCGAGCAGGGCTTGAGTGGGATCTAACCGATCCTATCGTCATCGAGAATGCTGATGACCTCAAATCCACGCAACGGTGGCGCGACCGCCTAACGCCCTACCATCACCAGGTCACCAACCTCATCACCTTCTGCCGCCGCCTTCCGGTGACGCTTCTCGCCGACGATGTCGGCCTCGGTAAAACGATTAGCGCTGGCTTAATTGTCAGCGAGCTCATTTCTCGCTCGCGCCTCTCGAAAATCCTGATTGTGTGCCCCAAGCTCCTTGGACCGCAATGGAAGGAGGAGCTGGAGTCGAAGTTCGACATACCGGCGGAGATCGCAGTTGGGAGGGCGCTGATAGAGGCGGACACCGACGAAACTGGCGCCGTAATCACCACCTACAATTCCGCGAGACTGTATCTCGATGCGATACCCGAGGATCGCTTCCAGATGCTTATCCTCGACGAGGCCCACAAGCTCCGCAACCTCTATGGCGTAGAGAAGACACCGCAGGTAGCAAAACAGTTCCGCAAGGCTCTGGAGGACCGCCGGTTTCGGTTCGTATTGATGCTGACCGCGACGCCGATTCAGAATCGGCTGTGGGATCTTTATTCGCTGGTGGATTTGCTTACCGTCGCTCGCGGTCACGAAAACCCTTTCGGCAGCGAGGGAACGTTTGCTCGCCGCTTCATCGCCGATAAAAGGCAACAGGCACGCCAACTTAAGCCCGAGGCGCGCGAAGACTTCCGCTCGATTGTATATGGCTACATGTCACGCGTCCGTCGCGGTGATGCCAAGCTCTATTTTCCGGACCGCGTGGTGCGGATGCACCAGGTTGATCCAACCGAATCCGAGCTTGAGCTGATTCGGACGATTGCAAAACCGATTCAGAGGCTGAATCGGTTGGTGCAGATTGCCATCCTGCAGGCACTTACCAGTAGCCCCGACGCGCTCGTGGCGCAGCTTGCCAACATGGCACGCAACGGCACCGTGCCAGCGGATCTTGCCGCTGCGGTGAAAACGATAGCAACCAGAATGCCACCCAGCGCCAAGCTCCACGGCCTTGGGCTTTTGATCGAGCAACTTAAAAGGGAGAACCCAGAGCGTTGGCGGCTTGTGGTGTTCACCGGGCGGCGCGAGACCCAGACAACCATTCAGATCTTTCTTGAAGACCACGGGTTGAAGGTCGGAATCATCAACGGCGATTCCGGCGTGCGCAATCAAGAGACGATCGGTCGCTTCCGCCAGAATCCCCCAGGATTCCGGGTTATCGTGTCGACCGAGGCCGGGTCCGAAGGCGTCAACCTTCAGGTCGCCAACGTGCTGGTAAATTACGACCTGCCCTGGAATCCGATGATCGTCGAGCAGCGGATCGGGCGCATTCAGCGCCTGGCTTCAGACCATGCCCATGTCAGCATCTTCAACATCATGCTGCGTGGGACCTTCGAGGAATACATCGTCGGTAGGCTGATGGAGAAGCTACAGATGGCCGCGCACGCCATCGGTGACATCGAAGCGCTTCTGCAGAGTTCGGACATTGGCGACGGCGATGAGGATGGAGCGGCAAGCTTCGAGAACCAAATCCTCGAGTTGGTCCTTGCTGCTCTCGCCGGCAAAAACGTCGAAGAGGAGTCCTGGCTCGCTGAGAAGAGCATTGAGGACGCGAAGGCGGAGCTTGAGCGAGAGGAAGCGACCATCAATGCGATGCTCGGCAGCATGGGCGGCGCTGAATATGTCGGACCGCGGGCCCCGACACTACCAGGCGCCGTTCGATCGATGGAACCGCGCGACTTTACTCTCGCCGCCTTCCGGACGCTTGGCATCCGACTAACCCCGAAAGCCTCTGGTCTCTATCTAGCGGAGGAAAATGGTGGTCGCGAATATGTCAGCTTCGGAGAACGCGCCACCACAGACGTCAGGAGCACGCTTTACGCGCCCGGCTCCGCCGCGTTCCGTCGGCTCGTCGGCCGCGTCATCGCCACCGGTATCCATGAGGTCGACGATCTCGACCGAAATCCGGCCAAAGGGAGTGAGGAGCTCGCGCGGGAATGGGTCGATGAATTTGGAGCGAAGCCGAAAACCATCGAACTCGTCGAGGGCCGGCGTGCGTTCGGCGGCACCGCTCTCCTACGCGTGCGGGCGACGGTTGCACATGACAGTTACGAGCGCCTTGTGGAGGTCCCCTGCGCGCATGGGGAACATTGGGGTACAAACGAGCGGTCCGCGCTGGCACCCTTAGCCAAGACCATTGAAAACCCAGTCGAGCTCGGTCTTGATGTCGAAAGGCTGACTGGTGCGGCGAGACAGGACGAGGCCATATCGGAATTCTCGCGCTTCTACCTAGAGCGTCGCGAACAAGAAATTCGGGCTGCGGGCGATGACGAACGCAAACGCAGGAAGTTACAGGACGAGTTCACCCCGCGTCTCGAGATAGAGTTGGTTGGCATCGAAGGAAAGATATACCGCGAAATCAAAGTCCGGGTGCGTTACGCCTTCGATTCCGAGGCCGCTTACGAGAGCCTTCTTACCGCTACGCCTCATAACGGAAAAATAGTCGACGCGCCGGAGATACGCCTCTGCTCGAAATCAAATAGGACGGTCCCAAGCTCCTGCCTCGCAAAATGTGAGATATCCGGTCGCGAGGTTCTCCGGCACATGCTGGTCTCGTCCGATATCACGGGGCGTTTAGCACTGCCGGAATCCAGCGTGAGGTGCAGCCTGAGCGGCAAGCGCGCCCTGAAAGATGAGGTCGAGGTTTCTTCGCTGAGTGGCAAGCTGGTCAGCAGCGCGCTTCTCAAGACCTCGGCTCTCAGTGGCAAGCGGGCCGAGCCTGAGCATTTCGCGCTGTGCGCCTTCACCAAGACCGAGGTGCTCAGTACCGAACTCGCGGTGAGCGAAATCTCAGGCCAACGCTACCGGGTCGACAAGGAGATGCGGTCCGCCGTTTCCGGCAAGGCGGGTCACAGACAGGAATTCATTTTCTGCTTCGAAACCCGCCAGCCCATCGCACCGACGGAAGCGGAGCAATGTGAGTCGACCGGAAAACAGGTGCGGCCAGGGATTCTCGTGAGTTGCGAGGTAACCGGCAAGCGGGTCCTGCCATCCGAGCTGGAACGTTGTGCAGCAACCGGCAAACGTGCCCTGAAGCGGCTCTTGGTGACGAGCAGTCTGTCGCAGGTACGTATTCTTGAAGATGCGGCGATCCGGTCATTGGCAGAAAAATTTTGTGCTCCAGCCGAAGCGCGAACCTGTGTCTGGAGCGGCCGCAAATCTCATCCCGATGATCTTCGCGCCTGCACCCTCACGGGGCTTCCGCTACACGTCGAGTTCGTTACCACTGACGGCTCGCCTCGCCTCCAGCCACTGGTCGAAATGCTGGATGGTGTCAGGCGTACCGCAGATGAGACTCAGCTATGGGATAATGTCGCCTCACGGATTGTGCGCGCGCTGAAAGGCGGCAAATGTCATGTGCAGGCGGCAATGCTCTCTCCGGCCAAGCGGCATCTGGCGACCTGCTCCGAAGTCAGAACCTTCTTGGGATTCCGCGTACACCACGTGGGAGCAGTTTACGACCTCACCGAGAGTGCCGTTATTGGACGTCTCGCCGCGGGGAAACGTGTCGCAAACAGTTGGATCGAGCAGCGCCGTTGAGCCACTATCTCACGCTATCAATAGTCCGGAATCCCAGGGGCAAGTCACCGCTTCTGACCACGCCGATTCTCTGGTACCAAATGGGAAACAATCTTCAACCTGCGGCGGCGCTATGCTGACGCTCCTGCGGCTGCCCGTTTAACCGGTCTCGGAGCTGGGGAATGGATCTCCGCTGACGCTCCGGCCCATACGCCCATGTTGGCGCGGTCTGACGCTTCGCTCAAGGGCTCTCGTGTACGGAACCACGGAGCGTTTCCGCCTTCGGCTTCAATCTTTTACGCAATCACCGTCCGCCACGCGTTCAACTCGGCCACTGGTTACGAACACCAGCAGACCGGTCTTCCCGCCTGTTGCGGCAAGATAGTCGCGCACCTGCTCCAGATACAGGTCTACCACTTCCGCGGTCGGTTCGACGTCGCTCTTCCAATCGATGACTACGTCGACGTTCTTGCCACCGTCAAGCGCCACAGCATCCGCGACGCCGCCAACGTAGATCGTGCCCTGCCCCGCCGGCTCCGCGGAGAACACGGTCATTTCCGGTAGCAAGCGGTGCCTTAGCGCTGCCACCTCTGGGATGCCAAGCGCACGTCTCACAGACGCCGCGAGCTCAGGCGCATGCGGGCCGTCTTCGGCGCGCTTCGCTTCAGCAACACCACGTTCGGAAAGCAGTGTTCTTGCACGGCTCTCTAAAGTCTCGGCATCTTCTCCAGTCTCGCCCGTTAGTACCTCCTCCAGCAGCTTGTGAACCACAAGCCCGCGCTCTCGGCCGCCCTTGACCGCACTGCGCTCGTCGTCACGCTGTGTCTCCGCGGGGATACTTTCGCTCAACGCGCCTTCTCCGACAAACACGCCCTCGTCCGACAGCCCCGGCTCTTCGCCGGCTGGCCCATAGTGACGGCTTGGACTCTGCCAAACAATCGAGCGGCGGGTTGCCGCGATCACCGCAGCTTCCGCCTCCCAGGTCGCCTGATCCTGGCCGTTGGCCATCTCTTCCGCTGCAGCTGTTGCCGGCCCGGCAAGTGCCGCAGCATCGAAAGTGGGGATTTGGGTAAGATCAGCATTCAAGAGGCTGAACCAGTCGTTTTGAACACGCTCACTCTGCCGCGGCAACAGTAGCAAGTCACATGCGCGCGTGAGTGCAACATACCAAAGCCGAACGCGCTCCCTTTGCAGCTGACCTTTCTCATCGGCTTTGACAACATCATAGTCCGGCCCGGCGGAACCCATGAGCTTAAAGTGAACCGTGTTATCCGACCGCCGATGCAAAAAATCCATCGTCTCATCGAGCTCGGTCGGCGAATTGATCGGGATCACGATCGGCCATTCGAGTCCCTTGGCCGAATGCATCGTCGAGATCGACACGGCTTCCGCATCGGCGTCGGGACGGCCCTCAATGTGCTTCTGCGTATCGTCCCAATTGGCGCGGAGGGCATCCGCAAAAGCGACAAGGCCGCGGGTCTCATAGGCGCGGGCCATCTCCAGAACCATCTCGACGTTTGCTAGCGCGCGCTCCGCACTCTGGCGGTAGCGGGCCCGCAAGATCGGCCGAACGTTTAGCTCCTCGATCGCCTCGGCAATCAAGTGATAGGGCGTTGTCTGGCGCGCCTTTCGCGCGAGATTTTGCAGCACTTCAAGGGCGCACTTCAGGATCGGATTGGTGATAACCTGGCAATCCGTCCAAAGGTGAAGACGCGGAGTTTGGTTTTCTCCAACAGGGGGCAGCCCGATGATGGCATCGGCGATTTCCTCTTCCGTTAGTCCAACTAGCGGACCGCGAAGCAAGGCCCCGAGCGCCAGCGTATCGCGTCGATCGGCAATTGCGCGCGCGACCGCTATCATGTCCTGGACTTCTTGGCGTGCGTAGAAGCTCTTTCCAGCCTGTGAGGCTATCGATATTTCGCGATGTTCCAACGCGCGCTCGTAAATCCACAGATTCGTGCCCGTGGGAGCGAGAAGCGCAATGTCACCGGCCTGGCAAGGCCGCCTGGCCTTCGATCGCTTGTCCCAGACATGATACGTACCGATCAAGCCGCTAATAAGGTCAGCGATGATACGTGCTTCCTCGCGCCGCACGCGATCAACCACAATCTTGCCCTTGTCGTTCTTGTGGTCATCCCCGATCGTCACGTCGAAACAAGCAACTGCTGGCCGTTCATCCCGCGGCAGCCTCGTCGGCTGCAACGCCGTGAAGCCAGGCTGCCCGTTTTGCGGGCAAAGCAGTCCTCGAAACTGATCGTTTGCGAAGTCGATGATCCCCTTCAGCGATCGGAAGTTGGCGACAATTTCAAGCACAGCGTCGGGGTCTTGTGCAAGAATTGCGCGCTTGGCTTCGAGGTAGGTGTCGACGTCGGCGCCACGAAAACGATAGATCGCCTGCTTCGGATCACCGACGACAAACAGACTACCAGCCCGCAGCTTGCGCACTGTCCACGGTGCCCCTTGGTCGCCCTCCCCGCAAAGGTGCCACAGAATTTCTGCCTGTAGCGGATCGGTGTCCTGGAATTCATCGACGAGAATGCGCGGATAACGCTGCGCTAGGGCCTGTCGCACATGCTCATTGCCGGCCAGCAGATCGCGCGCGTGATAAAGCAGGTCGTCGAAGTCCAGAAGCGCTGCCTGCCGCTTATAGTCGGCGTACAATTTTGCGAGGGGTTCAAATTCGGCGACGAACTGCGCAAAGGCACATGCCGCAACCGAGGCTACGAAGGCTGTGTAGGCCTCGCTGCATCGATCGTAATGCGCTTGCGCCGCATTGGAGAGCTGCTCTCCGCGTGTTTGGCCGAGGCCCTTAGCAGCTGCTGCATTCTTCCATGTCGTTTTCTTCTTCCAAGCGACGAAACGATCTACTGTACCGTGCTTGCAATCGGGGGGAATGTGGAGGAGGAGTTTCGCCACACTCCGTCCGGTTAGCGGACCTTTCCTCGCTTCATCGACGAGGCCCTTGAATTGCTGAAGGTCGTCGATGACGTTCGCGGTGTCCTCTTCCTCGACGCCACACTGTGTGTACCATCCGGCGAATGCTTCGATTTCGCGTGAGAGTTTAACGAGGATGCCAGGGTCAATTGCCGCAGCCGGCGCCGTGGCCGTTCGAGTCTTCCTAAGAAACGCTGCAGTCTCTTGAATACGCTTTATGACGCGGTCGGGCTCGTCCACCAGAAGTTCTGCGAAGAAGTCCTGCTCGCCGAGTGCTGGCAATGGAGGTAGCCGGCCGAGGCCCTCTGCACCCCGATCGCGACCGAAGCGGGCTGACAACCATGCTTGTACTAAGTCTTGATAGGCAAGGTCGGCCGCCTCCGGGTCGATGATCGACGCCCCCGGGTCGATACCCGCCTCGACAGGATAGGGTTTGACGAGCTGCTGACAGAACCCGTGAATCGTCGTGCAGGTCAGCTCATCAAGCGTTTCGTTGGCCGCGGCTATCGTTGCGGACTGCTCGGCAGAAAGCCCATCGGGCAGTGCGACCCGCAATTCATCCGGAATGTCCGCCCGCGCCAGGCGGTTAACGAATCCCTCGATGCGCTCGCGCAGCTCCGATGCGGCGGCCTCGGTGAAGGTAATCGCAACGATCTCACGGGTGGGGAGGCCCGCTGCAAGAAGAAGCGCCCCGCGCCCCGCCATAAGCGCCGTCTTACCACTCCCGGCACCAGCCTCCACGAGGAGCGTCGTGCCGTGATCGAGTAGTGCGCGACGTCGCGCGGAAAGATCGGGCAGAACACTAGCCTTAGACATCACTCCATCTCCCACAAAGGCGAGAGATCGGCGAGACGTTCAGCGATAAGGCTGCTCTTGAGCTCGAAGTAGCTTTCCTTCGCGCCGCCGGGCAGCGCAAAGGCGAGATCATTGTAATCATCCTGCGCGCCCGCCCCGGGCAGCACATTCCCCGCCTTCGCGTAACGCTGTACGGCAGTTACAAAGCCCGCCAGACTTGCAAGCACTGTTGCGGAATTTGCGAGCGCGTATAGGCCGTCCTCTTCCGCCCTTGGAAATAGAAGCCGCGTCTGAACGTCTTTTACGGCTGGAACGAGCGAGCGAACCGCATAGGCGTAGAGACAGCGCTGCAGTTCGGCTCCGCCCTTGAGGACCGGTCGCTTTTTGCCAGGCGGCTTCCCCGACTTGTAGTCGGTTACACGCGCAATTGTCCCGGCACCATCAAGGTCGAATCGATCGATCGATCCGCCGATCACAACCGTCGTTTCAGGAATCACCACTGGGGTCGTCGGGTCCCACGGCAACAAGGCACGGCGCTCGTCGGTTAAATTCTCCACACTCGTATCGCCGCCAAACGGTATTTCGGCCCAGCTTCGCTGCCCCGCCAGTGATTGCTCCCGGTATCCCAAGGCGGCAACTGCAAGCGTGCGAATGTCGTGCAGCTTGCGTTCCCATATCACGGGTGGTGGTACTGGGCGCGTGCGTTCCCATTCCCGCGCGACAGCATCGAGGGCCCTGCCAACAGCGTCCGCAATCGAAGCGTCGTCAGCGGTGCCAAACCCTCCCGGCTTCGCTAACTCAAGTCCCGATACAGCGCGTTCCAGCGTCTCATGGAGAATACCTCCAGTAGCCAACGGATCAAGCTGCAGCGGCTCTTCTGTCTCATCGGGCTCCTGCCATCGAAACCCGTAGGTCCACAGATACCCGAGCGGGTCGCGCAATAGCTTTGTCAGTGACGTAGCGGACTGCCGTCGATTGAGTGAGGCAACGATGAGAGGGTGATTGGCTTTCATCAGGCCGTCATGGGCCGTCAGTCGCTCGGTGTGCCAATCGATCCAACAGGAGCGCGCGGAGCGAGCCACCGGCAGGCCCCCGAATTCCGCGGGTCGCGCGAACAAACGATCAGTCCAGCCGGCCGCGTGTTCCGGGATGCGGGCGCGTTGGCGGTATATCTCCCCCGGCGCCCTCGGATACAGGGGTGAAACGCCGTTGATGCGCCCTTGCGTGTCGCGTCGCGCCCGCGAGCAGACGACTTGTCGGGCTGTTGTCTTGAGGATCGTGTCAAAATCCCGCCGATCAGCTTGATGCACCGGCAGAGGATCAAGCAGAGATGAATCCACGATATGGTTTGGCAGAAGTGCATCCTCGGCCTGGTGACGTGGCCAGGCGCGTGAGGTGAGCCCTACGAGCCGCACCCACGGCCGAGGATCGGCCGCGAGCGACGCCGCCGGCGCCCAGATGATATTTGCTTCCTGAGCCACCTGGTCTGCCAATGTGAGAGATGCGAGCGTCACATCGAGTGCTTCGGGTGGACCCTCGGTTAGTGCCCGCTCCCAAATCGCAAGGCTACGGCCACGCAAGAGAACGCCACCGACCTCGCCTGCCTGCTTTAGTCCGAACGCCATGGTTTCAGTCAGGTTGGTAAGAGCGCGAACCACCGCTTCAGAATTTGCGTCCGTCGGGTTTGACATCGCTGGCAGAATGTCGCGCCATGAAGCGGCGTCAAGTAGTGGCGCGTCCTCCGGAAGATGGCGCCACCAGTTTCCTGGGACGATCTTAAAGTTGGGATTTTGTAAGCGCAGTAACGCGACCAAGCGTGTCATGCGCGCCTGGCTGAAGCCCCGCAACAGCACCTCGGCAAGCGCGGCCGCGAGCTGGCCCTCCGGCGTCGATAATGCTTTGCGGCCATGGACGAAGTGCAGATCGATACCGGCCATCTCACTTAGAGCCTGAAAGTGATCGTCCCACTCTGCCGGCGATGCGGCTGCGATCGCGATCTCCTCTGGTTTGGCTCGCCCACTGGCAAGAAGAGACCGCGCCCAACGCATTGCTTCTAGGGCTTCGTGGCGGGGGCTTGCGCAGGATTCGCTCTGAATTTCGGGGTGCTCTGGTGCCGTCTCAATGACAGCAATTCCGAGCGCGCACGCCCAGACAGGCACTTGGCGCGGACCCGCGACCCACTGCACGTCCATCACGTTCTTCAGCGCCGCGAGGAATGGTCGCCATACTGGCGACATTTCTGTCCTGCCGAGCACGCGGATCGCGCCGAACAAAGTCTTCGCGTGTCGAAGGTGCTGAAGCGCAAGATCAACTAGGTCCGCAGGCCGACGCATTGAGGGAGGCAATCGCTTCAGCACCTCAGCTTCAAGTCGGGTCACGGCGTCCATGCGCGAGCGAACGAGGGCGTCCGACGTTTTGGCCAGTTCGGTGAATTTGAGGCCTGCGGCCCAAGCCTTCTCAAGTGTTGCAGCCGCCGCTCGTGAAAAGCCGGGAAGTGTTTTGATGTCGTTGAATTCGCCGAGGTCCATGGCAATGGCTTCGCCAATTGCCTCTTTGAGCGAGTCGGAATTGATAGGCTGGAGAAATCCGCCCGCTAACCGTGCAGCTAGGTGCTCGATGGCAAGTGCCTGCAATCCGTGCTGGCGCTCGATCGCTGCCACTCCGCGAACCTGACGCCACGAGAGGCGCGAATGTATGACAAGCGTCTCGCGCACGAGCATTGCCCATTGGGATGGTGACGGCAGAATCATAACTACATCCTAAAGCATAGCATTGGGCTAGCGACTATTAAGTCGATTTCGTGCCGGGGCCAGGAACTCGTAAACGGAGCCTCAAGAGAGTCTCCGCCCGGGAGGGCTTCGATCCCTGGCGTTTATTAGCGCCAGGTCACGCATAAGGTCTTTAATGATGATTTATGACTGATGTTGTTTAACGAATGCATAGAAGGTTTTACGACCATTCCTGTGCAAAAAGAAGCCCCGAACTTTACATTTCGCCAAGTTATAGATTGGCTGGCCAATATCGTTCCAGTCTTATCTTGAGCGCTTCCCCCGCCTAGGCGGCCCGCAAAATCCTGCCGGTCCGATCGCACGCTGTAAATTTCTGCCGCCATAACTTGAATTTGCTTCGTGTCCATTGGAGCGCGAAGCATGGCCCCGGAATTCGGACAGCCCATTCACCAACTGCCGCTCATCCCGGCTGGCGTCCTCAAGAAACATCACGTCCACGAGCCCCTCGATACGCGGTTCCGGTCCGCCGCGCGTTTGCTCCAGGCGCTGTGGCGCGAAGACCGGGGCCTGCCGATCGGCAGCTATCTCAACGAGGACGGCAAGCGCCGCAAGCTCGGCAGCCGCATCTCGGAAGCGGCGGGTAAAGCCGGCGGCAATTTCCTCACCCCTGAGATTGCCCATACCGCCCGGCGCGAGGCTGCCTATCGCGAGATCGGCGCGCTGATCGACGCGGAGCGGCTGGCGACGAACCTCCTGTCGAGCATGCCCTTGACGTTCAACCTGCTGGCGCCCTGGGGCCACACACTCGAACGCGCGTCGAGCTATCTGATCGAGCTGGTGCCGGCCTTCACCGGCGCCGCGCATCAGCTTCTCTTCGAACATTCGCCCGGGCGCGGCAATCCGAAATACACGGGCGACTATACCGCCTTCGACGCCCTGATCCGATACTCCGATCCCCATAGCCGCAACGGCTTCGTCGCCTTCGAGCTTAAATATTCCGAGAGCATGCGCGAGCCCATGCCGGAACTGAAGCCGCGCCACGCGGAACTCTCGGACGCGAGCGGCCTCTTCACCGAGCCCGCCGCCGCGGCGCTCCGGGCCAACCCGCTGCAGCAGCTCTGGCGCGAACATCTCCTCGCCCAGAGCATGATCGACACCGGGCTCTACGACGAAGGCTATTTCGTCACGATCGCGCCGGCCCTGAACTACCACGTCCAGGACGCCGCCGAGGCCTATCAGGCGCAGTTGCGCGAGCCCGAGGACGGCAAGGTCCGCTTCGTCAATCCCAGCTTGGAAGACGTCATCGAGG
>Ga0185299_10005950_pt1 | contig 13300 bp, 12 predicted proteins | sample PaiPotPPA55metaG_FD_128002 | JGI IMG/M metagenome (GOLD analysis project Ga0185299, IMG submission 128002) | Iron sulfur acid spring bacterial and archeal communities from Banff, Canada, to study Microbial Dark Matter (Phase II) - Paint Pots PPA... ...
CGTCGCTCATCTCACCCGCTTATCGGGGGCAGTCCGGCGGTCTTGCGCACCATATTGAGGTAGTCGGTCATGCCGGACTCCATTGAATAGCGGGGCTGGAAGCCAAGGTCCTTTTTGAGGTTATCGCAATTCATATTCGGTGTAGTTGGGACACGCTTCTCGGAAATTGTGATCTGGGCCTGCGGCAGCAACTTGCGCAGATGGTCAGTAACATCGGCCATCCGCCGCCGCTCGGCCGCCATATTATAGATCCTGCGCGAAGGATTCGGCGTAGTCATCGCGCGATACCAAGCATCCGCCGCGTCGGCGGCATAAATCCAATCCGACTCGGTATCATCCGGCGGCATCTCCACCGCTGTACCCAGTGCGGCCAGTTCGGGCAGGACCATATAATGGATGTCCTGTGGTGGCAACAATCCGCTGGCGTAAGAGCCGCGCGCCCCACGGCCAAGTCCGAAAACAGAAGTCGGGCGCAATCCGACCGTTTCGAGGCCGAACCGCCGCCCATACAGTGCAGCCAGATTTTCCGAGTACAACTTGCATATGCCGTAGAATGTGCCTGGAGCGGGCGGATCGTCCTCATCGAGTTCGTCCGTGGTTTTCTTGCCCCGAAAGCTCGCGCGCCCATAGACCGCGACCGAGCTGGCATAGACCACACGTCTAACCCCGAAGATGCGCGAGGCCTCGAACACGTTCAGCGTGCCATCGCACATCACCTTCATATACGAAACCACCTGGGTCGGCGCCGGATCACCCAGAATCGCGGCGAGGTGAAATACCTGGTCGACGTTGTAGGTCTTCATTGCCGCGGCGATTTCCGAGGGTTCGGTAATATCGCCAGTTAGCATGATGACGTCGTTCGCCAGCTCGCCAATCCGTGCGCGATTAGGGTAGCGGTCGAACAGGATCAGTTCCTTGCCGGCGACGCCTTTTTCGCGCACGAGGTAGCGGGTAAGGTACGATCCGAGAAAGCCGGTTCCGCCAGTGATCATTATCGCCATTTGCGCGCCTCCCTCTAACGGCCTCTAACGTGCGGACGATGAAACTGCAACTCAGACAATGTAGTTAGGCTTGGCCAAAAAAATTTTCAAGAATTCCCTCATCCGGATGCGCTTACCCCGACCTCAGCAGCCGCGAACAGTTATTTCGAGCAGTTGTGCAAACAGCGAGAGAGTGAAGCAACGGACATTAGCCGGATGGAACCTTGACGAAATTCATACGAAATTGGCTCGGTGCTGCCGACAGGGCGAAGCTGACAAGCCGTCGAAGCAACATCTTTGGCAGTGAGCATTTGAAAAACAAACCCAGGATGGCCCGGCCGAACCTTTGACGTTTCGCCCCTTTCGGCCCAATAATTCGCTTTGGTCGGCCCGCTGGAAGCGGGACCAGCGTGAACCGCCTTTTTTGGAGCCCCCATTTTATAAAGGTTGCCGCATCGATGCGGCCAGCCTCGCGCGGAGGCAACTATGGAAAAACGCGCGCCAGGCGGAGCGCCGCGCAGCCGAGCTAAGGAGTCTGCGATGGGCACAGTTGAAGATCGCCGGGCATGGACGATAGCAGCCAGCCTCTTCGTCGCGCTGTTCTTCCTATGGGGCGGCGGCTACAACACAGGTCCAATCTTCCTGGCCGCATTGCTTAAGGCGTTTAACTGGAGCCATGCGCGCGTCGGTGCGATTATTGGCGGGTTGTCTCTGGCGGTTGGAATTTCAGCGCCAATTGCTGGATGGCTGCTCGACCGCATCGAAGCACGCTGGGTGATGGGGTCCGGCGCGATCATCGCTGTCCTTGGCTTGCTCGGCGCCAGTAGCTCACACACATTCGGCACCCTGTTAGCGTCCGTAATTCTAATTGGAATCGGGCTCGGCGCGGCGACCTGGCTCGCGGCTTCTCTGGTGATAGTGAATTGGTTCCCCGGCCGCCGGGGGATGGCGCTCGGCCTCGTAACTTTCGGAATGGAATCCGGCGGCATGGCGATGACGCTGATAGTCGGCAGCACGATTGCGGCCTATGGCTGGCGGGCAGGCTACTTCGCAGTGGCAGTCCCTGCTGTCTTGCTCGTCATTCCCTTGCTGCTTTTTGTGGTGCGCACGCGGCCAGCCAACACGAGTTCGCTTTCCGTTGCAGCCCAGGGTGAGATATTGCCGGGCTATGAGGTCGGTGAAGCACTCAGGACGCGCGCATTTTGGATGTTGGCAATAGCAGAGATGTCGTTCGGATTGGCAGCCGGAGGCACGTTCCATCATTTGGTCGCATTTCTCGAAGGGCTCCATTACAGCCTACGCGCAGCGACACTCGTCGTCAGCATCGTGTTGGGAATGGCCGCGGTGGGAAAAGTTGTAATGGGAGCGTTGGGTGATCGTATCGGCGGAAAAAACGCCCTTGCGATCGGTTTCGTCATGATTGCGGCTTCGGTGCCGATCCTGCTTAACGCTGCGCAACCAGCGATGCTGATCCTATGGCTTATCATCGTCGGCATCGCCGGCGCGTCACCGGTCGCGCTCGGTCCATTGCTTACTGTTGAAACGCTCGGTCTTAAGCGCTTCGGCACGTTGTTCGGCTGGCTCGGCTTCGCGCTAACCTTTGGACTCTTCGTAGGCCCCCAGCTGGTAGGATGGATGACAGACGTGACCGGCACCTATACCGCCGGTTATGAGCTGTGCGGTGTGGTTTGCGTGATGGGTTCGGCCGCCTCCTTTTTGTGCGTAGCGCCGCGCCATGCCGCCGTACCGATCTTGGGCATTCGTCCGCAGACTTCATAATGCAACTGACGCCAGTTTTGCAAACAACGTTTATCGGAGCGGATGTCTATCGCTGAATGGCTTATCTGAAGGAGCAAACGTGGAAGCGCTCAGAAAGCTTGATCGTTCGGTTAAGGGTCGCGCAGCACTGGTCACCGGCGCGGCGAGCGGAATGGGACGCGCGACCGCTCATCTGTTCGCCCAGGAAGGGGCATTAGTGGCTGTGACCGATATCAACCAATCCGGAATCGAAAGCGTCGTCGCAGAGATTCAAGCAGAGGGAGGCGAGGCGGAAGGCTGGCACCTCGATGTGTTCGACGCGGCCGAGATTGAGCGCGTGATAACAGAAGTTGCCGGGCGATTTGGCCGACTCGACATCCTGATCAACAACGCCGGATTTGGTGCTTTTCGTCCCCTCGACGATGATCGCTTTGAAGCTACGTGGGAACGAGCGCTTGGCGGTCTATTGACGGCGCAACAACTCCTGGTCCGGGCCGCACTTCCCTTTCTCAGGAAATCCGACGCCGCCAGAATCGTGAACATCGCATCCACCGAAGCTCTAGGGGCAACGCCGGGGGACACACCGTACGTGGTGGCCAAAACCGGAGTGATTGGGCTGACGCGCGCCTTGGCCGTCGATCTGGGTCCGGAAGGAATCACCGTCAACTGTATTTGCCCCGGGCCGATCCGTACAGCGCTCACTGATTCCATCCCAGAGCAGCACAAGGAGATATTCGCGCGGCGCCGCACTGCACTGAAGCGATACGGTTATCCGGAAGAGGTAGCCCATATCACCTTCAGCCTGTGCCTGCCGGCGGCGTCTTACATCACCGGAGCGGTGATTCCGGTGGACGGCGGTCTGACTATCAGGAATGCGTGAGGGAACGCGCGTCTATAGAGGATCTTGACCCGGAATCAGCGCGTTTCGAGACATGCCGTCCGCCGAGGATTGGTTGCTTCATAACGTGCCGTAAGCGTTAAAGAAGCACGACTTAACCCACGTGGCTGCGCAACGCCGCCGAGATCTTCTCCGGTGTTGCGAGCCGAATGAACGCGCCCAGGCGGGGGCCGCGCTCTTGCCCCAATAGCACCCTATAGAGCAACTGGAAAATATTGCCGGGCTTAGCGTAGTGGGCGCGGCCGAGGTCATAGATTTGCCGCTCGATCTCCTCTGCCGGTGCGTCGGGGTTCGCGTCGAGCCATTCTATCAATGTGCGTAGTTGCGGGCGTTCTGAATCGGCCGGCATGTACGGCTTTTTCGCTGGTTCGACAAAGTCTTGATAGAAGTTGAGCGCGCATTCGACGAGACTACGCGTCATCCCTTCGGTATCTGGATCGTTGGTGATCGCTGGGTCATAGCTGATGACGTATTTCCATAGCAGGGCGCGGTCACGGGTACCAATTGCCGGCACCAGATTCATCACGAGGGCGAAGCTGAGCGTCGAATTGAAACGCCGCGCACTAGCGTGCTGCAGCACGAATTCGAGTGGTGAATTGCGCCGCTCTGCTTCGTCGGCCTGGGCCCATTCGCGCAGCGCGGCCAGGTATTCGTCGACGTATTGGGGAATAGCTTCGAGGAAGAGTTTGCGGGCGCGCCGCGGATTCAAAATCAGGAAATACTTGAGCACTTCAATTGGTGCGTAACGGCGCCATTGTTCAACGCCAACACCGCGCCCGATCGACTTGGAAACCTTGTGTCCCTCTTCGTCCAGGTACATCTCAAAGGGGAATCCGAGGGGCGGCCGCCCTCCCAAGAGCCGCAAAATCTGCGCCGACAATCGCGCCGAATCGATCAGGTCCTTGCCGTACAACTCATAGTCGACCTTGAGCACGTACCATCGCAGGGCCCAGTCTACTTTCCATTGCACCTTGGCCAACCCGCCCAGAATCGATTGCTCGCCGGTGAAGCCGCAGCCATGCGCTCCCCCAAAAGTACGTTGGCACGAAAACTCGACGGTGGCGCGCTCGGGGTGGTAGGCAGTCACCAAGGTTGAATTTATTTGGCTGCATTGAGGGCAGAGCGGCATTATTGGCGACCACCCGGCGCGGTTCTCCTCGCGCAGCGTTGGTGTGACAATAGCCGTAATTTCCTGATGTTTCGCGATAATCAGCCTTAGCCCCTGGTCGAAGCGGCCGCTCGCGTACATCTCGCTCGAACGTAAAAGCTCATACTCGACTTCGACCGGCTCCAGAAACGTCCCGAGCAACGCCACCATATGGGAGGCGAAACTGTCGTGGCATTGGCCGAACGGGTCTGGGATCCGCGAGACCGGCCGGCCCAGGTAAGGCGCCATCGCTTCTCGGTTGGGGATATTCTCGGGCACTTTTCGCAATCCGTCCATGTCATCGATAAACACGACGAGTCGGGTCGAATGGACGTCACCGAGCACCTCGAATGCGTGCCTCACATATGACGGTCGCAGAATTTCACCCATCGTGCCCAGATGCGGCAAGCCGGAAGGGCCGAAGCCACCTTGAAAAATGACCGGCCGCTGCGGCTCGTAGTTGCGCACGCGTTCGCCCAGCTTGCGCGCTTCTTCGTAGGGCCATAAGTCCAGTTGCTGATGAGCCTGAGGTGCAGATGACATTGCTTGTATAACTCGCCTTTACGTCCGGCACTCTATTGCCCGCGCTGAGCGCGGCGGGTGCGCCTTGCAAGTCCCATTAACCGCGGCCTCGCAACACCCGGGCGACCGCCTCATGCATCCACGGGTCTATCTGCAGATCACGAATGTGCTCAGACGCGAGCCTCAATTTTACGCCGCAATTGGCGCATACGTGGGCGGTCTCGGCGTAACCGGCAGCGTCTTCCACGGTGATTCTGAGGAGCCATTGGCTTATTGGCCGTTGGCAGATCTGGCATTTATTTTCCATTGAACCGGCGGGACAAACGCGGAATACTTATTCTTCTGCGGATTATCGCCATTCTACAGGATTGAAGAGTCCTTCGTCTCTGTGCTAGGGCAATTCCGATGAATCTGCTGCCTCGAATCGAGGGTGTGCCCCATGAATGGGCTCCACTCCCCGTTTCAGAGGCTCCGGACCCGGTTTTGCTTAAAACCGTTACAGTCCGAATTGTATGGATCACGCACTCACCAGGCAAAAAATTAAGGAACTTCGAGCGCTGGTCGCCGAAAGCGACCGTATAGCCGTCGTCTTGCAGGATGACCCTGACCCGGACGCAATGTCGAGCGCGATTGCGCTACGCGCCTTGCTGGGCCGCAACAAACAGACCACCCCGATTTTCGCTTTCACTCCAGTAACGCGGCCGGAAAATCTGACGATGGCGCATTTGCTGGAAATCGAGATAGCCCCGGCCGCTACCGACGAATTGCGAGGCTATGATAAGATCGCGATGGTCGATGTGGAGCCGGCCTATTTCGGACCCAAGCTGCCGCGCTCTGACATTGTTATCGATCATCACCCGGGTTATCAACTCGGCGTCTCGCCATTTGAAGATGTTCGCGCGGGCTACGGCGCAACCGCCACCATCATGACTGAGTACCTCATCACGGCTGATGAGCGGATAAGCGAGCGGCTCGCGACGGCACTGCTCTATGGGATCCGCAGTGACACTCTGGGATTATCGCGGCGGGTCACCGAAAACGACATACAGGCTTTCGTCCATCTCTATCCATTGGCCAACTACCACTTGCTTCGGCAGATTGATCGCCCGGAATTGCCCATTCAATTCGCGCGAACACTGTCACATGCGATGCGCCGGTTGGAAATCCGCGACGGCTTGATTGCGATTTATCTGGGGGAGGTCGACCGTGACGATTTGATTGTACAAGTCGCCGATTTTTGTTTGCAGTTCGAAAGCGTGCAATGGGTCGCGGTCGCTGGCAAACTGGGCCCAAACCTGGTTATCGCGGTGCGTAATCATGGTCTTGGACGCGCTAACGCCGGCGACCTGGTCAAACGGCTATTCAGCGATATCGGCAATGCCGGGGGCCATCGCAACATGGCGAAGGCGATACTGCCAATGCGCCAATGGTCGCAACGCGAGCATGTCACACGAAAAGTAGAGCTCGAGCGTCGTCTGCGGGAATTATTTACCAAGGGAATCATGGGTGAGGCGGACACTGCAAATGGCCGCGTTCAGGGCGTCAGTTCTCGCAGCGGCGCATGAGTAAAGCAGGTTTGCTACGCATCATCTGAGTGTGTTCGCGCTGGCAGGGACATTTACCCAGCCGCCTCGAGCCTTTATCGTAGTATTCGTGGACGCGGCGGAAACTACCCTGGAAATCAAGAATCGGCTGGGACTTCATCTCCGGGCTGCATCAACAGTAGCCCAGGCGCTTCGGCAATTCAGTTCGGCCGTGACTCTTTCCAATGGTAGGCAGGAGGTCAACGCGCGCAGCGTTACCAGCCTGATGATGCTGGGTGCCGGGCAGGGTACCAAGCTCAAGGTTCGGGCCGAAGGCAGCGATGCCCAGGAGGCTCTATCCGCCCTTAGATCGCTGTTCGAATCACGTTTTGGTGAAGAGTAATTGTCGAACCGGCTCTTTTGGCGCAAACACTGTCGCCGGATTAATCGAATCGCTGGCCGATGGGTCAACATGAGATTCTTGACCAGAGCGGCCTTTCACGATTAGCTATAGCGTCACATACGGAATGTAAGCATTCACAGCATTCCAGACTGAAAAGCAATTGCGGAAAGCTCAATCTTGCCTCAATCCGCAATGAATCGGCCTTGCTCGGACCAGGTTTCAAGGAGTCGTCGTTAATGCCACTTAAGGATTTTTTGTTTACGTCAGAATCGGTCTCGGAAGGTCATCCCGACAAGATGTGCGACCAGATTTCAGACGCAGTGCTGGATACATTGTTGGCCGAAGACCCGAATTCACGGGTGGCACTGGAAACCCTGGCGAAGACCGGTCTAATCGTCATGGCGGGGGAAATTACTTCAAAGGCCAGTCCCGACTTTATAAAAATTGCGCGGCAGACCGCGCTCAGAATCGGCTACGACAGCGACGAAGTTGGCTTCAACGGCAATATGTGCGCGGTGCTGACTGCGATTGAACCGCAGTCGCACGATATTTCCCAGGGCGTTACCGAAGGTGAGGGTCTTTTCAAGGAGCAAGGGGCCGGTGATCAAGGATTGATGTTCGGCTTCGCTTGCGATGAAACGCCCGAATTAATGCCGCTGCCGATCTCACTGGCCCATCGGCTGATGGAAAACCTGGCGCGCCTCAGGCATGAGAAGAAAATCGATTTTCTGCGCCCCGATGGTAAGAGTCAGGTGACGGTGCGTTACGTCGATGGCCGGCCGGTCGGCGTTACTCACGTCGTGGTGTCGACTCAACATCATCCGGGTGTCGGCCATACGACAATTAAGGAAGCGATTATCGAGGAGCTGATAAAGCATACAATTCCGGAACAATATCTCGACAAAGCAACAGTGTATCACGTAAATCCCACCGGCAGCTTTGTTATTGGCGGCCCGCATGGCGACTGTGGCCTGACCGGCCGCAAGATTATTGTCGACTCATATGGCGGCTATGGCCGCCACGGCGGCGGGGCATTTTCGGGCAAGGATCCGAGCAAGGTCGATCGCTCGGGCTGCTACATGGCGCGTTATGTGGCGAAAAACGTAGTCGCCGCCGGGTTGGCGAGTCGATGCGAAATCCAGGTTGCGTATGCGATTGGCGTCGCCGAGCCGGTTTCGTTATTGATTGACACCCTCGGTACAGGGACGGTTCCGGAACATCGCCTCTCATCGGCGCTGCGCGAACTGTTCGATTTCCGGCCCGCCTCGATAATCAAAACGCTTAATTTGAAGCGGCCAATTTATCAAGCTACTGCCTCCTACGGCCATTTTGGGCGCGTTCCCCACGATGGGTTCTTCCCCTGGGAACGGGTCGATATGGTGGATCCTTTGCAGAGCGCCTTTGGAGTGAACGGCGCCCGCTGATGAACTGAATCGTTAAAAGGGAGCGAGGATTGAGAGAAAACAAAAGCTTGCCCGCTGCCACTGGAACGTGTTCTGGCCGCGCTCTTAGCTTGTCTCTTGTCACTCCCCTCTTGCGCTCCCGTCTGCCGCTCCCTTTCGTCCGTTTCTCGCTTTTGAATTGCGCCATCTGCTCAGGAGGAAGTTAATGCCTACGAACGGCCACGATGTTCGTGACCTTGGTCTCGCCATAATCGGAAGCAAACGCATCGAATGGGCCGACCGGCAGATGCCGGTACTGCGCCTTATTCGCGAGCGTTTCAGCCGCGACCAGCCACTTAAGGGGCAGCGCCTCGGTGCCTGTCTGCACGTCACCTGCGAAACCGCCAATCTGCTGCGGGCGCTCAAGGCTGGCGGTGCTGAGGTGATTTGCTGCGCGAGCAACCCGCTCTCCACCCAGGACGACGTCGCCGCGGCATTGGTGAATGACTACGACATTGCCGTATATGCGATTCATGACGAAAATCGTGACACCTACTATAGCCATTTGCGCGCCACGCTCTCGCGCCGGCCGACCATCACGATGGATGACGGCGCTGATCTGGTAAGTCTGCTGCATACAGAATTTCGCGAGCAGGCGGGAGACGTGCGCGCCAGTATGGAAGAGACCACCACCGGCGTGATTCGGCTGCGCGCGATGGAACGCGACGGTGCCCTGCGCATTCCAGTGGTTGCTGTCAATGATGCCCAGACCAAGCATCTCTTCGACAATCGCTACGGCACGGGGCAATCGACCCTCGATGGCATAATCCGGGCAACCGGCATTCTGGTCGCGGGCTCGGTGATGGTAATCGCAGGCTTCGGATGGTGCGGACGGGGGATTGCGTCTCGCGCGCGCGGTCTGGGAGCGGAAGTGATCGTGACCGAGGTGGATCCGATTCGGGCGCTGGAAGCGGCAATGGAAGGTTTTCGGGTGATGCCGATGCTTGAGGCGGCAAAAATCGGCGATGTCTTCGTCAGCGCCACCGGCGACCGTTCGGTGCTCGGCCCAGCGCACTTTAACCTGATGAAAGACGGTGCGATTCTCTGTAACGCCGGCCATTTCGATGTCGAAATCGATATTGCCTACCTCAACGATAGCGCTAACAAAGTCGAGCGCAACATCACCCAAAACGTCGACGCCTACGTGCTGCCGAATCGGCGGACGGTCTATGTGCTCGGCCAGGGGCGGTTAGTGAATCTCGCGTGCGCCGAAGGGCACCCCGCGCAGGTAATGGACATGAGCTTCGCGACCCAGGCACTGGCCGCGAGCTGGACCGCGGTGGGAGAGCCACTGCCAGTCAAAGTTCATGAAGTGCCGCAGGAAATCGAGAATGAGGTGGCAAGTCTGAAGCTCGCGGCGATGGGCATCAGCATCGACTCGCTGACCGACGAGCAGAAAAAATATCTGTCAAGCTGGCGCACTGGCACTTAAGTAAACCGCGGCCGCACCATGGGGCAATTGAAAAGATTGGCATTGACAGCCTCTCGCTCCCATCGCTCAAAGCCAGCGACGACGAGCGAGCGGGTGCTATCATCGGGAGGCTGGGGCGCACGTATCGGTTTTCTGTTCTGCGCGGTTACTTCACGACGTCCCATGTCCAATCTTCCTTGACGATAGTTAGGGATTCGATATGAGCTGAGATGCGAATTATTCGGCAGAAGAACAAGCGATTGCTGCTGCTCTCGAAGGAGCGTTCCAGTGCCTGCTGCTATTTCTTAAGCCCCTGGCGTACTGGATGATCGGGTGGCAGCATACACAAATTGTCACTCTCGACCTTCAGGGCACAATTGAAACGCGCGCGGAAATTCTCCAGTGCAATCGCAGCCGTCAACTCGACCATCTGTTGCGCATTGAAGAAAGTAGCTAGTTCTCCAAAGACCGCGTCGGAGACTTCCGCCGGCGTCCGGCTCATGCCGTCGGCGTAACGCAACACTGCTTTCTCGCGATCATCGAAATGGCGGCTGCTGTCGAAAACTGCAATGTCCTGCAATTGTTCGTCGCTCACACCAGCATCTCTGCCTCCGGCAGAATTGATATCCACTCAGAACGCACAACCGATTATTTGCGCCGCGCGCAGCGACGCCATGAACTTGAGACGCGGGTCAATTACATTCGAGCCGTCAATCACCCGGCCCAAACTGGAGGCGGCGACAAGAATCTGGGGCCGATGACCCATCACCAAATTCGGGGTGATTACGCGCCCATAACGCTTGCGGCTGCGGTCGAAGATCGGCTTGACAGGTTCGGGCGGATTATCCGGATCAATTCCTCTTATACGCATTCGATGAAACCTCGCAGATTCTGTAGGTGCGAGTGACCGCACGCCAAAGCGTTCCTCGATTCGCTGCAACATCTCGCTCATCGCTGCTGCGTAATCATATAGGCACAGCGCCGCGCTCCGGCCAAGATATGATCGAACCGTTCGACGCGAGCCTGGCCTCCTAGTAAGGAGCGAAACAACGACAGCTCCTCGCGGCAGAGACCGTGGCACGAGGAGGCCGCGGCGCAAATGGGACAATGATTCTCCATCAGCAGGATTGAGCCGTCCCGCCGCTGGGCGCATTCAGCCATATAGCCCTGCTCGCGCCGAATTTCAGCCAGTGCCTGCGCCCGGCGCAGCAACCCTGCTCCAGCTTTCTTCATTCGCAGCGCGTAGGAATCCTTCTGACGCTTAGTGCGTTCGTGAAGCAGACGCTCCAGCCCGCTTTCGCCGAATGCTGCGCGCACTGCACCGATCAGTTCCAGCGTCAGCTCAGCATGGCTATCGGGGAAGCACGACGCTGACGTGGCCGTGAGCTGCCACACGCGTGCCGGACGCCCTACCGCACGGCGCTCATCGACATAGTCAACCAAGCCTTGTTGCTTAAGGCGGTAGAAGTGCTGGCGGACCGCCATTGGGGTCACGCCCAGCTTGGCGGCTATTGGACCGGCGGTCTGGGGACCCTTGGTCTTGAGCTGGTACAGGATACGGTCGGAGGTGGCGTTATTCATAAGCATGCGGCTGATCCTATCCGGAAGCCTTGGATTCGCAAGCGTGTTCTTGACATAATTTCGAAAGCGAGTACTTTGCAAATAGATCATCCGCAAAAGGGGTACACTATGACCCCGAACGATACTGGCGAAGGCTTGCCCGCTTCGTCCGCCATTTGCGTTCGGCGACGTTCGCGAGGGCGGCAACTCCGCGTGAAAATGACAGCGTCGAATCGCAAATATCACCGAGGGTTTGACTTTGAGCTGTGGACTAGCCGGGGCGCATGGTTTTGGCAATTGGCCAACCGCTCCTGCGGCGCCGCAACGATCGGTTCGGCTTTGACCGAAAATGAAGCGCTGCGCGAAGCGTACGCGGCCGTTGACGAAGTATCAGCGCGATGCGCGCGCGTCGCACCGGGTCGAGTCAGTCCACCGGCTGCTACAATGATCAGTCACTGCGACGGCTTAACGGCTGCTGTTGTCGAACGTTCGGTCAGTAAAACTTGAACGCGAAACAGGAGATTATTGAATGCCTATTACGCTGAATCATACAATAGTGCCGGCGCACGACAAAGAAGCCTGCGCGCGGTTTTTGCAGATATTTTCGGACTCAAATACGAAGGTCCAGCCGGCCATTTTGCACCAGTGAATGTCCGATAGCCGCTGCGCGGCCGCGCCGATAGTGCAGGACAGAGCCGCGACCACCCTCACCAGGGCAGCCTCGCGGCCGCATGTGCGACTAGCGAAGCCACTTCGGCTGAAGCGTTGAGCCGAAGCCCTGAGCCGAACCGAAGCAAGATGAGTCCACAGGTAGCGCATAGAACACCAGGCGGAACGAAGTGGGGCCGGTGAGCCGAAGCCTTGAGCTGGCCGAAGGGAAACGCGTCCGCCGGTTCGACCCGCGTGCGGGTCGTTTGGAGGTGCGCATAGAAGACTAGGCGCAACGAAGTGGAGCCGAGCAAACGAGTCCGCGAGGTGCGCATAGCAATAGGTCGGTGAAAAAAATTGGCATCTCGAGTCGAAACCGAAAATAGCGGCACTTCCACCTCCGACAGATCCCATTCCTATCCGTCCAACGGCCAAGCCTTTGGCGCGGCGGAAAAGCGCTGGCGCGAGCGAATTACCAAGGCTCGCTTTCCATCTGCCCGGACTTCTTCGGGACTTGAGCTGGACGTTGCCTATACGCCGGAAAGTATCAAGCATCTGGATTCTGTGCAGGATATCGGTCTGCCTGGTGAATATCCTTTCACCCGCGGCGTCCAGCCCACGATGTACCGCGGGCGGGTCTGGACCATGCGGCAATACAGCGGCTTCGGCACCCCGCGCGAGTCCAATCAGCGTTACAAATGGTTACTGGAACAGGGTCAAACCGGCATTTCAGTTGCGCTCGATCTGCCTACTCAGTTGGGGCTCGATTCGGATGATCCCGAGGCGATTGATGACGTGGGCCGGGTGGGAGTGGCGATAGATACTCTGGCCGATATGGAAACCTTATTCGAGGGAATCCCTGTCGACCGTATCAGTACGTCATTCACGATCAATTCGACTGCTGCAATCCTGCTCGCGATGTACGTAACGGTAGCCGAACGGCAGGGGGTGGCGCCGGAAAAGATTACCGGGACAATTCAAAACGATATTCTCAAAGAATACGTGGCG
>Ga0185299_10005951_pt1 | contig 13300 bp, 9 predicted proteins | sample PaiPotPPA55metaG_FD_128002 | JGI IMG/M metagenome (GOLD analysis project Ga0185299, IMG submission 128002) | Iron sulfur acid spring bacterial and archeal communities from Banff, Canada, to study Microbial Dark Matter (Phase II) - Paint Pots PPA... ...
AAAACGACTCCGTCGATCCGCACCAGCACGTCACCATTCGCGAAACGCCCGACGTTTTCCGAAATTTCTCAATGTCCTCTTTGATCTGCAACGCCAGTTCGTATTTGTTCTTGCCTTTCTTAATATTCGGCCCGTCGATCAGCCTTACGTAGTTGTGATCAAACGCCGCCTTCATGGGCTTAATGGTCGAAAGAAAAGTTTTCACCTTGGCCAGGTCCTGCAAATTCAAAACGCCCGCGTTCGCCGCCGATTCGTAAGCGTTGTCGTTAAAAATATCCCATCCCGCAAACACCAGGTCGTTCAACTCGCTGAGCGGCACGAACGATTTGATCGACGGCGTGCGTCCCTCCGTGCGCTTGCCCAGGCGAATAGTCCCCAGCTGCGTGAGCGACCCCACCGGGTTCGATTCACCTTTGCGTACCAACTCCACTCCGGCCATAAATGTGGTGCTCACCGCGCCCATTCCCGGCAGCAATACGCCGAGTTTTCCCTTGGCCAGAGCGATTTTTCCAGGCTTTTTCATGCCTCTCCTTTTGAAATGGCGTTTGCCCTGCGGCAATCGCGCACGAACCCCTCATAATTTGACGTCATAGATTGAAACGGTGCCGCAGAAGCGCTTCACTACCCCAAACAAACCAGTAATGATGAGCGAACCGTCCCAGATTTGCAAATTTCGAGCACTAATGAGTAGAGGGTGAGTATCCAATTACGCGATACCAGGCAAGTGAACAGTCTCTTTCAGAAGAGGAACCGCTAGTGGCTGGAATAATTTCAGAGTAGCCGACTCACGTCCAGAATCACCGGATCCGCTGCGCGCCGATGAAGGACGCTGAAGTGTTGGCGTTGCGACAGAAGTCACGCATGCACTAGACGCCACGCCCGCCGAAGTGTCTATGCACAGCGACGTCAAGCCTGCGAACAATTTCGCTAACCTTTCCTTAGAACGGTAGTTTCTCACTCCTGTGGGCGGATCGGCAATCGGGCCGCGGATTGACAACCCGCCTCACAGAATCGGGAAGCCCCATCGCGATTACTGCTCGCCCTCAAGCCCTGGCGTCATTGTGCCGAGACCGCGCTGTTCCGTCTTCACAGTCGTGACCGTTGCTTGCGGTAGACGCTGGGCGGCTGATGATGCAGAAGCAGTGTTCCACGAAAGTGCCATCGGGTAACTGATGCAGTATATCCACCATGTTGTTATGGCCGCCGCGGAAGGAGGCATAAATCCCAGTCGCCTCCGTTATGTCTAGTTGGAGCGTTCCTACAAAGTACGTCCCACCCTGCCCGTCGGAGGCAGGGGTAAGGTTGCTGCCCGTGAAAACCATGGTCAACGCGCCGCCCGGGAGGTCGTAGGCAGCATAAATCCCAGTGGGTTGCACGTAAAAGTTGCCGATCGCGTTCTCCGCTTGACGCTCGCCACTCCGCGGGCCTTCGCCAGGATTGGTCTGCCCGCTCGCTCCCTGCGGAAGCCCGCTAACGGGAAAGATCTTTGTTGTGGCAAACGAACCGTCACATAGATTCACCTGTAACAGTCCAAGGTTGGTGCAATCGGCGACTGGTTTCTGCGGCACTGGTTTATATGGACCCGAGAGCAGGATGACGAAAGTGTCGGCGGGTTGCGGGGCTGGATCCGATGATGACCCAGCGGCCTGCAACGGGACTGAAGCCAGCGTGACCAGCATCCCGACGAGCAAGGAACCAAAGATCAAGGTTAATTTTCGAAACATTGTTATATCCTCCGTGAACATACTTTGAAGTGACCGGACGCCGGTGCTAGAATCTGCCCCCATCCGGTCTTCCGGGTGGTTTCTGCGCACAGTAGCCTGCGGGCAGTCCTGGAAGTCCTCTCGGTGCGCTCACAGAATTCTCTAAAAGTTCTCACAAGCATTTTGGGAGGGGGCCATGAGCGACGAAACAGGCCAGCGAGCTCCTTCTCGCGATTCGCATTCCTCTGCGAATGTGAGGCCGAGCCAGGAGACCCTTCGGCTCTACGAATTTGGCCCCTTCCGCCTGGACCCTGCCGAACGCAAGTTACTTCGCGATAACGAGATCGTAACGCTCACCCCGAAGGCCTTCGACACCCTCCTGCTCTTGGTCCGAAATAGTGGACACCTGCTCGAGAAGGATGAGCTCATCAACTTGCTTTGGCCCGAGACGTTTGTCGAAGAGGGCAGCCTATCCAACAACATCTTTCTCCTGCGAAAGGCTTTGGGTGAGGACCCCACCTTCATTGAAACGGTTCCGCGCCGAGGTTACCGCTTCGTTGGCGCCGTGCGGCAGTTCCCCAGTGGGGCGCCAACCCACCTGCAAGACCCCGCCGAGGCGGGCGCCCCTGGTGTAGTTTCCGTTCCTTCGAATGCGCGACGGGCATGGCCGAGCCACGCAGCCGTGAGCATCGCTGCGGTTGCCCTGCTGGCTTCACTAGCAGCCGCGGCCTTGTTCTACAGAGGGGCCGGACGGGGCGGAGAAAAAATAGACTCGCTGGCGGTTTTGCCCTTCGTGAACGCCAATGCTGATCCCAACACCGAATACTTGAGCGACGGCATCACCGAAAGCCTCATCAATAGCCTTTCGCAGTTGCCGAATCTGAAAGTGATGTCTCGAGACTCCGTTTTTCGCTACAAGGGAAAAGAAACAGATGCTCAAACGGTTGGCCGCGAGTTGGGCGTGCGTGCCATCTTCAAGGGCAGAGTCACGCAGCACGGCGACACGCTGAACATCAGCGCTGAGCTCATCAATGCCCGCGACAGCAGCCACATCTGGGGGCAGCAGTACGACCGCAAACTCGCAGATATGGTTGCTCTTCGGGAAGAGATCCCCAGGGAAATGGCCAGCGCGCTGCGGGTGCGTTTAACGGGCGCGGAAGAGAAGCGCCTGACCAAAAGTTACACCGCGAATCCCGAAGCCTATCAGGACTATCTGAAAGGCCGCTATTGGCTGAACAAGAGCACCGAGGAGGGATTTAACAAGGGCATCGAATACTTTCGGCAGGCGATCGCAAAAGATCCCACTTATGCGCTGGCTTATTCCGGTCTGTCCGATGCTTACAGCTCGCTTGCAGACTTCGGCGTTGTTCCTGCGAACGAGGGCTATCTGCGGGCCAAGGATGCCGCGCTGAAGGCCTTGGAGCTTGATGACACCCTCGCCGAAGCACACAGTGCGCTGGCATTGATCAAATCAAGCAATGACTGGGATTGGTCCAGCGCCGACAGGGAGGTTCGACGAGCCATCGAACTTAATCCGAGCTATGTCGACGCCCACCGGTTGCATGCCATCGTGTTGTGGCAGACCGGGCGGCTTGACGAAGCCATCGCCGAGACCAAACGAACCTTACAGCTTGATCCGCTCTCGCTTGACAATAATGTCACTTTGGGTCTTGAATTCTTCCTGGCACGACGGTATGACCAGGCGATAGAGCAACAGGGAAAAGTCCTCGAGTTGGACCCAAACTATATTTTGGCGTACTATTTTCGCGGCGTGTCCTATCTCAAAAAATCCAGGTATAAGGAAGGCATGGCGGAGTTGGAAAAGGGGATAGCGATTTCTCCTGGCGACATAGTGGCGTTAACCGGCCTCGGATATGGCTACGGGGTGACGGGTAAAAGAGTAGAGGCGCAGAAGGTGCTCGATAAACTTCACGAGATCTCCAAGCAGAAACATGTTTCAGCCGTATTTATGGCCAAAATCTATGCCGGTCTTCAAGACAAGGAAAAGACTTTTGAATGGCTGGAAAAGGCTTATGAAGATCGCAGCATAGTAAGTGTCGGATTTGTGAAAACCAACCCCATGTTCGATCCCTTCCGCTCGGACCCGCGCTTTGTCGATCTTCTCCGCCGCACCAATCTGCAACAGTAATCGGCAAGCTTGAAGCCGCCGAATTCAACCTGTGAAATTACTTTGCCGCGGCAACGAGCTCCGCAGAGTCATAACGTTAGTTAGTGCCCGAGGAATTTCGTTTCTGCCGTAGCCGCAGCCTCCGTGAACAAAAACTGTACCGGTTTCTGACTCTCGTACATCAAAACGCCTATTCGAATCATGTTTTCTGAGTCTCAGAGCAGAGCTTCGACGAAGTAGCACTTAGATGACTGATTCCAGTGGCTATCAATGCCACTGCAGAAAACGAAGGGAGGATTTATGTCTAAGCTAACCGGGAAAGTGGCGCTCGTCACCGGCGGTTCGCGTGGCATTGGTGCAGCGATTGCCAAGCGTCTGGCCGCGGATGGGGCGCGTGTGGCGATTACCTTCTCGAAAGATGCAAAAGCGGCCTCGTCGGTCGTCAAAGCGATTCAGGGCGCAGGCGGAAAGGCGATCGCCATTCAAGCAGACGCCGTCGATGCCCAGGCCATTAATAACGCGGTTCAGAAAACGGCAGCCGCATTCGGCGGCATCGACGTGCTGGTGAACAATGCCGGCACGGCCATTCCAAAGACATTCGAGCAGACCACGCTGGAGGAGCTGGACCGCATGTTTAACATCAATGTCCGCGGCACAATGGTCGCAACGCAAGCAGCGCTGAAGCACATGAAGAGCGGCGGTCGCATCATCATGATCGGCTCGTGCGTGGGCGAGCGTATGATGACGCCCGGCTTGGTGCCCTATTCAGCCACCAAGGGAGCCGTAAAGATGTTTACTCAGGGGTTGTCCAGAGAGGTTGGGAAACGCGGCATCACCGTCAACAACGTCCAGCCGGGTCCCATCGACACAGATTTAAATCCCGCCGCAGGCGAGTGGGCAGCGCCCCAGAAAGCCAACACCGCACTCGACCGCTACGGGCAGGCTGACGAAGTCGCAGCATTGGTGGCCTTCGTCGCCGGGCCAGAGGCCTCATATATCACCGGCGCCAACCTCACCGTCGACGGCGGCACCAACGCCTGACCACCTAGGACGACGCAGTGAAACCGCCGGGAATGGCGGGGTCAATTTTGGCTGGCAGCAGGCGCATCACATATTCATCGACGAGCCCAACCGCTCCAGCGGCACCAAAAACTGTCACACGGATATGGTGTCCCTACCAGCCTGAAAGTCCTGCTAAGAAATAAAATAATACTCCGGTAATTAGTGCGAGTCGCAAAATACGAATCGTAAAGTTTCTTCGGATACAGAGCAATTTATGGCATTGCGGACAGGCGAACGAGCCCCACATTTCAATCTGGTTACGGGCGAATTTTTTCTGACAAAAGGACAAATCACGCGCCGCTTTGTACTCCACCGAAGTAAAGTAGAGACGCGAAAACATTCAAATTTTCGGCGAGACCCACTGGCAGGGAGTTGAAGAATTTAAAACCAATCGCTGCGGTACGCGATCCACCAACATAGGCAGCCGATCGGAATCGTCGCGGCCAGCGCCCACCACAGCGGCAACACCACATCCGCTAACGTTCCCACGACCGAAAAGGTGATCCAGAAGACCTTGCGTTGCATACTCTGATTTTAGCGCGAGCGGCAGCGCGCTATTCAATCGCGGGAGCGTGAGTTTGCGTAATGCGCAATGCCGCTTGCTGAAGCTTATGATTCTCGCAGAACGGAGCAAATCTGCCCGACCACTCACTAAAACAAACCCGCCGCCGCGTTCGACTCGCGCATTTCCATGAACGGCAGTTGCGCCTTAATGGTAGTCCCCAGCTTGCTCGAAACAATTTGAATTGTGCCGCCTAATTGTTTTACCCGTTCGTACATCCCCATGAGCCCGACGCCGCCTTGCCCCGTACCCACTTCGCTCAGTACTTCCTGCGGCATGCCGTGGCCGTCATCCGTGATCGTGGTATTAATCTGCCGCTCATGAATTTTCAATTCCACGCAAGCTTTTTGCCCGCCGGAATGCCTGTGCACATTAGTCAGCCCCTCCTGCACAATGCGAAACAAGGTCGTCTCCAGTTCGCGATTGAAACGAGGAAACGCCTCGGCCAAATCCAGCCGCACATTAATTCCGCTGCGCTGCGAAAATCCTTCCACGTACCAGCGTAAGGCCGAAACCAAACCAAAATCATCTAGCACTGGCGGGTGCAACAGGTACGACATAGTGCGTACTTCCCGGATGCAATCGCCCACCAAATCAAGCGACTCCTGCACCAACTCCTTATTCCTATTGTCAGACTTCGACAGCCGCCGCGCGAGTTGTCCCAGCGTGAGCGTCACCGCGCTCAAGTATTGCCCCGCGCTGTCGTGCAACTCTCGCGCGATTCTGCGGCGTTCCTCGTCCTGCACCCGCACCACACTCTGGCTCAATTGCCGAAGCGCATTTTCTGCATTCAAGCGCTCAGACACCTCGCGGCGCAAGTCTGAATTCGCTTTGGTAAGTTCCAGGGTGCGCTGCAGCACCCGGCGCTCCAGTTCCTCGCGAGCTTCTTGCAACACGCGCTCATTTTCTTCTCGTTGCTTAAGTAAGTCGCGAACCTCATATTGGCGGCCCCGCGCGCGCAACGCCGACCGCACCGCGCTGATCAGCGTGGGCACCCGCACCGGCCGCTCCAGCATATTTACGTTCCCGTGTACCCCGAACAGATGCACCAATCCAGAGCTGACCTGTGAGCTTTCTTCGCTTCCATTCGTCAACAAAATTACCGTTACATCGGACCACGGCCGCTGGTTTTTCAGAAACGCGAACAAGCGCTCCACGCCGCGAGGCACCAACGCTTCTTCCGCGATAATTACCGCTTGGACGCTGTTGTCAAGAGCTTCAGCCAGCCCCTCGATCGAATCATGGCAAACGCCGCGAATCTGATCTTTCAGCAGGTAGCGCAGCAACAGCGGTCCGTCTCTTCCGGTCGGCGCGCAAATGAGTACATTTCCCGTTTGCATCGGTCCGCTTATCCCGCGGTGGCGCCTTTGGAGCCGGACTTGGGTCGGAGACTCATCAAGTCTTCGGTTTCTCCCACGAATTTGGGAATGCCCGTCAAGATGCCCTCGAATTGTCGTAACGGCTTGCCGATTTCAAGTCCTTTATCGGTGATCTCAAATTCGCGGATGCTCGTTTCGTGCGCTGACAAGCGATTCTTGATCACGGAAATAGCTTTTCGCACGCTTCCGCCCGCTTCGAAATACCGCAAATAAATCACCAAGTCGGCAAGATAGGTCAGCTCAAATGAGGTCGTGTCTGTGCTATTCACCATTCCATGCTGCGCAGTGGTCATGATGGTCAGCACCCCATGCGCGTTCAGGTACGCCAACAACTCATGCAGCTGCGCCAGCAGAAAGCGCTCGCTAGTCATGGCCGTCAGATAACCATTCAGGCTATCGATCACCAGTACACGAACACCTTCGTCTTCCACTTTTCTCCGAACCCTGTACGCAAATTCCCCCGGGGACTGTTCGTTCGGATCAACCTGGCTAATCTCAATCGTTCCGTCTTCCATGTGGCTGGCGAGGTCCAGGTCCACATTTTTCGCCCGCCTTATGTAAGTATTCTTGGATTCGTCAAACAGGAATGCACAGGTTTTGTAGCCCTGCTGCGCGGCAGCCAAAACAATCTGAATCCCCACCGTGGATTTCCCGGTTCCCGCTGGGCCCACCAGCACTAAGCCCGTCCCCCAGCGTACGCCGCCGCCGGTCAAGCGATCCAGCTCTTCATTATTTGTTTTGAGCACGCCGCCTGCATCTTTTGGCCGCACGCCATTCAGCGAATCGTTGGCGATCAGCCTTCTAAACACCTGCAGCCCGCCATGGCGAATCGCGAAATCGTGACTGCCTTCCAGCGATGGTCCGGCACGCAATTTGGTGACTTGCAGTGTCCGTTTCACCGAGCCGTACTCGGATTGCGTTTTCTCCAGCAGCACCACGCCATGCGCAATGCTTTGCAGCAGCAAGTCCGGATTATCGACGGTGTAGTCTTCCAGAAAAAAAACCGTGCAGCTGCACTCCGACAATATTTCCTTTAACGCCAGAATCTGCCGCCGGTAACGCAGCGGATCGCGCGCCACCAGGCGAATCTCCGAAAGGGAATCGATCACCACGCGCGCCGGTTTCAGGCGGCGCACATCGTCAATCACGCGTTGCACCGTTTCGCTGAGCTCTACATCCGCCGGCTGAAAGACCGTGTACTGTTCTTCATTTTTCAAACGGTCCCCGAGGGTGCTCAGCTCTTGCAGGTGAATTCCGTCCATCGACCAGCCGTGCGATTCCGCCACGGCTCGAATTTCATCCTCCGATTCCGAGAACGTAACGTACAGCCCTTTTTCTGAGTTTTTAGCGCCGGCCAGCAGGAATTGCAACGCCAGCGTCGTTTTGCCGGAACCCGGCGCGCCTTCTATAAGAAAAAGGCGTCTGGCTGGAAAGCCGCCGCCGAGAATGTCGTCCAGTTCTTCAATTCCGCTGCTCAGCCGATTTGTGATCCTGCTTTTTTTGGCATCTTTGGATGACGGCATTTGCGATCCGCCCCTATGTGCCACTGGCAAGCGATTTCGCTCGCAGCCCATCGGTATCGAAAAAGGCCTCGCCTTCCAACACTGTTTCCATCGCCTGCGTCAGCAACTCCTCTCCGCTGGCTTTGCACACGTAACCATGAGCGCCGCTTTTGCCGACATCTTTCGCGAATTGGGGCGAATTATGCATGGTAAACAAAAGTATTTTCACCTTTGGCATGATCTGGGAAATTCGATGCGCCACTTCCAGGCCATTGAGAACCGGCATGGAAACGTCCAGGATCACCAGGTCCGGCTTCAATAACTTGGTTTGTTCGAACGCTTCGAGCCCGGTGGTGGCCTCGCCGCAAACTTCCCAGCCCGGGTGCGGTTCGATGGCGGTACGCAAACCTTTGCGCATCATCGCGTGGTCATCGGCGATTAAAATCCTGGCCATCGTTGCTCCGTCGGGCTCCCCTATCATCGCCGTCCGAGCAGTCTTCAATACATCGGTATGTCCCTGTATTTTCAATCTAAGGGAAGCAAAAAGCACACTGCGTGAACTAACCTTGCGAATGGGGCGTCCCAAGTCCAACGGATCGCCGAAATTGTCTCATTTTGAAAAGACTAATTGCCGTTCGGGCACTTTAACGCGATGCCGCCGGAGTTCCAGCACTAGGTACCAGACCACCGCGATGTTGATTAGCAACACCACCACTTTTGTGATGTTGGGGTGGTGAAAAATCTCGTATATCTCCAGTGGAATGAATGACGACGTCGCAATAGTGGTGAAATATTCCGCCCACCGCTTATGCAAAGCCAGACCAATGCCTTCGGTGAGCAACAGCGCCGCATAAAAAAACGTTCCGAAGCTCAATTCCCGCAGCCGCTGTGGACTCAAGTCCGTGCATCGTTCCAGCAGCGCGTGCAGGTAATGGTTGTTAGGATCGACACGGAAAACATTTACCCAGTGCTCCACGATAACCACGAGATCCTTATCGATCAGCGTGTGCGCACCGATACCCACCGCCAGCAAAGCCAGGCCTTTTAGCAGCTTAAATGCCGCGATAACCAATAAGCCGCGGGAAGTATGCTCACGCTGAGACATAGTTTCGTTAGCCAATTGCGAGTATGCCGTCGCTTCGTGGCTCATTCCTTTTTCTCGGCCAGTTCCGCCCAACGCGCATAAAGCCGTTCCACTTTGCCTTGAGCTTCTTCCATGCGCTTGCACGTTTCCAGTAATCGCTGCACGTCACTTGCCAATTGCGGATCGGCCAGCTCGGCGCGTGTTGCCGAGAGCTCCGACTCCGCTTGTACCAGGCTGTCTTCGATGTTGGCAAATTCTCGCGCCTCCTGGTAAGAAAGTTTTCGCTTGGTTGTGGTCGCTGCCACGACTGGGGCGGCAACATTCGTGTCACCGTTCGAACCCTCCGCGCGGCTGCCACCCGAACCACCCGAACTCGGCCCTCTGCTTAACCCCTTGCTTAACACTGTGTCTCGCGTCGAAGCGCGCGCTTGTTTTTTCTGCCACGCATCCCACTGCGAGTAATCCGCGAAGCGCTCCGCGCCACCGCGTCCATCCAGTCCCAGCACCACTGTGGACACCCGATCCAGCAAGTAGCGGTCATGCGTCACCAGCAGCAACGCCCCTTTAAACTCCAGCAAGCTTTCTTCTAATATTTCCAGCGTCGGAATATCCAGGTCGTTGGTCGGTTCATCCAGCAGCAGCACATCCGCCTCTTGCAGCATCAGTTGCGCGATCAAGACGCGGGCGCGCTCGCCACCGGACAATTTACCGACACGTTGATTCAGATCTTCCGGGTCGAACAAAAATCTTGCCGCCCAGGCCGCCACGTGAATCACACTGCCTTGATAAATCACCGCGTCGGCGTCCGGGGCCAGCGCGCGCCGTAGCGTTAAATCGGGATCGAGCTGCCTGCTCTGGTCAAAATACACCATCCGCAATGGCTCGGCTCGCTGAATTCTGCCACTCGTCGGCGCCATTTCGCCACGCAATAATCGCAACAAGGTAGTCTTGCCGCTGCCGTTCGGTCCCACCAGTCCCACGCGCATACCCGCGGTCACCGCGAAATTCAAATCCTTGAACAAAATGCGGCCGCCCAATTCACATGTCACACCGTCCAACGTGATCAGCTGCTTGGTCTGGCGGTTGGTCGCGGAAAAATCAATGCGCGCGGTAGTGCTCCGAGTCCTTGCATTTAAGTCCGCGAGATCGCCGATCAGTTCGTGCGCCTTATCTATGCGCGATTTCGATTTTGTAGTGCGTGCTTTCGGCCCGCGCCGGAGCCATTCGATTTCCGTGTGCACTCGATTCGCCAGCGCGGCTTGTTCCTTGCGCTGCGCGTGCAGGTACAATTCCTTGGCCTCCAAAAATGTACTGTAGTTTCCTTCCACCCGCAGTAAACCATCGGCATACAGCCGATTCAGTTCCACCACTTCCGTAGCCACATTTTCCAGGAAATATCGGTCGTGGCTGACCACCACGCACGCGAACGGAGCATTCCGCAGCAGCCCCTCCAGCCACGCAATCCCGGCCAAGTCTAAATGGTTTGTCGGCTCGTCGAGAAGCAGCACATCCGGGTGTTGCACCAGCGATTCAGCAATCGCCAACCGTTTTCGCCATCCCCCAGAAAGCGTCGTGGCCAGCACCTCGCGATCCGTAAAGCCTACGCGGCCCAGCGTTTCAGCAATGCGTCCGGCTCGCTCCGACTGCGGCACCGCGGCGTTCTGCAGCGCCCGTTCCACTACGCTCAGCACCGTGTCCCCGGCGGCAAAATCAGAAATCTGCGACACGCGACTCAGCCGCGTTCCTTTGCGCACCGCGACATCTCCCGTGTCGGGTTTCACCCGGCCGGCGAGTATCTCCAGCAACGTGGACTTGCCCGAACCGTTGGGCCCGATCACTCCAATGCATTCGCCACTCGAAACCGTGAACGAAATGTCTCGAAACAATGGCACGCTGCCGTATTTCTTGGATAATCCCTGTGCGCTGATAATCGGTGGCAAATTCCTGGGGTCTGCTCCTGTAGTTAGTTTACCCTGCTATGGTGCGGGCGCACGAAAACGCTAAAATAGCGCTTCTCCCAAATTCAAATGGCTCACAATTATGATGCCGTAATTCTCGGCGCTGGTGCCGCTGGCTTGATGTGCGCCATTGAAGCAGGGAAGCGCGGTCGCCGCGTTGCCCTGCTCGAACGCGCCGCGCGCGCCGGCAAAAAAATCCTCATCTCCGGCGGCGGACGCTGCAATTTCACGAATCTTCATTGCCGCCCTGAAAACTTTATCTCCAGCAATCCACACTTTGCCAAATCGGCCCTTGCACGCTACACCCCCGCAGACTTCATCGCATTGGTGCAAACCCATTCCATTCCGTACCACGAAAAAACCTTGGGCCAGCTTTTCTGCGACCGCGCCGCCCGCGACATCACCGACATGCTCGAAGCCGAATGCCGTTCCGCCAAAGTCGACCTCTTCCTCAACACCGCTATCCAGGAAGTTCGTCACGCCACGGAATTCAGCGCGCACGCCGCTGACGCGGAATTTTCCGCTCCCGCTCTAGTCGTTGCCACCGGCGGATTAACCATCCCCAAGATGGGCGCCACCGATTTCGGCTATCAACTCGCGCATCAGTTCGGAATAAAAATTCGCCAAACGCGCCCAGCCCTCACGCCACTTTTATTGGAAGCCTCTGATCGATCCACCTACTGCGATTTAGCCGGCGTTTCCACCGAAGTGATCGCCGCCACCAATCACCACGCATTTCGCGAAGCCATGCTCATCACGCATCAGGGGCTAAGCGGCCCAGCCGTCCTCCAGGTTTCCTCCTATTGGAACAAAAGTGAACCACTGAGCATCGATCTCGCTCCCGATCGCGAGGTCTTCGCAGCGTTACGCTCCTCGTCAACAAGAAACGTTGCCACTGCACGCGCCGCGCTTCAACTCGCGCTGCCGAATCGTTTCGCAACCCGCTGGCTCGATGCTCACCTCCCGCCGAGGTGGACCAACGAAGACTTGGCTCGCCTCGAACGCGAACTACATCAATGGACAATCATTCCAGCAGGCACAGAAGGCTTCGATAAAGCGGAGGTCACTCTCGGCGGCGTAGATACCGACGAGCTCTCCAGTAAAACCATGGAGTCGCGCAAAGTTCGCGGCCTATTTTTTATCGGCGAAGTCGTCGACGTCACCGGTCATCTTGGCGGCTTCAATTTTCAATGGGCTTGGGCCAGCGGCGCAGCCGCCGGTCGCGCACTCTGAACATTTCCGCACGCAAGAGAAGTCGCTGATCATTCGTGGAACAATTCACGGCAGCGTGAACGCCAGCACATAATCTCCTTGCTTCGTTCCCAACTTCCCGTGTCCCCCCGCGGAAATCACCAGATATTGTTTGCCGTTCAACGTGTAAGTCATCGGCGTAGCTTGCCCGCCCGCCGGCAACTCGTACTTCCAAATTTCCTTCCCAGACTCCGCATCGAATCCGCGAATATAGTTGTCCATCGTTGCCGCCGAAAACACCACGCCCCCAGCAGTCACAATGGGCCCGCCCAGGGTAACCGTCCCGGTGTTCATCCCGGGCACGAAGCTTCCCAGCGGTACATCCCACGCCTTCTTCCCGGTAAATAAATCCACCGCAGCGACCGTTCCCCACGGCGGAGGACTGCACAACGTTAAAGTCTCGCTCGGCCCAATCAAAGGCGTGCGAAACATGGCGTAGGGCGTACCCGCTTGCCTCCCCCATTCACCATGAGCACGGTCATTGCTGGTGGCCGCGTGGATATCAGCATCATACTTTTCTCGCGGAATCAGCCGTACAAAATATGCCAACCGGTTAGTGTCCATCACCAGCAGGTGTCGTTGCGGATCGTAAGCGGCGCTGCCCCAGTTCACCCCGCCTACACTTCCCGGGAACTGGATCGAGCCCTTCACGCTGGGCGGAGTAAAAATCC
>Ga0185299_10005952_pt1 | contig 13297 bp, 13 predicted proteins | sample PaiPotPPA55metaG_FD_128002 | JGI IMG/M metagenome (GOLD analysis project Ga0185299, IMG submission 128002) | Iron sulfur acid spring bacterial and archeal communities from Banff, Canada, to study Microbial Dark Matter (Phase II) - Paint Pots PPA... ...
GGGGAGCCACCAGCGCTCGTCGGGGACGAGACCGAGGTCGGCGAAGAACCGGTCGGCCAGGCGCGGGTCGTCGTGCTGGCCGGTCGCGACCGCCTGGACCTCGTGGCCGGCCTCGCGCAGCGCGGCCACGACCGGCGCGAGCTTCACGATCTCGGGCCGGGTCCCGAACGGGACCAGGAGGCGCATCAGGACTCGAAGCACTCGGTGAACGAGCGGATCATCCGGACGCCGGGCCGGTGCTCGAGCCGGGCCGCCTGGAGGGGCAGCCCGAGGGCGCCGCGGACGAACTGGCCGACCAGGTCGGCGCCCGCGGCCAGCGACAGGGGGAGCCCGCCCGAGAAGCGGGGGTTGACCTCGACGACCGTCACCGCGCCCGCATCGACGAAGCCCTGGAGGTTCAGCGCGCCCTGCAGCCCGACCGCGGCGACCGTGCGCGCGACGACGCCGTCGACGGCAGCGTCGACGAACGTCTCGCCCTTGGTGCTGATCCCGCCCCTCGTCTCGAGTCGCCAGCGCGGCACGCACGCCACGACGCGCCCGTCCCGCTCGACGAGCACGTCGGCGGTGAACTCGCGGCCGCCGGCGCGGGTCTGCACGATCGGCTCCGGCGTGCGACGGCAGGCCCACGCCAGGTCCTGGGGTTCGTCGATCAGGTGGACGTCACGGGAGCCCCGCCCGAAGCGGGGCTTCACGACCCAGGGGCCGGCGACGCCCGACGCGCCGCCGAGCGCCGTCGATGGGGTCGGGACGCCGGCGTCGTGCAGGACGCGCGCGAACTTCCACTTGTCGAGGCACACCTCGACCGCCGCCGCCGGCGGCAGCCACGTCGCGACCTGTCGCGACGCGAGCTCGCTCGACAGCTCCTGGAGCGCCGCGAGCTCCTCGCTGACGGTCGTCAGGAGCACCGCGGGCCGGGTCTCGTCGACGAGCGCGAGCACGGCGGCACCGAAGGCCGGATCGGTGGCGCGGGGGAGCACCGCCCGGGTCGGCGTGAGGCGCAGTCCGGCGGCGTCGGGATCCGCGTCCGCGGCGACGATCGGATGACCGGCCCGGGCGAGCGCGCGGAGCACCGCGACGCCGGCTGGCCCGCCGGCGCCCGTGACGAGCACGCAGGTCACGACTCGGACTCCGGGTCCGCCCACCAGCCGGGCTGCTTGGTGCTGCCCGGCCGTGCCGTCGCCGGTTCGGGTCGGGACGGTGCCGGATCGGCGGTCGGTTCCGGGACCGGCGCGGGTGCAGGCCCGGGATCGGGCGCGGGCGCCGACCGGTCGATGGCCCAGTGGCCCGGGGTCGACGAGGGCGACGAGTGCGGCACCGCCTGCGGGACGGGACGGGGCGCGGGCGCGGGTGCCGCGGCCGGGTCGGGCGGGAGCGAGGGCTCGGGCTCGAGCACCGGCTCAGGAGCGGGCGCGTCGACAGCCGCCGGCGGGGGCACCGGCTCAGGCGCCAGTCGGAGCGTGGGGAGCGTCGGGGCGAGCGCGGGCTCGGGGGCGGGCGTCGTCGGCGGGGCGGCGGCACCGCCGTTGCCGTTCGGCCCCGTGAGACGCGGGCCTCCCATGTCGGACAGCCGCGTGACCGCAGGCCCGAACTCCTGGGTGCGCTGGCCCTGACGGTTGAGCTCTTCGCTCGCCCACTGGCGCACGCGCCCGACTCGCGCGGGTCCGCTCGGTTCCCACTGCCGACGCGCGATCGCCAGCGCGACCGAGCGCCGCACGCGCGGATCCGGCTCGGTGTCCATGGCCCGCAGGATCGGCTTCGCGGCCCGGCGCAGGCCGAGGTCGACGAGCGCGTTCCCGCCCCGCGCCCGCTGGACGGCCTGGGTGTCCTTGCGGAGGCGCCGGACCAGGCGCGAGACCTCGACGTGGCGGGCCAGGATCCGCCAGATCAGCGCGCCGCCGATGGCGACCGCGCCCCCGCCGACGAGGAGCACCTGGGTGTCAGCTGCCATCGAGGTGCTCCTGGAGGAGGACCCGGTTGCTCGGCAGCAGGACCCACAGGTAGAGGGTGAAGCCGGCCAGGACGTAGAGCAGCCCGAACGCGGTGCCGACCCAGTCGTGGAACACGGTCAGCCCCTGGGCGTCGGTGCGCATGCCCACGTACATCGAGAGGCCGATGCGCAGGAAGTTGCAGAGCAGGACCACGAGCCCGGCGGCCGCGAAGGCGGTCAGCCGGCGGGCGGCCGGGCCGCGCACGATGAACGCGCTGATGGCGCCGAACCCGAGGACGGCGGCCAGGGCCGAGCACGAGGTGCTGATGGTGGCGAGGAACGGCGCCGAGTGGGAGGGCAGCACGAGGATCTGGTGCCCGAACGCCTGGTCGGCCCGGTTCAGCCCGAGCGCACCGAACCCGCCGGCGACGATCGACGCCTCGGCGTCCCGCCACGGGTTGATGAGCAGCCAGAAGAGGCCGAACGCGGACCCGAACGCGAGCGCGATCCGCAGCCCCACGACGATCATCCGGCGGCTCATGCCGGCACCCCCACGGTGGGCTGCTGGCCGTGACCGGTCCGGGGCGTCTTCACCCACGTGTACGGCCGTCCGATGACCCCGTCGAACCACGACTTCGTGCAGACCACGGTGAACAGCACGAAGGCGGGGAGGAAGAGGAGGATGCCGGCCGCCGCCTTGCGCGGCGCCCGGCTCACGAGCAGCCCCGAGGCCAGCTCGAGCAGCGGGCCGAGGAAGAGCAGCGTCGCGATCGGCGTCAGGTCAAGCCCGTTGCCCCAGGTGAGGACCCCGGCCGCGCGCAGCGTGACCATGGCCAGGCCGAGCATGCAGAAGACCGGGACGTGGTACACAAGGAGGAACATCGTCGACTCGACCTTCTGGGCCCGGGTCAGGCCCGGCGCCCCCCAGATCGACTGCCGGTACTCGCGCCACGCCTGCTGGTGGCCGCGCGCCCAGCGATAGCGCTGGCGCCAGAACCGCCGGAAGGTCGGGACGCTCTCCTCGGTGTCGATGGCGGTCAGGTCGAAGCGGACGTACCGGCCGACGAGGATGAGGCGCAGGGTGAGGTCGGTGTCCTCGGTGACGGTGCGCTCGTTCCAGCCGCCGAAGGCCCTCAGCCAGCCCGTGCGCGCCGCGCAGTTGGACCCGCCGTACGCCGGGAGCTCGAACAGCGACTGCCGGCCGTACTCGTTGACGAGGTAGCCGCAGTAGTAGTCGACCGCGATGCTGCGGGCGAGGCGGGTCTCGTTCGAGTTCCGGACGATGCAGCGCCCCTGGACCGCGCCGACCGACGGGTCGGCGAAGTGGCGCACCAGCCGGCGGATCACGTCGGCGCGCGGCTTGTGGTCGGCGTCGAACACGACGACGACCTCGCCCCGGAGGGTCTGGAGGGCCGTGTTGAGCGCGCCCGACTTGCCGCCGCCGGCCCCGGCCGGGCGGTGGATGCAGTTCAGCACCGGGTGGCGGCGGACGAGCGCATCGACGATGTCGCCCGTGCCGTCGTCGGAGCCGTCGTCGATGATGATGATCTCGTGCCGGTCGTCGGGGTAGTCGAGCGCGAGCAGCGTCGTGACGAGCCCCTCGATCACCAGCTCCTCGTTGCGGCACGGGACGAGGATCGAGACGAACGGGTAGTACCCGAAGTCGAAGCCGCTGCGGGTGCGCATGTCGCGCGGCGCCGACGCCAGTGCCGACACCGCGAACGCCACGTGGCGGGCGAGGAACACGAGGAACAGCACGGTGAGGAAGATCACGACCGCGAGGCTGGCGTCGCGCAGCCCCAGCATCCCCACCAGCACCATGCCGACGCCGACCAGGAACAGCAGCGTCCACGGCGCGCCGGGGGGCGACGCATGGCCGACGACGGTGGGCGCAGTGGGCTCGGCGTCCCGCGCGGTCACGGGCCGGATGGCCTCGTCGACGGCGGTCATGGCGCCACGGTCCGCAGTCGGCGGGTACGCCAGAACAGCAGCACGCCGAGCACCGCGGTCACGATCACGACCGCGGCGATGGGGCCCCACCCGGCGAGCGAGCTCCCGGCCGGCGTGGTCTTGCACGACGGGCCCGGCGCGCTGACCCGGCCGTTGCCGAGCGTCCAGGTGACGGGCGCCTTGACGTCGACCGAGAACACGTTGATGCGGGTGCCGGCGTCGAACGACGTCGGCTGTCCGCGGTTGGCGGGTCCGGGGGAGAAGCTGTTGTTCGGGCCCACGTCCAGGACCATCGGGCCGCCGGTGTTCTGGTAGCCGTAGAGCGTGCGCGTCGAGCCGCCACGAGCGGCGCTGCACTCGACGATCGGCGTCAGCGCGGCCGGGGCGCGAGACGCGCTGCCGGCGGCGGCGGGAGTGGCGCCGAGCGCGGCGAGCGCGAGCGCGACGCCCGCGACACCGAGCGCCCGGTGTGCCCAGCTCAGTCGCATGCTCGCCGACCCTTCTCGTCACGGCGTCGGGAGGCACTGCACGCGGACCGCGGTCCGTCCTCCCAGCCTCCTGAAACATCGGAACTCCGGCCTGCTCCCTTGAGGATCCGGGGCTCGGCGGGTCTGCCGATAATCCTCGTTATGTCAAGTAGACCGGGATACGGGCTCTTCCCGTCCCCGCCCCAGGCGGCGTGGGAGCGGCGGCCCTCCGGGGGGCGGCGTGAGCGGCGCAGCGGCCGGCTCGAGGGGTCAGCGGAGCGGGTCCGGAGGCGCGGTCGCGACGCGCGTCGGCGCGCTCCCCCGGCGGCGCGGGGCGCGGAGGCGGCGGGTGGTTCAACTCTCGGCGCGCTGCTGCCGATACCGCGATGGGGCGAGGGGGGCCGCGAGGGCAAGCGGCGAGGGCAAGGGCGAGTTGATGGTGCGGCGGTTGATCGTGCGTCGACGGCGGGATCAGCGGGGCGTGGTGCTGGTCGAGTTCGCCATCATTGTGCCGCTCGTCGTGCTGCTGGCGTTCGGGATCATCGAGTTCGGCACCGTCTACAACAACGAGATCGCGGTCCGACAAGGCGTCCGCGAGGCCGCCCGGGCGGGCACGGTCGCCAACTGGGGCAACACGACGAGCTGCAACCTGCACGGGTCGACGGGCGCCTCGACCGACATCCAGGAGCTCATGTGCACGGCGAAGAACCGGGTCGGCCTGAGCTCCAGCAGCCTGTACGTGATGGTCTCCTTCGACTCCTCCTACACGCTCGGGCAGGGGCTGATCGTCTGCGTGCAGGCGCCCATCCACTCCGCGACCGGTCTGTTCGCGCCGCTGCTGAACGGCAACTTCTACAAGACCAAGGTCGAGATGAGCATCGAGAAGACGACGGGCACCGAGACCGGCGGGTCTGAGGACGTCTCGGGCATCTCCGGGAGCTGGTCGTGGTGCACCGGATCCAATCCCTCGCCGTAGGCCGCGTGGCGCGGCGAGCCCGCGACGAGCGCGGGGCGACCTTCGTCCTGTTCGCCCTGCTCATGGCGGTGCTGCTGGTGTTCGTGGCCCTCGCGGTCGACCTGGGCAACGCCCGCCAGGTCCGCCGCCAGCAGCAGAACACCGCTGACGCGGCGGCGCTCGCGGCGGCCAACTCGCTCTACTCGTCGGGCTCCCCCAACTTCGCCACCGCGGTCGCCTCGGTGAAGTCCTACGCGCACAGCGACGGCGGGGTGAGCTCCTCCAGCTGGTCCGGGTGCAGCGACGCGAACGCGCTCCCCTACAAGCCCGACGCCGGGGACACCTGCATCTCGTTCGACAGCTCGACGACCCCGACCATCGTCCGGGTGATCCTGCCGTCCCGCAACGTCCACTTCCTGTTCGGCGCCATCGCGGGTCTCAGCTCCACGAACATCACCGCCCACGCGGTGGCCGCGGTCACGAACTTCGGCATCTCCCCCTGCGGCTTCTGCGTCATCGGGACCGGGTCCCCCTACGACGGGCAGAACGGCACCCTCTCGGTGCAGGGAGACTCGGGCGTCGGCATCAACGGCAGCGCGTCGACGAAGCACAACGGCGAGGTGGACGTCACGCCACCCGCCGGCACGACCCTATACAGCGGCGGGAGTTACTCGGGGAACTTCAACCCGACCCCGCTGAGCGTCAGCGGCCCCCTGCTCGACCCGCTGGCCCAGTACCCGGTGCCGAGCTTCAGCGGCCTGAGCACCCAGGCCGGCTGTACCAACGGGGTCGCGGTGCCGGGGATCTACTCGTCGATCCCGACCTGTCACCTCAACCCCGGCCTCTACGTCATCACCGGCTCGACGCACATCTCGGGCCAGACGACCATCGACGCGTCCTCTGGCGTCACGCTGTACATGACTTGTGGCTCCAACGGGAACCCGCAGGCCTGCTCGAGCGGCGGCGAGGCCGGCGCTGACCTCATCTGCACCGGGAACGCGAGCTTCCAGATCACCGCGCCCAGCACCGGGCCCACGGCCGGCATGGCCGTCTTCTTCGATCGGCACAACACGTCGGGCCTCGACTGTCGCGGCAACGGGTCCGGAGCCGAGAATGGGACCCTCTACGGCGCCAGCGCCTCTCTGACCATGCGCGGCAACGGGGAGGGCTGTGACTTCAACGCGCTCGTCGTCGTGAACACGGCCTCCTTCAACGGCTCACCGTCCAGCTTCTGCGTGAAGTACGACCACGCGTCGAACGTGCAGGCGGCCAGCACCGCGCCGACGCTCGTCGGCTGAGCGACGCCGCGGCGCGCCGCGGCCCCCTACTGGCCGCTGAGCTGGCCGGGCGGCACCATCGGGTAGAAGCGGGCGAGGAAGTCGTTGATGACCGACGGGCACAGCGTCGGGCCTCGCGAGGCGAGGGTGCACGTCAGCGCGGCGCCGCCCGGGCCCTGGGTCGGGACGTAGATCACCGCGCCGTCGGCCGGCGCGCTGCCGCCCGAGGGGGTGCCGCTCCCGGCCACGTGGGGCGGGTCGTGGAACAGCGCCACCTGGTCGGTCGGCCGGTCGACGGTCTCGGCGGCCGGCTTCGTCGTCGAGCAGCTGCCGCCGGCGGTCTGGGCCTGCGGGAACAGCGCGCAGGCGACCGAGGCCACCTGCCCGGTGCCGGGGCTGGGGACGAGCACCGTGACGCCGGTGCCGGTGCTCGACGACTGGTTGCCGCTCAGCGGGTCGCCGGCCCCGGCCGGGAACGCCGACAGGTGCTTGCCCCCGTCGGCGGCGACGAGGCCGTGGCACGCCCACCCGCGCGGCGCCAGGATGGTCTGGAAGCCGTCGCTATAGAAGCTGAGCCGGCTCGCCACCGAGGGCGCCAGCAGCGTCGGCAGCCGGTTCGGGTACGACGGCGTCTCCGGGGGCGGTGACACCCCGAAGTCCGACGCGCACGGCACCACGGGGAGGGCGACGAACGCCGACGCGCTCCGGCCCTGCGCGGTCGCGGCCGGTGCCGTGGCGAGGCCGGCGAGGGCCACCGCGGCGAGGCCCAGCAGCGCGAGGACGCCGCGCCGTCGTCGAGCGCGGCCGGGGGTCGAGCGTCGGTCGTCGCCTCGTCGGAGCACGGGTCGCCTCCCGGTTCGGGTGCCAACGGCCCCACCCTGACACGAACCGCGCCGAGGGGCGCGCACCGGTCACTCGCCGACGTAGGCCTCCAGCGGCGGGCAGGCGCAGACGACGTTGCGGTCCCCGTAGGCGTTGTCGATGCGGCTGACCGGCGGCCAGTACTTGTCGTGCTGCAGCTCGGGCCGTGGGAACGCGCCCCGCTCCCGCGGGTAGGCCTGGTCCCAGCCGTCGACCGCGACGTCGGCGGCCGGGTGCGGCGCATGCCGCAGCGGGCTGGCCTCGAGCGACCACTCCCCCCGCTCGACGGTGGCGATCTCGTCCCGGATCGCGATCATGGCGTCGCAGAACCGGTCGAGCTCCCGCTTCGACTCCGACTCGGTGGGCTCGACCATCAGCGTGCCCGCGACCGGGAACGACATCGTCGGCGCGTGGAAGCCGAAGTCGATGAGCCGCTTCGCGACGTCCTCGGCGGTGACCCCCGTGGTCTGGGTGATCGGTCGCAGGTCGAGGATGCACTCGTGGGCGACGAGGCTGTCCGGCCCCGTGTACAGCACCGGGTAGTGCCGGGCGAGGCGCCGCGCCACGTAGTTGGCGTTCAGGATCGCGACCAGGGATGCCGTTCGCAGCCCGTCGGGGCCCATCAGCCGCAGGTACGCCCACGAGATGGGCAGGATCCCGGCCGAGCCCCACGGCGCCTCGCTGATGGGGCCGATCCCGGTGCTCGGGCCCGCCTCCGGCACCAGCGGGTGGTTGGGCAGGTACGGGGCGAGGTGGGAGCGGACCGCGACCGGCCCCACCCCCGGTCCCCCACCGCCGTGGGGGATGCAGAAGGTCTTGTGCAGGTTCAGGTGCGACACGTCGGCGCCGAACTCCCCGGGCTTGGCCAGCCCCACGAGCGCGTTGAGGTTGGCGCCGTCCAGGTAGACCTGCCCGCCGGCGTCGTGCACGACCGCGCACACGTCGCCGATGTGACCCTCGAAGACGCCGTGCGTCGACGGGTACGTGACCATCAGCGCGCCGAGCCGGTCGGCGTGCTCATGCGCCTTGCGCTTCAGGTCGTCGAGGTCGACGTTGCCGTCGTCGTCGCAGGCGACCACGACCACCCTGAGACCGGCCATGGAGGCGCTCGCCGCGTTCGTCCCGTGCGCCGACGCCGGAATGAGGCACACGTCCCGGTCGGCGTCGCCCTGGGCCCGGTGGTAGGCGCGGATGGCGAGCAGCCCCGCCAGCTCGCCCTGGGAGCCGGCGTTCGGCTGGAGGGACACCGCGTCGTAGCCGGTGATCTCGGCCAGCCACTCCTCGAGGTCGCGGAAGAGCTCCCGGTACCCGGCCGCCTGCTCGAGCGGCGCGAACGGGTGCACGCGCGCGAACTCGGGCCACGTGATGGGCAGCATCTCGGTCGTGCTGTTCAGCTTCATCGTGCACGACCCGAGCGGGATCATCGTGCGGTCGAGGGCCAGGTCACGATCGGCCAGGCGACGCAGGTAGCGCAGCAGCTCGTGCTCCGAGTGGTGGCGGTGGAAGACCGGGTGCTCGAGGTAGGGCGTGGTGCGCCGCAGTGGGGGTGGCAGCTCGTCGGCGAGGGTCTCGTCGAGGGCCGCGACGTCGGCGTCGACGCCGAACGCTCGCCAGACCCGCTCGACGATCGCGGGCGTGGTCGTCTCGTCGAGCGCGACGCCGATCGTGTCCGCGTCGACGACGCGCAGGTTGATCCGGTGGACCCAGGCGTCCGCCGCCACCTCTGCGGCCGCGCCCGGGACCCGGACGGTGACGGTGTCGAAGAAGTCGTCGTGGAGGACCTCGGTCCCCTGGTCGCGAAGCCCGCGCGCGAGCAGCGCCGCCAGGCGGTGGACCCGGGCCGCGATCCGGCGGAGCCCGTCGGGGCCGTGGTACACGGCGTAGAGCCCGGCGATCACCGCGAGGAGCACCTGGGCGGTGCAGATGTTGCTCGTGGCCCGCTCGCGCCGGATGTGCTGCTCGCGGGTCTGGAGGGCCAGCCGGAGCGCGGGCCGGCCCGCGTCGTCGACCGAGACGCCGACCAGCCGGCCGGGCAGGCTCCGCTTGAACTCGTCGCGGGTGGCCAGGAACCCGGCGTGCGGCCCCCCGTACCCGAGCGGCACCCCGAAGCGCTGGGACGAGCCGACGACGACGTCGGCCCCCTGCTCCCCCGGCGGGACGACGAGCGTGCACGCGAGGAGGTCGGCCGCGACGACGACGAGCACTCCCCGCTCGTGCAGCGCCGCGATGACTGCGCGTCGATCGCGCACCCGCCCGCTGGAGCCCGGCTCCTGCAGCAGCACGCCGAACACGTCGTCGCCGGCCTCCTCGGGCTCGGCGACGACGACGTCCAGGCCCAGGGCCTCGGCCCGGGTCCGCACCACCGCCACCGTCTGGGGGTGGCAGTCGGGCTCGACGAGGAACGTCGGGCCCGGGTCGCGCTGCACCCGGTGGCAGAGCGCCATCCCCTCGGCGGCCGCGGTCGATTCGTCGAGGAGCGACGCGTTCGCCAGCTCCATTCCGGTCAGGTCGGCGACCATCGTCTGGAAGTTCAGGAGCGCCTCGAGCCGGCCCTGGGAGATCTCGGGCTGGTACGGCGTGTACGCCGTGTACCAGGCCGGGTTCTCGAGCACGTTGCGCTGGATGACCGGCGGCGTGATCGTGTCGGCGTACCCGGTCCCGATGAGTGACACGAGCACCTGGTTCCGAGACGCGATTGCCCGCAGCTCGTCCTGGACGTCGGCCTCGTCGGCGGCCGGGGGCAGGTTCAGCGGCTCGGTCGACCTGATGCTCGACGGCACGGTGGCCGCCGCGAGGTCGTCGAGCGAGCCCAGCCCGAGCTCAGCGAGCATCGCTTGCTGCTCGTCGGCGTCCGGCCCGACGTGGCGATCGACGAACCGGGTCGGCTCGAGGTCCCGCAGGGTCATGGGATCCGTCCCTCGTCGCGGTTACGGGTCGCGCCGCCGTGGCGGCTCGCTCCCGCGCTGTCGGGGGACCTGAGAGATTCGCCGGCGCCCGCCGGCTTTCCCCTTCGGTGAGGCGGGTGTCCGCCTGCTCTCCAGCGTGGCCTCGCCCGGACGGTTCGTGCGGCCTGAGAGGTTCCGGGAGTGGTTGCTCCTTCGGCGCCCCGCTGGCGGCGGGGACTCTCCCGACCGGGGTCGATGGCTGTGGCCGAGACTAGCGGGCCGGCTCCGCGCCCTCGGAGGTCGGTCGTGGCTCAGTTTGCGCCGGTCAGGTCACCCGAAGCGGCGACGCAAATGCCCGTGTCTGCGGCGGAACAACCGGTTGACTGCCCACCGAACGATCGGAGCGGGCACTCCGAGCCTTGGTTGGATCCCTACGGAGTCGTGCACGACACAGCCACCAGGAACGTCCCGCAGCGTGCGTTCGTGACACCAGACACGGTGCCACCAACTGGATGAGGACTCACGGTAGCCACGCTCGTCAGGCAGGGCGACCAGCGCAACTCGGTGGCGGTCGACGGGGATGACCCCGAAGAGCAGCTGCCACAGGACGGGCGCGCCGACCCGCCACGGCTCGGCGTCGAAGGGCGCACCGTCCGTCGGGTCGGTCATGCGGACGAATGGCGAGAGCTTCCGGTTCACGCCACCGACGGTCGATACCGCCGCCCAGACCTGTTGGCGATCGGCCCGCAAGGCCAACTCCACGGTCAGCCGCATCGGCCCAAGCTCGACATGGACGTGGAGAGCGGTCGCGCGTCCACCGACGATTACTGCCGGCGCACGAACGGCGGCCGCACGACCGTGGCCGGCACAGCCCGGCCGCGCACGTCGATCGTGACCTGCGTGGCATCGGCGACGTCGGGGGGCAGGAACGCGAGCGCGATCCCGCGCCCGAGCGTCGGCGAGAAGTTGCCGCTGGTCACCTCCCCCACCGGGACACCGTCGACGAGCACCGGGCAGCCGGCCCGGGGCACCTGACGGTCCTCGCCGAGCAGGCCGCGGAGCTTGCGGGTCACGCCGCGCTCGCGCTCCGCCTGCAGCGGTGCTTCGCCGCGGAATGCACCCTTGTCGAAGCGCACGACCCAGGCCGGACCGGCCTGCAGCGGGGTGATGCCGGGCCCGAGCTCGTGGCCGTGGAGCGGGAGGCCGGCCTCGAGCCGCAGCGTGTCCCGGGCTCCGAGGCCGGCGGGTCGGATCCCGGCGTCGAGGAGCCGGCGCCACACCGCCGGTGCCGCGGCCGCGGGCGCGTGCAGCTCCACGCCGTCCTCGCCGGTGTAGCCGGTGCCGGCCGCGTACCCGTCGAAGCCGTCGCGGATCGAGCGGACGCCGAAGTGGGGCACCGCGGCCGCGTCGTCGAGCACGCCCGCCAGCCGCTGCCGGGCCTTCGGGCCCTGCACCGCGAGCACGGCCCGGGACGCCGTGATGTCCTCGGACTGGGAGGCCGCGTCGACGCGGGCGGCCGCCTCCGCGATCGCGGTGGTGACCCCGGCGGTGTTCGAGGCGTTCGGCATGACGAGGAACGCCTCGGGCTCGACCCACCAGACGATGATGTCGTCGACGACGTGCGCGTCGTCGGGGTCGAGCAGCTGCGTGTACTGCGCCTTGCCGGTCTCGATCCGCCGGAGGTCGTTCGTCAGCGCCCACTGGAGGGCGTCGAAGGCGCCCGGTCCCTCCACGCGGACCGACCCGAGGTGCGAGACGTCGAAGACCACCGCGTCCTCGCGACAGGCGCGGTGCTCCTCGAGCACGCTCGTGAACTGGATCGGCATCTCCCAGCCGCCGAACTCGGCCATGCGCGCGCCGAGGGCGCGGTGCTCGGCGTCGAGGGGGCTGCGGCGGAGCGGGTCGGCCATGGCCGGCCGAGCCTAGGTGTCGCCGGTCAGGCCGACGCCGCCGCCTCGTCGTCGGTGCCGGCCGCGGTCGGCCGCAGGTCGAGGCGCGCCGTCGCGTCGAGCGGCTCCTCGCCCAGCTGGGACGGCGGCTCGAGCCCGTACTTCACGAGCAGGTGCAGGTAGTCGCGCTGGTAGAGGACCTTGATGTTCGTGCTCGGGTACCGCTCCTGCAGTCGGCGGGCCTTGCGGTTCTTCTTCGTGACCAGCTTCTGGTTCAGCGTCGTGATCTCGATGTACAGGTCGTAGGCCGGCAGGTAGAAGTCGGGTGTGAACGCCTGCACGATGTGGCCCTCGCGGTTCTCCTCGAGGGTGAACGTGCGGGGCTCGTACTCCCAGACGATGCCGTAGAAGTCGAGCAGCTTGGCGAACTGACGCTCGGAGTTGTGCGCGAAGCGGGCCTGCTCGTGCGGGAGCGCGTCGGCGATGGGTCAGGCCCCTTGTGCGGCGCGACGCTCGCGGGGCGTCGCCGCCGGCGCCTCGGCCGGCCCGAGCTCGTGGATGCGCGCGTCGAGCTCCTGCACGACGTGGCCGAGCGGCACGATGTTCAGCACGCCCTGGCCCCGGCGCACCAGGTCGACGAGGTCGTCGCCGTCGCGGGCGAGCACCGAGTCGCTGCCGTCGAGGACGAGGCTCGCCGCCTCCCAGTTCGTCGAGTCCTCGCGCAGGTAGTCGATGGCGCGGCGGGCGGTCTGGAGCTTCACGCCCGCGTCGAGGAGGCTCTTGATCACCTTGAGCCGCAGCAGGTCCCGGTACGAGTAGCGGCGCTGGGTGCCGCTGCCCTTCGCGTCCGCGATCGACGGCCGCACCAGCCCGGTGCGGGCCCAGTAGTCCAGCTGGCGGTACGAGATCCCCACGATCTTGCAGACCTGGGGGCCGCCGAAGCCGTCCTCGGCCGCCGGCCCGTCCACCGCTGCCCGCTTGGCCACCACGCTGCCCTCCGAGTCACACGGGCGTAGTTACGCCGCTGTGACGGTACAGGGCGGCCCGGCGGGCGTCAACGAGTCACTCGGGGGCGAAGTCCTCGGG
>Ga0185299_10005953_pt1 | contig 13293 bp, 8 predicted proteins | sample PaiPotPPA55metaG_FD_128002 | JGI IMG/M metagenome (GOLD analysis project Ga0185299, IMG submission 128002) | Iron sulfur acid spring bacterial and archeal communities from Banff, Canada, to study Microbial Dark Matter (Phase II) - Paint Pots PPA... ...
GGCCATCGCGCGGCTCGGCGGCATGTTCTCCGCCTTCGTCGCGGCACTGTGGAGCTCGCTGCTGCTCAACTACTACTTCATCCCGCCGGTGCACTCGATCACGATCGCCGAGGCGAACAACGCCATCGCCCTGATCGTCTTCGTCATCGTCGGCCTCACCGTCGCCTCGGTCGTGGATCTGGCGATCAAACAGACCAGAAGTGCTGTCAGCGCTTCGGCCGAAGCCGAGACCCTCAACGCCTTCGCGGTGGCGGTGCTGCGCGGTGACGAGGCGATATCGGCGCTGCTCGAACGCTTCCGCGAGACCTTTTCCATGCAATCCGTCAGTCTGCTCCAGCGCAGCGACACAGAGAGCCCGCGGCTGCCGGACGAGAACGACGATCCGAGCCGCTGGGTCCTCGTCGCCGCGACCGGGACCGACCCGGCGCTCAGCCCCGGCGGCGCGGACACGGTCATCGACGCCGGTCCCGGCGCGGTGCTGGCGCTGCGCGGACGTTCGCTGCCAGCTGCTGACCAGCGGGTGCTCGCGGCGTTCGCCGCGCAGGCCACGGCCGCGATGGAACGCAGGAGGCTGGCCCGGGAGGCGGCGCAGGCGCAGTCGCTGGCAGCGGCGGACAAGATGCGTACCGCGCTGCTCGCAGCGGTGTCGCACGACCTGCGCACCCCGCTCGCCGCGGCCAAGGCATCCATCAGCACCCTGCGAGACCCGGAGCTGGACGTCCCGGCCGAGGACCGGGCCGAACTGATGGAGGCGGCCGAGGAGTCGCTCGACCGGCTCACCCGTCTGGTCGAAAACCTGCTCGATCTCTCCCGACTGCAGGCAGGCGCCCTCAAGCCGCGGCTCGAGCCCGCGTCGATCGAGGACATCGTGCCGAGGGCGATCGACGACGTACCCGAGGCAGCCGAGCGGGTGCACCTCGAGCCGCCGGAACCGGGCATCCCCGAAGCCCTGGTCGACGGGCCCCTGCTGGAGCGGGTCATGGCGAACTTGGTGGGCAACGCCGTCAAGCACACCGATTCTCCGGTCACCGTGACCGTCTCGGCGCTGGGCAACCAGGTGGAGGTACGGGTGATCGACCGTGGCCCCGGCATCCCGGAGCAGGACTGGGACCTGGTGTTCCGGCCGTTCCAGCGGCTCGGCGATCGGGACAACACCAGCGGGGTGGGGCTCGGCCTCGCACTCTCGCGCGGCCTGGCCGAGGCGATGGGCGGCACCCTCGTGCCGGAGGACACGCCCGGCGGCGGAGTGACCATGGTCCTGTCCGTCCCGGCGTCGCATAGAAGGTTGAATACGGATACGGGAACGAAGACTCTGGAGGTCCGCCAATGATGCGGGTACTGGTGGTGGACGACGAGCCGCAACTTCTGCGCGCGTTGCGGATCAACCTTTCGGCGCGCCGCTACGAGGTGGTTGTCGCGGCGGACGGAGCCTCGGCCCTCGAAGCGGCGGCGCGCCACTTGCCCGACCTGGTGATCCTCGACCTCGGCCTGCCCGACATGGACGGCGCGGAAGTCATCGCCGGCCTGCGCGGCTGGACGAAGGTGCCCATCCTCGTACTCAGCGGCCGGGCGGACGCGGCGGACAAGGTCGACGCCCTCGACGCCGGCGCGGACGATTACGTGACGAAGCCGTTCTCGATGGAGGAGCTGATGGCCCGTCTGCGCGCCCTGCAGCGCCGGGTCGAGGCGGAGTCGGGTGCGGACGAGCCGGTCGTGCTGATCGGCCACTTCAGCGTGGACCTGGCGGCGAAGACGGTGACCAGACGGCCGGACGCACCGAGCGACGCGGCGGAGGCGGTGCACCTGACTAAGACTGAATGGGCGGTTCTCGAGGTGCTCGTCCGGAACCCGGGCAGGCTCGTGTCGGGGAAGCAGCTGCTGCAGCAGGTGTGGGGACCGGCGTACGAATCGGAGACGAACTACCTGCGGTTCTACCTGGCAAAGCTGCGCCAGAAGCTGGAGCCCGAGCCCTCCCATCCGCGCCAGCTGCTCACCGAGCCCGGCATGGGATATCGCTTCCAGCCGTAAGTAGGATCATGGGCGTGACCACGTCGCCACGCGTATCCCCGCTTCGCGCGCTCGTCTTCGACTTCGACGGGCTGATCCTCGATACCGAGACGCCCGAGTTCCGCGCGTGGCAGGAGGTCTTCGCGGCGCACGGCGCGACGCTCACCACAGCGGACTGGGCTCATGTCATCGGATCCATGGACCACGGCTGGGACGCCGCCGCCGAGATCACCCGGCGCACCGGCCGGAGCGTCGATCGGGATGAGCTCCGCACCACGTGGAAGGCCCGGCAGGTCGAGTTGCTCGCGCTGGAGACGATCCGTCCCGGCGTGCTCGAACTGCTCAAGGAGGCCAAGCTGCGCGGTCTCGGGCTCGCGGTCGCGTCGAGCTCGCCGCGGTGGTGGGTGGAGGGGAATCTCACCCGGCTCGGCATCTTCGACTCCTTCGACGCTGTGTGCACCGGCGACGAGGTGGCGCGCACCAAGCCCGACCCGGCCGTCTACCTGCTCGCCGTCAGCCGCCTCGCCGTTTCCCCGGATGCCGCGCTCGCCCTCGAGGATTCGCCCAACGGGGCGGTCGCGGCCCGTGCGGCCGGGCTTCGGTGCGTGGTCGTGCCGAACGACGTCAGCCGGCACCTCGACCTCTCCGTCGCCGACGCGGTGCTGCCGAGCCTCGAGCAGCTCGATCTTGACGCTCTGCCCTAGACAAGAAGCCGGGAAGCCGTGCGATCATGCGCCATGGGCATGACCAACACTGAGATCATCGAGGCCGCGCTCGCCCGCCTCACTGCTGAATACATAGACGAGGACAAGGCGATTCAGGCCTCGGGCTTCGTGAAGGACCGGCTGGCCGCGGGGGCGTACGAAGCGCTGCTGGGGAAGGCGCTGTGCGAGTCGCTGACCGCAGACCTCCAGCAGGTCACCAATGACAAGCACCTGCGCCTGCTGTGGAGTGACGAACCACAGGAGCTCGACGGCGAGGAAGAGGAGGACGAGGACTTCTTCGCCGAGCTCGCGCGGTCGGAGAACCAGGGGATCCGCCGAGTCGAGCGGCTCAAGGGCGACGTCGGCTACATCGACACAACTCTCGTCGCCGAGCCCGCCGAAGCGGCGGTGATGATCTCCGCGGCGATGACGCTCATCGCGAACACCAAGGCGCTCATCCTGGACCTGCGAGACAACCGCGGTGGTTCGACCTACGGCGTGGCTTTCTGGTGCAGCTACCTTTTTCCGGAAGGTGAGAGCGTGCATCTGACCGACATCTATCGACGCACCACCGGAGAGACCCAGCAGTTCTGGACTCTGCCCTACGTGCCGGGCGCCCGCTACCTCGACCGCCCTGTGTACGTGCTCACCGGACCGGTTACCTTCTCCGGAGCCGAAGACCTCGCCTACAACCTCAAGGTCCGCGGCCGGGCCGTACTTGTCGGCGAGACCACCCGCGGTGGAGCCCACCCGACCGGGTACTACCCGCTCACCGAGCACATCAGCGTCACCGTCCCCTATGCCAAGTCGATCAATCCGGTCACCGGCGGAGACTGGGAAGGGGTGGGGATAGCCCCAGATATGGCTGTGCCCGTCGATGAGGCTTTTGACGTCGCTTATCAGCTCGCGCTCAAGGCCTAGCTGCCGCAAAGCAGCGGCCCCCGTCACGCCGGATGCGGAGCGTGACGGGGGCCATTTCTTATCTGCCGGTTACGGAAGGCTGCTGCCCAGCGCGTTGATCAGCGTGCTGGAGGAGTCGTCGCCCTCGAGCGAGTAGGCGAACATGCCGCCGAGCCCGTTGGCCGTGATGTAGGACGCCTTCGTGGTGATCGACTGTGCCGTGTCACCCGTGTAGAAGGAATCCGTGGACGGGTTGTAGATCCAGGCCGAGTCCGTCGTGCTGTCCCAGTGCTCGTAGGTCGAGTTGGTCAGCCCGGCCGCCTCAAGCTCCTTGTAGAACCCGGTGCCCGCCGTCGCGCTCGTGGAGAACTGGGCGCTCGGGCCGGTCGCGCTCTGGTAGAGCCCGTAGTTGCTGCCCGCCGGCACACCGGTCCAGCCGCGCCAGTAGAACGGCACGCCTAGCACCAGTTTGCTCGCTGGGAAGCCACCTGGGATCCCGTACGCGGACAGGCCTGATGTGTACGCGGTGACCGCCGTCTGCACGCTGTAGTCCAGGGTGCCGGGGGCGACCGGGGTGGACGGGTCGTTCGAGGCCTGCGTCATCGGGTCCTGGAAGTTGGTCGGTCCGGTGGTCTCCCAGGAGCCGTGCATGTCGTAGGCCATCAGGCTGCCGTAGTCCAGGTACTGCCCGATCTTGTTCGTCTGGATCAGGCTGATCTTGTCCTGGCCGGCCGGCAGCGTCGCGGTCAGCTCGTAGTGCTTGCCCACGGTCGCGCCGTACGCGTCGAGCTCGCTGCGGAACTCGGCGAGCAGTGCGGTGAAGTTCGCCGTGTCCGCCGCCGAGTAGTCGTTCCCGGTGTGGCCGCTGGCACTGGCCGGGTATTCCCAGTCGATGTCGATGCCGTCGAACAGGCCCGCGGCCGAGGAGGTGCCGCCCGAGGGGTCACCGGAGATCCCGGTCGGCAGGTTGCCCTTGATGAACATGTTGATGCAGGAGGAGACGAAGGCCTGCCGGGAGGCCGCCGTGGCCGCCGCGTCGGAGAAGAACTTCGAGTACGTCCAGCCGCCGATCGAGACGAGCAGCTTGATGTTCGGGTACTTGGCCTTGAGCTCGCGCAGCTGGTTGAAGTTGCCCTTGATCGGCTGCGAGTAGACGTCGCTGCTCCCGTCCACGCTGGTGCCGGACGCGTACTCCTTCTGGTAGTCGGCGAAGGCGTCACCCGCGCCGTTGCCCGCGTTCGCGTTGCTCTCGTCGGTGCTCGCGGCCTGGATCGACTCGAAGCACTGGTACGGAGCCGCGTCCGAGATGTTCTCGAAGGCGTAGTCGATCGTGGTCAGCTTGCTCGCGGCGCCCGAGTTCGCCAGTGAGCTGGGGTAGTACGAGTTGCCGTAGATGCCCCACTGGTCGAAGTAGGCCGACTTCACCGGCGGTGCGGTCGCGGGTGCGGCGGCAGTCGTCGCGGCGATCGCGACGGAGGTCGCCGACTGGTGACCGGCCACGTCGTAGCCGGAGACGGTGAAGTTGTACGAGCTACTCGGCTCCAGAGAACTGACGGTGACGGCGGTGCCCATGGACGTGGCCACCACGTTGCCGCCGTTGTACACGTAGTACGCCGGGACGTCGCCGGTCTGCGAGCTGTCGGTGGACGCGGTCCAGGACAGGGTGACCGTGGAACTGGTGGTGCCGGTGACCTTCAGACCGGTCGGGGTGCTCACCTCGCCATCGCCGGCCGGCGGTGTGCCGGTGCCTCCGGTCGAGGTTCCGGTCGACGTCGCGGTCGCGGTCGCGGTGGCCGTCGCCGTCGTTCCGGTCGCGGACGCCGTCGGGCTCGAGCTGGTGGTCGAGGCGGTGGCGGTGGGGGAGGAGGACGCCGAGGCCGAGGCGGAGGTTGATGCGGAAGCGGAAGCGGAAGCCGACGCGGACGCCGATCCGGTCGAACCGCCCGAGGCGGGACCGGTCAGCGAAAGGTCGTCCGCGTTGTAGGTACCCTGCGCGTACCAGCCGTGCGTGTAGACCTGGATCGAGGTCTGCGAGGCGGTGGTGGTGAAGCTGGTCGTCAGCTGCTGCCAACTGGTCGCCGACGGCGTCCACGAGTCAGTGCCGCCGGTTACGCCCAAGTACACGTAGGCGCCCTCGAAATAGCCGGACAACGTGTAGGCCGTGCTCGGCTGGACGGCGACGGTCTGCGTGCACTGCGCGTCGTCGGAGGACGTCGCGGCGCCGGCCAGCGCGTAAGTGCCGGAGTGAACCGGGCCGGTGACGACGGAGCCGGTGCCCGTGTCGCAGGTCCAGCCGGACAGGCTCCCGGTCTCGAAGCCGGGATTGGTCAGCAGGTTCACGGCCGCGGCCTGTGCGGAGGAGCTCAACACGGTCACGCCGGCCGCCAGCAGACCCAGCGTGGCGGCGACCGCGGCCGCGGCTCTCCTTCGTTCTCTGATACGCACTCTTTCACCTGTCTCGTCGTGGAGCATCGTGTGGGTCGGTGCAGCGAGACGCAGAGTGGACTAGACCTCTGCGGGTGAACTTAATGATTGGTGTAGACCAGTGGGACGTCAAGGTGCTTGCGGGTTAAGTCTTCTTAGGGTTCTTAACCCGGTCGGGTGAGGCGGGAGTGGGATGCGTATGGTGCGTGCCATGCCGCGCCGTATGTCCGTTGTCCGGCGGTGATCCGCACCTTCACGCCTGTGCAACTGTGCATCCGCACTTGACGAGCAGGGGTCTGCGGCGGCAGAATGCCGAAGGCTTAACCTTGCTTAAGCATGTGATTTCGGCTTTTGCACCATCGCGGATGAGCGCGAGACATCCGGCGCCGAGGCGCCACGGCCGAGGGGAGGCGAACGATGGAACCGAGTAGTCCCGGCCATGATACGGGCCATCCGAAACCCCGGCCCGCACGTGTTCGCAAGCCCCTGACTGCCCCCCGCTCCCGAGCCTGACGGCCCGCCGGGCGTCCCCGGGCACCATCCGAAGCCTGCGGCGTGCGCGCGACCTCGCCCGAGATCCCCGTCGGCACGGCACAATTCGGCATTTTCGATACCCCGTAAAGCACGTCCGCGTACCGCCCCTGCTCGCAGGGGCGCTGCGTCCGCCGTGTCCGATCGGCGTGCCCGCCCACGACGGCCCCGGCCGCGTCGCGACGAATGCCGCCTGATCCGCACCCGTGCGTTCGATCGTGTCAAGTGGACAGGTTCTGCCCCTGTCACCGCCCTGACGCGGTCGTGTGCGCGGCGTGGGAGAGGAATCGCCATGACCGACCTCATCACCGCGCCCGTCTCCGGAGCCGGCGGACATCGTTCCGCAGTGCTCGACGACGCCCACGTCGGCGACATCAAGGGCGCCTTCGGCACCATCAGGCAGCACGACACCGGCGCCCGCACCGGCCTCTCGCCCAAGCTCAAGACCCTGCTCGCGGTCGTCGGCCCCGGCCTGATCGTGATGTGCGGGGACAACGACGCCGGTGCCTTCTCCACCTATGGACAGGCCGGTCAGAACTACGGCACCTCGCTGCTCTGGGTGCTGTTGCTGCTCGTTCCGGTCCTCTATGTCAACCAGGAGATGGTCGCCCGCCTCGGCGCCGTCACCGGCGTCGGCCACGGCAAGCTCATCCTCGAGCGGTTCGGCAGGTTCTGGGGCGCCTTCAGCGTCATCGACCTCTTCCTTCTCAATGCTCTGACGCTGGTGACCGAGTTCATCGGGATCACCCTCGCGGTGGGCTACCTCGGCCTGCCCAAGGCGCCCTCCATCCTGGCCGCCGCGGTCGTCGTCATCGGCGCCGCCTCCACCGGCTCCTTCCGGCGGTTCGAGCGGGTGGCGATGCTGCTGTGCTTCGGCAGCCTCATCCTGATCCCGATCGCGTTCGTCCTGCACCCGGCCGCGCAGCAGATGGCCTCGGGCTTCCTGGTGCCCACGATGCCCGGCGGCCCGTCCCAACTCTCCACGGTGATGCTGCTGGTCATCGGCCTGGTCGGGACCACCGTCGCGCCCTGGCAGCTGTTCTTCCAGCAGAGCTACGTCATCGACAAGCGGATCACGCCGCGTTTCCTGAAGTACGAGAAGGCCGACCTGTGGATCGGTATCGCGGTCGTGGTGGTCGGCGCCGCCGCCCTCATCGGCGTGGCCGACGCGGCCACCGCGGGTACGGCGGCCCACGGCGGCTTTCACGACGCGGCCGGCCTGGCCGGGGCCATCGCCGCCAAGGGCGGCCACGTGGTCGGCATCCTGTTCGCGATCGCCCTGCTCGACGCCTCGATCATCGGCGCGTTCGCGGTCTCGCTCTCCACGGCTTACGCGATCGGCGACGTCTTCGGCGTGAACCACTCGCTGCACCGCGGGGTCAAGCAGGCGAAGGGCTTCTACGGCGTGTACGTGGGCGTGATCGCGCTGGCGGCGGCCGTGGTGCTGATCCCGAACGCGCCGCTCGGGCTGATCACCAACGGGGTCCAGGCGATGGCGGGCGTGCTGCTGCCCTCCGCCTCGGTGTTCCTGCTGCTGCTGTGCAACGACAAGGACGTGCTCGGCCCCTGGGTCAACGGCCGTCGGACCAACCTGTTCACCGCCATCGTGCTCGGCGTGCTGGTCATGCTCTCCGTGGTGCTCACCAGTTCCGTGCTCTTCCCGGCCATCAGCGCGGGACAGATCGTCGGCATCATGTTCGGCTGCGTGGCGATCGGCCTCGTCATCGCCGGATACGCGTCGCGCAACCGAAGCCGGGCGGTCGCGATCGACCGCACCGGCGCCGAGGACTGGCGGATGCCGCCGCTGGCCGAGCTCGGCAAGACGGAGCTCACCAAGGGCAAGCGGATCGGCATGGGCGCACTGCGCGGCTACCTGGTGGTCTCTGCGGTGCTGGTCGTCGTCAAGGTCGTCGAGCTCAGCCTCGCATCGCACTGATTCCGGCGGTCGCCTCTGACGGTCGATCAGGTCCCTCGGCACCGCGGGTGCCGAGGGACCTGATTTTTTTACCCGGCCGGGGGCGCATGGCACTGGCGCGCAGTGCGCCCCCTTTATAAGGTCGCTCCCGACGGCATGGGCCCGCCGTCGTTTCCCTCTTGAATATCTTCACACTTTCGGGTAACCGGTCCCGTCAAGGCCACCACGCTGGTTACCCTGCTTTGAGCGGCCCGGCCGCATATGCGCCTGCATGTGCGCGGCTTGGAAGGAGATACCCGTGACCCTCACCCACGACCCCGGTAGAGCCCGCGACCTACCACCCTCCCGTACCGTGGACGCCGTCGTCTTCGACGTCGGCGAGACCCTCGTCGACGAGACCATCGAATACCACGGCTGGGCCGACTGGCTCGGCGTCCCCCGGCACACCTTCTCCACCGTCTTCGGCGGTGTGATCGGCGCCGGGCGCGACCACCTCGACGTCTTCGAATACTTCAAGCCCGGCTTCGACCTCGAACACGAGCGGCAGGCCCGCGCGGAGGCCGGCCGGCCCGAGGGCTACAGCGAGCGCGACTTCTACCCGGACGCGCGTCCCGCCCTCTCCGCGCTGTACGAGGCCGGCTACCTCGTACTGATCGCCGCCAACCAGACCAAGCAGTCGCACCGACGCCTCGAGTCGATGAACCTGCCGGTGCACCGGGTCACCACCTCGGACACCTGGGGCATCAGCAAGCCGGACCCCCGGTTCTTCGCCAAGGTCGTCGAGGTGTGCCGGGAGCTGCGTCCCGGCATCGAAGCGGGGCGGATCTGCTACGTCGGCGACCGGCTCGACAACGACCTGCGTCCGGCCTGGGAGGCCGGGCTGCGCACCGCGCACATCCGGCGCGGGCCTTGGGGCTACCTGCACGCCGAGCACCCGGATCTGGTGGCCAAGACCGACTTCCGCGTCGACACGCTCGCCGCGCTGCCCGCACTACTCGCCGAGCAGTAGCCCGCGCGGAGCCTTGCGGCGATAACGAGTTACCCAACCCCCGAGCACGGCTGCGCAAACTTTCGCGACGTCCAAACGACATCGCGGTTACAGTGACTGCGAACAGGCGAATCGGCGAGCGAGCAGGTAAAGCGGGGAATGGGGTCAGTCGGGCAAGTGGCGGTGGCGACGGCGCAGCAGCAACGAGGGGGCGGGCAAGTGGCGGTGGCGACGGCGCAGCAGCAATCGGGGACCGCCGCGCCGCCGGGAGGCGCGCCCCGCTTCGACACGCCCACCCGGCTGTGGCTGCTGCTGGTGACGGCGGTGGCCGCGGTCCTCGCCGTCGGCTGCTTCGCCGGCGTCGGCCTCGCCGACCGGGAGTCCGCCGCCTCGCACGCCGGGCAGAGCACCGAGGCCCTCTACGCCGAGGTGCAGGACCTGTCCTACAACCTCGCCGACGCCAACGCCACCGCGGCCACGGCGCTGCTGATCGGGCCGGCGACGCCGAGCCAGTTCACCTCCCGCTACAACGACGACGTCAACCAGGCCGAGGTGCTGCTCGCGGCCGCCTCACAGCGCGTCGCCGGGGACGGATACGCCTCGGGCGAGCTCGAATTGCTCGCCGAGCAGATACCCGTCTACACCGGTCTGGTCGGGCAGGCCCTGGCGGACAACCGCTTCGGCATCCCGGTGGCCGGCGCCTACCTGCGTCAGGCCTCGACGATGCTCACCGGCCCGATGCTCGTCGAGACCGGCAACGTCGTCACCGAGCAGCAGAACGCCACCGGCGCCGGCATCGGCTCGGCCTCCAGCTTCTCGGTGTGGATCTTCCTGGTCGGTGTGCTCGCCCTGGTCGCGCTGTGGCGCGTCGGCCGGCTGCTCTCCCGGATCTCGCACCGACGGCTCAACCCCGGCCTGCTCACCGGAGTCCTCGTGGTGGTCGCGCTCTTCGCCTGGAGCCTGTTCGCCTTCAACGCGGCCTCGGGCCAGGCGGACGTCGCACGTTCGGACTTCGGCACCGTCTCGCAGGCGCAGACCGAGACCTCCCAGCTCTCCCTCGCCGAGACATACGTGGCACTGCAGCAGATCGACCGCGGCGAGGACCAGGGCGCGGACGCCGCAGCGGCGCGGCAGGCGCTGAGCGCGGCGAGCCCGGTCGGCAAGACCCTGCCGGCGATCGCCGCGACCCAGGCGGCGCAGCAGGACTTCGCGAGCCTGAACTCCTGCGCGGACAACGCGATCGGCCTCGCGACCGGCGGCAACTTCAGCGGCGCGATCGCCGCCACCGTCGGCAACGGGAGTAACGGGGTACCGGTCGGCGAAGGCGGCTGCGAACCCGCCGCCGGCGCTTTGCACGCCGATCTGCTGAAGGACTACGACGCGGGGCAGCAGCAGTTCGACGCCGACCTGACCTCGCTCGGCGGGGACTACGCCGGCTCCGCCGCGCTGTGGCTGGGGATCGTGCTGGGGCTGCTCGGCGCCGGCGGCGCGGCCTACGGCGTCAACCGACGACTGGCGGAGTTCCGATGAGGGGGATCGCGATGGCGGACAAGGCGAGCGGACGCGCACGACGTCTGCCGAGGGCGGTCGCCGCGGCCGGACTCGCCCTGGTGACGGCGAGCGCCTGCTCGGCCGGCACGGCTATGGTCGGCGCGCATCCGAGCGCGCCTGCGGTCGGCTTCGGCTCCACCGCCTCGCCGATGGCCTCCCCGGCCCCGCAGACCTGCAACACGTCCGCCGCGTCCCTGAGGCCGACGGCCCAGGCGGCGAACGGCAAAGACGTGGCCGCCATCAAGCAGCGCGGGTACCTCACGGTCGGCGTCGCGGCGGATCAGTATCTGACCGGCTACCTCGCCTCCGACGGCAATGAAGAGGGCTTCGACATCGACCTCGCCGACGCCATGGCGAAATCGCTGTTCGGCGACTCGAGCAAAGCCCACCTGCATCTAGTCGCGATGAGCACCGACAAGCGAATCCCCGACCTGCAGAACCACACGGTCGACCTCGTCATCGACACGATGACGATCACCTGCACCCGGCTGACCATGGTCGACTTCTCCGCCGTGTATTACAACGCGAGCCAGAAACTGCTGGTCGAGAAGACCTCCGGCGACAAAGGCCTGGCCGACCTGGCCGGCCAGAAGGTGTGCGCGCAGACCGGGTCCACGTCGATCCAGTTGATCCAGAGCCAGCATCCGGCGCCCACCGCCATCGAGGTCACCGACATCAGCGACTGCCTGGTGCTGCTCGAGGAGAACCAGGTCGCGGCGATCTCCACCGACGACACGATCCTGGCCGGCCTGGCGAAGCAGGACCCGAACCTCGAGGTCGTCGGAAACGCCCTCGAACCCGAGCCCTACGGGATTGCGATGGCCCACGGATACGACGACCTGGAGGAGTACGTCAACGGCGTACTCGCGCAGTATGAGGCGGACGGCGGGTGGACGGCGGCTTACAACCAGTGGCTGGCCGGAAGTCTCCCGGCCGCCGGCCCGCCTGTTGCGCAATACTCGGACTGAGACGCGATCGCGCCGCGCGCAAGACGGTGCAGCCCGACCCAGCTCCGAGCCCAACCGAGGACGTATGCCGCAGTACGGATCGAATCCCTTCAACCCCGTCCTCAGCCGGGAGGCCGTGGACCGGGAGCTAGCCCGGCTGGAAGCCGACGCCGGGCGCGTTTCCGACGCGCTCGTGGAGTTGACCGAGTACAACGCGTACAAGCTGCTGGAGAGCGCGCCGCTGTCCGGGCTCACCGCGCAGCGCTGGCAGCGGGTGAGCGCCAAGATCGCGGCGCTGTGGGACGACTTCACCGCGTACCAGGACGTCCTTAACCGGGCCAAGGAGATCCGCGGCCGGCGGGTCAAGCCGCGCCCGGAGGACCTGGCCGCGATCACCGAGCTGCTGCAGGGCGCGTCGATCACCTTGTCCACCAAGGCGGTCGCGCTCTCCGAGCGCACCCTGCTCGGCCCCTCGAGCATCTCGGAGACCGCCACCCTGGCCCAGACCCTGGCCCGGATGAACACCGATTACCAGCTCGCCGCCGACTTCATCGCGCAGGCCGAGATGGCCTGGAACCGGCTGTTCGAGGCCGCCGATCCGGTGCAGGTCCGGCTCAAGCGGCTCGGCGAGACCGCGCGCGCGATCGGCGACCGCTCGGTGAGCACCGCCGTCGCCGGGCTCATCGACAGCTACGCCGCACTGCGCCGTGAGGTCTTCGCCGACCCGCTCGGCCTGTCCGGCGCCGGATCCGCGTTCCCCGGCCGGCTGGCCGAGATCGACCGGCAGATCGGCGTCGTGGCCGAGGCCGCGGCACACCAGGCGGATCTGCGCGCCGACTACGAGCGCGGCACCGAGCACCTGCGCCAGCTGGTGGAGCGGGTGGACCAGGTGGAGGCCGGCCAACGGAGCGTCGCGCAGACCGTCCGCGACAAAATTCTGATAGCGGAGTTGCCCGCCTTCACCATCCAGGCCCCGGCCCTGCGCGCCCGGCTGGCCGCACTCGACGCGCTGCGTGCGCAGGGCGATTGGAGCCGGCTGACGACCGAGGCCGAGTTCCTCGCGGATGCGCTGGACGCGGCCCTGGCCGCCGCGACCAAGGTCGAGGCGCTCATGTCCGGGCTGCTGGAAAGGCGCGAGGAGCTGCGCGGACGGCTGCAGGCGTACCGGGTGCGCGCGGCCCGCAAGGGAGCTGCGGAAAGCCAGCCTCTTGAGGCGTACTATCAGACCGCTCGAGAGCTGTTGTGGACGAAACCCTGCAACCTCGCGGCGGCCACGCGCGCGCTCAGCGCGTATCAGAAGGCCGTGCTGAGGCTTGACGAGGTGCC
>Ga0185299_10005957_pt1 | contig 13286 bp, 9 predicted proteins | sample PaiPotPPA55metaG_FD_128002 | JGI IMG/M metagenome (GOLD analysis project Ga0185299, IMG submission 128002) | Iron sulfur acid spring bacterial and archeal communities from Banff, Canada, to study Microbial Dark Matter (Phase II) - Paint Pots PPA... ...
GCTTGGCCGTTTCGTCTGCGGTTTCCTGGCGGCTCGTGCTGACCGCCGTGATCTCGAACTCAGGAAGCCGGCTCAAGGCCGGAATGTGGGCATCGCGCCCCCAGCCGTTGCGCATACTTGCTCCAATGATGCCAACACGGATTCTTTCTGTCGCCATGATGATTTTTCCTTAACCCTTCCTGCGTGGTCGTGAACACTCTCGGCGGTGGACGCCGATGATGCCTTTTATAGGGCCGATCCATGCGCTACAAGAAATCTAGAGCCTTGGTACACTTGCGTCAAGAAGGTACAATATAGGGACATAGTCACCATTTGGGAGCCATAAACGATGCCAAAGTTTAAGCCAATCGTACTCGACGAGGATTGCGCGCCCCGCCGCGTGCTGGAGCTGTTCAGCGTCAAGTGGACCACGATGGTGCTCCACTCGCTGCACTACAACGGCGGCACGTGCCGGACCGGCGTCCTGGCGCGGAGCCTACCGGGGTGCTCGAAGAAGATGCTCACGCAGACGCTACGCGAGATGGAACGGGACAGGCTGATCGATCGGAAGGTCTATCCGGTTGTCCCGCCGATGGTCGAATACTCCCTGACGCCCATGGGCCGGCTCTTCATCGAGCCGATCGAGATGCTTTATGCGTGGGGGGCCAAGAACGACGACGCCTTGTCGAAACTCAGGAGGAGGCGGAAGAAGCACACGGCTTCGACAGACAAAGCGAGGAGGATTCAATAATCCTCAGTTATCGGTTCGTCCGTCGGATTTAATACCGACAAACGCGCTTACCGTCAGTGACTCCCGAATCGTCGGCCAACCGGAAGTAATCCGTTTCATCCGTCACGCGACCCGCTGGCGGCGATTCTTCCGCTGTTCCCTCGCTGCCTCAGGAACTGGTTATCATTGCGGTTCCGTGACGCCCCGCTAGGCACAATCGCCCTGCTTCTTATTGTGCTCCGTGTGGATCCTCTTCCCCCTAGTCGCATCCGTTGGTGGGGCAGAACCACCCGTTAGAAGGGTGTTTTCTATCGCGTTTTTTCTTTTTCCGCCTGCGATCCTCAGTGCTGTGTACTCCCTCTTCTTTGAGAACTCAAAGATGTCGGGAGCTCTGAGTGTCTTGCTCGCGACCATTGTTCTCTTGGTCCAACCACTCGTTTGGCAGTGGCTAACCCTTTATCTTCCGATAGCTTGTGTTCTCACAATCTTCTGCGCCGTTGTGTGGGCTTTAAAGAGCCGCTCAAACTTCTGATGCAGACGGCATTCGATTGTGAACACGGTAAGCCAGTGTGCAGACGCGCGTCCCCCGCCTACAGATTTCTGTGCATGAGGAGGAGACTATGTCAAGTTTTATAGCAACAAAAACTTGGCGTACATGCTCTGCCGATCTTCCCCACGATTCTGACCGACATTTGATCGTCGGAAGAGCCCCGCCCGCCGCATTCCCTCGTTGATCATTGAATCAGGACGTCACTCGTCCTTCGCGGGAAGGGAGGGGCGGACCGGCCGAAACCGCCCCTCAGGCTAGAACGATTGTGAGAACCTGGCTTCCAGGAACTCGCCCAGCTTGGCTGTCGCCTTGAACTGTGGAATGGGATCGAGTTCCTTGAATGCGGAAGTGAACGCATTCGAAAGACTCCAGATCGTCCGCGGCCGGAATTCCTCATACTAGTTATCTCAACTTCAGGGACAATCTCGCCCGTTTGGATCTGGAACTCTCCGCCGAACAATTAAAGTGCCTCGATGGAGCAAGCCGAATCGAACGCGGATTCCCCAGGGGATTTACGAGAAAGAAATGGTTCGTGCAATTAGGTATGGCGGCATGTGGGATCGCCTCGACTCTAGGGATCGATTCCTTTACTGGTTAATGACAACATCAAATTACAAAATCCACTTTACTGGCCTTGCTGAAAAAGTGCGACCGTTCATCGCCATTTGCATCTTTCTTGTTGAAGAACGCTCCTGACGGAATTTCGAGAATCGCGCCGTGTAGGAAGTATATGAACCCAGAACCGCAGCTCGCGCTGGGAACGGATGCTCAACGATATGGAGCGCTGTTTCGAATCTCGGAAGCAGTTTCCGCTTGTGGAGAACCGGAGCAGTTGGCACGAGTCCTTGCTGACCAGTTACGCGACCTCATCAGTTTCGACCATCTTGACGCGCTCATCTTCAAGGAAAATTCCAACGAAATTGAATGGCACGAATGGGGAACGGAGCCGATCGCATTCCCCGATCTCCCGGTCGAGGAGACATCAAGTTGGCATGTTTTCCGTACACAGGAGCCGCTGCATGTCACTGACTGGAACGCGGATGGCAACTTCCCGCAGTTGAAACGGCTTCTGGAGAATGGGGGTCACAAGATCGGTTCTGTTATTCGCGTGCCATTGACCACTCCGCACCGGCGGTTAGGTGCGCTGGGTATCGCCAGCCGTGATCGCAACGCGTACCGTTCGGAGGACGTCTGGTTCTTGCAGTTGCTCTCGCGTGGTGTTGCCCTGGCCATTGATGATGTTCTTAATCTGCGGAAATCTCGAGCGGCACGCTTGAAACTGGAGCGCCAAAATACTCGGCTCAAACTACTCCTTGATATGACGAACCGGATTACCTCAAACCTTGATCTCACCGACCTACTGCGTACCGTCTCAGGGAGCGTTCGACAGGTCATGGAGTGCGATCTCGTGGCCATTTGCTTGCTGGATTCGGAGAGCGGGCAATTTCGGATTTACGCGCTGGACTTCCCGAACAGTAGGGGTTTCCTACATGAGGAACTGGTCACTTCTCACGACGGAGTTACCAGGAGAGCTTTTGAAACGCTCAAGCCGGTGATTGTGAACCAATTTGACCCAGCCGAGTTTGGTCCTGAGACGGCTCCGATCGTCATCGGTGAAGGACTCAAGACCCTTTGTATTGTTCCTCTGGTCAATCGCGGACGGGCACTTGGTGTACTCTGTCTCGCTCGGAAGAAAGAAAACTCTTTCAGCGAGCACGATGCGGATTTTCTTACTGAGGTAGCAGGCCAAGTCGCAATCGCCATTGAAAATGCCCTTGCCTACCGGGAGATCTCTGAACTGAAAGACAAACTTGCCCAGGAGAAGCTGTATCTCGAAGAAGAGATTCGCAGCGAGCTTAATTTTGAGCACATCATTGGAAGCAGCCCAGCCCTGAAGAAGGTTTTGGAATTGGTGGAGACGGTCGCATCCAGCGATTCTACTGTGCTGCTGCTGGGCGATACGGGTACGGGAAAGGAGTTGATCGCCCGTGCTATTCACGACCACAGCCGGCGTAAGGACCGCACCTTTGTCAAACTCAACTGCGCTGCCATACCGACGGGACTGCTCGAAAGCGAATTGTTTGGGCATGAAAAAGGAGCTTTCACCGGCGCCATCAGCCAGAAGATCGGTCGGCTGGAACTCGCCCATCAGGGAACACTATTTCTGGATGAAGTGGGCGACATCCCAACTGAAATCCAGCCAAAGCTGTTGCGTGCTCTGCAGGAGCGGGAATTCGAGCGCTTGGGCAGCACCCACACGAAGAAGGTCAATGTCAGGCTGGTGGCCGCAACCAACCGGGATTTGGAAAAGATGATCGCAACGCGCGAATTTCGCAGCGATCTCTACTACCGCTTAAACGTATTCCCCATTCGCATACCTCCGTTGCGGGAGCGGAGAGAAGACATTCCCTTACTGGTTCGCTTCTTCGTCCAGAAGCTCGCCGGGCGAATGCAAAAACACATCGAAACGATTCCAGCCGCCGCAATGAAGACCCTGACGAATTGGGAGTGGCCAGGAAACATTCGGGAACTGGAGAATTTCATCGAGCGTGCCGTGATCCTGACGCGTGGGAAGACGCTCGAGGTACCGATCCCCGAATTGCGCGAATCGGTCGTGGAGTCCCACGCTCCCCATCGCAACGACACGCACGACGAGATTTCGCGGATTGTAAGACAAACGATCAGCGAAATCAGCAAGGGAAACTCGAGAAGCGAAGCCAAAGAGCACGACGAGTCGGAGCGGCAGGAGATCATGCGCGTCCTGTGCGAGACAAAAGGTCGGGTTGGAGGCGCAGACGGCGCTGCGGTGCGTATGGCAATCAATCGGACTACCCTGATTTCTCGCATCAAAAAGCTTGGCATTAATCCCAGACTGTTTTTCTGACTGTACCTTTGCCACCGATTCGGTCTGTTCCTTGAACGTGTGCCTCCATTGCATTGCTCCCTTTAACTGAGCGAGCCAAGATATTCATCCCGAGTGTTCAGCGACTCACGCGCGCTGAACTCCCGCCGCTGAGTTCTGATCAAGACCGCTTGACCTGCAATTATCCCTGTTGAGAGCCGCTTCGCCAGTTTTGACACAGCAACACTCGCTTTTCCCCCACAGCCTTGGAGTCCACGGACTTATGGGAGCCAAAGTTTGGTATGCGAATTGCCCTTCCATGAATGCGCGAAGAGAAGCGGCATGCTGAGGATTTCTGTTATCGATAACCGTACCGAGCGCCGGTTGGTTCTTGAAGGCAAGCTAATCGAACCCTGGGTCGCGGAGCTGAGGACCGCATGGAGGGCCGCGAACGGGGAAATCGAGGACCGTGCGTTGGTGGTTGAGCTGAAGGACGTCTGCGTCATTAGCCAAGAGGGAGAGAACGCCCTCTTTGAATTGATGAATGCAGGAGCAAAGTTTCGGTGCAGTGGCGTGGTCACCAAGCACGTGATCCAAGAGCTTAGACGGAGAAGCAAGAGGGACTCGAGCAAAGCAGTCCGGGAAGAGGATTCCGGTGTGCGAGACGACCAAGGACAAGAGTGAAACTGCTATGCACAAATGGGAGCACTAAGCCGCGGCAATTCTAATTGTGAGGCCTGCCATGGACAGCGCTTATATGTCGGGTATCGCCGCTCTCGCAGGCTCGGCGATTGGTGGGCTGGCTTCATTCGCAACGACTTGGCTTACCCAGCACTCGCAAGAGCGTGCCCGCCGCTCTGCCAAGGAAATTACTCGTCGTGAGCATCTCTATGAGAGTTCATCGACGAAGCTTCGAAACTATATACCGATGCCCGAACCCATCAGCTCGACGATCCATCAAAGTTTGCCCGTCTTTAGGCGCTTGTCGGGAATTTGCGGCTCTGCGCTTCTACCGAGGTCATCGTGAAGGCAGGGGAAGTCATGCGACGCATCGTCGAGACCTACAAGCTTCCCAATATAGATTTTCGTAATCTCGCAGAAAGGGAGGAGAACGAGACCGATCTGCTTCGGGGGTTCAGCGAAGCGTGCCGTGACTTGCACCTTTAGATAGTGATAGATCGGTCAAATTTCCTAGAGGGCAAACTCTAGGGTGAAATTCACTATGTCCATAGGAGAGCATAAGAGCTGGCGAGAGCTGTGCCACGCCGCACTCGAGGCAAAGATCCCAACGAGTTGCTGAAGATCGTTCAGGAGCTCAACAAGGCCTTAAAACAAGAAGAGCAAGTCCGTCGTGATTTCAGGGAGCCTAGGAGAGTGAACAAGTCTTCCGGTGATGTCCGAGGTTGATTGCTATTGGAGAACAACAAAAGGCACAGATGTTTCAACACTAAGGAGCGGTCGACAAGATATCGTGCTGCTCGTTGTTCGATACGGGGCGAGAATCTGTGGGCAGCTTCGGACCTCGTGTCGAACAACTTCAATAATCTTCGACCGTCAGCACCGTCGCCAGAATAGTTTTCCCAATCGGTTCTTGTTTTCAGCGAATTACGCCGACTGTTCCACGCCTTGTCTTGGCATACCGGTTGCGTGGCGATAGCTGAGAATCTGCTGCTGGGCTTGCCGGCGAACTCTTGGTGGAGGTCCAAAGTGCCGAGGGACAATGAGCAGAAAGAAGCAAACGAGAATGAAATCATTTCCGACCGAGCAGTCTGGTCTGCAATTCATTATCTCGATCCGGAATCGGAAACGGATCGTAGGAAGAGCGACATCGCAGCAGCGATCACCGTGTTGGCGATAATTTGCATGTACGGTGTGATTATTGTCTATCTTCACCAGATGTAGGTCCGCAAACTCTGACAACATCACAATGAAGAAGCTGCAACCCAGTCCTGGAGCGGATCCGCCAACGAGCCCACGAAATCTACGAAGCGCGTGGACGAGAGGACGGTCGCGATCTGGATGATTGGCTCATTGCGGAATCGGAAGTGACTCGGGATCTCACGGCCGATCGTTAGCGGACGAGGAGATCAAGCTCTGGAAGCGCTGCGCGATACATCTGCCAATGCAACGTCGGCACAATCCTGTGCCAAGAAATTCCCAGGCAAAAAGACGCGCCGAATCCGTTCTCACTTGACCTGCAATTATCCGCACTGTTGAGGGCCACTTCGTCACTCTTGACACCTCAACACTCAGTTTTCCCGCACAGCTTTGGATCGAGGGACTTACGGTTCCCAATGTTTGGTATGCAAAGTGCCTGTGAATGATGCGTGGTGAGTTCTGTTTTAGGAGGGATAAAAAACCATGCATTGGACCACACCGAAGTTCGAAGAAATTGCGCTGAATTGTGAGATCAACTCTTACGCCAGCGCCGCGCTGTAATCCTCGGTAGAGATGCACACCTAGATCCTGGACTCGCCCGCATTGGGCGGTTTCCCCCTGCGGAATTGCCGTCTCAACGGAGTACGGGCGAGCCTGCACAAACGTAATTCAGGCAACAAAAAGGAGATGTCCATGAAGAATCGTAACGTGTCATTGCCCATGACGGCATTGATCAGCGTCCTTTTATTAGTCTCAGCGCTAAGCGCGCAAAGCCCATCAGAGGGGTCCCCGTCTGGCCAATGGCGAGTCATGGGACAGAATCTGGACAACAGCCGCAGCCAGCCGGCAGAACACTCGATCAGTCCTGCCAACGTGAAGGGCCTGAACCCAAAATGGGTGTTTACGACCAGCAACGATGTTTCTGCCACTCCTACTGTGGATGGTGATGCAGTTTACTTCCCCGATTGGGGCGGCAATCTCTATGCCGTCAAAAAGAACAGTGGCCGTCTCATCTGGTCTCACCAGATCTCCGAGTACGACGGCGTCAACGGATCTATCTCTCGTGTTAGTCCTGCCGTGGATCACGATCAGTTAATTATTGGGGACATTCTCAGCGAAATCACCATCAACAGCCAGGTGCACAACGGAGCGAACGTAATCGCAGTCGATCGGAAAACAGGAGCGCTCCGCTGGATTACACATGTGGAGGATCATCCGGCAGCGATCATTACTGGATCTCCGGTTGTCTTCGACGGCGTGGTTTATGTCGGGGTCTCTTCGATCGAAGAATCTCTATCAGCAAACCCGACATACCCTTGTTGCAGCTTTCGCGGCAGCGTAGTAGCGCTCGATGCGAAGACCGGCGCTATTCTTTGGAAGACCTACGACATGCCGGACAACGGCGGTCAGCAGGGCGGATACAGCGGCGGTGCGATATGGCAACCGCCTGCGATTGATCCTAAGCGGGGCACGCTCTTCATCGGCACCGGAAACAACTACACCGTGCCCGCAGCTGTCGCGGCTTGCCAAAACGCAACTCCCAAGGCGCAGTGCGCCTCGGCTGATGACCACTTCGACAGCATCCTGGCATTGGACTTGAAGACCGGACGGATCAAATGGGCCGACGGACTGCAGGCCTTCGACACTTTTGAAGGCAGCTGCCCGACATGTCCCGTACCCGACAGCCCGGATTTTGACTTTGGCGGTTCAGGACCCAATCTGATTGGCAATCTTGTCGGCTTTGGCCAGAAGAGCGGCATCTATTGGGCATTCAATCCCGATAACGGCAACATCGTTTGGAGCACACAGGTTGGCCCAGGCGGTACGACAGGAGGCATCGAGTGGGGCACCGCAACGGATGGTAAGCGCATTTATGCCGCGATCGCGAATAGCAGCAATCTCACTTATACCCTGGTGCCCTCGGGACAGCAGATTACGTGGGGATCGTGGAGCGCTCTTGATGCTGCCACAGGGAAGATCCTTTGGCAAACAGCAGATCCAACTCCAGGCACCTTGGACGTAGGCTCGGTGAGTGTCGCAAACGGCGTCCTGTATGCGGGCTCTTTTTCGGGGCAGATGTACGCGCTGGACGCAACAGACGGAAATGTCCTCTGGAACTTCGCGAGCGGGGGCTCAGTAATCGATGGGCCATCAATCGTGGATGGCGTCGTCTATTGGGGATCCGGTTATCGGAGTGTCCCGCCCGGAATTGGAAATAACAAAGTGTACGCATTTACCTTGGCCGGATCGAGGGATAGAGGCGAAAACTCCGAGGGCGGGCAAAAGTGATGGCTTGCGCCTAAAAGCATCGCTTACGCCGACGATGTTCGACGTGATTCGGGCCCGATCCAACGTCAAGCCCTGAAACCAAAATGGGTCTTCACAAGGGTGGGTCGTGGCTCGACTTGGTACTCCCAAAAAGTGAAAACCCTTAACCAATTAGTCACGCAACGTGACGGAGGAAAGAAATGCATTTGAAGAAAATCTCTCGAAAGTGCACGATGTGCACTCTTACGATTGCCGCCGTGCTTGCTTTCAGCGTGCTCGGATTCGCACAAGCCTACAAACAAACCAACCTTGTTTCAGACATTCAGGGACTCGCTCAAAACCCGCCCAACGGCCAGCCCGATGCGCAGCTTGTGAACCCTTGGGGGCTTATCGCGAGTCCTACAAGTCCGTGGTGGCTTTCGGACAACAACGCCGGCGTTTCGACTCTCGACGACGGAAAGGGAGTGAAGCTGGGACTGGTGGTAAACATCCCCTCACCAGTGAATGGGGTGGCGGGCACGCCAACGGGAATAGTTTTCACGGGGGCCTCTGGATTTACCTTCCAGGCGAAAGGCGCTACGGCGACTTCATTTTTCACCTTCGTAACTGAAGATGGAACCATAGTATCCTGGGGCCCGGGAATTGGGCCCGACCAAGCGAATGACGCATTCGTCGTGGTGGACAACTCCACGAATCCCACCGCAGCCACGGGTGCCGTTTATAAAGGCGCGGCCATCGCACAGATGACGTCAGGTGGACCGTTTTTCCTCTACGTCGCGAATATTCGTTCTGGGCGCATCGAGGTTTACGACACAAACTTCAAGCCCGTGAATCTTAGTGGCGACGACGATGGTGGCTCCGCATTCGTTGATCGCGCAATCCCCGAAGGTTTTGCTCCCTTCAATGTGCAGGACGTCAATGGAAATCTGTATGTGACCTATGCCAAGCAGAACGCCACGAAGCACGACGACGTCGATTTCCCAGGCTTCGGATTCGTGGACAAATTCTCACCCACAGGCAAGCTGTTGCAACGGCTCGAGAAGGGTCCGTGGCTGAATGCACCTTGGGGTGTGGCACTGGCACCGGCAAATTTCGGCTTCTTCAGCAACCATCTGCTGATCGGCAATGCCGGGAGCGGGCAAATCGCTGTTTACGACGTCGACAGCGGGCGCTTCGATGGTCTCCTCCGCGACGCCAACGGACATGCGATCCAAGACGACCGCTTGTGGGCGCTGCGCTTCGGCAACGACCATGCAGCTGGGCCCAGTAATTGGCTGTACTTCACCGCCGGTATCAGCGATGAGGCGCATGGCCTGTTCGGCTTCCTTACCCCTGCGGACAAGAGCGCTCCGGAGTCCAACGGCGACGATCGATAATTCAGAAACCCGCGGCGGGTGACCCTGATTAAGAGCAAAGGCTTTGTCAAGGGACACCCGCCAAGCCGTCGCGATTTCACCGCCGGACCAGATCATGTAGGGAATGCGGAGTAATCCGGCCAATGATCACGGCGCTTGTTGGGTGGAATGCATCATTCAAATCGATGGCTTCCACCTAACAGTAGGACCAAGGGATTTTGGCGAGTGTCGAACCATAGAGACACTGAGTTCGGTGCCGAACCTGCAAAGAGAAAACCTCAAATGAAAAATCAAAAGACCACAAAGTGTCCGCACCGTGCTTGCATTTTGGTACCGACCGACACCATCGTCCAATTGATTCGCTCCCAACCTTCTGTTGTGATCGCTCCTCCCGAAAAGGAAATTCCTGTGGCAATCGTCTCGCAGGCGGTCAGCAGGAGAACGAAGATGAACAGCATAACGCTGGGCAAGGAAAGTCCAGATCAATCGATCTCTACCACGACGATCACGGACCTAGGTCAAGCCACGCCTTTAGGAAAGAGTCATGGACGAGGTTTTCCGGACCGAATTGCTAGCCTCGTTGTTGCTTTATTTCTGGTTGGGGTTTCGACGCTATCGATGGCCGGACAGGATGTACCAACCTTCCATAACGACCGCGCCCGATCAGGCATCCAGCGAAGAGAAACCTCACTTACGCCATCAAACGTCAACACTAACCTGTTTGGCAAGCTACGGAGTTTCGGCGTAGACGCCGACGTGTACGCGCAACCTTTATACGTATCGAAGTACAAAATGGCCGATGGCAGGCTACACAATGTACTGTTTGTTGCCACGGCTCACGACTCGGTTTACGCGTTCGACGCCGACGGCAACAATCCGGCAGACGGCCATTTGTGGCGCGTTTCACTGCTCGGTCGCGGCGAGACGTACGTGTCTTTTGAGGACGTGAACACCACCGATATCAAACCTGCCATTGGCGTTGTGGGGACGCCAGTGATCGCTCGGTCGAATGGTACTTTGTATGTTGTCGCGAAGTCCAAGACGTCGGGCGTTAACCCTGTGTTTAAGCAACGTTTGCACGCCTTGAATCTTGCCGATGGCACCGAGAAACTACATGGGCCCACGCTGATACAAGCGACGCTGCCAGGTACCGGGGATGGGGGTTCAACCGTATCGTTCGATCCGCTGCTGAACAACCAAAGATGCGCGCTGTTGCTGAGTCCCGTGCAGGAATGGTGGCGTGACACGGGAGACGCGCGGAATGAGAGCGAGGCGAGGGGTGAGGACGGGACTTCGTACTCGGTCTTTATCGCTTGGGCTTCTCACGGCGACAATGGCCAATACCATGGCTGGGTTCTGAGCTATAACGCCGCCAACATCTCGCAGCTGACGGGGACTTGGGTGGATAGTCCTAACGGCAGCCAAGGCGGTATCTGGATGAGTGCGGGCGGCCTGTCCGCCGACACAAACGGGAGCATCTACGGAGCATCAGGGAATGGAACCTTCGATGGTGATACAGGCGGCTCCGACTTTTCGAGTACGTTGTTCAAGTTGAACATGACGTCATCTGGGTTGTCTCTTGCAGACTGGTTCACGCCCTTTAACCAACTCTGGTTGTCGCAGGCGGACCAGGATTTCGGTGTCGGGGGAGCACCACTGGTTTTGCCGGATCAGAAAGGCCCCATTGCTCACCTGATTCTCACGGCCGACAAGAGCGGAGAGATCTATCTTCTGAATCGCGACAACCTGGGTCACTTCAATGCCCTCGAGAACCCGGATGTTCAGGATTTCAGCGATGGCGGCTTCCCCGTCCACAGCAACCTTGTTTTCTTCGACAATGCTTTGTATCTCGCGCCGGATGGCGGTCCGCTCGAGCAGTTTGCCTTCAATCCAAAGACAGGCAAGTTCGATCCCTCGGCTACCGCGGTTAGCGGTCACATATTTGGCTGCACAGGTTGCGTCGATGGGCAGGGCTCAAATTTCGCGATCTCCGCGAACGGCGCTGAGAACGGGATCGTCTGGGCGATCGATTACACCGCATTCGGCAGTGGCCGTGCCGTGCTGTACGCCTTTGACGCTGCAAACGTGGCGAATGAACTCTACGATAGTAAACAAGCGGGCACGAGGGACGAGGCGGCTGTGGCGGTAAAATTCACTGCGCCTACCGTCGCAAACGGAAATGTCTACATCGGAGGCCGGAACGCAGTGACGGTGTATGGGTTGTTCAGGACCGCACCCGCGGTCACAACAGCCTCCAAATTGCCAGTTCCAAACGCAAACGGAAGTGTTACCGTTACGCTGAATTCCGCAGATAAAGAACCCGAAGGTACCGGTGTTAAATAGATCCAGTACCCGCTGAGCAGTGCGAGTTGCTGAGAGGGGACTAGCGGTAAATAGCGCGACGTGCTCGCCGGGACTGACCAGCCGTTGTAAATCGGCGAATGCGTCATTCGTGGGATGAAGCAAAGCCGCTAGCGGTGAAACATCCGGCGGATATCCTCGCGCAAGGCCGTGAGAGAGGGCGAGGAGTCGATGTTCCGTCGTCAACGCGAACCAGATCGGGTTGTCGAGAGACTCTAACATCCGTTGCGCGTGATCTTCTTTCACAGGACCAATGTCTCAAAGTCTTGCGGCGTCCCGACACCTTCTAATGCTTCCTATTTTTCGATTGAACTCTGGAAAGCTTCATCTCCGAGCGACCGCATAAACTCGGCAACATGTTCTGACCAGAGTACGGGATGCGCCATCGTTAAGTGCCCCATTTATATAACTTTTGAGTTTACGGTTCCTAAAGCGGCCTAACGGCGAACGTCCTGCCGTAGACGTTCGCCGACTGAATTGAACTGCTGCCTGTTCTTATTCTTGATTAACAGACTTGCTCCAAAGATCGACGGGACCAAGACGATCCGCACCTTGAGTCGCTAACATCCATTCCGGATACTCGGGTGGAAGTTGGCTCGCTTCATCCAAACTCTTTAACTCGTCTTGAGTGAGTTTTTGATGAATCGCCGCCAAATTGTCTTTTAGCTGATCCATGCGCTTTGCCCCCATAAGCACTGAGGTGACAAAGGGTTTGGATAATATCCACGCAAGTGCCACTTGCGCCCGGCTGCACTCGTGAGCTTTCGCGATTGGCCCCATCACATCGATAATGTTCCAAGCCCGCTCTTTATTCACAATTGGAAAATCGTGAACTGACCGTCGAGAGTTTTCAGGCTTCTGGATATGACGAGTAAATTTACCGGAGAGGAGTCCTCCGGCGAGAGGACCCCAAACCAAAAGGCCTACTTTTTCAGACTCAAGGAGTGGAACAATTTCACGCTCAAGATCGCGCCCTGCAATCGAGTAGTAGGCTTGCAGAGAGTCAAACCGGGCCAAACCTTTCCGCTCTGACACACCTAAAGCGCGTGCGATCTTCCAGGCCTGCCAGTTGGAGACACCAACGTAGCGGACTTTTCCTTGCATCACCAAGTCATCCAGCACGCCAAGAGTTTCTTCAACAGGTGTGACTGCGTCATTTCCGTGAACTTGATAGAGGTCGATGTAATCAGTCCGGAGTCTTTTAAGGCTGGCTTCGAGCGCATCCATAATATGCCCACGAGAGGCACCCACGTCATTTCGCCCAGGCCCCATTCTGTGGTAGACCTTGGTTGCGATCACAACATCTTTTCTTTCCACAGCAAG
>Ga0185299_10005958_pt1 | contig 13282 bp, 2 predicted proteins | sample PaiPotPPA55metaG_FD_128002 | JGI IMG/M metagenome (GOLD analysis project Ga0185299, IMG submission 128002) | Iron sulfur acid spring bacterial and archeal communities from Banff, Canada, to study Microbial Dark Matter (Phase II) - Paint Pots PPA... ...
CACTGGCGGAGGCCGGCTATCATGTGATCGCGCCGGACCAGCGCGGCTATGGCCGCACCACCGGCTGGGACGCGCATTACGACGGTGACTTGAACTCGTTCCGGCTCACCAACCTGGTGCGCGACGCTGTGTGTACCGAAAACTTAAACCCGGACGTAGTGGTGATGAAGTCCGCCAAGAATGGCGTGTGATTTGATGCTTCCGATTCGCTGAATTTGACGAGAGACTGGTGCATCTTTGTCCAATGACCGGTGCGTTCTGACGCCGTTGTAATAATCAGCATAGGATTTCAGAATTCGGCGCAGATGCGCCTCGCCCAAGACAATGATGTGGTCCAAACACTCGCGCCGGATCGATCCGATCAGCCGTTCGGCGAAGCCATTCTGCCAGGGTGAAGTCGGTGCGGTAGGCTTGTCCCGAATGCCCATGGCGCGCAATCGACGTGCGACGATAGTGCCATAAATGCGATCCCGGTCTCGGATCATGTAGCCCGGAGCCCCGTCCCAAGGAAACGCCTCCGTTATTTGACGTGCAACCCATTCTGCCGTCGGATTCGTTGTGACGTTGATCCAGACGAGGTCTCTGCGGTCTAATCGGACGATGACAAGTGCATAGAGCAGGTCAAAACCGACAGTTCGAACAACGAACAAGTCCATGGCGGCGATATCTGGGGCGTGATTGCGCAGGAAAGTGAGCCATCCCTGGCTGGGTGGTCCTCGCCGTTTGACCATGTACTTGGCAACGCTCGATTGCGCGACCTCAAACCCAAGCTTGAGAAGCTCGCCATGGATGCGCGGCGCTCCCCAAAGCGGGTTCTCCATGCTCATCTGCCGGATCAACGCACGCAGTCCCATCTCGATCTGCGGCCGGCCTCCCAAAGATCGTGACTTCCAGCGCCAATAGCAGCGAAAGCCAGACTGGTGCCAGTGGATGAGCGTCTCAGGGCGGATGATTGTGAGGACCTTTAGAATTGAGGGAAACCAGCGATATAGCTGGACGAAGAACCAGCGATCGCTGTTTGCGAGTTGGACTCGGCCACGCATCTTGCGCCGCAAAACAATCAGCTGATGGCGGAGCACCGCATTCTCAGCCTCAAGCCGGATCTTCGACTTGAATGGCGAGGCCAAAATAGCCAGAACGAAACGTAGTAGCCCGATCATTCCGCCAGCTTAGGTGATTCCATTCGTCATCAACACAGATAGGGTTTTCGGTACACACACCCTGTAAAACGCCCGCGGCGAACATATCTCTCACTTCCCTTCGGAAGAGACTTGCTCGATATAGCCGCGGTGCAGTGAGATCGGGGATTTGCGACCGTCGAAAAGGACCCGGACACTGCTGTTAATTCGGCTGCTGCCGACGATGGTGCCCTCCTTATCGGCAAGGCGTGGGTTACGCGCCGCGCCGAGTAGGCTCATCCTGAATCGCGCTCCTATGACAATGGCACACGGCGTTGAGCGACCACCACTTTGAAGAGAACGGGCAACAATGCTGGGCACTTCATTCAACAATGCTTCGAAATCCTTTTCCGATCGCCTCCTCATTCGTTAATCCCTTGTAAAGTCTTGCTCCGTCTCAGAATTGACCGCGTTTCGCGCACAATAAGGTTCACTCAGGGACGAGATTGATCAGATCACGGCGGAATTGGAGAAGAACACGGTCGTCGCTGGCAGCACAATTGACCTCACACCGGTTAGCAGATCGCATTCCTCCGAGATCGTCGCAGAATTCCTGTGCTATTTATAAAATTCTCAAGCCCACCTCGCCCATGAGCCACGTTCAGGTCAGGCGTGCACGATGAAATCGTTGGCATGCAGGCTCGATGCGACTACGTTCTTTAAAAGTATCGTGTCCTGACTATCCAGCGTGACGAGCGTGTCGTTTCCGATCTGGTGTTCGCTCGGCAGTGCGGATGTCGAGATGACGGGGTAAAATTGACGGAGATCGAGGGTGTCGGTTGCCGCATTGAAGTCGGTGATCATGTGCTGAACCGGATTCGGTCCGCCTGTCGGCTTAAACACGAACTGATCGAGCCCTCCTCCACCTGTCAGCACATCCGAACCGCCGGTGGCAAAAATAACATCATTTCCGGAAGTGCCCACCAAGTGAACACCTGTGCTGTTGTTGGACTGGTTAAAAACGAAATTGACGGTCTCGGACGCACCAAAGTTATCCGTCGCATTCAACGTCACCATGTCGGAACTCGGCGGCGTGCCTCCTTGGTTATAAATAATACCCGACGCCAAGGTCGCGTTGATCGATGCCAGCGATCCAGAGGAAACGGATGGCGAAACGCTGGTTCCAGAGGCTGCCCCTGCGGTCGTTGCAGTGATACTGACTGACGACACACCGGGGTCGCTATCGGAAATCTGCAGGCCTGAAACGGTCGTCGTCCCGTCGTTGTTGTTGGTCACGGTGAAATTGTTGGTCACGATGAATGGCGCCTGGTGATTCCAGACAATGTCGGTGCCATTGTTGCCGTCTGCAACTACCGAAAATCCTGAAGGATCGTAATTGCCAAGCAGCGCAAACGAACCAGTCCCATAGCTCACATGAAGGCCTCCGGAGTTGGAGACGCTCACATTCGCCGGAGCAATGCCCACAAGGTCGATCGTATCGCCGAACGAGAAGCCGGTGACCGTGCCTGTGAAATGCGCGACGTCGTCGAGCAGGACCGTGCCAGACCGGGATAGTCCCGTATCGAACAGAACATGCGCATCTGAGGCGCCGCCGAATTCCATCGTCGCGCCAAAAATCGTGGCCGCGCCGCCGCCGGTGACCGGCCCGGTGACCTTCAGGCTTCCGGTCTCAACCTCGATCATCCCCGTATTGGTCATGCTGGAAAGTCCGGTAATCGACGAGATACCATTGCTCTCGATCATACCGATGTTGGTCAGCGTGCTTGAGCCGGTAAATGCGTCGGCCGCACTGACAATCGACCAGTCGGCGCCGGTTTCGTTGATGAATGAGGCGTTGTAGGCAATGACCTCGCCCATCAAGACGCCGAAATTGTCGATCGTCGCGGTACTGGTCGAGGTGGGCATCGCATCGATGGCGGCGCTGCCGCCACTTACCGAGCCGTGATTGGTTACACTGATATTTCCGTTTCCGTAGTTGAATGCATCGATGCCAAAAAGCGCGGCATCGATGCTGCCGGCGTTATTGACGATGACCGTGCCGTTGACGCTCGGATTTACAGTCGCGGTTGTGCCGCCAAGGAATCCCGCCGTTATTCCGGAAGCCCCGGTGCCGATGTTGGTCAGAATGGTTCCGGAATCGATGGTACCCAGGTTCGTTACCGCGATAACCGCGTCGGCCGTAGCAACGATTGCGGTCGCCTGACTGGTCGCCTCGATCCCGCTGCTGCCGGAAGTGATGCTGTCCCCGTTCGACGTAGTTACGATGATATTTCCAGTACCGTAAGTGAATGCTCCCACGCCATACGGAGCATTGTTCGATGCAGCCGTCGCGCTATGCGTAGCCGTGATGCTGGCACCGCCCTCAACGTTGACGGTAACGTTTCCGATGCTGAAATTGAATGCTCTGATCCCGTCGCCGGCACCAGCGATGATGGCTCCGCCGAAATCGACGAATACGTCGCCAGTCACGTTCGCATCGTAGGCAGCGCTCGGGGAATCGAAGCCCGCCACGATTCCAGCGGGTGCTGCATCCGAGTTGGACGAATTCATGCCGGAATTGATAGACCCGAGCGCGACGACCGTGACCGAACTTGTCAGGGGCTGCGAAACGGTCGACGTTGCCTGATTGACGGCCTCGATTCCCGAACTGCCGGAATTGATCGTCGATCCCGGTCCTACGCTAACGGTAGTTTTTCCGGCCTCATAACCGAAGGCGCCAATTCCATATTGGGCAGAAGAGGTCCCGGTAGTGGCGCCTGCGGCCGTAGCGGTGATCGTGGTGCCGGAATTGTCAGTTATGGAGATATTGCCTTCGCCGTCGTTGAACGCAAAGATCCCCATTCCACCGGCTGCACTGATGTTCGCGTTGTTATTGACGAAGATGTTGCCAAAGACGCCGGTCGTCTGTGGATTGGCTCCGCCGAGGCCATCGTAACCGGTCTTTATTCCGCCGGGCTCATTGCCGCTGCTGGGGGGCGTCGCGCCGGAATTGATGGTGCCGTAGGCTGAAATTGAAATCGAGCTGTTGCTGGCTTGCGCGATAGAAGTCGCCTGGTTCTGCGCGTTGATGCCAATGCTCCCGGAATTGAGTATGTCTGCCGGCGAGGTATCGACGATGATATTCCCCCCGGACGAAAACGCCGCAATCGCGAATCCCGGGGCTGTTCCTGCTCCTGTTCCTGTCACCGTCGCGCCGGGGCCAACAGCGATATTGATCTGTCCCCCGCCGCTTGTATTGGCGGTGATCCCGTTCTTCGCGCCCGACACGTTGCCGTAGTCGACGATGAAGATAGAACCCGCACCTGAATTTTGAACATTTGTGTTGATCCCGACGCCCCCAGCGGAAGTGATCGAGGCAGCGTTGGTGAGCCCGATGCTGTCCCCGGCCGTCGTCACCAGATTGACGCCGTTACCCGTGCCCGACACAGATATCGAGGACGTTTGGGTGATTTCCACGGAAAGAAAGCCGCCTAGGGTGGCGTCGCTTGACGACACACCGAAGCCGACGCTCGATCCGGAAATGTTCGCGTTCGAAACAATATAGAATTCTGGCGCCGAAACCGACGCTGAAAACGTTGCAAGCGAGCCGGTGACGGGCGTTGTCGCTGACGGCACAAGCTGGATTTCGTCGGCGGACAACAAGCTGAATGTTACGCCGGAAGGAACGCCGGATAGCTGATAAGTCAGGATTTGACTGTTGGTCTCGGTAACCGTCAGCGTCGACCCACTAATCCCAGCACTTGCAATTGAAATTCCTTGGAAACGGATTGTATCGCCGATTTGAAGCCCCGCGATGGTGCCGTTAAACGTCGACGGACTGTCGAGCGTGAGCGAGCCGTTGCCGACCAAAATTGTTTGTCCGGCGGCGACGGAGCTTGCAAACTCCAACGTTGAAAAATTTCCGATCGAGAACGTGCCACTGAAGCTGTCGAGGGGCGAGACCTGTCCTCCGATATAGGCGTAAGAATCAGCCAGCACATTGATCGCGCCCGCATTCTCGAACGCGAGTGTGCCGGATGCCGCAAATATTGCTACATCTGCGATATTGATGATACCGGAATTAATGATGACGTTTGCGCCGTTGCCGAAGAAGTTCGAGCCGTCGACATTCCAGGTGCCGCTGCTGTTATTGTTGAAGGTAGCCGTCGCCAGGTTGACGTTGCCGGTTATGGTGCCGGAATTGTTGACGGTGACGCTTCCGTTATAGACGGCTAAGGCCTGGTTTTGCGTGTTCGTCGAAAACAGCTGTGAGGTGACGGTCCCCGAATTCGTGAATGTCGCGCCTTGCGTGCCGTCGTTATTGATCTGGACGACCGGCCTATCGACTGTGCCAAGCGACGAAACGGTGCCGGTGTTGGTCACCGAAATCAGACCGCTGACGCTGTTGGGGACGTTCCCGGTCCCCGTCGAAATCCCGACGCCGGTCGCAACCGTGATCGTCCCGTGGTTGGTGATCGAAACGTTTCCGCCGCCCTGGGCATAGGCGTTCACACCCACTGCCTGGGCGGTAATGGCCGAAGAACTCTCGAGGGTCGCCGTCAGATTCCCGACGCCAACGTTGAAGAGCCCGACCCCAAAGCCCAAGGCCGCGTTAATGGTGGCAGAGCTGTCAATGACGACATTGCCCTGGACGCTGCTGCTGGTCGTCCCCGTGCCACTGTTGCTGTAACCGGCCCCGATTCCGCTCGGCGTACCATTGCCTCCGCCGGTCGGCACAAAACCTGAGTTGATGGTCCCCAAGGCGGTTACGCTGACGGTGCTTGTGGATGGAACGATGGTTCCTTGGTCGTTTGCTTGAATGCCTGACGAACCGGAGTTGATGGTGTCGCCCGCCGCCGTTGAAATCGAGATATTGCCGACGCCAAACACGGAAGCCGTAATACCAAAACGTCCCGGTGCTGTGATCGTTGTGCTCGGCTGATCGTTGATCGTTATGTTGCCATTGCCGAAATTAAAGGTGCGGATTCCGTCGCCGCCTGTGGCATTGATATTGGCGGAATTGTTTACGACAACATTTCCAAAGACCGCGGCGTTAGGTGTGCCGATACCGGAAATCGTCGTCCCGTTGTAGCCCGCGATAATTCCTGCCGGCGGAAAGTTGCTCGACGTGAGTGCTGAACCCGAGTCGATGGTTCCGGCGGCTGTGACCGAGATCAAGTTCGTGGTACTTCCGCCCACTTGCGGGATCGACGTTGCGTCGCTTTGAGCGACGATACCGGCACTGCCAGATGTAACAATGTCATTCGTCGTCGTCGTTACAAAAAGGCTTCCCGTACCGTATGAAAACGCAATAATTCCAAAAAGCTGGGCGCCGGTGATATGTGCATTCGGACCGGTGACCACCGTCACATTTCCATTGCCGTATGTGATCGCGCGAATGCCGTCGTAGCCACCGCTGATATTTCCGGTTTGGTCGACGATGACGTCACTGCCGTCTGCGGGGTTAAGGATTTCGGCAAAGATTGCACTATTCCCGATGCCGGTGCCGGTCACATTCCCGGAGCCGCCTACCAGGATGCTTCCTATTCCGGTACCGCTTTCCTCGGCGAAGATGCCCCGGCCCGCTTGGCCAATAACGGGCCCGGACGTGGTGACAGCGACGTTGCCATATGCATTTTGAATAACGGCGACGCCGGTTGCTGCACCGGTTATAGCTCCCGTTAGTCCAACGCTTAGATTTGCGGGATTACTTTGAGTGCCTGCCGACGCCGTTAAATCGATAGCGTCACCGAAATTGGTCGTTACGTTCCCACTACCGGTAATAGTTACCGCTCCGTCTGCGGTAGATACTGCGTCCACGGTCCCGGTAAAGCCGGGTGACGACCCGAGCACCAGATTGCCGCCCGTCGCGGTAAAATCCACCGTGAAGGCCGGCGCGGAGCCTCCAATCGAGAGGGTTCCTCCATTCGACACCTGGAGGAAGCCGGCGCTCATAACCAGCGAGAACAGGACCGAAAGCGCGCCCTCGTCCAACAGCGTTGCATTGGGATCGCTTATGGTAAGGGAGTTCACGACCGCCGTCGTGCCGGGGAGAACCGTAACGGTATAAGGCGTCGAGCTGTACGGAGTAATGAGAGCATTTGTAGAGCTTGAGGGAGCCGTTCCTGAACTCCAGTTTGCGGCGTCGGCCCAGCTTCCCCCACTGGAATTCGCCCATGAGCCGGCGATGGTATCAACCGAAAAATTGCCGCTACTTCCCGCGGTACCGGGATTGCTGGCAGCGTCTTGATAGCTAGCCTGCGTGACTGTGACAGAAGCATTCGTTATTTGAGTGTTGCTACTGCCAGTGAATACCGCCGTCCAATGAGTCGCATCAATCTGCTGCAGATTGCTTAGCGTTCCACCGGTAGCAGTCGTATCTGCGAGGCTAAAGGAGGTTGGCGTTTCGGAGAATGAAAACGTTATGATCGCGGTATTGTTGCTAGCTGTTACGTTGTTGTTGGAGGTGGTGATTACAAGAGTCGGCGCCGTGGTGTCGATCTGCAGCGTACCGGCCGGATTGACGTTTGTTGCACCGGTAAGGTCTGCGTTATTTCCCGCCGCATCCCTGATCGTGCCACCGTTCAGCGTCAGTGCATTGCTAGTGCCCGTCGCCAGATCCGCTGCATCCTGGCCACTGCCCGTCGCGCCGACCGTATAATTGAAGACCAGCGCACTGGTAGCGGTACCGCTCACATAGCTCGCCGTCGCCCCGTTGCTCAGCGTCAGCGTCGGGGTGCCCCCACTGGTATTGATCGTCACCGCCTCGCTGAATTTGACCGTGAACGCAACCGGCGTCCCCGGCCCGTCGTCTCCCGTCGGAGCCGTCAGCGTCGTCACAGCCGGCGCCGTGGTGTCAACCGGATTGAGCGTCAGGGTGCCGGCGCCCGAGGTGTTGCCCGCCGTGTCCGTCAGCGTCGCGGAGACCGCAATCGTCTCGGTGCCCGTGAACGCAGCGCTCTTGGCGGTATAGGTGTCGAGCCCGCCCGCCGTGCTCTTGGTGAAGTCCGCCGCCAGCTGACCACTGGTCAGCGCCGCCCCGTTCACCGTCACCGTCACCGCCGCCCCGGCGGCAACCGTAAAGCCGGCATCGAAGCTGCCGTTCGCCGGATCCGCCAGATGCGATACCGTCGGCGCAGCCGGCGCCGTGGTGTCGACCGGGTTGAGCGTCAGGGTGCCGGCGCCCGAGGTGTTGCCCGCCGTGTCCGTCAGCGTCGCCGAGACCGCAATCGTCTCGGTGCCCGTGAACGCAGCGCTCTTGGCCGTATAGGTGTCGAGCCCGCCCGCCGTGCTCTTGGTGAAGTCCGCCGCCAGCTGACCGCTGGTCAGCGGCGCCCCGTTCACCGTCACCGTCGCCGCGGCGCCGGCAGCAACCGTGAAGCCGGCATCGAAGCTGCCGTTCGCCGGATCCGCCCGGTGCGATACCGTCGGCGCAGACGGCGCCGTGGTGTCGAGCGTGATCACCAGGGCTGCGGTGTTGTTGCTGTTGCCGAAGGAATCGCTAAGCTGCGCCGAGATCGATTTGCTGCCGTCGCTTCCAAGATCGCCCGTCGTCACCGTCAGGCTGACGATGCCGGCGTTGATATCGGCGACCGTAACGGTTTGCACCACCGGATGCGCCAGCGGCAAACCGTTGAACAACAGTTGAACCGTGTCGCCGGCCACAACTGTTGCACCAAGCGCAACCGTAAAGGTCGGCGCCGTCACATTGGTGATGTCATCGCTGTTGGAAACACCTGAATCCGACGACGGCACCAGCACCGGCGTGCCACCGGTCGGCCCCACCGCGTTTAGCGTAAAGATCACCGTGTTGCTGGTGCCGGTATTGCCTGCCGCGTCGGTCACTTGAGCCGTAAGCGAGTTGGTCCCCGACGTCAGGGTGACGCTCTTGCTCCAGGTACCATTGCTTTGAACGACGGTGGTGGCGACAGGCGTTGCACCGCTATTGTCGTAGATGTTGACCGTCGCCCCCACGTCGCCGATATCGACGGTGCCGCTGATGGTCTGGGCAGACTGATTGGTGTTCCCGCCCGTGTTGCCGATCGTCACCACTGGCGCCGTGGTGTCGATCTGCAGCGTACCGGTCGGATTGACGTTTGTTGCGCCGGTGAGGACTGCATTGTTCCCCGCCGCATCCTTGATCGTGCCGCCGTTCAGCGTCAGTGCATTGCTCGTCGCCGTCGCCAGGTCCGCCGCATCCTGACCGCTGCCCGTCGCGCCGACCGTATAGTTGAAGACCAGCGCATTGGTACCAGTACCGCTCACATAGCTCGCCGTCGCGCCATTGCTCAGCGTCAGCGTCGGGGTGCCACCACTGGTGTTGACCGTCACCGCCTCGCTGAAGTTGACCGTGAACGCAACCAGCGTCCCCGGCCCGTCGTCCCCCGTCGGAGCCGTCAGCGTCGTCACCACCGGCGCTGTGGTGTCGATCTTGACCCCGGTATCAAGGGTCACCCCGCTGACCGCCAGCGCGTTGCCCGCAGCATCGGTGATCGAGCCGCTGTAGCCCGTCACCTTGAGGTCGCTGGTGTCTTGGCCAGAGGCAACCGTGTAAACGAACTTGCCAGAACTGTTGTTGTAGACCGCCGTCGCCCCGTTGTTCAGCGTCAGCACTGCGCCAGTCGCAACCGTCAGCGCCTCGCTCGCCGTCAGCGTGAACGTCACCGTCTGCCCGGCATCCAGATCACTGCCGTTCGACGTCACCTCCGTCAGCGTCGGCGCAGACGGCGCCGTGGTGTCGATCTTGACCCCGGTATCAAGGGTCACACCGCCGGCCGCCAGCACGTTGCCGGCGGCATCGGTGATCGAGCCGCTATAGCCCGTCACCTTGAGGTCGCTGGTGTCTTGGCCAGCGGCAACCATGTAAACGAACTTGCCGGTACTGCTGTTGTAGACCGCCGTCGCCCCGTTGCTCAGCGTCAGCGCTGCGCCAGTGGCGACCGTCAGCGCCTCGCTCGCCGTCAGCGTGAACGTCACCGTCCGTCCGGCATCCAGATCGCTGCCGTTCGACGTCACCTCCGTCAGCGTCGTCACCGTCGGTAAGGTCTCGGCCACTGTCACGGTCTGGGGGATCGCGGTTGCCAGGTTGCCGTTGTCATCGGTCACCTGCGCCGACACCGTCGCGCTGCCGTTGGCCAGCGCCACCGCATCGTTCGAGGGGATCGTCGCGCTCCAGCCGGTGCCGGTCCCGTTCACGGTCGCGGTGTAGCTCTTGGTCACGCTTTTGTCGGTAACCGTCACCTGGAAGGTGCTGTTGGCCGCAAGCCCCGTCACCGTCCCACTCAGCGGCACACCGCCGGCGGCATGGGCCTCGGCAAAGGTGATCACGTTGTTGCCGTCGACCGGATCGATCGTCACCATCAGCAGCGCCGCCAGGGTGAAGGTCACCGGCGTGCTCGCCCCGGTATTGCCGACCGCATCGGTATCTTGGGCGACGACGCTGTGGGCGCCATTGCCTAACAACTTCACAGTGGTCGACCAGTTGCCTCCGGCGCCTACCGGCGCCGTGCCGACCTGGGTGGTGATACCGCTCAGGGTGTCAAATAACGTTACTGTCGATCCGACCGCAGCTTCACCTGCGGCCGCAGCGACGTTACCGGAGATCGTCTGCGTCGCCTGGTTGGTCGGACCGCCCGTACTGGTGATGCCGACGCTCGGCGGCGTGGTATCGAGCGTGAACACAACCGGTGCACTGGTGCTGCTTGCGCTGGCATCCTGGGCAACGATGCTGTTTGTGCCGTCTCCCTTGAGCGCAACGTTCGCGGTCCACACACCTCCAGGGCTAACCGTCGTGGTCCCGACTTGGGTTGTCACGCCGTTGTAAGTGTCGAGCAACGTAACCGTGGTCCCGGCATACGCGACGCCGGCCGTCCCGGTAATCGTCATGGTTGGCAGGTTGGTCGTGCCGCCCGTATTGGTGATTGCGACTGGCGTAACCGAGGTTACGGGGACGCTGAATATGCTCTGGGTCGTATCCGACGATGGAGTCAGTGACGCGGTCGAAACATTGCCTGAAATATTTCCTGAATTGATCGTCAGCGTTGCAGGCACCGAACTTGCGGTGGCTTGGCCTTTTGTGCTGCTAGCGTCCGAAAAGACCGTGGTGGAGGGAGGCTCGCTGGGGAGTATTGGAGGGCTACCGACAGCAGCGGCCTTGGTCGTACCGGTGTTGGTGTTGCTGTTCGGATTTGTATTTTCAGTGTGCTGCGGCAGATTCGGATATAATTGCTTTCCAGCGTCATACGTGCCCAGCACCTGCTGAAATGAACTGAATTCCTGGGTAACCTGGCCGGGAGTTTTGCTAACTTCCTGGCTGATAACTTCGAAATTGGCAGCGGGCGTCAGTCTAAGGGACGGGCCGGTACTCAAAACTGTTCCGATCAGATCACCTGCGCTGCAAACTCCCTGCAAACCAGTTGGAACGCACTTGAAGACCTGGACGGAGTGGAGCGCTCCGTCCTGCTGATCGGCAACCGAGATCGAAACCTGCCCGTCGACCGCGTTAATATCTAAAAGGACCGCCGTTCCGCGAATTCCGACCATGGCGGCAGAAGTTCCGACTTCCATGCCACCCGTTTTGGCAACTTGACCAGCGACGAATGTGGCTGCGCCCTGAAGAAGACTGACTAGCGAGTGATTTGAGGTGCTGGTCGGGTCGTAGTTGAAGTCATTTAACATGAACCGCGCATTTGCGGACAAGTTGAATGCCGTACCATCATCCAGCACCAAACCCAGTGTTGAGTTGCTGCCAGTCTGGACAATGTCGGTCTGGTAGAGGGTGTCGCCGGTATTGGCTTCGATAGCGACACCGTTGCGCACAATGCTCGCACTGCCCGTCAACTTGACGACGTGGCCGACAACCTTGGCGCCAGGAGTAGTTGCTCCGGCTTGAGCATACTCTACGTGGCCCGTCAAAGCCGCCACGAACCTCGAATCCAGCTGGGCACCCTCGGGGGAGACCAGTACGGGCCGCGTTTCGCCTGAAAAGTAATTCGGCAGCACAAAACGCTGAAGGTGATCTGAAATGATCAGATGATTTCCCGAACGAGCATAATCCCCGGAAAACAGGAGATGGGCATCGGGGATAGTAACAGCGTCCGCGTGATTGAATTGGGATGGCGAATGGAAACTAAAGCTATCCGATTCGGCATGGTCATGATGGACGAGCGATCGCCCTTCGAGCCGCAAGTCGGATTGCCCCGCACCTAGGTGCAAGGGAAGCTTTGGTGTGAAATTCACCGCCCCACCCAAAAAACGATTAATTATTTCTAAACAATGAACAAAGATAAGTGCAGTTGCTTTGAATTTGCAACTAAAACTTACCAGTTTTTCAGGTGTTCCTGTCCGCCTGCCTTACACCCGCCTTACAGGGAGAGAAGCCGCGCGCGCACTTCGGGCCGCCCCGCAAAGTTAACGGCTCCCGTTTAGGTGAGGAGTCGGCCCCGATTGCTGATTAATTAATCGCTGCCTGTCGCGCCTCGCGCTGCAAACGAGTTGTCTTGGTTACCTGAAACTGACATCTCTACTTTGCTCAGTGCTGACATTTTAGCTTTGCTGCTACATCGGATGTTCGCCAATCAGATGTTATGGAATGGCGATGTCGGCTTTTGCCTCAGCAGCGGACAATCTATCCCGACGATGAAAAGGTCTGCTTTGTGCCAACAACGGAAGTGGCGAAAGTCGCGCAAAACAAAAAGCCGCCCGAAGGCGGCTTCTCAATTCAACCTCGATGATCTCAGATCAAGCGGCCATCAGTGATGGCTTTGATTTCCGGCGATAGGCCATGAAGCCAATCCCTGCGAAGCCAAGAAGCATCATCGCCCAAGTGCCTGGTTCAGGAACAGCCGCTACGGTGGTGAATACTGCGAAGCCCGTTTGAAACGTAGGCGGAAGCGAAGTGAAGTTTGTGGTATCACTCTCATTCGCACCATTTCCTGCCGCATAAGTTTGCGATACGGTCCCGGAGACAAAGCTCGAAAGAAAATCGCCCAAATTGTCGGGGGCGGCATACGGTATAAATTCCGAAAATTCAGCCGAAGGGGGCGCGCCCGCCAAAGAGTTAAGCGCCGCCGCCAAGTCGGCCGCCCCGTCAGATGCCCCAGCAGAGTTATTAAGGAAAGTCGGTGCTGTGACCGAGAATACCGTGTTGTATGATCCTTCGGTGA
>Ga0185299_10005959_pt1 | contig 13279 bp, 11 predicted proteins | sample PaiPotPPA55metaG_FD_128002 | JGI IMG/M metagenome (GOLD analysis project Ga0185299, IMG submission 128002) | Iron sulfur acid spring bacterial and archeal communities from Banff, Canada, to study Microbial Dark Matter (Phase II) - Paint Pots PPA... ...
AATTTAAGAGACGATGAAGTCGATGGCATGCTAGCAGACAAGGCGACTCACGCCGTGATTAACGTAGGGTGCGGCCAGGACTTGACCGTCCGGGAATTGTCCGAACTCATCGCCAGCATCGTCGACTTTCGAGGTGAGATTATTTTTGACACATCGAAACCCGATGGTACGCCTCGCAAACTCCTCGATATTTCGCGCCTGATCGCATTGGGATGGAGCCCGAAAATTTCCTTGCGCGAAGGTCTGGCCATGACTTATGAGGGCTTTCTCGAAAAATACGCAGTGACGTCCGGCCAGGCCTGCGCTTCGAACAGCCTCGCTTAGTCGAACAAGCTGCCACGATTTTCAACGGGCTACCGGAACGCAAGAAAAGGAATAGCTTGCCGCAACAGATACTCCAGAACATCACCGAACGAGGCGAGTTGGCGCTGGTTCCTGGCATTTCAGGCACTCCCGGAACAAGTGGCGCTGGATGTCTGCTCTGCAGCGGGCGATTGGAGCAGGTTCTCTGCGGCCTCACTGACAATCGCCTCGGCTCCCCTGGAACCTACGAAATCCGGCGGTGTGTCGATTGCGGATTCGAGCAAACTTGGCCCGCGCCGACTCAGGCGGAACTGACCGAACTCTATACGACGTACTACAATTTCGGCGGACAAAAAGATTCGCTCTACACCAGGCTAAGAGAATGGTTTCTTTTTTCTGTCGCCAATCGTTTGTGGGTACGACTCGATGGCGACGTGGCCTTTCATCGACGCCGAGGAAAGGGACGCCTATTGGATATTGGCTGCAATGAGGGGCGGGGGCTGCGAATTCACGCCTCCAACGGCTTTCGCGCGGAAGGTCTGGAACTAAACGAGAGGGCCGCCCGGGTGGCACGCGATGCGGGCTTCAAGGTTCAAACCTGTTTGTTGGAGGATTTTCACCCGGAGGAGCCTTTCGATGTGGCGGTGCTATCCAATGTGCTGGAGCACTCGCTGGAACCGCGGCGAATGTTACGTGATGTGCATCGAATCCTAGGGCGGGGAGGCCAAGCCTGGATCAGTTGCCCAAACAGCCGGAGTTGGCTGCGCCGGGTGTTCGGCAAGTCCTGGATCAATTGGCATGTGCCCTTTCACATTTCGCACTTTTCGGCCGAAACGATGCGCCGGCTGTTGGAGCAGACGGGCTTCGTTGATATCCAGATTAAGGACGTCACCCCGGCATTGTGGGCATCACAGTCTCTAATCGCCTACTTATTTGCAAAGCCCGGCCTAAAGACTTGGCAACTGCGAAATCCGTTTTTGACCCTGATTTTTATGACGACGGCAAGATTTTTGGCATTTCCGGCATTGTGGTTAGGCAATCTTCGGGGCAAAGGCGACTGTTTGCAGGTGACGGCTACCAAAGCCTAAGGTGCATTTTCGCTCGGCCGATCCGATGCTCAAGCTGAGTTCGACCCAGCAGCTTCTTGTTCCTCAAGGTCGTGTGCATTTCAAACAAGGGTCGCGCGAGTACGAACGCAAAGCATTCTTGCTTCTAGCCATCTTAAGTTGTTGATTTGGAGACCCGATGCGGGTGCAGTTCTTGTGCACAAATTATGCGCCGGAAAAAAACGGCATGGCTCCGTTTGCAACCGGTTTGTGCGAGCGTCTGGCCGAGCAAGGGCACGACGTCACGGCGATCGTTGCTTTTCCATATTATCCGGCTTGGCGCGTGTGGGATGGTTACCGGGGGCGTCTCTCTCAAACAGAGCACATTAATAATGTCCGGGTTCGTCGAACGTGGCATTTTGTGCCGCGGCGTCCGAGTGGGTTGCTCCAGCGTCTTGCACATGACCTGACCTTTACGTTAAGCGTGTTCCTGTCGGGATTGTTTAGTGGTGGATGCGATGTGATTTGTTGCGTTTGTCCGCCTCCCACCGTGGCCCTGACTGCGTATTTGCTCGCGAAGGTCCACCGGAAGCCCTACGTCATCATACTTACGGACCTTGCCTCCGACGCTGCCATGGCGACGGGAATCCTGAAGGACGGACTCGCCGTTCGAATGGCACGTGCGGTCGAAAGGTTTGGTTACTGCAAGGCCGACCGAGTAGTTTGTATCTGTGATGGGTTCGTAGAGAAGCTGACCGAACGGGGGATTGCGCCCGACCGGCTCAAACTGATTCCGCTTTGGGGAGACACGGAAAAAGTTTATCCAATCGCGGCAGCGACGAAGTTCCGTCAAGCAAACCAAATCACAGAGAAGCAATTTCTGATCATGCATACCGGGAACATGGGAAGGAAGCAGGATTTGATGAACGTAGTGCGGGCTGCGGAACTGTCAAAGGATCTGGAGGATGTCGTGTGGCTGCTGGTCGGTCAAGGAGAAGAGCGTGCAGCGCTCGAGGAGGCCGTCCGACGGTTCCAATTAAAAAATGTCAGGCTATTGCCGCTGCAGCCGGACGATACACTTGCGGAAATGTATGCCGCCGCTGATGTCCTCCTTCTTAATCAGAAGGCTGCCGTCATCGAATCGGTCATCCCGTCCAAGCTGTTAACCTACATGGCTGCCGGGCGGCCGGTGCTCGCGGCGGTAAGTACTAAAAGCGAAACCGCCCGTTACGTTGAACGTGCGGAATGTGGACGAATCATTCATTCTGAAGATCCGATGGCGCTGGTAAAAGCCGCGCTGTCGCTTCGGGCCGATAGCGCTCTGCGGGAGAGACTAGGATCGAAAGGCAGAGCCTACGTTCTGGAGCATTTCACCAAAGATAAGATATTGCGGGAATACGAACTGCTTTTCAGCCGTTACGAAGACGAAGTTCGGCCAGGGGCGGAAGCGTCCAAAAAGGCCATTGCAACGAATTGAGTTTCCGACGTTGTCCGGAAAACAGGAGGAAGCATGCGAGTGTTCGTTGATTCTGCAGATCAGAAGCAAATCGAGCATTGGCTCGATCAGGGCATCGTCGACGGAGTCACCACGAACCCTAGCATCATGTTCAAAGACGGTGCGACCGACTTGGAAGAATGCGCGCGCAGGCTTGCGGGCCTCTTGGGCGAGCGGCCGCTGAGCGTCGAGGTGACCTCCAACGATCCCGAAGTCATGGTGGAGCAGGCGCGCACATTCGCAACCTGGGCCCGGAATATCGTCGTCAAAATTCCGATTGTGAATGAGCACGGTGAATCCTGCCTTGGCGTGATGCACCGCCTTTCCCAGGAAGGCATCGGGGTAAATGCCACCGCAATCCTTTCGTTCAATCAGGCAATGCTGGCGGCAAAGGCCGGCGCCACATACGTCAGCATCTTCGCCGGTCGCGTCGCCGATGAAGGAAACGATCCCGCAGTGACCATTGGAAACGTTCGCCGCTGGCTCGATGATTGGGATCTCTCGTCCCGAATTATCGTAGGGAGCATTCGCACCGTTATGGACATCCAGAACGCAGCGTTGGCTGGAGCGCACATCATCACGGTTCCGCCTCAATTCCTGCCCAAAATGGTCGATCATCGATATACGCGGGAAACCGTCAGGCAGTTCGTGCAGGATGCCGAGAAGACCATCAAGAGCATGAAGAAAGCAAAGGCCTCCGTAGCGTAGCCTGGAACATCGGGTGCTGGAGACCGCCTGCTGGTCAACCCGAAATGGATTCGTTCGGAGCTAGGCCGTCGTCTATACGAAGCGGACCTGGATTTTAGAGTCCGCTGCCCTGGGAGAAGGAGAGAAAATTAGTGTCCGTCGAGAATCGAATTCGCGTGGCAGTGGTCGGCGCCGGAAAGTTCGGAACTAAACGCGCGATGGCGATTGCCAAGAATCCATCGAGTGAAATACGAGTCGTTACCGACACAGCATTGGAGAGCGCCCGCAGTCTCGCGGAAAATGTCGGTTCCGAGCACTCGACCAATTGGGAAGAGACGGTAGCGCGAAAAGACGTTGATGCCGTCGTGGTGGCAACCTCAACGCAGTTTCTTTCCGAAGTGACGCACGCTGCGTTAATCGCCGGGAAACATGTCCTGTGCGAAAAACCCTTTGCGAGAACTGCCGAAGAAGCTCGAATTAGCGTTGAAGAAGCAGCGAAAAGGAGCTTGTTACTCAAAGTTGGGTACAATCATCGCTACCACCCGGCCATTGCGAAAGCCCATGAACTCTTCGAACAGGGATTGATTGGAGACATACAGTTTCTTCGTTGTCTCTATGGGCACGGAGGGCGGCAGGGCTATGAACGGGAATGGCGGTCTGACCCCAAGTCCGGCGGTGGCCAATTGTTGGATCAAGGTGTTCACGCTCTGGACCTCTTTCGCTGGTTCCTCGGCGACTTCCGTGAAATCAAAGCCTTCAACACGACTTCCTACTGGCCGATTGCTCCCGCTGAAGACAACATATTTGCCCTGCTTCGCACCGATCACGGTCAAGTGGCCACGTTGCACGCGAGCTGGACAAACTGGAAAAATGTCTTTACGTTCGATATCTTCGGCGAGACGGGTTTTCTGTCCGTTACTGGTCTAGGTGGTCACTATGGTACGGAACGCCTCTGCCTCGGTTTGCGGCACACCATTGGCGTCAAGCCCGAAGAGCAGTGGTTTGACTACGAAGGCCCCGACGAATCTCTCGGAAAGGAATGGAAGGATTTTCTCGACTGTATCGCCACGGGACGCCAACCGGCGAGCAGCGGAGAAGAAAGCCTGAGGACCCTGCAATTGGCGCAGGCAATCTGCCAGGCTTCGAACAATACCCCAGGAGTAATAGTGCCATCGAGCAGCGATCGATCGCTTTCAACCAGCGCATCTTTCTGAGGACACGGTATGGCTACAGAACCAATTCTTCATCACGGCGCAGACATAGATCGCAGTCAGACGGTTCGCCTGCGTGCCGTCGCTCAGCAGCCGGCCCAGATCACCGACCTGATGAGTCAGGCTTGGTTAAAGAAGCTCCTGTTCCTGTCCGCTGACGCCATTGCCGTCGTCTCCGCGCACCACCTAGCGCAAATCCTGGCCGTGCGTTGGATCAAGATGCCAACCGCAGCCTTGAACCCTCCGGGTTATGTTTTCTTCTACGTGCCCTTTTTCATCGCCCTTCTGTACGTGTTCGAAGGGTATAAGTCGCTGGAGTTACGCCGCCCAGAGAAAGAACTGGAGCTTGTCTTTAAGAGTATTTCCGTCTCGTTCGTCGGGCTGACGTGCGCAAACTTCATTTTCTTCAAAACGCTGATATTTTCTCGGTACATCGCGGTTGAATGGTACGCCCTCACACTGGTGTTCGTATTGCTTGCGCGGTTTGGCCTGCGTGCGATGTACGCGACTCTATGGCGCCGGGGACATGCCCGCCAGAAGGTCCTGTTACTTGGCTCTGCCAAAGGACTGATGGATCTGCAACGGCGCTTGTCCATTCAGCAACACCATGGCTACGACATGGTCGGCGTGCTCATTGGTGTCGACGACCGTCCGACGGCGAACGTTGGACGATTCCAGCCGCCCTTGCTCGGAAGCCTTGTCAACTGGGAAGAGATTGCTGACGCCGAGCGCGCGCGGCTGGTTGTTGTTCATCTGGAACAAACCGTGGCAACAGGCCATCCGTCGGTGCTCGACATCGTTCGTCGCTGCCATGAAAAGGGAATCGAAGTCGCAATTTGCTCCACGCTATTCGGCGCCGCCGATGTGCGCTACGAGCGTGATGAATTCTCCGGCTACTTTCGTTTTTATACGCCGCCTCGATGGTCTCGCGCTGTCCAGCGCGCGATGAAGGCTTTGATCGATATATGCGTCGGGCTAGCTGGCAGCATCGCTACGCTGATACTTACGCCTTTCATCGCCATGCTTCTGAAATGGGAAGACGGCGGGGCCATCTTCCACCGCCGCCAGTATATCGGTACCGACGGCCAGGTGCATCATTTCCTGAAGTTTCGCACAATGGTCGAGGACGCCGAATCCATCCTCGAAAATGATGTGGCGCTCAAGGCCGAGTTTAATTCTTCCTTTAAGCTTAAAAATGATCCGCGTGTCTTGCGCGTTGGCCGTGTCCTGCGGAAATACAGCCTCGATGAATTTCCACAGTTCTTTAGCGTGCTTACTGGTCAGCTCACCTTCGTCGGTCCTCGCGCAATTACTCCCGAAGCGTGCGAGCGATACGCTGAGCTGCTGCCTAAGCTCTTGTCGATGAAGCCTGGCCTTACAGGTTTTTGGCAAGTCATGGGACGCCAAACGACCTCCTATGAAGACAAGATTCAGATGGACATGTTCTATGTGGACCAATGGTCGATTTGGCTCGACCTCGTAATTATCGGCAAGACGTTTTGGGAAGTGGCCCGTGCAAAGGGTGCCTATTGAGCTACTCCACCACACCAGGCGAACTGCAAAACAAAGTTTGTCTGATCGTGGGCGCATCAGGAACGCTTGGCACGGCCGTGGCCCAAGGTTTTGCCCAAGCGGGAGCGCGGCTTGCGCTCACCGGGCGTGCTGCAATCCCGCAAACTCCTGCAGAGCGAGCGCAGACCTTACGTCTTAAGCTGGATATCCGTAGCCGGAACGAAGTGCGCAATGCGCTTCAGAAAGTGCGCGAGGAGTTGGGGTCGCTCGATGTGGTTGTCAACTGTAGCGGCATCCAGGGTCCGATTGGTCCCGCGCAGACGGTGGACCCGGAAGAATGGATTCGCGCCGTTGAGATTAATCTGTTCGGCTGCTTCTATCTGGCCCACGCCGCAATTCCCATCATGCTCAGCCAAGCAGGCGGGAAGATTATTTTTTTCTCGGGAGGTGGTGCAACCTCCGCACGCCCTTTTTTCAGCGCGTACGGAGCCGCCAAGGCCGCCGTGGTCCGCCTTACTGAAACTCTTGCCGAGGAGCTTCGCGACCAGGGTATCCAAGTGAACGCGATCGCCCCCGGCGCGGTTCGCAGCCGTATGTGGAACGAAATGCGAGCGGCCGGCGCAGCGGGCGGCCAGAAGCTTCTGGAGGAGCTAAAGCAGATGGATCGCACGGGCGGCGTTCCGCCGGAACGCGCGGCTTCTCTCGCGCTTTTTCTGGCCTCGGATCGATCCAGAAATCTCACCGGCCGCTTGATCAGCGCGGTTTACGACAAGTGGGAAGAGATGGAGACGCGCATCGCCACGATCATGTCAACCGAAGCCGGTACTCTACGCCGAGTACCTCTGGGATGAAAGCCATTTGCCAGGCACATAACACCGGTCGAAATGTTCGATGCCGCTACTCCGTCAAGACCGCGCGTCGATAAAATGCCCGATCTCGGTATTCCCTTGAACTCTATTCTTCATATCGCAAAGGAGAGTTGACACGTGCAACGGTGCGTCGTAGTAACCGGTGTGGCGGGGTTTGTAGGAAGCAATCTAGCCAAAAAGCTTCTCGAGAAGGGTTACGCCGTCGTAGGAATCGATAACCTCTCGGCGGGAACGATTGAGAATGTCGACCCTCGCGTTGACTTTCACCAGGGGGATATTCGCTCGCAAGAAATCTACCCATTATTCGAGGGAGCCGATGGAGTATTTCACCTTGCGGCGAAGACTTCACTCGTTGACTGTCTGGCCAAACCGCTGGAGGCGGCGGACATGAACGTGTCAGGCACGTTGAACGTCCTTGAAGCGGCTCGCCAAGCGAAAGTGCGCAAGTTTATTTACGCCGACACTTCCGCGGAGTACGAAGGTATTCATGAGTTTCCCACGCCCGAAGAGCGAATCCAGCCGATCGGGGTTTATGCCGCCAGCAAACACGGCGGCGCAACATTTTGCGAAAGCTACCGGCGACTCTACAAAATGAACGTCGCCATGGTTCGCTATTTTAATGTATACGGACCAGCGCAGGACTGGCGCAGGGTTATTCCGCCCGTCATGAGCTCGTTTATCATCCGGATGCTCCAGGGAGAGAGCCCTCTCATCTATGGAACCGGAGAAAAGCGCAGAGATTTTATCTACGTCGACGATGTAAACGACCTGCATGTTGTGATTCTCGAAGATGGTCGCGCGGATGGTCGGGTATTTAACATCGGTTCCGGAGTGAACCACTCCGTAAACGAAATCTTTGAGATGGTCGAGAGTCTTTTGAGGACCGGCCTCAAACCAATTTACAAACCAGATCTTCCCGGTGAGGCGGAAATCACTCTTGCAGACATTACCGCCGCAAAGAGCTTAGGGTGGAAGCCACGCATTGACATCAAGGAGGGGTTGAAGCGGACGATCGATTACCTGCAAAGCAGAGTGCCAAACGCGAATGCAAGTCTTAGTGGAGGCGTCGCTACCTGATGCTCCGAGGAGCGGGTGCAACACATTCTTTGTAGGCCAATAGCACGAAACGTTGTTCGGGTCTAGAATCTCACTGTGGAGCGAAGATGATTATTACGAGAACGCCGTTTCGAGTGACCCTGGGTGGTGGTGGCACTGACCTTCCGTCGTTCTATCAGGAACACGGCGGATTTATTTTGGCAGTGGCCATCGACAAATATATGTTCCTGAATGTCAACACACCCATCGTGGACGACAAGGTTCGAGTTCGATATACAAGTTCGGAGATGGTTGACCACGTCGACGAAGTGCAGCACACCTTGGCACGGGAAGCTCTCCGTCATTTTGGCGTTACCAGCGGAATTGAGATCGTTTCCATTGCAGACATCCCAGCGGGAACCGGCGTAGGGTCGTCAAGCTCCTATCTTGTTGGCCTGCTGAACGCCATGCACGCCCTGCTGCAGGATCAGGCTACGCCCCAGAAACTCGCCGAGGAGGCTTGTCACATTGAGTTGGATGTATTGAAGAAACCCATTGGCAAGCAGGACCAGTACATGGCCGCTTTTGGCGGTTTGACGGCTCTCGATATCAAGCCCAATGGGCAGGTGACCGTAACCCGCATGGACCTCGATGTAGACCTCGTCGAAAGTCTCGAGCACAACATTCTTATGTTCTATACCAACGAGATGCGTGATGCCACGACGATATTGCAGAAACAGGATCAGGCCACGCGTAATAGGGACCACATCGTCGTTACCAGTCTCCGCGAGATAAAAGACATCGGGTTTGAAATCAGCAACGCTATCTCCAAGGGAGAGTTGCGCCGGTTTGGACAATTGTTGGATGTACATTGGCGCGTTAAAAAGCGGCTTTCGCAAGGGATTTCGAGCCCTCAGATTGACGCATGGTATGAGCTCGCAAAGGAAAACGGAGCCATTGGCGGTAAAATTTCTGGCGCGGGCGGGGGCGGATTCCTCATGCTCTACTGTGAAGAAGACAAAAATCGCCTGCGCGAAGCCATGCGTTGCGCGGGCCTTCGCGAATTGAAATTCCGCTTCGACTTCGAAGGAAGCAAGGTTGTCTTTGACGTCGTCTCGCGCGACGGCCGGCTCGCTCACAATCACCGCCGCAACAATCACGAAGAGAGACTCCTGCTCGTTCACAAAACTCCCGCATAGCCTCGGTCCGTGCTTGTTTCCAAATTGATGAAAGCCGTTCTCCTCGATCGCGATGGGGTTATCAATGCGTTGATCTATCACCAGGATGCGGGTGTGATCGATGCGCCATTCAAGCGATCCCAATTCAAACTTTTGCCCAGGGTCCCGGAAGCGATTCGGCTGTTAAATGATCTGGGTTTGCGTGTCGCGGTGGTCTCAAATCAACCTGGAATTGCCAAGGGCCATCTGAAGCGAGAAACGCTGAAGACATTTGAACGCGTTATGCTTTCCCAAATTCGCGACGCTGGTGGATATATCGACCGTATATATTACTGTTTGCACCATCCCGAAGCAAAAGTAGACAAGCTCCGGCAACGGTGCAATTGCCGCAAACCCGAAATCGGTATGCTGCAACGAGCGGCCGCGGACCTCAATGTCACGCTCGCAGAGTGCTACATGATTGGGGATGGAATTCCCGATTTGGAAGCCGCAGATCGCGCGGGTTGCAGATCCATTTTCATCGGTCGTTGGAAGTGCGAACTTTGCCAGTTTACCGAAGCTCCGAACGTCCGCCCGGCGTTGGTGGCGAAGAGTCTGTGGGAAGCGGCACAGGCTATTCAATCGGAAATCAACGGAGCCACCCAGCTGACACCCTCGTCTCGCCGCTTTTTGGCACAAACATAATTTCTGCCCATCCGATTTGTTTGCACCAACTGAAAGTCAAGAAAGGATAGCTGATGACTTACGTCGCCCAATACGTTCAGGAAGCCTCCGAAATTCTGAGGCAGCTGGATCAATCCGCCGTGGAGCGTACGGCGGACTTGCTTCTTGAGCTGCGCGAGCGCTCGGGCAGGCTCTTTATGTTGGGCGTTGGTGGGGGCGCGGGTCACGCATCTCACGCGGTCTGCGACTTCAGAAAAATTGCGCAGATCGAAGCCTATGCGCCCTCAGACAACGTTTCCGAACTGACTGCCCGGGTGAACGACGAAGGCTGGGACACCTGCTACTCCAATTGGCTTCGCGGATCCCGGCTGAATGAAGCGGATATGGTATTCGTCTTTTCCGTTGGTGGCGGTGACGCCGAGAAAAATATAAGTACGAATCTCGTGCGTGCGCTCGAACACGCGCGCGCCGTTCACGCTACCATCTGTGGGGTTGTCGGCCGAGACGGCGGCTACACAGCCCAGGTAGCAGATGCATATGTCCTCGTTCCGGTCGTGAATCCCTCCACCATCACTCCACATACCGAGTCCTTCCAAGCAATGATTTGGCATTTGTTGGTCTCCCATCCCAAATTGAGAGTCGCTGAGATGAAGTGGGAATCCGTTCGGCCGGAAGCTAAAGTGTAGCGATTCCCGTTTCAATTTACTGATTGACTCTCGTTTCGAAGCATCCTGATCTGCACGTCGCAAACAGGTAGCGCTATGTCTAATCCTCAAAAAATCGTGAAAGCAGTGATCCCAGCGGCAGGATTCGGCACCAGGATGCTACCCGCTACAAAGGTTCTTTCCAAGGAGATGCTCCCGGTCGCGGGCAAACCTCTGATTCAGTACGCGATCGAAGAAGCCGCGGCCAGCGGGATCAAGGCCATAGTTGTAGTTGTGCGCAGCTGCAAATCCCTGATCCGATCGCATTTTGCTCGTGATCCCGCCCTCGAGTCCTTTTTGGAAGGAAGGCAGTCGACCGCGGCGGAAGGCATACGTAGCCTGACAGAGCTTGCCGATCTGCAATTCGTCGAACAGCAACGGCCCCTCGGACTTGCACACGCAATTTGCTGTGCGAAGCCTTTGGTTGGAACACAGCCCTTCGCTGTCCTGCTTCCCGACGTGATCATGGTGAACGACGTTCCAGTCACCCGCCAGTTGATTCATGCTCACGAACAGCGCGGTGGAAGTATCGTTGCGATTCGGCAGGTCGAACCACAGGAAGTCGAGCGCCACGGAATTGTTCAGGCCGAGTCCTCGATGGCGGATACTTCTTGCCTGCCCGTTCGCGTCACGGGTTTGATCGAAAAGCCACCAGCGGACAGCACGCCTTTCCGGCTTGGAGTATTCGGCCGATATGTCCTAGAGCCGTCCATCTGGGATGCCATCGAGCACACCAGGCCCGACACCCGCGGAGAGGTTCAACTCACTGATGCCTTGAACGATCTATGCAAAAATAGTACTCTTTTCGGATTGTGTTTCGAAGGCCAGCACTACGACGCGGGTGACCCGTTAGGCTACCTCAAGGCGAATATCGCGCTGTCTCTCAGGGATCCCCTGCTTCGGCAGCCCCTCCAGGAGTATCTCTCGCATATGCAAGCCTGAGCCGTCATGTTCCAAAACTCCTCGCACTCTTTTGGCAAGATACAAAAAATCGTCCCGAGAGAAAGGGTGAGCTTGTGCGCAGATTCTACTCCACGGAGGTTCGATGCGAAATTGTGCGTTGTCACTATTGAGTATTGTTCTTGGTTGCTCTGGCAATTCACAAGCCCAGTCACCTGCAAGGTCCCCGCGAACCACTTCTCGTATCAGAACCGAGCCCGAGATAACACCAAGGGTGATCATAAATCCAGTCTTCGCAACCGGAATGGTGTGTGACGGTGTGACGGATGATTCGGCTGCGCTACGAACGGCCCTCGCCTCCGCTGCTAATCCTAGCTTGGGCAACGCCACAGTTATCATGCCGCCTGGAACCTGCATCATAGATCCAGGTGCTTCTGTTTCAATCAATGCCAGTATCTGGCTCCAAGGCGCGGGAAGATTTGGCACGACGTTGAAACGCAAAAATTCCTCCAGCGGGGCCGCGATCCTGCTGATTGGCTCCAATGGTGTAACTCTTTCGGACTTCGCCATCGACGGCAACAAAGGAGGCCCTGGCATTGCTTCATCGGCAGATAGCGTCGCTGCTACAAGCCCATTCGCCGCGATAACCATTCTACGAATGCGTTTTGCGAACTCCACGAATAGCGATATTGCGTCGTATGTTACCGGCGCAGGGAATTACACTACCGACTGGCTCATCGAGGACAACGATTTTGAGAATCAAGGGAACCCCTTTTCATCCTGCATCGCCTCGATCCGCTGCGCCAATCTGCGTCTCCTTCAGCCTTTACGCCTCCGAATCATCGGAAACAATTCTAATAACTCGCAACAGTTTGCTCTCTTTGGTTCCATTCCGGGTGGGGGGCAGGTAGAAGTTGGGCAAAACACCATCAATAATCTTGACGGCTTCGCCGTCGCGCTGGGTGGAGGTGTCTTGGGCTCTGCTGGCGCGCATATCCATCACAATTTCATCTCTTCTACGAACACGAACGTCGATAATTTGCTCGACTTGGCCTTCTGGAGCGACTTCACAATTGACCATAACGTGTTGTATCACAATGGCGTACCCACGTCCGACGACGGCCTTGCAATCGGCTGTGTCGGAGACTTCCCTCCTGCCAATCATGGCGAAGTCGATTCTAATATCTGCTACATCGCCCCAAATACCATCATAAATGTCGTAGGCATCGGTCTGGGGGGCAGCGACGTTAGTGTTACAAACAATTTCGTGCAGGGTGCGAGTAGCGCTGGCATCAGCATCGCTATAAGTAATCTGGCGCCATCCAGAGGAGTCAGAATTATCGGCAATACTGCGAAAAACAACAATCAAAATCCCACCGGCGCTCATGCGGGCATCGAGCTATATCTTGGTGTTGGCGGAACTGGTCTCTCTGGCTTGACGGACGTAATCATTCAAGGCAATCACTCCTACGACGATCAGCCGACAAAGACACAAAGTTTCGGAATCGGAGTGGGTTTGTATGGACAGCGGTCCGGCTTCGCTGACATCACCATTGAGGGTAACAACGTAATCGGAAACAAGACCGGAGGAATTCTGAATAATGCCCTTCCGTTCACGGGATTCGTGATTCGCAACAACGCCGGGCACAACCCAGTTGGCCCAATTACCGCTCCGG
>Ga0185299_10005960_pt1 | contig 13279 bp, 11 predicted proteins | sample PaiPotPPA55metaG_FD_128002 | JGI IMG/M metagenome (GOLD analysis project Ga0185299, IMG submission 128002) | Iron sulfur acid spring bacterial and archeal communities from Banff, Canada, to study Microbial Dark Matter (Phase II) - Paint Pots PPA... ...
CCTCGAGGAACGCGGCGAGCACCCCGGCCGCACCTCCGGGCACCTCGCCGATCGCGCGTAGCGAGCTGTGCACGAGCACCGTGTCGCCGGTGTCCAAACCCAGCCTGCGGAGATCCTCGGCGAGCGAGGCGGCAGTCCATGGCACTGTTCAGTCGCCCGGTTCGTCCAGCCATCGGGAGACGCGCTCGCCGGTGAGTTCGACGAGACGCTCTCCGAGCGGGGTGAGTGATTTCGATCCGATCAGCACGTCGACCGCCTGCAGGGTGCGGTCCCGCCAGAAGACGTAGTGCTCGCCGGCTGTGCGTGCGGAGACCGATCCGTCCGGCGGCTCGTCGCGCAACAATCTGGCGCGCCATACGTCCGTGACCGCCGCGTGCGCATACGTACCCTGTAGCAGTGCCTCGAGTGGGCGCTTGTCATCACGCCACGATACGTCGTACAAACGCGTGTCCGAGGGATCGAAAAGGTCGAAGAGGTCGAGCAGGGCGCCGAGCTTCACGTGCTGAAACTCGTGGATCAGCAGTAACGCCAGCTCGTCGGCCGTGTCCGGCCGAGCGATGCCCACCGAGCCGAACGCCTTGCGTGCCGTGGCGCTGCGCTGGTGGGTGGCGGATCGGGTCAGCGGCACGATGGTGGACAGACCGACGCGCATCGCCGGCGCGTAGTCGGTATGGTCGCGCTCGATGATCTGCCAGGCCTGGTGGAAGAGACGTTGCCAGGCAGCCGCTTCCTGGTCGGAGACCAGTGGTTCGATCGGCCACTGATGGCAGTCGCGGTAGGGATCAGTATCCTCAAGCGCCACTGTCAGGCCGTCGCCCTCAAGGATTCGGCGTGGGCGCCACGTCAGCTGATCTCCGCCCGCATCGCCCTCGTCAGATGTCAGGTTCGCGGTAATGATGCCGGAGTCGACACGCAACGCCAGCTCAGCAATGGATTTCGTGTTGAGCGAGTACGTGCCGAGGGTGGGGATGCAGAGCGAGCCGCCGCGCGCTGCCAAGTTCAGCTCGAAGTTGACCCCTCCCCTTGCTGCGGCCGCTACCGCGATTGCACGCAAGTGGTCCAGGGCCGAGGAATCGACTGAGTCACTGCCGAGTCCATCCAGCGCACGATCTGCCCAAACTCGCACGTACGGATGCGTCAGCAGCGACTTGAACGCGTCCGGAGCCCTGGCCTCGACCTCGTCCACTGCATCCCAGGTCACGCGTGAGTACGCGCCGACGTCTCGAGCCTTTTTGAGCAGCATCGCGAGCACGTTGAGGTTGCCGCTCTCGGCCGTCTCTCGCAGCGCGAGTATCGCCTCTTCGCCGCCGAATCCGGCGGCGATCGCTTCGAAGTGGCTGAGCTGAAATCCATGTGGCTTCGGTTCCGTGGTGCCCGGCACGACCTCGCGGACTGACGCGTCGACATGTGTGATCAGTTTGAGCAGGTCCGCGCAGTGTACGGATGGGTTGTCAAAGCCGTTGGCACTGCTGTATCGGTGCGCGTAGAGGCCGCCCCCGCAGACTTCTACCACCGGACACTGACGGCAAGTCGTGCACAAGCCGTCCTGGTCAACCCGCCGTGCAGCGAACCCCTCGTGGGCATAGGCCTCATCGAAGGAGTGACTGAAGACGTCGAGCCCGGTGGCGGGAGCGCCGTCGTACGCGATCTTCAGCGAGTCTGCCTGCTCGATGGTGCCGTCCGTCTCCACCACTGCGAGGTCGCTCGGCTCGGTGCCGAGCGCCTCGGTCAGGCTGCCACGCCCGGCCAGTGCCGACTTGATCGAGTCGAACACGCGGATGGGAGTCGAGGCTCCGTCGCGCGTCCAGCGCTCGAAGACCCTGATCAACCAGTCGGCGTACGGCGCAGGCACCACATCGAGGCCGACCTGCCGAGGCGGCGGGTTTTCCCAGGTGGCGTGCGGCAGCAGGAAGTCGATGCGCGGCGGATCGAGGTCCACCAGCGCCTCATACGCCGCCACTGGATCGTTGTCGAGGTCGATGGTGCACAGGAAACCGGCGAACGACGTCCGATTCCGGGGCGCCCCCATCCGCTTCGCCGCGCGAACCACCTGGTCGAAGGTGCTCGAGCCGCTGCGGGAAAGCCGGTGTCGGTCGTTCGCCACCCGGTCACCGTCGAGGGAGATGCCCACCGTGATTCCCTCGTCGACGAGAAGACGACACAGCGCCTCGTCATCGGCGAGCAACACGCCATTCGTCTGGAGCCGCAGGTCGAGAGTGGTGGACGGCGCGAGTTCGGAACGCAGCCGGCTCGCCATTCTGGAAATCCGGGCCCGCCCGGCGAGCAGGGGCTCCCCGCCGTGCAGCACGACGCGGACCGAGTCGAGGCGGTGTGCGTGCGCGTGCTGGCCGATTCGCCAGGCGATGCGGTCGATTGTGTCATCGGTCAGGGACAGAGGACGTGATCGCCAGCTCTGATCGACGTGTTCATACACATAGCAATAAGTACACGCGATATCGCAGCGACTATGCATCTTGATGACGAACTGGCGGAACGCTTGCGGTGTGGCTACTTTCAACGGCGCTGCCGTCCTGCCTAGAGCGACGCGTTGAACGCCGCTACCGGAACTTGCCCGCGGTCCTCCGCGTCCGGACGCCGTACGTCGCTGCCGGTCCTCATCAGCTCGGCGGCCCGGTCGCGCACCGTCACTCCGTGCAGATCGGCCACCTTGGTAGTCAGCATTTCCGGCTGTGTCTCAGCAGTCTTAGTAGCAATCGTCACGATCCGGCCCTCCCGGTTCAGCCTCAGTCGCTGATCGAAGCATGGCGCCGATTCCGGCAACTGGCAAGGAGCGGCCGTACCCGCAGAGCTTTCATCGGAGTGAACGGACATATAAGGTATGTGCCGTGGGCACCGCGCGGCTACGTTCGGTGGTGATGATCGCGGTCTTCGATGTCGGGGGGCCGCTCATTGCCTACAATCAGCTCCGTTCGGCGGGATTGAGCACGGTGACCGCTCTCGTGCTCAGCGGTGTGCTCCCGGCCGTCGGGGTGACCATCAACATCATCCAGCACCGCCGGGTGGACGCGCTCGGCATCCTTGTCCTGACCGGCATCGCGCTCGGCGCCGTCCTCGGGCTGGCCGGCCACAACGCGAAGCTCGTGCTGGACGAGGGGTCGGTGACGACCGCCGCGTTCGGGCTGTTGTGCTTCGCTTCGTTGGCCGCCGCGAAGCCGCTGATGTACCGGCTGGCCTTGGAGTTCATCGGCCCGGACAGCCCGCAGGGCCGCGAGTTCGCCGACTTCTGGCAGTACGAGGCGTTCCGACACACGTTCCGGGTGCTCACCGTGGTCTGGGGCGTGGGCTACCTGACCGAGGCCGTCGCCCGGGTCATCATCGTGCAGAACACGTCGGCCGGGACCGCACTGGCCGTCTCCAAGGTGATGCCGTTCGCGGTGGCCGGCGTACTGATGGCCTGGACCTTCGGGTACGGCCAGCACCGGAAGCGGGTCGGCGAGCGGTTGGCCGCAGCAGCCGAAGCCGCTGAAGCGGCCGAGGCTGCTGCGGCTGCGGCTGCGGCTGCGGCTGCGGCGCATGCCGATGCCGACAGTGCTGATGTCGCCGACGTCGATAACTAGGCCATGACTAGGCGGGTTCGGTAGCGGGCTCGGCGACCGGCTCGACTGCGGTCACGTGGGCGCGGCGCAGGTAGACGGTCCAGGTGACGGCCGAGCACAAGACGTAGAAGGCGATGAACGCCATGTACGCCGGATCTCCGTTCTTCGCCGACAGGAACGACTCGCGGAACGCGATATTCACCAGCACCCCACCGAACGCGCCAATCGCTCCGGCGATCCCGATCACCGCACCGGTGATCCGCTGCGCATCCTCCCGGTCCTTGAACGCCGCGGGAATCAGCTTGTAGACCGAGCCGTTGCCGATCCCGCTCAGCGCGAACAGCAGCACGAAACCGGCGATGAACAGCCCCAGCGACTTGGCCGAGGACGCGATCAGCACCACGCACGCCCCTCCGGCCATCGACACGAACGTCGCGAAGCTCACCGACGCCCCGCCGAACCGGTCCGCCAACCGGCCGCCGATCGGACGCACCAGCGAACCGATGAGAGGACCGAGGAACGTGATGTACGCCGCCTTGAGCGGGGTCGGGTACTGGTGGGCGAACTGCACCTGCAGCACCTGCCCGAACGCGAAGCTGAACCCGATGAACGACCCGAAAGTGCCGATGTAGAGAAACGAGACGATCCAGGTCTGCGGCAGCTTCACCGAGGCCGCCATGGCCCCCGGCTCGCGCGGCACCGCAAGGTTGTCCATGAAGAACGCGGCGGCGGTGGCCACGATCACGATCAGCGGGATGTAGATACCGGTGAGCACGGCCGGGTGCTTCGCACCCGCGGTCGCCAGCACCAGCAGCCCGACCAGTTGGATCGCGGCGACGCCGATGTTCCCGCCGCCGGCGTTGAGGCCGAGTGCCCAGCCCTTGAGCCGCTGCGGATAGAAGGCATTGATGTTCGTCATCGATGAGGCGAAGTTGCCGCCGCCGACCCCGGCCACAGCGGCGAGCACCGCGAGCGTGGTGTACGAAACGCCGGGGTGGATCAGGAACGAGGCGAGCACCGTCGGGACGAGCAACAGCAGGGCACTGACCAGTGTCCAGTTGCGTCCGCCGAATCGCGTCACCGCGTAGCTGTAGGGCAGGCGCAGGATCGAGCCGACGAACGTGGGAATCGCGGTCAGGACGAACTTGCCCGCCGCGTCTACGTGGTAGGTCGGTCCGAGAAAGAGCACGAGCACCGACCACAGGCTCCAGACCGAGAAGCCGATGTGCTCGCACGCGATCGACGTCAACATGTTCCGCCTGGCGATCCGCGCCCCGCGCTCACGCCAGAATCCTTCGTCCTCGGCGTGCCATTCGGTGATCCAGCGTGCCATGGGGAGATCCCTTTCGATGTTCGGCTCGATGTACGGGTCTGTTCTCGGGTCGATACCTGGGTCAGTCGAGCGCGCAGAAGACGAGTCCGCGGTGGTGGAAGACCAGGTGGGTGGCGAGCGCATAGCGCGGGGTGTCCAGGCACGCGCCGGTGCGCAGGTCGAAGACGTCCTTGTACATCGGCGAAGCCACCGTGGGAATCCGCCCGCGGCTGCCGACGATGCCGCGCGAGATCACGTACGCGCCGCTTTGCGGGTCCCGGTTCTCCAGCGCGTACAGGCCGCCGGCCGTGCGGAAGACCGCGACCTGCTCGCCGTCCACGAGAGCTGCGACGCCGCGTCCGGGAGTCAGTTCGTCGTAGCGGCAGACGTAGGTCCAGCGGTCGGTCTCCGGGTCGGCCGGCTCCTTCTCCATGCCGGGCTCCCTGTCGTGGTGAGCGTGGACGACTCTGAACATGCTCGGCGGCCGTTTCCCGGTGGTCTCCCGGCTGTTGCACCGCAGAAACGCGCGCCTCTCTCGCCGAAAGTCCCAGGTGTGAGCGCACCGACGCGCACCAAGGATTGGTTCGCGGCTGGTCCCGATCCTCGGACGGCGAAACATCGAATCATCCGACCATGCGATGATGCGAGTGCTATGGATGCTCGTGACGGAATCGCTGCCGCTGTCCCCCGATCACTATCCGCCATAACCTCACCACCCGCTGCCATGCCGCGCTCACTCCCGGCACCGCGCACATCAGTCACACCACCGCATGCGAGCGCGCACCCGCCGTCTGCCGACCGCGCCTCGTCCCGCGCGTGGATCACCTGGTCGGCGGCGGTCGCGGTGTATTTCGTGGCCGTGTTCAACCGGAGCAGCCTCGGCGTCGCGGGCCTGGACGCCGAGCACCGCTTCGGGATCAACGCCGCGGCGCTCTCGACCTTTTCGATGCTGCAGATGCTCGTCTACGCGAGCATGCAGATCCCGGTGGGCCTGCTCGTCGATCGCTTCGGGCCACGCCGGATGTTGCTGACCGGTCTCGCCGTGATGTGCGCGGCGCAGGCCTGCTTCGCCGCCGTCGCCTCCTTCGGCCTCGCGCTCGCCGCCCGCGGCGTGCTCGGCTGCGGCGACGCCATGGTGTTCATCAGCGTCCTGCGGATCGTCGCGGCCTGGTTCCCGACCCGGCGGGTGCCGTTGCTGACGCAGCTGACCTCGCTCACCGGGGCGGCCGGCGGTATCGCCAGCGCGTGGCCGCTCGCCTGGGCGCTGCGCGAGATCGGCTGGAGCGGCACGTTCCTGCTCATCGCGGTCCTCGGCGCCTGCGTGCTCATCCTGCCGCTCGGCGTCGTCCGCGACACTCCGCACGGTTCGGCGCACCAGCCGAAGTCCGGATCCCCACACCCGAGCGGCGCGACCGAAGCGCGGGTCCGCGCCCGAATGCGCGCCGCCTGGGCCCGCCCGGAAACGCGGCTTGCCCTGTGGATCCACTTCACCACCGGCTTCCCGGCGATGGTCTTCAGCCTGCTGTGGGGCTATCCGTTCCTGGTGCAGGGCGAGGGTCTCGGCTCGGGCGCGGCGAGCGGCCTGCTCACGCTGCTGATCTGCGCGAACATGGCATGCTGCTTCGGCTTCGGGATCCTGCTCACCCGCAGGCCGGAGCACCGGGTCGCCCTCGCACTAGGCGTCGTGGGCGTCACCGCACTCGGCCTGGCCGCAGTTCTGGCCTGGCCCGGGCGGGCCCCGGTGTGGCTGCTCGTCATCCTCGTCTTCGTCTACGCGTCGAACGGCGCGGGCTCGATGATCGGCTTCGACGTAGCACGCAGCGCCAACCCGCCCGAGCAGCTCGGCACCGCCTCGGGCATCGTGAACGTCGGCGCCTTCCTCGCGACCGGGATCACGCTGCTGGCGACGGGTTTCCTGGTCGACCGCACCGGCGCCGGCCGCGCCGGAATGACCGCCGCCGCGTCGCTCGACGGCTACAAGATCGCGTTCTGCTTCCCGTATGTGCTGCTGACGATCGGCACGGTCCAGATCCTGCGGCTCTCCCGGCGCACCCGCGCCGCGGCGCACGCGCAAATGCAGTCCGATCACACGCAGCAGCGGTCCGTGCCTTCTTCGATGTGACCTCGGCCAGGTCGGGGTCGTGGACGACGTCCGGCGCAACCTCCACATGCCGGGCTACGCGTAGTGCCGGTAGATCGCCTTCGCCACGCAGGCGGGCTTTGAGCCGCCGTCGATCTCGACCGTGAACGTCAGCGCCATCTGCACGCCGTCGCCTGCGACGTCCTCGACCGAGTCGACCGTGCCGAGCAGCCGGATCTTGGCGCCGACCCGGACCAGGCTGGGGAAGCGGACCTTGTCCAACCCGTAGTTGACGCTCATCTTCATGCCGCCGACCTCGAGGAGCTGGTTGAACAGCGGGATGACCAGCGAGAGGGTGAGGTAGCCGTGCGCGATCGTGCCGCCGAAGGGGCCGTCGGCCGCGCGCTCGGGGTCGATGTGGATCCACTGGTGGTCGTCGGTGGCGTCGGCGAACAGGTCCACGCGGTCCTGGGTGACCTCGAACCATTCGGTGGCACCGAGGTCGGTGCCGGCCAGGGCCTTGAGCTCGGCCAGGCCGGTCGCGGTGTGTGTCATCGTCGCTCTCGCTTTCCGGGTTCGCCGTACTGCTCGCGCAGCGCGGACTTGAGCACCTTGCCCGCGCCGGTGCGCGGCAGGGAGTCGGTGAAGACCACTGATTTGGGCACCTTGTACTTCGCGAGGCGCTCGGCGGCGAAGGCCAGCAGTCGCGCGGCCATGGCCTCATCCGGGGTGAAGGGCTCCCGCAGCACGACCACGGCGCGGCCCACCTCGCCCCAGCGTTCGTCCGGTACGCCGATCACCGCGCAGTCGGCCACCGCCTCGTGTTGGAAGAACACGGACTCGACCTGCGCCGGCGAGATGTTCTCTCCGCCAGAGATGATCAAGTCTTTGATGCGGTCGACGATCCGCACGTAGCCGTCGTCGTCCGAGGCTGCCAGGTCGCCCGAGTGCAGCCAGCCGTCGGCCAGCGCGATCCGCGTCTCCTGCTCCCTGCCCCAGTAGCCGAGCATGACGTTCGGCCCCTCGACCTGGATCTCGCCTGGCTCGCCGGGCTCCGCCGTGCCGCCGTCCACCCGGGCGAGTCGTACGTCGGTGAAGAAGTGCGGCACGCCTGCTGTGCCCGCCTTGCTGAGTGCGTGCTCCGCGTCCAGCAGGAGCGTGCCGGGCGACGCCTCGGTCATGCCGTAGCCCTGCACGAAGCTCAGGCCACGCTCCAGGTACCGGCGGATGAGCGACTCGGGCACCGGGGCGCCGCCGCACATCAGGTTGCGTACGCTGGTCAGATCCGCCTCGTCGAAGCCCGGGGTGTCGGCCAGCCGCTGGTACATCGTCGGCACGCCGAACAGCGTGGTCACCCCGCGCGCGGCGATCAAGTCCAGGGTGCGGGCCTCGTCGAAGGACTCCTCCAGGATCACCGTGCCGCCCTTGAGCAGCGTCGGCAGGCAGGTCATGTTGAGGGCGGCGGTGTGGAACAACGGAGCGCTGACCAGGGTCACCTCGTCGTGCGCGAAATCCGTGTCGACGACGACGTTGATCGCGTTCCAGGTCAGGTTGCCGTGGCTGAGCACAGCGCCCTTGGGCCGGCCCGTCGTCCCGGAGGTGTACATGATCATGCACGGATCCGTCAGGGCCACCGGCTCGTCGATCGGCTCCACAGCGCCAGTGCCGAGCCGCTGCTCGTAGGCATTGTCGACGGCGATCCGCCGGATGTCCGCGCAGGTCGCGCAGGCCGCGTCGGCGAGCTTCTGATATCCGTCGGCGCAGATCAGTATTCTGGTCCCGCTGTCACGCAGGCAGTGCTCCACTTCGGCCGGCGCAAGCCGCGTGTTGAGGGGCACGAACACTGCGCCGAGGACGCCGGCCGCGAAGAGCGCCTCAAGGTACGCCGGGTGGTTCGGGCCGAGGTATGCGACCTTGTCCTGGCGCCGCAGCCCGGCTTCGCGCAGCCGAGCGGCCAGCCGGACGGACCGCTCATGCAGGTCCAGATAGGTATGTTGACCGGCCTGATGGACGACGGCGAGGGCGTGCGGGCTCTTTCGCGCGCGGCGCGCGGTCCACGAGCCGATGCCCTGGTTTCGCATGATCGATGGCTCCTTTGCGCATCGTTCGCGGGAGTCGCTAAAGACCCAGCAGCCGGGCCGCGTTGCCCTTGAGGATCTTCGGCCGCACCGAGTCCTTGATCGGCAGCTTCTCGAAGTCGGCCAGCCAGCGCTCGGGCGTGAGCAGCGGATAGTCGGTGCCGAACAGCACCTTGTCCTGGAGCAGGGTGTTGGCGTACTGGACGAGCTGCGGCGGGAAGTACTTCGGGGACCAGCCGCTCAGGTCGATGTAGACCTGCGGCTTGTGGGTGGCCACCGAGAGCGCCTCGTCCTGCCACGGGAAGGAGGGATGCGCGAGGATGATCGGCATACCGGGGAAGTCGACGGCGACGTCGTCCACGAACATCGGGTTCGCATACTTGAGCCGGATCCCGCCGCCGCCCGGAGCGCCCGCGCCGATGCCGGTCTGGCCGGTGTGGAAGACCGCGATCGCGCCGCACTCCTCGATCGCCTCGTACAGCGGGTAGGCCGCGCGGTCGTTCGGGTAGAAGGCCTGGACGTTGGGATGGAACTTGAAGCCGCGCACCCCGTGCTCCGCTACCAGCGCGCGCACTCGGCGCGCCCCGGCCCGTCCCTTGGCCGGATCGATCGAGGCGAACGGGATGATCGCGTCCGGATAGCGGCGGGCCGCCTCGGCGATCTCCTCGTTGGGCACGGCCGGAGTGCCGGTCGCGGCCTCGGCGTCCACGGTGAAGACGACGGCGGCCATCCTCAGCTCGCGGTAGTAGGCGCCGATCTCGTCCAGGGTCGGCTTGCGGTGCTCGTGCCCGACCTTGAAGTAGGTCGACGAGGCCTCCTCGAGCTCCTTCGAAAGCGAGCTTTCGCCGGCGGCGGAGACCTCGGCATGGGTGTGCACGTCGATGGCCACGAGCTCGTCGACGTTCAGGGCATTGATCTTGGCGTTGATCTCGGCATCGATCTCGGCATTGCGCTCGGACTCTGACATCATCGGCTCGATCACAGCTGCGGCGCGGGGACGCCGACGGATTCGGGGTCGCGGCCCAGGGTGCTCGGCCACGCCGTGGCGATCGCCTCGGCGCTCCAGCCGCCGTCCGCGAATCCGACGCTCACCTCGTGCGGATGGGACCACAGTGCGAGCCGGTCCCCGCCGATCCCGATCGCCTGGCCGTTGACCTGCGCGGCCGCGTCCGAGGCGAGGAACACGGCGAGTCCGGCGACATCTTCCACGGTACCGAAGCCCTCGCCCTTGCGCAGCGCGTCGGGCAGCGGCACGCCGTCGCGTTCGAGCGCTTCGACGTGCGGGGCGAAGAAGGGGATGGTCTTGGTCATCGCGGTGGCCGCCACCGGGATGAGCGCGTTGACGGTGATGCCGCTGCGGGCAAGTTCGAGCGCCCAAGTGCGCATCATGCCGACGATGCCGGCCTTGGCGGCCGCGTAGTTCGTCTGGCCGAAGGTGCCCCGCTGCCCGGTCGGCGAGCCGGCCACGATGATCCGGCCGGCCTCGCCCTGCTCGCGCATCCGCACCGCGGCAGCCCGCACACATGTGAAAGTGCCGCGCAGGTGCACGTCAATGACGGTGTCGAAGTCCTCGTCGGTCATCTTCCAGAGCACCTTGTCACGCAGCACGCCGGCGTTGGTCAGCATGACGTCGAGGCGCCCGAAGTGCTCCACCGCCGCGTTGACCAGGGCGTCCGCGGTCTCCGCCGGTCCGACCCGACCGGCCACAGCCACCGCGTTGCCGCCCGACTCGCGGATCTCCTTGGCCGCCGACTCGGCGGAGGTCCCGTCCACGTCGTTGACCACCACGCTCGCGCCGGCCGCCGCCAGCGCCCGGGCGTAACCGAGCCCGAGGCCCCGCCCCGCGCCGGTGACCACGGCCGTCTTACCGGAGAGATCCACGAATGTGCCGGAGGTGACCATCGGTACCACGTTCCTTTCGCGTCATGTGACGGCAACATTAGGCATAGTTTCGCCTGCCGTCAATGAATCGCCTAATAAAGCGCGCTACCTGCCCTTATCCGCTAGTGTTGAAGAGTGGAGACTGTTAGTGAGGACACGGCCGTCCGCCCGCAGACCCTGATGCTCAACTTCTTCGGCCTCTATCTGCTCGGCCGGGACGTCGCGGTGTCCGCGACGAGCGTCATCGACGTGTTCGCGCGGGCCGGGGTGAGCGAGCACGCCGCGCGCTCCACGCTGACCCGCATGGTCAATCGCGGCCTGCTGGTCCGACAGCGGCACGGACGGGCCATGTATTTCGGCCTGACCGAACGCAGCGAGCGGATCCTGCGCGACGGCGAGACCCGGTTGTGGAAGACGAGCCCGGTCAACGACGACTGGGACGGCGTCTGGACTCTGCTGGGCTTCTCGCTTCCGGAGTCGTGGCAGAAGCAGCGGCACGAGTTGCGCGCGCAGTTGGGCTGGGCCGGGTTCGGTCCGCTGTTCAACGGGCTGTGGATTGCTCCGGGCCACGCGGAGGTGGCCGAGATCGTCGGCAGCCTGGGCCTTGAGTCGCACGTCAAGGTGTTCCACGCGGAGACGGTTCCAGGCACCGACGTGGACCAGATGATCCAGGAGACCTGGGACGTCGGGGCTGTCGCAGCACGCTACAACGCGTTCCTCGAGCGCTGGCGGGAACCGGGCGGCGAGGACGGACGCGATCCGCTGGCCGTCAAGCTCCTGCTCGCCTGCGACTGGCTCCAGGTCATCCGGGCCGATCCGCGGCTGCCCGCCGTACACCTGCCGGCCGGCTGGCCCGCCGCGACCGCCGACGCCCGGTTCCGCCACGTGGACGGGCTCGTGGTCGCGGCGGCCGCGCGGATCGCCGAGCAGCTCATGGACGTAAGACCGCTGCTGCCCTGAGCCCCGACGCCCGGTCGGTCACCGCGCATCGCCCACCCCGGGTTGATGGTCAAGTTAGGTATGCCTTACCTTATCTCCCATGACTTGGGCTGACGCTGTACCGAACCTGTTGATCGGATTGAGGGAGGGGCTCGAAGCCGGGCTGGTGGTCAGCATTCTGCTGGCCGCACTGCGCAAGGCGGGGGCCGATCCCGCGGGCGACCCGGGCGCCCGTAACGGGCATACCGGGCAGGATGGACAGGATGGCCGGATATCGACGGCGCCGGTCTGGTTCGGCGTGCTCGGCGCGGTCATGCTCTCCGCGGCGTTCGCGGCGGTACTGACGTACTCGACCAGCGTGCTCTCCTCGCGGGCGCAGGAAGCAGTCGGCGGTGTATTGAGCGTCCTGGCGGTGGGCCTGGTGACCGCAATGGTCTTCTGGATGCGCCGCACCGCCGCGACGCTCTCCGCGCAGTTGCGCGGCGAGGTGCGCCGCGCGGCCGTCCTCGGCGCCGGGGCGCTCACCCTGACCGCGTTCCTCGCGGTCGGCCGCGAAGGTCTGGAGACCACGCTGTTCATGTGGACCGCGGTCAAGGCCTCGGGATCCACCGCCTCGCCGCTGATCGGCGCGGGCCTCGGCCTGGCCGCGGCGGTCGTGCTGTGCCGGCTGCTCTACCGGCGCGCAGTCAAAATCAACATCTCAGTCTTCTTCAACCGCACCGCGATCGCGCTGATCGTCATCGCGGCCGGCGTACTCTCGTACGGCCTCGGGGACCTGCAGGAGGGCGGCCTGCTCTCCGGACAGCAGTGGGTCGCGTTCGACCTGACCGGCCACATCGACCCGAACTCCTGGTGGGCCTCGATCATCACGGGTGTGACGGACTTGGCGCCCAAGCTGACGGTGCTCCAAGTCGTCGCGTGGCTCGGCTACCTCGTGGCCGTCATCCCGGCGTTCCTTCGCGCCGGCCGAGCCGCCGTCCCGGCTGCGGGCAGCGCCAGTCGTGCCGGCAGCGCCGGCCCTGCCGTCGTACTGCAAGCTGAGCCCGAACCTGAGTCAGGACACTGGCAGCGCCTGGCCGGGCAGCGACCCTGGACCGTCGCAGGCACGCTCATCGTGGTGCCGGCCCTCGCCGCCGGGACCACGATCGCGATCCTGCCGGCCGCGCAGGCCGCGTCGAGCACCACGGTGAACATCACCGACAAGCAGTGCGCGCCCGGCTGGTCGTCCGCGCACACCGGAACCCAGACGTTCGAGGTGGACAACCAGACCGACAAGGCGGGCGAGATCAACCTGGACAACGGCGCAGGCGCCGTGGTCGGGGAGATCGAGACCATCGGACCCGCCACCACCGCCGCCCTGACCGCGACGCTGAGCCCGGGTTCGTACACGTTCCGCTGCCTGATGTCCGGATCGTCGGCGACGAGTTCGGCA
>Ga0185299_10005963_pt1 | contig 13274 bp, 15 predicted proteins | sample PaiPotPPA55metaG_FD_128002 | JGI IMG/M metagenome (GOLD analysis project Ga0185299, IMG submission 128002) | Iron sulfur acid spring bacterial and archeal communities from Banff, Canada, to study Microbial Dark Matter (Phase II) - Paint Pots PPA... ...
CGCCGTACTGTGTTTTGTTTAGCGGATCAATCTTTTTCTTTGCCATGGTGCTCCTTTCACGAGGAATACATTCTAGCGAAAAGGGGCAGTATCTGGCCGAGAATCCGCATTGCTCGGTAAGGGTTGGGGAGCGAGCAGAGACTATCTGCGAGGACGAGGTTGCAGCCAGTACAATGTCAGCACCTTGTCGCCGGCGTTCCGCGACCAGGCTGCAACTTCTCTTACTGCGGCTCTCGGTTTGAGGTGTATATGAGACGTGCTCATTTTGTGTTCGGCGTGGGGGCAAAAGAACAGCAGCTCAAGAAGAACCGGACAAGGCGCGCTGGAAAAACAGGAGAGGCTGCGACATTGGTTATGCTCCAGCCACCAGCTCCTGCGAGGAAGCCAACAGCGTGGATACATGCACCGTCGCAGCCCTTGATGTAATCACTGCTTTCGCAGTTCCAAACCCCAACTGCTCCTCGCAGAACCAGTCGGTTTTTTCGGGTCTGGTTGCCCTCCAGGTTACCCTGCTGAGCAGATCACCCAGCCTACTTCGGACTGGCAAGTTTTATTTCGCCAATCCTTTCAGCCGTCGACGTGAGCAAAACTAAACAGTTGCTTCAGCGATGTCAATGCAATTGTCAGCGTAATCACGAATAGCTGTGAATGGAACTGTGGAAAACAGGGATAGATCCTGCGAGGCTACGACCTCGAGCCTTCGGCACCAAGTGTTCCCAAACGACCGCCTGACTTCGCGTCAGTCGGCTGTCATTTCATGTCCGCATGAAATCTATTCGGAGCATGCGGTGGGCCAAGGGTGTGCCAACCGGATCTAATTCCTTTCCCTCCACATCAAGCTCGCAGAAACGCTCCATTATTCGGCTGGTACTGAAATCCGCTTCACTTTCCATCGCGCGCGCGACGGCTCAGTTGCAGCCAACCATACTGCCCGTTCTCCATGTCCGGAACGATGAGCCCCTGCGCTTGGAGCCACGCCCATGCTTCCGCCAAAGCTAGATTGATTTCGTTTTCGCGTTGCCAAGGGTACTGTGGCTGACCGGACGTGAAATGTCCCCAAAGTTCTCTCTGCAGATTGCCGGTATGAAATTTTGCTTCGTTCCTTTTCTTCAAAAGGAAGAGGATGGTTGCCGCCAGCTTTTCAGACGCCAGCGCGAGCAACATCTGCACGTCCGGGATGGTTCTCGGCAATTCATACACGCGCACCTCCTGGAAAATCGAAACGGTTCTTCAACGTGACTATGACGAGGATTTCGGCACTGCCGGCAACGGCTCGCCCGCCAGCCGCTTCCGCACCAGCCCGGCAAGGAAGTCCGCGAAGGGCGCGATATCCTCGCCGACACTGGCCTTCTCCAGGGCGTTCACATAGGCGTTGCGGTCGCTGACCGGTATGACCGTCCATGGGTAGCCGCCCGACGCCATCATGGTGTTCATGAGAAACCGTCCGACGCGCCCGTTGCCGTCCATATAAGGATGGATGTAGACGAAAATGAAATGCCCGAGCACAACGCGGACGGCGGGATGCGGCTCTTCGCGCAGGAGATCGAAGAATGCCGGCATGGCGTCCCTCACCGCCTCCCGGTTCAGCGGCACGTGCATCGACTTGCGGATATAGACCTGCCCGTTGCGGTAGCCGGCTAGATCGGCTGGCTTCAGCAGGCCCACGGTGACGCTCGGCGCGAACAGTTCCCGGTACCAGGCCCCGTGATCCTCGTCCGCGACCTCTCCCGGATTGTCCCCCCGCAGAATTTTGCCGAGGCTTTTCTGCACGGCCTGGAAAGCCTGCCAGTAGCCGCGCGCCGCCATGGCGTTCCGCTGTTCGCGGTCGCCCTCGTCGGCTTCCGGATTCCATGTGCCGCTGCGGACGCGCTCGATAAGATCCGGCGTGACCCGGTAACCCTCGATCGACAGCGAATGATAGGCGTCCGTGACGTAGGCGTCGTTGACGCGCTTCATGTATGCCTCGATATTGCGCGGCGAACCCGGCGCTTTCGGGAAGCGCTCGATGACAGGCTCGCGCATCTTCTGCCAGAGCAGCCGCAGCCTGTTCACGTAAGGAGAGGTTTCGCGGGCCCCGATAACCAGTGCCGGTTTGTCGGTGAAGGGATCGTTCTCCCGCACGGCGTAGCCGGCCGCGGTCATTGATTTCACGATATCCTCGGCGATGCGGTCGCGGCCGATGTTGCGGAAGGCCCCGGCCAAACGGCCGGCGATCACCGTGTGACCGCCCTCAAGGAGCCGGGCGAGGAGGCCGGAGGCGTCACGGACCATAGGCAGCACCGCGCGGACATCCGTCGCGTTGTTGGAAAAATAATTGGGCGAACACGCGATCAGAGCGGATTCCACCGAGTACAGCCGCAGGCCCTCCTTTTCTTTGCGGTCCGGGACGGTGGGCAGTGCGATGCGAAGCTCCAGCAGGGATGTGCCGTGCGGGAGCTTGGTGACTTTATTGCCCGCGCGCGGCGACCGCGCTGCGAGCTGGCCGGGCACGGTCCAGTTGCCGGCATGCAGCGAGAGCGACTGTTCCGGTGCCAGGCACCAGCGTGCGCCGAAACGCGCTTCCAGATATACGGCGCAAAAGCGCCAGAACGAGGCGTACCAGGCCGTGCTTTCGCCTTTCACTTCGTCCGGGCGGCTCGGGATATACCAGCCCTTTATGACTTCCTGCAGGAAGCCGTTGCGGAGCAGGCGCTCGCGGTGCGTGCGCGACAGGTCGCGCGCGCGGACGGCGCCTGCCCCCTCGGCGGTCTGGAGATTCCGCAGCACTTCGAGGGACTGCGCGAGTTTTTCAGGCGGTATGGCCACTGACGGGTTCCTTCATGCTTCCATTATCTGATTGCGTTGCGCCGTATTTATACTATTGCGCTGTACTATTATTATCTTATTATGTTGTACCATTTTTATCTTATTGTGTCGAGTCCGGATAGCCCTTTCTTGGCGGTGAAGTGAAAGGGCAACAAAAGGCGAATACGCTAAATTGCATAAAGCGGGTGGACAGTAAGCGGCCTTTCTGGGACAAGTTGATCTCCTGAACCGGCTCGGAGATAGCTCTCATTTCGCCTGCGGTCAGCTCATCCAACCGGTCGGCTCGCGCTCGCGATGTCCTGACCCCGAATGCTCAGTTCCCGCCGCAAGGCCCCGGCCCGGCGCATTGGACGCCTCTTTACTATTAATACCTCATTATTAATTCCTCTCGGGAGAACCCTCTCCGATTCCCCGTTTAACCACCCCGACATTTTCAGCGAGGCATTCCAGGAGAACTCTCATGAGACTCCGTGCTAATGAATTCTGTCCGATTCACAGGTCGACTTCCTGCTGTGGCCGGGAACTCATCCCTAAACAAACGACGATAAGACCCGGCGTGTAGCGCGTCCAAGACCCGCACCCCGGAGAGGATATCGCGAGCTTCGATCACCCGCCGAGATGCGGAAACTCCTGAATCGGAAGATTGCGGAGCAGGACAAGAAGTGTGCGATCTGCCATGAAGAATTCACGGACTACAACGACATCGTGCCGGATCATAAGAATCCCAAAGGCATGGGCAGTGCGTGGAGAGATGACCATCCAGACAACATTCAAGCAACGCATTGGTGGTGCAACTCGGAAAAGGGATCGACCAGAATGGGCGACTGACGTCCGATCAGTGGGAATCATGTTTGAAATGGCTAAAATCGGCGCACTTTTGGGTCGGTGTGTGCCCACAGTGTGCTTCTAAGCAACTGCCTCTCGCCCATCAGGCGGCAACCCATGGATGGAATTCGCTGGTACGCGTCGCCAGACTTCGGAGAACACTTCCGGAATGCCCGATGTCAATCACTACAGACCGGGTCTCTTCGCGTATCGGCGTTTGTTCGCTTCTGGGAACACTCATTCCTCATAAATGCTAGCCCAGTGGGTTATTGAAAGGTTCGCTCGGTGCGTCGGCGGGAGGAAGAGAGCAAATTGAGATGCAGGCTGTCGCCAATCCCAATTACGGTTTCAAATACGGTGGGACCTCTTTTCGCAAGCTCTTGCTGAGGTAGTGTCCCAGGACCGCATCTTGAGCAAGCCCATCCGCATCAGTTCGGGAGAGCCATGAACTGCTGGTGTAGGGGACGGCGCTGCCGATGACCACCACTTTGCCGACGGTCAGATTGGCGCTAAAGCCCTGCTCTCAGTCGGGCTGAGCCTCGTGGTATTCCACATCAGCCACGACCGCGTGCTGACTTTTATGTGCTCCGCGGTCTTTTGGCTTGTAATGCTGGCAAAAAGATGGTGGCGTTAAAATCGGGACCGATTACAATAACTATGCGCCTTATTCCCCGCGTAATCGAGGGGAGCCGCTGTTCGAAGCCGATCGGAATTGAGCAGCGGCTTTATTTCTCCCGATTCCATTCCGCTCGGTTCTCCTTTGTCCCATCGCTGCTGCACGTCGACAACTACAATGTTTTTGTGGTTGTGAGCATTAGCGTGAATTCCTTGAACAGCGGCGGAGTTCAAATCTGCGTCGCTAAACCTCAGTACAATCCCCATCCGGGACAAACATATCCTTCCGTTGAACTCGCGCGACAGGTTTTACTCGACTTCGGGATCGAAGAAAAAGTCATTGACGAGACTCTGAAATTGCTTCCCGAGGTTGGTCCAAACCAAGCACTGTATTTCTCCCCGAAAGACGTACCGCAGCACATCCTGGGGATCCACGGATTCAGACTTTAAGTACCGTAACCAAATCGTGGCTTTTCGGCGGGAACCTAGCGGAACCACACATATATCAGACCGAGGACAGACCCGACGGTCATAGCGAGATATAAAACCAACGGACCCTGCTCTTGCAGCCATCCGTGATTCTTTTCGACTGTGTCATTGTTCGATTTCACAACTCATGCCCGCTTTGAATCTCCTTGCTGATGCAAAACAGTATTCGCCACCCTGAGCCATTTCTCAATCTTTTTAGTCGAAGCACTGCTGGCTTGCTAGGGCCACGGTGTGGATCTTCGCTCCCGGTTCTTCCAGGCGTTGCTGCTCTGCCCCAAGGATCGCTATGATCTCGGTCGCCAGTTTCGCAAGGCGTTCTGGGTCATCGCAGACAGCGACTTCAGCACAGACATCAAGCCATCGGCTTTTTGTTTCGGGGTCGCGCAAGGTAAGTACCTCTTGTCAGAAATATTCTACCGACGAGGTAATTTTCCAGCGGCAAAATGAAGGCGAATGCCGCGTCGGATGGCTCGTTTGGAAGACCAGGCCAGTAGGAAACGCAGGCTACCCTGGCGTTGGTCTCGTTTCCAACCTAAGACGTAATACCGAATGTACGGTATAGAACAAAACGGCTGACGCTGGCATCTTAGTCGTTGTCGTGCGCCACCCGGTACTGCAAGACGCCCAAAAAGCCCTCGCGATAGCCCTTCAGGATTTAGAGGCGACGCGCATGATCCGCCGTGATGACCCGATTCTGGTAGAGCTGAAAGCGAATATTCGTCGCACTATCCGTCTGTCCGATGAATCGGAAGCGGAGCTACCCACGGCTGCATAGAAACCGAATCAATCATGAGGCTGCTTGCTTCGTCCTTCTTCGCAGACACTGCTCCTTTTGCTCCAGCAGGTCATTGATTCGTTGTATTAAGGCAAGCAGTCGATCAGGCTCTTGCTCCCTGGCGGCTTGGTTGCAGAGTTTCTGCCATTCTTCCAGAGTCTCCCCTTGCATAGTGGCGCACCTATTTTCTTCTACTTACCTTCTATATAGCACGAATCGGTGTAGGCAGAACCACGAAATTCCGCTTCCAGCGCGGTAATTCCTCTGGATCAGCTCCAGGACGTCCGGAGTAGGGAAAGCGGAACACGAGTGATCTTTGTTCTTCGGCCCAAGCTTATGAGCTATACAGGATGCTCAAAAACACACTACGGAATCGACGGTATGGCAAAGTAACTGACGCTGGGCTAATTGTAAGTTCGCCTTGGAGACTTTGCCTCTTCGGACCGCCCTGCTGCGACCAAGCCGAACGAGGTGCAGTGTTCCGGACTGGGGAATGTCCTTCTCCCAGCCCGTAGGAAAAGGAGTCGAACCCCATGCCTGCGCCTTTCATGCTCACTCCGCGAAAAGCACCTAAATCCACCCAGCTACTATCGTTAATGGCGATACTGGCTTTCGTTCTGATGATGTCCAATCTTGGCTGGGCGGACTCATGCTCAACCGTTTCTCTTTCCCTAAGTGGCCCGCCGATAACCTGCACACTCCCCGAGCAAACTCCGGAAGTGGCGTTAACCACGACCCTCACAGGGCTTTCTTTCACGGCTCAAGCTCAAGGTATGGTGCTGATTTATGATAATTCCACACACACCATATTGAGCGATGTCGTCACCTTTACGAATGTCGGTGGCGTTGCGACCGTAACTTTTCTCTCGGACACAGACTTGTCCACGATAACGGGTTCAGGGTTGCCCATCCTCGGTCAGTTCACCGAGGGGAACAAGCCGATATTTATCTCTCTGGCGCTCGGAAATGGTAATTTTCTGCGTACCAAAATCTGCAGCGACGTTAATGAAACCAGAGGTTGTTCGGGCTCAAGCGACTCCATTTCGTTATCCGAGCGCACTAGCGTTGTTCCGGAACCGGGAACTCTCATTCTATTGGGCTCGGGTTTACTTGGAACCGGGGCAATGAAGCTCCGGACCAGGTCGTGGCGGCGGCGTCTATTCAAGCGGAGCGAAACCTAGTCTGCAAGGACTCCTTGAGATCTAGCCGGACCGAAATCTCACACTTGACCCGAGTACCATGCGTCCCCGACCGTGCATTTTCGTGCTTCGAAATACTATGCGCATCATAAGAGATATGAAGGAGCCCGCGCGGAAAGCACTTCGAAGTGGAACACGTCAGCGAACGGTCGCAGGGCTCATACTCAATGAGCGGGAGATCACTTGCCCACATTGCTATATCGGTCTAACCGTTGGTTCCCGAATGAACACGTTTTTCGCTGGGCAGGGAAAGTGTTGCACAACTTGACCCAACTGAGGGCATTTTGCCCCGAGCTAGGTGATTTCACTCCGACCTAAGTGATTGAATCCGCGAGACAGGACGTGCTAAGAAGTCAATTAAAAAGGGCATTGCTCTGCCAACTGAGCTACGCGCCCACTCCTCAATATTACTTCAAAATACGCATGATCGATGCCCCGACTGACTGTCGGTCGTCCGCCCAGCTTGAGATGAGTTCCCACAAACCGACTTCCGGATACCAATCTAATTCTCCAGAATCTTCGTTCCAGAGTCTTTGGGACGAGAACTACCAAGCTCGTCCGTTCTTACCTGAGAGGCTCTGGAGACGTCCCCGCCACAGCCGCACATTCTGCCATAAACCAGGCCGAAGACGTACATAAAATTCGGTTGGGCTCTCCGTTTTTCGCGACTGGAGCTTCTAACAAATCGCAACAACCTCACGGAGCAACGAGACGCACGGCAATCAAGTTGACGGCAGCCGAGCTTGGGCTGTCGCTGATTCTGAACCTCGCACATCACTCTGAGCGCGTCGATTATCGATCGCGTGCACGCAAATGACACATTCAGGATTTACGAACACGATCGATGTCCCTCAACAATTATTTCCCACAACCGATTGTGAGGCGGAATGACGAACTTGCAAGGATGCGAGTCACTGCGGAAGAGGTAACGCAGCGTAGGAGCGACCATTTCAGCAACGTGTGGTGGCGTGTTCAACTTAGTCGGCTTGCGCGCACCTACAGGGCTGTGGGGAAAAAAGCCCGGGCGGACCCGGGCTTCGCGAATCGGGATATCTCACGCTGCTAATTGGCTATTCGCGTCTGACCCGTGCTGCTTTACCATTTTGTTGTAAGTGCCCATTATGAGGAAGGGAGCTGCCCACTGTCCTACAAAGAGAGCCCAATCGTCCTTGCCGACTAGCTTCAGAATCGCAGACGCGCCCATTGACGCGACTGCAAGACCTAAAAACGTACTGGAGGGCATCTTTGACGTCTGCCGCTCGATAGCCCCAGTGAACCTATCCTCACTAACTTGACCACGTTCTACTTTTGATAATGTCATCCAAACTCCTTGAAAGTTTACGTTCGTTGCTACGATGCATGAATTCGTCACTCCGGGCCACTATCGGATCTTTAATCGCAAGCTGCAGCCACAATCGCGCTTGTGAGGGCGTCCCTTGGTACTCCGTAATAGACTTTTATACAAAATCGGCTGCTATCGCCTTAGCGACTGCCCAGCCCTGAGCGCATTGTGAAAGAACGGAACGGGCATGCTCCGGATGAGCGGGTTCGACACCAGGTTGGACACCATCGATCGGGCGGACTGGCGGCTGAAATTTGTGGTCAGCCAAAATTAATTTCGGTTTGTTCGATCGTCGAAAGCGGTCGCTCGATTGGCGGAGGAGCAGTTATCTTCGGGTTCTGCAGTTCATTTTCTAACTGCGATTGAAAACGGCTGCTGACGCGTTTGAGTTCCCCGATCCCACGACCCACTTGCTTAGCAATCTCTATCGACTTTTTGGGTCCGAAAACTACTAAGGCCAGTACAAGCACGAACAAGATCCCCGAAAAACTCACGACAACTTGCTTTCTGGGACTGAGGATTCCACGTTACCATTTTCTTTGGCTGGCTTTTCATTTGAATTCATAGCAGCTTTGAACCCTCGCAATCCATCTCCGAGGCCTTTGCCGAGCTCGGGCAATCTCTTGGGGCCAAAAAATAAAAGTGCGAGTCCCGCAATCACTAGCAAGTGCATTGGCTGGAATAAACCTTCAAACATGATTCCTCCGAATCGGAAAATTACCAGCGAGCTGGCACTGTGTCCGCTCGCTGGTCTAATTTTGAACACTTACTTGATCGTGCCGTTCATCCCGTCTGGGTAGAATCCTCCGGAATGAGCCCCACCGCCATAAACAATGTTCAACACTTCTGAGGTCGAACGGGGTATGGATAGCGCATTGCTGTCCACGTCAAACGGATTTTGCTGCGTGGGTGGAACGTCCTTAGCGTCAACTTTAACGTTAGCAACGCCCCAGGTGATGACCTCGATCCGAATCGCGCCCGCGTGCTGAGCTTCCGTTGCCAGGATGCGAGCAGCCGCATCCAGGTAAGTCTTGCTCTGGATCAACGGCGCAGCTCCCAGATACGCGCTAACTCCGACATCCTCGAAAATGCGGCTCAGCTTCAGGAACTCCGCCACATTGCCGAAACCGAAGTTAAGAGCGTCTAGGTTAATAGTAGGTTTCTTGACCGCGCTCGACCCCAGAGCTTTGCGAAGAAAGAGGACGTGCTCTTGCTCATCAACTCGCAACGCGCTAGCTAGATAGGCGATTTTAGAACCAGAAAAGTCCACCATTTTGCCGCCCGTGGTCGGGCCACTGACAGCCGACGAAGGGATGATGCCACGATGCTCCAGAGTAGCTCCATAAGTGGCGACCGAATAGAACTCGGCTTCCAGATACTCCAGATTGAGTGCGAAGTTGATAATGTCCGCATCCGTCAAGGTGGTGGTTGCGCTGAGTTTCTCGATGGCGCCGCCGAGCATGGTAGTTGCGGCGATACCTATCCCAGCAGTTCCAGCACGTTTAAAAAACTTGCGTCGGTCGAAATCGGTACTGGAAACTTTTTCAAGCAGATCAGTTATTGACATAATTTCTCCTAAAGAAACAAACCAAGGGTAAGAGTTGCGCTGAGTTGAGCTGAGCTACGCTGATATCGGGGCGACATCGATCAGCAGAGAAACACGGTTGCCTTCGACGGAGGACAGTCTTGAAAGCGAATGTTTGGTTGCCAGGGGTAGCCCCGCCGTTGGCTCAACTGAAGGGCGGAGTGAGTTGGTTGGCGAAACTAAAGTTTCGACTGGATGTTTCGGGTTCTATTCAAGTGACTAGCAAAGCCTTTATTGTCTAGCGTCTTGATGGCTAGCATCGTTGCGCAAAAGTCGTGAAGCGCTCACCGCACGAGGGGATCCGCCCGATCAGTCTGTATGGTGGGGAACACTTGATTGTCCGCTACACGTGGTAAGCTTCGCTTGTCTAGTACACATCTTTCCGCCGCGCCTTCGGGCGTCGGGCTCTTGTGCAACGGATTACGTTCAGCAGGAGGCCCGTAATGGCCAGCGCTTCAAATTCCAGCCCTATCAACAACCCCACGGATCGCGACATTGACAGTTTCCCTCCCGCTGCGGAGGCCTCTCTGGAATCAATCCTCTGCACAGAAGAGTTGAGTCATCGCCCATCGCGTCCGCCCGATTACCAAAAGGAGAATGGTGCGCTCGTCGCGCTATCCAATGCGTTAGCCGACTCGCCGCGTACCGTTCTTCAGACACTCGCTGAAACGATACTCGATGTCTGCCAAAGTGGATCAGCTGGCGTCAGCCTATTAACCACAGAAGATAACGGAAAGCGGTTCTACTGGCCTGCCATCGCTGGCCAGTGGAAAACTCACATCGGCGGCGGCACGCCGCGAGATTTCGGGCCATGTGGCGACGTGCTCGATCGCAACATGCCTTTACTATTTGGGCGCCTCGCGCGCCGTTACACTTATTTCCAGCCCGTTCTACCTATGGTCGAAGAGGCTTTACTCGTTCCCTTTCACGTCGAAGGCAAAGCAGTCGGAACAATCTGGGCAGTCGCCCACGATGATCGCCGCAAATTCGACGCGGAAGATGAACGGTTGATGACTTCTCTCGGAAAGTTTGCTTCGTCCGCTTATCAAATTCTGGTTTCGCTCGACGCGGTAAACTCCGCACTGGCCGAGCGTGAAAAGGCCGAAGTGGCGCTTCGTCTAGGCAATGCCAAACTAGAGAGCCTGATCGAACAACGCACCGGAGCATTGCGGCTTCTAACCGTTAAGCTATTGCAATTCCAAGATGAGGAACGCCGTAATTTCGCGCGCAATCTTCACGACAGCATTGGTCAGCACCTGACCGTCCTGAAGATGAATTTGGATATGATGAATGGATTATCAGACCAGCACCTAATGCGACCCGAGCTTCTTTCCGACTCCTTGCGTGCAGTTAATGAATGCCTCAGCGAGATTCGAACTATTTCTTATTTGCTCCATCCGCCCTTGCTTGATGAGGCTGGCTTCGAGTCTGCGGCACGATGGTACGTCGAGGGATTTGCACGGCGTGGCGGGATTCGGGCGAAGATAAACTTTCTCGAGAAAATGGACCGACTGCCAGAGCCTGTCGAACTTGCGCTTTTCCGAATCCTGCAGGAGAGTCTGACGAACGTTCACCGGCATTCTGGAAGTCCGACGGTTGAAATTGACGTAAAACTTGAAAGCGACATGGTCACTCTGGCTGTGAGGGATGCTGGTCAAGGCATTCCATCGCAGGTCTTGGAGCGCTTTCAGGAGACAGGCACGGCAGGAATTGGCCTCGCGGGAATGCGAGAACGTATCGCGGATCTGGGAGGAGAATTCCACGTTGAATCGAATAGGTTAGGCACGGTGGTGAGGGTAAGTATCCCGCTAGATGCTCGCAATGTTAGCGGGACACAGGCAAGTTCTGCGGCATAGGAGTGAGTTGAGTCGCAGCTCACTTCGCAATATCGTCGTCTCCGTCTTTTCAGTTCTTATGCAGAAGCACTACTTCAACCAGAACTCGGATTCTCGACAGGCACCTAGCCTAGGCTATTTAGAGTCGCCGAATCCGCAAGTCATAACCCCTGGTTTGTACGTGCGCACGCCCCGCTTATCAGATCGGCAGTCGAAGATTGCATTTTTGGTTGCCGAGGGCTACTCGAATCGGGATATAGCCAAAGAGCTGAATCTCAGCGAACAAATCGTGAAGAACGTGGTTCACTCCCTGTTCGACCGCCTCGGCGTTTGGAACCGGGTCGAACTCGCAAATTACTTTTCGGAAGAGAGTTCTTCCGGCGCGACTGAGGCAGCTCGCCGGCGAATCGAACGAGACCGCGTAGCCGAAGTTCGTCGGCTGAAAATCTTAGACACTAGTGCGGAGCGGATCTTCGATGAACTCGCATCACTTGCTGCGAGAATATTCGCGGTTCCAATCGCATTAGTTGGATTCGCGGACCCCCAGCGAATCTGGTTCAAATCATGTATTGGCCTAAGTGCTTCCGAGGCCCCACGCGAGATCACACTTTGTCATCACACTATTCAACAGTCCAAGGTGTTCGTGGTAAGCGACGCCCTTGAGGATGCGCGTTTCATGTGCAGTCCCTTGGTGACGACCGACCCCAAGGTGAGGTTTTATGCAGCTGCTCCAATTCTTACGGACGACGGCTATGCCTTGGGAGTCGTTTGCATCGTTGATCGAGTTCCACGGCGATTAGACGACTTCCAGCTCGCTATCCTTCAATCATTAGCGCGATTAGCTTTAGAGCATCTAGATATGAGAAGGCAACTAGTTGAAACGAAGGAATGAAATTGGCGACGTATTTGCAAATATTTTTCAGAATTTGGCCTCGTGCACGAGTGCCTGTGGAATACATGCGCGTGTTTTCGAGACCGTCTCTGACGTTTGTCGATAAAAATCTCGTCGCTATCGCGTGTGGATTTTAGCTGCATTTCGCCCTCGTTTTTCTTCAGGAGCAGTTCGTAACCTGCGCGCCGCTCGCGCGAACAATTTTCAATTAAAAGAAGCTTAGTCCAGCGCGGCTTACGATCCGTGCAGCATGCGGTTCACAGCCTCGGCGTCGATCTAAGCACGCATGGGGTTTGGAGGAGGAGAAAATCGTCAGAAAGGTCACAAAATTGTAAAATCCGCGCGGTCGCTTGCCGCTCACCTCTCACCCCACCAATTCAGGTTCCCATCATGTGAGTGTTCCTGCCCTGCCTGGCCGGAACGTCTTCCTGTTTCAAGAGCCCTGCTCAACTTATTAGTGCGGACAAACGGCTGCGCCGTCATACCGAGTAAGAAAAGGCTTTCCCGTTGCGCAATTTCCGATTTGGACCGGGCGTATAGATTCCATCGCCGAGCGTATTCAGCTTCTCGGCGGCGTCAGCATCGCGATGGCTCCCAACGTGGCCGAGACTAGTCGGATCGATCGTCCTCCGAGGTGGCGGGAAGAGGTTCCGGTTCAGCCGTCACGCCTTTTTCTCACGGGCAACCTGAGATCAAATTTGGCCTTGACAAACGTTAGAGTACCATCGTACTCTTAACCTATGCGATACTCGCCGGAACACAAAGCGCAAAACCACGAGAAGATTCTTGGCATGGCGGCTCGCTCGTTCCGCGAACGCGGCGGGGACACGAGCGGCATCGGGACGGTGATGAAGAAGGTAGGCCTGAAAAAAGGGGGCTTCTACCGGCATTTCAAGAGCAAGGACGACCTGT
>Ga0185299_10005964_pt1 | contig 13274 bp, 8 predicted proteins | sample PaiPotPPA55metaG_FD_128002 | JGI IMG/M metagenome (GOLD analysis project Ga0185299, IMG submission 128002) | Iron sulfur acid spring bacterial and archeal communities from Banff, Canada, to study Microbial Dark Matter (Phase II) - Paint Pots PPA... ...
GGATGGCGAGCAGGCACTCGCGATGTTGAAACCGTTTGGGTCGGTGACCGTGTTGAACGGACATATTCACCAGGTGGTGCAGAAGGTGGAGGGCAATGTGGCGTTCCATACGGCGATGGCAACGGCGTTTCCGCAGCCTGCGCCGGGAGCGGCGCCGAATCCAGGGCCGATGATGGTTCCGGCGGGCAAGCTGGAGAGCGCGCTGGGAGTGACCAAGGTCAAAGTTGTTCGTGGACACAATCATCTGGCTGTCGTCGACTCGACGCTGGCGGAGAGTGTGTAATGCGTCTTTGGATTGCAGCCGCAATCACCGTGGCCGCCGTAATGAGCCTGGGGTATGTGCATCCGTTTGGGAATCCGCGTGTCGAGCCTGCGGAGGGGCTCGGCACGCTGCTGCAGGGTGCGAAGATGCCGGCGAATGCGAAGGCTGTGCTGGTGCAGAAGTGCGCGGATTGCCACTCGAGCGAGACGCGGTGGCCGGTGTATGCGCGGATCGCTCCGGGGTCGTGGCTGATAGAGCGGGATATTGTAGAGGCGCGCAAGAAGATGGACCTGTCGCGATGGGAGCAGATGCCAGCGGACCAGCAGGAGGTGCTCGCGGCGAAGATTGTTCAGGAGGCAAAGATTGGGGATATGCCTCCGCTGCAGTACCGGTTGCTGCACTGGGATGCGAAGCTTTCCAAGGGCGATGTACAGACACTTTCGACGTTGGGCAAGGGTGCGGGTGTAAGTGAAGCAGCTTTGGCTGGAGATGCCGACGCTGTGCACGGCAAGGCGGTGTTTGAGAAACGCTGTACGGGGTGCCATGCGCTGGAGGCCGACCGCGAGGGGCCACGGCTAGCTGGAGTGTACGGCAGAAAGGCTGGGAGCGTTGCCGGATTTACTTATTCCACCGGCTTGAAGAACCTGGGCGTGACGTGGAACGATGCAACGCTGGAGAAATGGTTGAGCGATCCGGACATGGTGGTGAAGGATAACAACATGAGCTTCAGCGTTCCGAAGGCGGAGGAGCGGCGGGATTTGATCGCATTCCTGAAGCACTAGAAGTTTGAAGGGAGATGGGATGAGGGATTGGATGGGTGAGGTGATCAGTGATGATTTGATCACTGTTTACGAGGGGCTCTTTTTCACGGAGGACGCTCTGCTGTGGCTGCGAGAACGGCCCCGCACCTTCGGGGAGTTGCGGGTGCGGGACATCGACTGGTTGCGATGGATGGCTGCCAATGTCGATGACCAGGATTTGCTGGAGACGCTGGCGCACGATCCTGATACCGACATGCGGATGTGGGTGGCGTGCAATCCGATGACGCCGGAGACGGTGCTCGGGAGGCTCGCGGAAGATGCGATCGTTTTTGTCCGCAGGGGAGTTGCGCAAAACAAAAACACGCCGATGCCGCTGTTGGCGAGACTGTGCGATGACGCCGATGTTGTAGTTCGGGCTCTTGCCTCGCGGAATCGCATTAGTAGAGCCGTTCGGCGCGATTCGTTGCGGGAGCGTGTGTTTTCCGGCGCGGCGACTGCGCGCGATTCAGGTTGGCACTGGCGGCGTTCGCCATAACTTGTACTCCACCTGACCGTACAAACGGATCCTGAAATTGCGCCGAGGAAATCGCGCCAACACCCTCGCACACGTAACCCGAAAACGGTGGATGCTGTCCAATGTAGTAGTAGAGCGTTCTTACGGGTTCCGGTTTTGCGGCCTCGCCAAGGCTCACACGTCCCGGTCAAGACGAAGGTCCGTCTCGAATCCGATCAGACTACGCCTGGAGATTGAGGGTGAGATGATTTACAGGGGATGCCACATCATATCCACCTTCACAGGCATTTCGTTTTGAGAGGAACCGTAAAGAACGACGGCGGAGAAATCTTGAAGTCCGAGAGCGTGGATGGAATGGTTCCCGTAATGCGATGCTCATTTCCCTGGACCACCTGCTGAAAAATAAGATGCTGATAGTGTGCGGTCTGACCCGTAAATTGGATATCAAGGCGCCGGATAGCGTAATACGCCGTGGCGGCATACATGCCAACCGAGACCGAGTCCAATACAGCATGGAAGTCTTGCTCCGGCGGAGGGGTTGCGGTTGCACGGTGCGCCCGCGGAAGCCAATAATGTTGCGGCAAGTGGGATGGTGGTCAACAGGCCAAGCCGCTGGTGAACCTTCAGCATGTGCGTCCGCTTGTCGAGCAGTACTTGCGCCTGTGCGTTTCCTTGAATTTGATCTGGAGTGAGCCGAAGGTCTCCGAGCGACGGTGCTGCGCTCTTGGGGGAAGTCTGCGGTGAACTCGCCGGTGTTGCTGGTGGAGTGGCTTCAGTCGGGGATTGCTGCTCAGCCTGCCCGTCTTCAAAATCGAGCGGATTGGGGGCGGGCGCATCGGGCAGCGTGACGCTGGCAACCTGAGCGGACAATGAAACTGCATGTGCCATCACAACTACTAGCGCCACAACTCCAATAGTAGTCTTCACTATCCTGCGACTTGTTCTAATCCTCATTGTCATTCAGCCCTCAGATTTCTGTATTCGCGCAGTTATGAATCTGCGAGACACTTGCCGTCGCCTCGATGGTGTCGACGCAGAACATTAGAGAGGGTCCTTATGGCGACTTGTTCGCCTTCGGCGTCATCCTTTTCAGAAAAAACTCCTGCGCAATGTCGCCGACTGCGCCTCCCATTAAATTGATAAGCGAATTGTCAATTGTCAGCCGCACGCCGCGACTGCCGGCTGGATAGTAGAGGTTGGAGACGGCGCCCGAGGCCAGAGTTCCAAACACGTTAGAGTAATTCGGCTGCCAGCGCCCGTTGTCTCCCTTGGAGATGACGGTAGTGGCAATCGCATAGAGGGTACGCGAGAGCGCGGTTCCGGTTCCTTTATGGAAGTAGCGCGGGTCCTAATGCAAAAGAACTGGCAGTATGGCACCGCTCAGCATGATGTCGCTGAAGGTATCCGCATACGAAGCACCGAAGCGCTTGCCATAGCCCTGCGCGCCCTGTCCATATCCTGAGAAATCTTTCTGCCGCTGCTGCACCCCGCGATAACACCGCTGGCAACAACGGAGAAAGGATCAAGCTCCGTCTTCCAGGCGAGTGAAAACTTTAGCTTTGGCGACAACGGAGCTGCATTCCAGTCATAGACGGCATATTAGTTGGGGGCGACACCGAGGATTCGCTGCGTCTCTTCCACTTTGACCTGCTCAACTGCGATCTCGTGCTAGGAGAGGGCCTGCGCGGAAACGTTCACAGAAGGGATCGTCAGCGTGATGTCGGCCAGCTCGTAGTCTTGACCCCATTTGAGAACGATGTCAGTTGCTGTCCATTCCGCGAACCCCTTTGCGGTGATGGTGACGTGGAACACTCAGGGAGACAGTGCTGTGAAGTTGAAGAAGCCAGTACCGTCGGACTTGGATGTGTTCTGCTCATGGGTTAGCTGGCTTTCCAGAGCGATGTTGGCGCCCGTCACGACCGCACCGTCGGAGTCTGTAACGGTGCCGGTAATTCGAACCGTAGCTTGCACGGCGGGCTGTTGGGCAGAGGAAACAGTGGTAAGGGCTGCCGCGAACACACATACGAGTGGCTTCAGGCAGGCCGATAACCTCCGGCGCCCCCACTCAACGCCCGTCGAAAACGCATGGTCGAGCCTCCCAGCTGAAGCGAAGTCTACTACCGCATACCTCCCCTAAACTGTGATAACGCAGATTCATTCCGTGCTTTTGTGCCAAGGGCTGCCTTTCAGCAGCCCTTGGATAAGTGGGAGCTCTCAGCTACTGTACAGTGAAGGTGACCATGACGCTTTGCGTAATCGACCCCGAGATTGCATTGACCGTCACCTGTGTCGTGGCGGGTGTGGCGGGCGTTGTACTAGCTGCCGGCTGAGTCGTGGAGGCAGAGCAGCCGGTAATTGCTGTGGTCGCCATCAGTAGCAGAAGAAAGAGCGATCCACCCGCAAGGATCGATCTTCGCTTCAGACCGGCGAATGCAAGCAGTCCTACTGGGCCGATGAATGCGAGGGTGAGGCCGGTCCGTGACTGGAACAAAGGGACAGAATGACCGACTCTATTGTAACCACCACCAGTTGGTGGAGGAGCTGCTATTGGAACTGGAGCGATGGTTACCGCAACCGGGGTTGTGTTGGAGCCCGAAAGCGTGACTGTTGCCGGATTGAAGGTGCAGGCGACCGAGGCGGGCGAGCAGGAAAAGGTAACAGGGCCGTTGAACCCGTTCGTTGCGGCGAGTGATAGCGTGAGGTTTCCGGTTCCCCCTCCAGTGACGTTAAGAGTGGTGGAAGACGCTTGCAAGCTGAAGCTGCCCACTCCCGTTGTCGGCGGAGCGACCGCAACGGAGCCGAAGAGACCGCCCTTCTCCCCATTGATACCCGCAGCGAAGTACAGGATATTGGGATCGCCCAACGTGGTGGTCTGCCCGCTGTTCTGCCCGAAGAATATCTCCCACAGGCCCGGGTTCGCGATCGGCGTGCCCGTGCTGGTGTTCAACGAGCCAACCAGCGCAAACGTCTTCGGATCGAAAGCATTGATCACGCCGTCTCCAAAGTTGCCGATCAAAAGGTCGCCACCGAAGCTTCCAAAGCCTGCCGGAGCAAGCGCCATCCCCCAGGGAGCATTCAACACGCCCTGGCCGGCGACTCGCGTGATGAAGTTTCCATTGTTGTCGAACTCATCGACATAGCCGAGCCCCGCGCCTACGCTCTCAAAGGTAGTGGTGCTGACCTGGGCGTAAGTTACATAGACGTTTCCCCCGATACTATGGATGCCAAAGGGTGAATAGCCCGTTGGCAATGTCGGGTCCGTAAAGATACCCGCAAGAGGATGCGGAGCAAAGGTGCTATCGAAAACATCGACGGTGCCTTGCTTAAAGTTAGCCGCAAGCAGGAACGTTCCGGTCGCGTTGGTGTCGAGCGCGATGTCGGTGTAAGAAGCCTTGGCCGAATTATTGACCACCGTAACCGCTTGCGTACCGCTGCTCACATTCCAGGCGGCAATCGTGCCGTCAAGCGTGCCGAAGAGGAACAAGGCCGATGTGCTGCCTGGAATATCGAAGATAGCGGAGTTGCCGTTGTATACCGTGCCGCTCGGACTGCCGTTCGCCGACGTGGAAGCGGCCGCAGGTATCGTGACCGAGGGCAGCGACGGTACCGCAATGGCACCAGCGGCGGTGTCGATCGCCACCGAGCCACTGCCAGCCTTATCGATCCAGATAGCCGGCCCGACCGAAACGCCCCAGGGATTGATCAGTGTGGGATCGGTTACGAGTGCTTGCGCCGTCGCACCGTCCGAAATAATGTTTGTCTGCACATACGTGCTGCTGGTTTGCGCCAAGGCCCCGATCGAGAGAATACCGGAGAGGGCGCCGACTACAAGGATGTGATTGAAGGAAGATGAAGCCCTCCGAAGCGACGGGGAAGCATCACGGACATAAGATATAAAGTTGCGTCTCAGCATATTAATAACCTCTACAGCACAAAACTGAGCGAGCTCTTTGTTATTCACAAATAGTGTGTAAAGAGTTTGTCAGATAGTCTCTCGGCAATCCGGTTTTCGGTAAGGTGCTCGATAGCCCCAGTACGCGGATCGCTCTGCCGCGTCGATGCAATTCCATAACGCAGCCGAGTGGAGGCATCGACCCGTCAGTATGGCCCATTGAATCCTTGATTCAGTTGATGTGGTGCTCAGTAGCAGTTCTGTGACAGCAGCACTTCCGTTTAAGGTTTCGACAATGAGTGCGGTAGAGCCCCGTTCATGATGAACCTCGAGTTCGCGAGAAAAGGGCGCTCCGAACGAAGAGCGCCTTTTTCGGAAGGCGGTTCAGTTAGAAAGCGATCTTGCCCACAGAACTTGCTGCGGACAGTGTCTTCGGAAGTGTTCTTCCAGTTCAGGTAGATACCATTGCTACGCTGCCCGAACGCCGTTGCCGAAGTGATTCTTCGCAACCGTCCTCAAATCGTCACCAGACAAGTCATAGACGTCAATCAGGCTCCAGGGCATAGGTCGTTCTTGAGTTTCGATACTGCTTGTCTTCGCGGCGTGATTTCCAATCGAAAATCTCTGTTTCCTACCAATCAGCTTCAGACACTGCCTCTGCTGCTCGTGCAGCGCGACGGAACATTCGACGGATCTCGCTTATGTGCGGAATAAACCGCGCGGCGCTCGGTTTACATCCACGGAGGAACTAATCATGAGGCATACGAGTACCAACACACCCCCAAAACAGCATGTCCAACTCACAAAAAATTGAGCGCCAACATTGACTCGAAGCTCACACCCTGTTCTCCATGCCCACGGGACAGAGTTAATCGCGTAAACCGCCGCATTCACAGATGAGACCGCCCCACCGACTCGGAAGGTCGACGTTAAACAAAAGCGCCTAATCAATTAAACGTTTGATCAACGGTACAACGAGGATGGATATGATGAACGATCAAAAGAAAACAGCAATAAACCGCATTGGCCACTGTGGTCGAAAACTTTCTCAACAATTTAGGCCGCCAGTTTTCTTTCTGGCGCTTTTACTTCTGTTTAGCTCAGCAGCCTTCGCTCAGCTAACCACTGCTGATATTCTCGGCACGGTCACCGATGCCACAGGCGCGGTCGTTCCCGGTGCCAAAATCACCCTTACCAACCTCGGGACCAACGAGACGCGCACCGGCCAGTCCAACAATTCCGGCGACTATAGCTTCGCGCTTCTTCCGGCCGGGCATTACTCCATCACCGTCAAAGCCGGCGGCTTCCAGGCATCCATCACAAAGGACCTCGCCGTGGAAGCAGGCGACCGCGCCCCTGCCGACGTCCACCTCCAGCTTGGCTCGGAGTCAACAGTCATCGAGGTAACTGCAAGCACACCTCTCCTGCAGGCTGACAGCGCAACGGTAAGCTCGACCGTGACCGCGAAAGCAGTGCAGGATCTTCCCTTGAACGGCCGTAACTTTGTCCAGCTTGTACAACTCGTCCCCGGCGCCAACGAAGGCCCCGGCAACGGACTCAGCAGCGGTGGCCGCCCCGATGATCGCCGTACTAACGCTGCCGGCATTTCTGTAAACGGACAGGACGATACGCTCAACAACTGGGTGGTCGATGGAATTGACGACAACGAACGTATCATCGGATCGATCGGAGTCAAGCCGAACGTCGAAGGTATTCAGGAGATCACGGTCCAGACCAACAGCTATGCCCCAGAGGCTGGCCGTACGGCCGGCGGTGTGATCAACATTGTCACGCGCTCTGGAACGAATCAATTCCACGGAAGTGCGTATGAGTTCTTCCGCAACGATATCTTCGACGGTCGCAATGTATTTCAGACAAACGGTCGCAAGCCTGAATTGCGTCTTAACCAGTTCGGTGGCAGCATCGGTGGGCCCATCTTCAAGGACAGGACCTTCTTCTACTTTGACGATGAGGGACTACGGCTGGTTTCGGGCGTCACCTACGTCAAAACTGTCCCAACTCTCGCGGAGTACAACGACATCAACAGCATCGGCCCGGGTAACAGCCCCCAGGCTCTGCTCTCTGCGGCCAACGGTACAGCAGGTAGATCCATTGATCCGATCGCACTTAACTACCTGAAGCTGTTTCCGGCACCGAACACCGGCACGCCAGGCCAGTTGGCAAACAACTTCACGATTAGCCCAAACAAAACGCAGACAAGTAACACCTACGACGCTCGGGTCGACCATAAGTTGAACGACCGGAACCTTTTCTTCGCACGCTTCGCCTACAACACGGTCAACACCTTCACGCCACCAGGTCTGGGAACCGTGAACGGACTTCAGATCAGCGGCGGCAGGTTCGACTTCGACGGTCCCGCATCCGACGTGGCCCAGCAGTATGCCTTGGGTTACACCCACATCTTCACCCCAAACCTCCTGCTCGACCTCAGGGCGGCGTTCACTCGTATCAACAATCTCTCGCTCCCGCTCAATTTTGGCACGGATGCGAATACCACTGTGGGCTTTCCCGCGAGCCATAGCTCCTTCAGTCCTTTTGCCAATTCCCTGACACCGGTCTCAGTGGGCCCATTCGCCGATATTGGCGACGGCGCGTTTGTTCCCCTTCAGGACATCGACAACACCTTCCAGTACACCGCCACGCTTAGCTGGACGAAAGGTAACCACAACATAAAAGCTGGCGCAAGCTTCCTTCGCAGGCAGGCCCGCAACGTGCAAAGCGCCTCCGCAACCGGTGCGTACGGCTTCGGCCTGGTAACCGATAACAACTCGAACCTGACGACACAGCAGGACAACCAGCTTGCGTCAACCCTGGTGGGCGCCTTCCAGAACGATACGCGCAACTTCAACCTGAACCCACCGGACTACCGCAGCTACGAGCCGAACGGCTTCGTGCAGGATAGCTGGAAGGTCAACCAGAAGCTGACGCTGATCTATGGTGTACGCTACGACGTCTTCACCCCCTTCACCGAAGCGCACAACCGGATCTCGAACTTCGACTTCCTGCAGGCGCTTTCGTCCACCCCGGCAAACGTAACTTCCGCATTGAAGGTTGCTGGCGTGAACGGTGTCGACGGACATGCGAACATTCCGACCGACTACTCCAACCTCGCTCCCCGCGTTGGGTTCTCCCTGTCGCTGGCGCCCACCACAGTCCTGCGCGGCGGCTACGGACTAAGCTTCTTCCCCGGCAACTACACCTCCAACGCCGACCTGAAGAACGCTCCGTTCACGTCCGTCTTCAGCCCCAACTGCCAATCCAGCCTCGCAATTCAGATTGAAGCCAGCAAGGGCATAAATCCAACTTCGCAAAACCGGGGCTGCGCGACTGTAGCAGGTGCGCCCACGGCCATTGACCAGGGCTTGCCAACTCCTACTGCACCCAACGTCACTAACCTACTCGCTATCCCCGCTCTATCGTTCGTAGCCGAAGCACCCCAGTTCAAGTCGGCTCTCATTCAGCAGTTCAATCTGCAGGTTGAGCAACAGTTCGGCGCCAACGTCTTCACCATCGGCTATGTCGGCAACATCGGCCAGCATCTGCCGGAATCGATCAACAACATCAACCAACCGAAGCCGTTCAACCCCATCACCAATGCCTTTGGGTCAGCACGTCCCTTGGACGCCATCTTCACTAACCCGGCGAACCAGGCGGCAGGTTCAAATCTGACCGGTGTCAGCTACATCCAGAGCGAGGGCGTCTCAAACTACAACGCGCTGCAGACCTCCTTTCAGCGCCGCTTTACCCATGGACTGGCATTCGACGCAAACTACACCTGGGGGAAGGGGTTGAGCGACATCACTGGCTTCTCGCAGCAGGGCGGGAGCCAGGGTTGGAGCAACGCCGATCCGACCCGCATCCGTCAGATTGAGTACGGCAATGCGGAAAACGACATCCAAAACCGCTTCGCCCTCTCGCTTAATTACGAACTACAGTACGGAAAGAGCTTCACTGGTATCAAAAAGGCAGTGTTCTCTGGATGGCAGGCGAATACGATCGCGGTGTGGCAGAGTGGTAAGCCCTTCACGATCACAGAAACCGGCAGCGGCGCCGATAATCCTGTCGAGAGCGATGGCAAACAACACGGCTATAACAATCGCGCGACCCCGCTCAACAGCGGAGGGCAGGATCGGCCAAACCAGATCGGCGACGCACGTGCGTCTCACAAGACCAACGCCCAATTCTTTAACACCGCAGCATTCGCTCCCCAGCCACTCGGAACGGTTGGAAACACCCAGCGCAACTCGCTTTTCGGGCCCGACTTCCGCCATGTCGACCTCTCCATATTCAAGGCCTTTCCTGTCACAGAACGAATGAATATGCAGTTCCGTGCGGAGAGCTTCAATATCTCAAACACGCCAAACTACTACATCGGAAACGGCAGCAGCGGGGCAAGCTTCGGCAACCCGGCTTTCGGAAAGATTTCGCAGACCGATCCGAACTACACCCCGCGGCAGTATCAGTTTGCACTCAAAGCGCAGTTCTAACCCAAGGCAACATGACGGTACGTCGGCCATGAACAGTCCGGTTGCGATCGACACCTCCTTAACGACTGCAGCGAGAAAGCAGGTACTTATTCCATGATCCATCGTCTGGTGCAGTGGTTTATTGAGCCGCCTGACCAGGCGCCTCCGTTCGCAGCCGCCGTTCTCGACCGGTTCCCCGTGGGTACGATCTTTCTTATTGAGGGGATATTGAAATTTCACTCGCCTCAAGAATTCGGCGTCGGACGCTTTATCAGAATTGGTATCCCTTTGCCGCATTTTTTTGCGCCGTTTGACGGAGTATTTGAAATCGGATGCGGAGCTTTGCTTCTGCTTGGCCTCTTTACGCGACCGGCTGTAATTCCCATGATCATTAACATGTGCGTGGCAATCTACACCACAAAACTTCCCGTGCTTGCTAAGGAAGGTTTTTGGAAAATGGCGCATGCTGCGCTTCTTGATTACGCCATGCTTTTCGGCTTGATCTCGATACTCATCGCTGGCGCCGGAACGTGGTCTCTAGATGAGCGATTAGAGTACCGATGGAAAGACTTGTTCAAGGTCAGATAATGTCAAAAGCAACAGCCAGGGGATGAAACGTTCCGGCGTGGCTCTTGCGCCAAATAGCGGCAAAAGAGCTACGCCAATAACTCCACAAGCTACACAGCGCTGACCGATATCGACGGAGAACCACCGAATCCACGACCGGCGCTAGAGGGACTTTTGTGACCACTCGTGGATAACTACCGAAACGCTCCCGCGTGTAGCAGGCAAATGAAACCCCTAGCAGCGCCGCAAATTCAGGATCTCGATTTGCTGCTGTCGCCAGCTATCTGTTGCGGGCTGAACCTAGGCGGTTCCCGCTCAGTTCACCATGACAGTCACGGCGGTGTTCGCCATGGTCGCGCCGCTGGTCCCTGTCACTTTGACGGTATAGCTGCCGGCGGTTGTGCCGGGGTCGGCGGTACCGGGTTTGGCCGGCGCAGCGGTCGAGGAGGCGGTGCCGCCGCATCCGATCGCCGCTCCAGCGAACTCCGCGATGAGCAGCAGGCAAAGCAGCGTCTTCCAGCTCCGCCGGTGGATTGGCGGCCCGAAGAAGAGCATTGCCGCCATGCCCACACCGCCGCCCAAGGTGAAGAGTTGCTCCAGCGGGTTGTGGAGCGCAGCGGCGGATGCAGCCGTGGTGTTGATGGTCAGCGATGTTGTCACTGCGGTCGCCCCGGAGATCACCGCGGGTGCCGCAGGCAAGCACGTAGGTATGTCCACCGCCCCCGACGGGCTGTCCGTCACTGCACAGCTGAATTCCACGGTACCCGAAAATCCGCCGGTTGGAGTGACAGTGATGATTGAAATGCCGTTTGCTCCAGGAGACGCAATGCTAACGGCTGTATTGCTCAGCGTGAAGCTCGGCGCGGCGGTAGGAGACTGCATTGTAACTGTGTAAGTCCCAAATGATAGGTTACTGAAGGTGAAAGTGCCGCTCTCATCCGCGCCTTCCATGGTGATCTGTTTTTCACCCTCAAACCCAGGTGCGAATGACACCCTAAAATCGACCGTCACGTTGTTGCCGGAGGTTGTCGCGGAAGTGCCTACACCATACACCGTGCATTGGCTGTTGCTCAGGGGGGTAATCGACCCCGATATGATCGGAGAGGTATAAGCAGTGCCGGCATCGTTTACGAGGAAAATATCCGTCGTGCCGAGGTCATAGCGCAACTTGCATGCGTTCGCTGCCGAAGTATTGTTACTTGAACTTTTGAAATTCAAGAAAACTGATTTAATTTGAGTTGTCGCGTCTGAGTATATTGCGGTAAACGTCTGCTCTGAACCACTGCTGGATGAAGGGAAAACAGATACAGGAGACACGCTGGCGGTAGCGTTATAAATCCCGACTTGCGTCTGAAAATTCGTAATGTTATGGCCCTCCTGATCCTCGGCTGACAAGTAAAGTTGCTTGGCGCCGCTGAACGAAGCTGTGAACGTCACAAAAAAAATAACCGACACGCTATTGCCGGAAATAGTCGAGGAAGAAAGAATAGCGAGCACCGAGCATTGAGAGTTGCTCACGGTTTGTGCAGTTCCGGCGGTAGCCGTGGTGGAGAGAAACGCACCCCCCGCATCCTGTGCCAACTGAATGACCCCTGAGCTGATTTTATAGTTAAGAATGCATTCGTTTGCCGACCATCCGCTGTCACTACCTGGAGCAACGCCGCTCATGATGTAGAGTGAAACCGACTGAACGTCCGTCACGCCATTCGGGTCCGTGTATGTTGCCACAAACGCCTGCTCAGAACCACTGCCGGACGCGGGAGAAACAGATACCGGAGTGGAACTTTGTGCATGCAGCGTCAATGCCGCGACTAATCCCAGGAATAGCACCGCAACCATCTGACCTAGCTTCGAAGTGGAGCGGGACCATCGGCCATCTACAAACACATTGAACTTCGTCATGTCGTATAAACTCAGGCTTCTCCAAGAGCAAACCACGGTTCGTTTAGTGGCAGTTAGTGGAAATAGCCATAGAGCTATAGAAAGTGATGCGTGATGGTTCAACTGCCGACTCCTCATTGGAAGCGAATCCATGGTCTGTCGCATCGGGTGCGAGCCTTAGACAGGGACATTGAGCAACCGGCGAGGACGCGGGGAAGACTGGATAGCATGGAAACGCATCGTAAACCTCGGTTGCAAAGGTTCGTGTCGCTAACCTTGTAACCGATATATGGATTGTTTATTCCATTCTCTTTTTGGGAGCGCTCCTCTCTTCTCTAAGAGCAAGGAAATGCGAAATGAGACGCCAGTGGACACAGCCCCAACGGTCGAACCCGACGCTCTCCTAGCCTGATGCGCCAAGCAGTCTCTCAAGACTGAGGAGTTAAATAGGAAAGGGGCGTAGCGTAAGCTCTCTTCCTTGCGTCAATCGATCGCAAAGAATATTTCGACGAGTTCCTAAGTCGAATTCTAGGCTTGACACAAAGATGTGGACCTCGGAAGGACAATCCCGTTGACCCATCAGCCGGCGGAGCGCCATTCCTGGCTATGCTTCCAGGGGACCGTAGAAACCACTTCGTGACTGCGCCTGACTGATAGAGGCGCTTGATGCTCGCCTCTATCAGCCGGGCGCTAAGTTTCTTGCGGGAAGCTCTGCAACGAACTTCGGGTTTACGTCTGGCAGGGGTCTGCACCTCGAACTCGCTCTGCTGCATCGAATCGGACTTTCGCCACGCTTGGCTATGACACGCTTGAGAGTCGAAGTTGGAATAAACGCGCTTCAATCCAGTTTCATCTACAGACGGAAGTCTCTCAATGGGCATTGAGTGTTGAGGCCGTCTGAGGGTTCATG
>Ga0185299_10005967_pt1 | contig 13266 bp, 15 predicted proteins | sample PaiPotPPA55metaG_FD_128002 | JGI IMG/M metagenome (GOLD analysis project Ga0185299, IMG submission 128002) | Iron sulfur acid spring bacterial and archeal communities from Banff, Canada, to study Microbial Dark Matter (Phase II) - Paint Pots PPA... ...
CGGCACGGTGGCCACAATGCTCGCCGTCCACGACGTCTACATCACCGATTGGCACAATGCGCGCGACGTCCCTTTGTCGGATGGCCCCTTCGGGTTGGACGACTGCGTCGGACATTTGATGAGTTTTTTCGAACTGCTTGGCCCGGGGTCGCACGTGGTGGCGGTCTGTCAGCCAACGGTCGCCACGTTGGCCGCCGTCGCGCTGATGGCCGAAGACGACAATCCGGCGCAACCGCGTAGCATGACGCTGATCGCCGGCCCGAACGATACTCGCATCAATCCCACCCAGGTCGACGAATTGGCCATGAGAACACCGCTCGAGTGGTTCGAGAACGGTCTCATCGACCTTGTGCCGATGCGCTTCCAGGGGGCGATGCGGCGCGTCTATCCCGGATTTCTGCAACTTGGCGCGTTCATGTCCCTGGACCTTCGGCGGCACGCCAGCTCGTTGATCGATTTCTACAATTACCGGGTGCAGGGCGACACGGCGAAGGCCGAGGTGATCCGCGCTTTCTACGAAAATTATTTTGCGACGATGGATTTGCCGGCCGAGTTTTACCTCGACACCGTGAACCGGGTTTTTCAGCAGCACGCGCTGCCGCTTGGCAAGCTGCTGATCTCCGGCCGTCGCGTGGACCCGCGCGCCATCAGACGCACCGCGCTGCTGACGATTGAGGGGGAGAAAGACGCCATTTGCGCGGTCGGCCAGACCGCAGCGGCGCAGGAAATGTGCAGCAGTCTGCCGCCCCATATGAAGACCCACTACATACAGACCGGGGTCGGGCACTATGGAGTGTTCGCGGGTCGGCGCTGGGAAACGCAAATCTACCCGATCGTCAGAGAGGTCATCCACGACAGCGAAATGCGACGCGCATCGGTCCACGCTCCGGAGGGTTACGGGACGGTGTGTTGAACCGCATAAGCTGGTAGGGATCGCTGGACGTCGCGTCGTCCCGCATCGACCGATTCCCTGTGGGAAACCCAGCACGGAGTGTCCGCGTAAAATCACGGGGGCGCGCCGATCGCATGGCGCGCATCCCAATCCACGCGCTGTCAATCAATAACGATGTTCATCCCAGTACCGATCGCAGGACCACCCGATTGTTACGGAGACGCCGACGGGCATCCTGTGCGGTGGGCCATATTTCATTGCAGCCGGCGTCAGGGCGCGGCTATCCCGATGTCGAGCGCCTGCATGACTTAGCTCCTTTCACACCACCCATCGGCGGAGAACCACCAAACACTTGCAGGCTACTTGGACGAACTCAACCGGCGCCAACCCTTACAGGTCCCTAAACGGCACGTGTGTCGGTGCAGGCACGAGGTGCCTTTCGGAGCGATGGGTTCGAGGCTCCAGCCATAAGTGCCGGGCGCGTCACGCAGCACTGTGCCGCCCCCCAAGGCGGGCGGTACGATTTTCTCGCTGGAATGCGCGGCGAGCCGTTGCTGCCAGCATGGCCACCATGACCTTCGCACACGGGAGTCTGGGTGAACCATTCATCCGGGTTCACATAGATCTATGAGCAGGGGCGTCGAGGAACTGATACGTAAAATCAGCGTGTCGAGTCCTGTTCAAAGGAAAACATCATGTGCACGGATCAGACGTTCACCACCCATGGTGAAGAAGTAGTACTGGCGGTGTCACTCGAGCTGGCTGCGGCGAAGTGGAAGGTCGCGCTGCACGATGGCCGGCGCGAGCGGCCGGCCGTGCACATGGTCGCGCAGCCCGAGGCCGCCGCCCGCCTGCAGGCCGTGCTTGACGTGATCGAACAGCAGAAGCTGAAGTGGTCGCTGCCGGCGGGCGTACGCACCGTCGTCAGCTATGAAGCCGGCCAGGACGCGTTCTGGATCTGTCGCGCGCTGCAGGTGCGCGGCATCGAGTGTTATGTCGTCGATCCAGCGAGCATTCCAGTTGGGCTGGGCGAGAATTGTCTGAAGAACTGGGCGAGCGGGTCATGTTCGTTCGACGCGGGTGGCCAAAGTGGCGTTAGATTAGCGACAGGTCTCCCGCGAGCCGCACTGATGTTGACCACGGCGGGCCCGTTATGCCGCACGAGTTCTGCAAAGTCCGTGACAATCCCTGTCGATGGGAGGTGCGGTGTCGTCGGCGTGGCGCCGGTGAATGTCACTTTCGGCGCCGGCGAGGGATAGCTCGACTGGGTCGTATACCCCACGGACAAAGCCGCCACCAGACACGCCGCGATGTGCGCGCGTATCAGATTTCCGATTCGCATAGCATTGCTCCAGGCGACGTGGAAATAGACCACCGTGACACATCGGTCGCGGGTGGGACACGGGTACGCGCGGCGCCGCTACGATTCCAGCCTAGGACGACAAGCTTAAAGGATTCTTAAACTCCCGCGGAACGCAATTTAGAATTTTAAGGCGCGCACCGCACGCCCGGAAATTCCCTTCCCAGACCCGTCGGATCTGCTCACACAGCAGCGCATCACGCTGTACGCGCGCGAGTGCACGTGCCGGATCTGACCGGCGCGCGCCGCATGCGTTTAATAAGTCGACGGGGCGATCGGCAACACTTTGCAGATCGGCTCGACCCCGTACTCGTCGATGAATGAAGTCATCACTTCGGTCGGCGGTCGAGCTCCGCCTGGGCAAAATAAGCCGATGCCTTGCGCAGGATCTCGTTGGCCTGACGCAGTTCGCGTACCTCGCGCTCCAGCGCCTTGATGCGTTCTTGTTCCTGCGTCGTCGCTCCGGGCCTGAGCCCCTGGCCCCTCTCGGCCCGACGTACCCAGCTACGCAACGTCTCGGCTGTGCAGCCGATCTTCGCTGCGATCGAACTAATCGTCGCCCACTGCGAGTCGTGCTCGCCTTGATGCTCCAGAACCATTCGCACTGCGCGCTCCCGGACCTCCAGCGCATACTTCGCTGCCTTCTTCTTAATGTTTGCCGTTGCTTTTGCCGTCAACTCAGCGCAGTAACGACGCAGCAATGCTATTCACCCGCCGCGTGCCGGCGACCGCGGTGCGTTACTGTCGGTCCCCGCTCGCGCGCCTTGTCCGTTGTTCGTCGCAGGACCGTAAACGGCCTGTCACGGACGAGACTCGATAGACCGAAACCGATAGCGGCAAAAAGCACCAGCGCAATAAAGAAGAAAACCCAATAAAAGTTGATGTTCATATTGACCTCCAATGCACCCAAGAACACTAGTCGCGCCCGACCAGAGACCGGCACCCTCCACTCAACCTGCGAGGACAGGTGCGGCTTCAAACAAAACGCCACACGATACGCGGCCCAGCAGCAACGCGTGATTTTCAACCGTCCACCAGCGCGCAAAGGCGCTTTCCGGACGATGTGCGATCACGATCAAATCCACCTTCAATGTGTTCGCGAGGCGAGAAATTTCATCGACAGGGTTGCCCACGAGTAAGTGACCGGTCGCGGCCACCTCCGAACCACGTAACTTGTCCACACCTGCCTGAAGAATTCCCGTGGCTGCCTCTTCGTCGAGATCGAATTTGACTGCGGGCAGCACGTCGAAGCCGCGCGCCCAGTAAGAGCAGTCGAGAATCGCAAGCAAATGTGCTGCGGCGTTCAACTGTCGGACAAGCGCCGGGCCGCACCGCAGGGCAGCTTGGCCTTTTGCCGTTCCGTCGTAGCAGAGGAGTATGCGGTCGAATGACGACATTGTTCCGGCCTTCGATGAAAATTGCATCGGTGACAGGGACGGTCCGGTCGCTACCCGCTCCGTCGATGTTAGGAAATGAGCGGGACCACCTCAATCAGCGCGAAACCGAGCAATGCACCGATTACGGCGCTGACCAACTTCGGGTGCCATCGATCGAGATGCAGTGCGTCGAGAAGCGCATCGATCAGAATGACGCCGAGCAGCGCGAACACGACGATCAAATAGCCGACCTCGAAGTCGCTGGTAATAATCACAATGGTCCACCTCAGCCGAGTTACCTTCTGCCCGACTTGGAAACGTCAAGAAGGACAACGCAATTAGCGAGCGAGCAGTGGCAACCGCAAACAATTGACAATTCAATTATAGGTCATAATATGATATAGTTGGCATGATCGAAAAGCGTGCGAATCGGCTGTGCTGATCAACGTGCGGCCGCGCGTTTGGTTCATCCGCTGCGGCGCACACGCGGAAAACGCGTCCTTGACCCACGCAGGCGAATTCGCCGAAAGCGCTCTTTTTTGTGTTCATCATCGAGGTGAGCGAGCGATGGTTTGACGAGATCGCTGCGCGACACGATCCCGACGAGGCGCCGCGTGTGCTTATCCGCGACAACCGGCAGCCGTTCGAGCGCATGCACCGCGAGTCTCATCGCGACGACCCGGCACGTTTCGCCGGGCAGCGCGACCACGGGCGCAGTCCCGCGCAGAGCGTGCGCAACGCTCATATCGAGACCGGGCTCGGGTTGATCGGTGCGAATTCGTTCGAGCATCGCCCGATCGATCATGCCGAGCACCGCGCCGTTGCTAACCGCCGGAAAGGCGCGATGCGTCTGCGTGTCACCGAAGAACGTCGCGAGCGCTTCGCGCACCGAGAAGTCCGCGTCGATCGTCTGCACGGCGTGCGACATGACTTCGTCCACGTGATGCCGATCGAGCGGATCGACGCCGTACTCGCGATAGATGTGATAGCGGCGCCGCGCGATCTTTTCGGTCATGATCGAACGCTTCATGACGACTGTAGCGAAGCCGTGCGCGACGAGCGCTGCCAGCGCGGCTGATCATCCGACGCGTTCGCGGAATTCAAGGGCGCGCAGAACACGCTAGCAAAATTAACGAACGATCGGCCATGCGGCCGTTGCCGAAACGCAACGCGCCCAAAAGCTGCGATTATTGGCCGGCAGCCTTATTTTTCGCGGGTCTGCGGGGTTTTGTTCACTAGTATAACTAATGGGCACTGCTAGCGGAATTAGCAAACTTCAACAGCTGCCGCATGATTTGAAGCTGTTGAAAGCCTCTGACTAGGGAGCGCTCGCGACAAAGGCGGGTACCGCATCGCGTTGGATTTCTATCTGCGTCAGGGCCACGATGCGCGGAAGGTCCCCAATGCCGTCTGCAGGGGTACTCGGCCGTTTAGCTGTCCGGTCACGCAATTACTTTAATGTCGACAGGCTTCGAGAAGCGATGCGCGCTTGCCTCGACCTTGCGTCCCGGCGAGGCGCTGGCCCCAACTCCTATTCCGACTTTCCGCACGCGAGCAACGCATCGATTGTGTGACGGACCTGGAATGTCCCATCAAGTGCGTCTTCGAGCGACTCATAACGCAAATTGACGCTTGAGTCGACCCTGTCTCGCAGCGCGCGTCGGTAGCCAACTCATGGCCGTTCAGGTTTTGAATCGTGATCTCGAACGTTCGAGGAGCGACCTCGCCGACGAAGATAGCGTAACCACGATGCACCTCACTGTCATGAATCGTCACAAGGTCCTCCCTTTCGACGGCGGTAGACTTTGCCCCTGAATTTGGTCAAACCCACGTCGTCTGTTTTCTGAATGCAAATGCGTTCGGCGTTTCCTCGGCTCTGTCGATTAAGCGGCCCGGTCTCTCACTCAATGTATCACAACGTGAAATATAATTCAGATGGTCGTCCGATCCTTTTAATCCGTGCGGGACGTGCTACGCGTCGTGATCCGGGCGCAATTGGGCCACGGTGAAACCGCAATGCCAAACGCGCGCAGTGTATTACAGGAGATCCACAATGGCCTTGACCCCACGGCAGACAGAGATCATCAAGTCGAGCGCGGCCGTTCTCAGCGAGCATGGAATGACCGTGGTTACGCGGTTCTATCGCCGCCTCTTCGAACATCATCCCGAGCTCAGGAATCTCTTCAACCACGCCAATCAGCGATCCGGCGGACAGTCGGAAGCCCTCGCGCATGCGGTTTGGGCTTACGCCTCCAACATCGATAATCTCGCCGCACTCGGGCCGGCCGTCAGACGCATCTCCCAGAAGCACGCCAGCCTTGGCGTGCAGCCCGAGCACTATCCCATCGTGGGCAAGCACCTGCTCGCGGCGATGAGCGAAACGCTGGGCGATGCCTTCAACGAAGAAATGCGCGACGCCTGGGCCGCCGCATACCAGCAACTCGCTGACGTCATGATTGGCGCCGAAAAGGAACTGTACGATCAACGTGCGGCACAACCCGGTGGCTGGATCGGTTGGCGCCGCTTCGAGGTCGCGCGCAAGGTTGACGAAAGCGAGGAAATTTCATCGTTCTATCTTGTGCCGAGGGACGGCAAGGGGCTCCCTCCCTTCGATCCGGGCCAGTTCGTAAGCATTAAGCGCTACGTCGGCGACCTCAGTCTTGAACAGCCGCGCCAATACAGCCTGTCGGATGCGCCGCACGGAAAATGGCTGCGCATTTCCGTGAAGCGCGAGGCCGCCGGCGACGGAGACACCACAAAACCGGCCGGCCGCATCTCCAATCTGTTGCATGACGAACTGCACGTTGGGGGACATGTCGAGGTCAGCGCGCCGTATGGCGATTTTGTCCTGGACCGCACGAAGCGAACGCCTGTCGTACTCGTGAGCGGCGGTGTCGGCCTTACTCCCATGGTCTCCATGCTTGCGACAATCGTGATGGATTCCGCCACGCGCCGCGTCAGCTTCCTCCACGCTTGTCGCAACCGTCGCGTGCACGGGTTTCGTGAATGGCTCGACGACGTAGTTGCGGATCATCCGAATGCGGTGAAGATCACGTTCTACGAAGAAGTCGGTCCGAACGACGTGCTGGGTAGAGACTTCGATTTCGCCGGACGCCTCGACCTCGCAAAGATTCGCGAAGCCGTGCTGCTTCGCGACGCGGACTACTACGTGTGCGGGCCGATGCCGTTCATGCGTGCGCAGGTCGACGCACTGAAGGCACTGGGCATCGACGCATCGCGAATCAACACTGAGATTTTCGGAGTCGGCGACCTGCGCTAGGCATCGGACAATACGCGTCTAAAAACCTCTCCGACGCCTCCCAAGCCAACGATAAGGGAGCCCCGTTTGGGATAGGCGTCTATCAGCGCGCGCTGGTTTGCGTGGCGCTGCTCGCTAGGGCTGATTTCGGTCTGACCGCAACGGCAAATGTCGCGCTCACGGCTTCAGTTGCGTCTGCGCCACCGTGCAGAGCGAATGGCCACTCGCAACACCTCCAGTGATTACGACGCCAGCAGCTGAAGGTCGCTAATTCTGCTAGCAGTGTTCGTTAATTGTGCTAGCGAAAAAACCCCGGAGACTCCCGAGAGGCCGCCAGCCAATAATCGCAGCTTTCGGCCCATCCCTGGCGCCGCGCCGTTCGAGCCGTCTTCGCGTCACTAAGACGCGTCGCTCAGTTCGCACGCGGACGAAAGGTGATCGTGAAATGCGCCGGCGCCTTGCCGCTGTCGTCAAGCGGCATCGGATCGGATTTCTGCACGGCGCGAAGCGCTGCGGCGTCCCAGCCCGGATTGCCGCTCGGGCGCACAATCTGGGCGTTCAGCACGTGGCCGTCCGGAGCGCAGTCGATTGACACCACCGTCGAAATGTTCAGGGCGGCATCGCCTGCAAACACGATGTTCGGCTCAACGCGACGTCGCACCTTGTCGCCGTAGGAAGACGACGCGTTGCCGCCGGACCCCGCGCCGGTGCCCGTTGCGGCTAGTTCGTTCCCACCTGCGCCGGCCGTGGCCTGCAACGCTTTGATACGCGCCTTGCGTTCTTCATCGGCTTCTTGCCTAGCGGCCTGTTCGGCCGCCTGCTTCGCGCTCAATTCTTTCTGCTGCCCGGCCTTCTTTTGCGCGTCAGCCAACTTCTGCCGCATTAGTTGTTCCCGTCGCTGCCGCTGGGCCAGTTGCGCCTGAAATTGCGCATGCCGCTGCCGACGCTGTTTCGCCTGCAACGTGATATCTGCTCCTTCATCGTGCGCCTGGGGAGCAGGTGCGGGCGTTGCGTTCGGCGTCGACATGTCGGGCACTTCGGTCCATAACTCGGCTTCGACGCCAGTCGGTGTGCTGTTCTGCCAGTGGATGCCGTACAACAGGAATGCCGCCAGCAACCCGTGCATCATTGCGGCGAGCGCGAAAGCTCCCCAGGTGCCGCGCTCGCGCGGAGGTCGGATCGGGAAATTGGCTTTGGCGTTCATGACGATTTGACGACGAACCCCACCCGCTTGACGCTGCCACCACTTCAGGTGAAATATCACGGCTATCACGACGCCATGTTGTATGGTTTCGTCCGCGGCGATCCCGACCGGCTGTTCAAGGTTCGATGGCTGCCGCCCCGAGGCGAAGCTGTCGACATCGCGCCTGACCATCGCCCGGTCGCCGGAGGCGTCCCCAGACGGCTAACCTGCCGACTCGAATCGCCAGACCTATCTGCTGCGCAGCACGATCGCCAGGCTGATCGTTTCGCGTCGTCGGATCGCGTACCGAATCACCGCGGGTAATGGGGCGACTGCCCGACCCGCACCGACCTGTTTTTTAGCGACGGGGCTGCCGTGAGTCCGCGGCCGCTACGGGAAGTCGGTGCGCGTGGTGCTGGCACACGAAATTGGTCAATTGCCGCGACGGCGAACCGGTCGCTTTCGACCTGCGAGACGCCGGCCGCATACCAGATCGACAGAAAACCGCATAAATCGTTCCGGTAGCGATTCGCCATTCTGGCAAGGGCGCGGGGCGCCCCCGGATCCGGGACCGTGCCCCGGCCTTGCAGCGAGAATATGCGGTCGCCAGGATCCCGTTATCCGCGCCGGTGGGTCGTGCTGCAAGCACCGGGATAGCGCGTCACCCGTGACGTCCGGTACTGCGCAGGATTTGACGTGCTGTGTGAGCCGGGTAAGGCCTACGCCTGGCCAATATCTAAACGCCTGGTAGGTAGCTGTGGTGCCGCTTGCTGGTTTTGTGCTTGCCGCGTGGCCGATGCGCATTGGAAGCCGATCTTGCCGAATACGCGACAAGCCGCATCTTGCTGTTGCGCGGGCCGGCCACCGCTCTATGGTGTTGAAGCGTCGTGCTCACGTAATATGCTCGCGGCGTGGCGCCGGGCGTTTCGTTACCCTCCAGCCAGTTCCGAATCGAATATAAGTCGGCTGAGCGCGTGCCGGAAGATCTTGCGCCCATCAACGCAATAATCACCGGACCGTTCGGCATGTTGACTTCGATCACAATGCAGCGATGTGCTTCGTCGGTAAAGCCCGTCTTCGAGATTTGGATGTCCCATCCCGGTCGGCCTATCAGTGGGTTGGTGTTGCGAAAGAACAGCGTCCCCGCGCTGACTTGTTCGCTGTAATGCGAAAGGGTGGTGAGCTCGTCAATCAATGAATAGCGTGACGCCGCGTCGGCCATTTTCACGACGTCGCGCGCGGTAGAGACATTCTGCGGCGACAGTCCCGTCGGATCTTCAAAGTGCGTGTGGACCATGTGCAACTCTTTGGCTTTTTCGTTCATCTTCCGAATGAATGCAGACCGACCACCATGGATGGCGCGGGACAGCGCGGAGGCCGTGCGGTTCTCGGACGACATCAGCGCCAGACGCAACATCTCCCCGCGTTCGAGCGTTGCGCCGACCGGGAGACGAGACCGCGAGTGCTTGAGTTGATCGATGTCGGCACCATCGATGGTGAGCGTTTCCTCCAATGCCGGGGCCTCGTCCAACACGATCATGGCCGTCATCAACTTGGTAAGCGAAGCGAGTGGCACGACCTCGTCCGGATTCTTTTCCAGCAAGACCTGGCGCTGATTGACGTCGTATACGACGGCGCTATGGGAGTACACGAGGGGCGTCGTCGCGTGTACCGCAAGCGGCGCGACTGCCAAAAGCAGTAAGCTGGCGAGTTTCATCATGTCGGCGCCACTACGGGTAGCAAGCAGGCGGTAAAACGGTTATGGGTCGAACATGTGCCAGCAATGATGGTTGGTTTCGGAACCCGGACGGGCTACTTTGGTAAAGCTGCTGCACTGCAGTACTTAGCCGAGTAACGTACTCCACGCCCCAACTCTTTTATCTTATTGGATATTGCGGGTGATACCAGGGGGAAACGGACACATCTTTCCCAAGCGACGACCTTTGCTTCGGAACTCTGGGTTCGGCGCGAGATCTTAATGTCGCAAAAAAATAGCAGCGCGAGGAGTTCGTCATGCTGCAACAGGGTCCAATTGCGCTCTGCGCCGACTTACCCGATGCTTTTCCTGGTCAAGACGGTGCGAGTCGCGCTGAGCGCGCCGGCTTCTGGCCCCCGTCCTTAACGGGGTGCGGTCAAGACTGGCTATTTTTGCCCTCTCGAAAATTGAAAATCCTACCAAAACCCTCGCCAGGATTGGCTTCCAGAGCCATTCTCTTGATGGAACAACTGGGCGTTAGTGCCTCCGCATAGGCGGCGTTGCAGATCAAAGCTCGTCGCTGGGATCTCCGATCTCCAGCCTGAACTGCCAGCCCTCGAACGTCATCAACATGCGTCCGAAGTCCACCCAGAAAATTTCCCTGCCGTCGACTACGACAAGCGGCATGCCTTCAGCGCTCGACTCATCCCACTCGATGCGCCCCCGCACGGCCCTATCGACAATACTCTGCTGGCGTGTGTCGATGTGCTTGACAGAAAGCGCGCGTAGTATTTTTTCGACCAACCGGCCAAGCAGCATGAGCACGTCGTCTTCTGGATCGTCGATCATCTGGAAGCGGTAACCGGCCCGAATTTCGCCCCGAAGCTAAAAGGCATCCAGGGCGAGAATATTGCCCAGCAAGCGCACCTAGAAATAGACCTGGTGCAGTTCCCCGCCGCAGTCGACCATCCGGATAGGCTCGAGCCGACGTTCTCGAGATCCGTCAGACCGCTCAACTTCGCGATTTCGGTATTGACGCACAGGCTGTACAGCAAGCGATCGCAGTCAGACAGGTGGCCGGATCAACTTGTCGGCGGTTGTCAACGAAGTTGTCGCGTTGAATCTCAGGTGTATGATAATACGGTATATACCGTTTTTTCCGAAACCGGAAACGTCGAGCTCGACGGTCTAGGTATCCCGGAGCCGGGCTTCAAACGGAACCGGTTGAGGCTGGAGGTCGACATGTTGATTCAAGAACCACCCGTTCAAGATGCCTGATTGCCGCAACCTTCTGGTTGTGATTCGGCATCAGAAGTCGGATACGGGCAAAGAATTGGACGAACGCGTTCGAGTTTGCCCTTCGTCAAGTCGCGCTGTGGGACGCCACAAGGGGCAAGTTTCATCAGCATGCGCTCGCGCGTCACGCCGACAGCAACAGCGCCTGCGCGCCGCGCGAGACTGCAACCGCCCCCGAGGCGCTGCGCCGACGAGCCGGTGTCCGCGTTGGACATGCTGTCCGGCCCGAGGATTGAGGACCCGATGCATACTACTTTGCGCAAGCATTACGTGGTGGTGATCGTCACGCGCAACGTGCATCGGACGGGCCGCGTCGCTGGGCATACGACCTTCATGCACTTGGGCAAGCTCGGGTACGACCGAACGGATTTTCTCGAACCTGGCGTAGCAGGCAACTGACGGCTTCACCGACCGCTTTGGCTAAGGAGCAAACATGCCGGACAAACATCTCTCCAGCCAGTTTGACGCTGCGCTCAATCTGCTTTCAACCAGACTGCTCGAAATGGGCGGGATGGTGGAGTCGCAGATTGTGCACGCGATGCGGGCGCTGAACACGTTCGATCTGGCACTTGTTGAGCAGGTCCTTCAGGATGAACGCCGGCTCAATGCGATGGAAATCGAAATCGACAAAGAAGTTGGCGACATCATCGCCCGTCGACAGCCCACCGCTCGTGACCTGCGACTCCTGATGGCCACCTCGAAGTGCGTTACCAACCTCGAGCGTGCGGGCGACGAGGCCCGGAAGATTGCGAAGCGAACCCGCCGCATTGCCGTGGATGGCGCCGCGCGGACCGTCAACATCGCTGAAATCAAGCTCTCCGGCGAAATGGCCTCACACATTCTTCGCCGAGCGCTGGATGCATTTGCGCGGATGGATACCGTTGCAGCAGCACAGATTGTCCGGGATGATGAAGCCATCGATAACGAGTTTCGAGCCTTCGTGCGCAAGCTTGTAACATACATGATGGATGACCCTCGGACCATCTCCATTGGACTGGACTACCTGTCTATTGCGAAGGCTATCGAGCGTATTGGCGACCACGCGACCAACATCGCTGAGTTTGTCATCTACGTTGTTAAGGGTACCGATGTTCGCCATGTACCCCGAGAGCAGCTTGAGCGCGACGCCGTGGGTGGTTAAGCCGGGAGAAGGAGACGCGACGCCCGCCAGCGTTCTGATTGCCGAGATATAGAGAACGCAGCTTGGAACGGGTAGTTGCGACCCCGCCTCACGTAGCGGGAATTCTTGATCGAGAGAGCACCCGAACATGAACGCTGGCAGGTACCGAGGACAGAATAGAGGCACGCATGAGCGAGCGGGAAATGTTCTTGCTCCGAATGCGGTGCCAACCCGGGCCTCGGACGGGAAGCACTACCTCGTCTGGGGGGTTCTGCGGCTTACCCTCGGTGTTGTGCAGATAGCGTTTGCCGCCATGGCCATTCTTTGCCTGATTTTCGTCGGGCTATCGTCGGCTACGCTCACTTGTGCGGCCGTTGCGACTAGCGCCACGCTGGCAAGTCGCGCGCTGTTTCACGGTCGGCGTGGTGCTCATTGATAAGTGTCAATTGGGGGGGGGGCTGGTGCGGATCAGTTCCGCAGCCAAACGAACGAGAAACGGGGCGCGTCATCAAGACGGCTAAACTTCACAGGATGGCTAACAGGATTCTGCAGGACGCAAGGCTTCGCTTTGCGGGGAATGGCTTCATCCCTTGACTTCGACCTTTCAATGGGTGACCCGTGAGGTCGGCTGGGAAAAGTGGATGCCAAGGCTCCGTAATCCTCGGCCATCTGCAAGTATTTGTTGCGGCTAGCGGGCGCAGCGCTGGCGCAGCAGGAGCTTGGTCTTACCCGGTTCCGCGGACAGATGCGCTTGCATGTGCTGGCGTACAACTTCAAGCGCGTTATGCAGGTCTTTGGTACGTGTCTATGCAGGGAAGGGCGGTCGATGTCTATCGTTGTTGCGTCACATGCGTAACATCTTGTGTCAAACTCTTTTGTTGCAATGTCTCTGCCCCAATCGGCTGGAGTTGTACTTGTGTCAAACTCTATTTCGCTTGAGTGCGATCACGCACGTTGCTAGTACCACTGTGTTAACAAACTACTCGATTTTCCGGCCGCAGCATGGGCACCGTTCGAGACGGGCAAGCAGCGCGGCAGCAAGCTCCAGTCGCAGCGTTGTAATGGAGTCCGGCACATGTCGCTG